>ERZ808240.3490-NODE-3490-length-15233-cov-4.225656_pt1 | contig 15233 bp, 16 predicted proteins | sample MGYA00521084_ERZ808240 | MGnify/ENA primary metagenome ERZ808240 (study PRJEB31516, sample SAMN03275571) | gut metagenome | biome: mammalia-associated habitat; material: feces | host: Papio cynocephalus | place: Kenya | collected 2012-08-06 ... | reverse complement strand
GAGTAATCTCGCGAGTTTTTTTGTCCTAACAAGTCGGCTTATTTCGGATGCTTACCTTTAATCTTGGAACTAACCAGCTTTAGAAAACACTTTACAGCAGATGTGAGTTTATGCTTTTCGTCTAATAACTTGATAAACTTATCATACCCTTGACGCAATACAACTTCACGAGCAAAGATGTTGAACTCACCATTTCTCTCAATGACATCAACGACATATTCGTGCTGTATATCTATCTTCTCGGAGACACATACATTATCATTGAACTCTATATTGCGAGAGCCTGCCGACATTGTATTTGGCCTAATACAGATGCTGTTTAATTCAAACGTTTTTGGGATTTTAATTGGGCAAGAAGCACCAACTATTGATGCCAAAAGTGTATTTACTCTTGATTTGTCATAGAACCATTGTTCTACTGAAGCATAATAGTCGTTCTTAACAAAGTCTCGTACTACTTGATAGTCTTGTCTGGTCATTTCATCGCCGGGGAATATACGGCAGTTCTTTAATGACAGTCTTGCAATAGTCTGCCAATCTTTCAGTCGCTCTACATCTGGGTGTGTGGAGGGTAATTCACTAAAAAGCGTATCAACATCAGAAAGAATTAACTTTGCATCATTGTCCTTATGGAGATTCTTCCATATACGAAAAAACATTTCGGCAGAAAAGCCTGCACGACTTCCCGATTCAAATACCACGTAGTTCATTGCATAATCTTTTGAACGTAAAACTTCTCTGCATAATCAACTCCACATTCAACGCCTCTAATGCGAGCCAATGCCATAATGCCGTTTCTATTCAATGGCGATGGTGTCTTTCGTATCTGTGTAGCATATTCTTCAAACAATGATACTTTGTCATCAATGCAATCAGAAATGTCGTGGTACATATATCCGCCACCGATAGGACCTACTTGTGTTGTCGCAAACGGATATTCATATAGAGCAATCAATCTTGGGGCATAGCCTTCTCGTAATCTACAAGAAGCAAGCGCACACTCATACATCTTGATGTGGTCTTGATGCAGACTTCTGTAATTGATAAACACCTCGTCTGGTCTAAACTTATCAATGATATTATCCAATCTACTTGTTATCTCAAAGGACGGTATTGTATCCATAACCGCATCTTTGTGTTGAAACAAGATTGAACCTTTTGCATTAATCCTACTGCATACTGAGTTGAACTCGTTCAAACGGGTGGAATAGTCCTGTCTTATATCGGTTCCGCCAATAGTTCCAATAACAAGTTCTATTTCTGCTCCTTGTTTCTTGCAATGCAAAAGGTAGCCACCACAGCCAAGAACTTCATCGTCAGCGTGTGGTGCGATAACTAATATTCTTTTGGGTATATCATTCATACTTAAAACTCTATACCGCAAAATTAGCAATTAATTATCATTTATACAAATTGTGATTATATAAAATCATTTTGTATACAATCTTATAAGCATAAAAAAAGACGCACCGAATAGATGCGTCTTTATTCTTGATATTACCCAATCACAGACTAATCCCCAATGGGGAAATGTTCTTCTTCGTAGTCAGCGACCAAGTTGCCAAGCATGGTTAATTCTTTCATCTTTGGGTCATTTTCTGGAGTGTCTTGCGGTAATTGAAGCATTAACTCTTCAACTCGTTTGAGTGCAGTATTGTATTGTTCCTCACATTCTATCTTATGTTTTGTAAGTCCAATGAGGTATTTTTTAACCTTTGCTTCGTACTCATCACGCAAAGGCGTTCCTTTCTTTCCGAGTGTTAAATCAAGTGCTTCCTCTTGCGTGTAAACTTTCATACACCGAGGACAATGGAAGGTGAGATGTTCAACTTTCTGCTAATCTCTCTGCCGACTTTCATTGTTGGCTCGCTTTTGCCGGAGAGATAATCACATATCCTCGATGGGCTAACACCAAGCAGTTTGGCAAGAGATACTTGTGTCAGCCCCATTTCATACATTCTGAGTTTTATAACATCTATAAGCGATGGCTCTCCAACAGAGTAATGCTCGTCAGAGTAGTCAGCAACGAGATTAGAAAGAAGAACCAACTCGATATAGTTCGGATCTGTTTCCGGAGTTTCTTCGGTTACAAGTGGGAGAAGTTTCTCCACCTTTGCTACTGCCCAATTGTACTGATTTTCATTTTCAATCTTTGTCATATCAATTAAATTAAATGGTGGAACAATCTATTCTGTCATATTCAGCATGAGTGCCGATAAAACGTATATAGACAAACTGCGGTCTAAATTGAACAACAACTACCAATCTATAATCGTTCCCTTTAATATTGAAAACGTAATGTTGATTACCAACATAATCAACCGAATTGAATGTTCTTTTTATATCGGCAAATGTCTGCCACTTACTTTCATTAACTTTCCTAATCCAATCTTGAATGGCAGTTTTTGCTTCTGGGTGTCGGTCAGCATATTCTTTCAGTGGCTTCTCTGTGAATATTCTCATTTTCCTTTTTAATGTTATTTTGTATTGCAAATTTACGAATTATTTTTTGAATAGCAAAACTTTTAATCATTGAAATCATTATCGGATATGCAAAATTATTAGGGGTAATATATCTGCAAATCAGACAATTTTCGTAACTTTGCGGCAGAAAAAATATTCGTCGGCATTTTCTGCTTTTGCAGAGAGTGCGACAACAGACATAGCGTTAGCTTGTAGGCTACTTCCGAAATCGCCAATTTCAAAACAAGGTCTTACACAAGCATACGGTTAGCGTCTGCGCTATAAGCGTGGACTAACTCGTACGTGTAAGACAGGTGTTTGGCGATACCTCGGAAGTGTATGTGTTGTCCACGCTTACTTTGTGCCGCCACGATTGTTTATATGATGATTTACTAACCGAATAATAACGATTATGAAGAATTTATTCACATTCGCGCTGTCGGCAATCATTTTGTTTATGTCGGCTTGCACAAAGGACAACACCTGTGTTAAACAGATTGCAGAAATCATTTCTGCTGGAGCAGAGCAATACCAAAAGATTGACAATGGAGAACTCGCCATTGAAGATATTCCAGAGGAAGATTTATTCACAACGCCTGATGGCAATATCTTTGACAACCCAAAGATATACGAAATCATCAAAGCTAATAAAGACTACAAACTGACTGAAGAAGATAAGCAACTTCTAAAAAAAGAAGTCAGTAAATTCAAAAGAGAGGGAAAAGGTATTGATGCAGTTATATCAACAACAACATTCATTATGGCTGATGATGCAATCAACTGTGCAAAAACACTAAGAGACCTTTGATACAATGGTAGTACGTTCTAATGATACAGACCTATCACAACTGCTTTATATGGTCGGTTGTGGCAAGATTCAATTGCCGGACTTTCAACGCTCGTGGGTCTGGGATAATGAGAAGATATGTAAACTTATAGAATCTATCGCATCGGGCTATCCTATGGGTGCTGCAATGTTCCTTGAAACAGGTGGTAGCCAAGTACGGTTCACATATAGAAAGTTTACAGGTGTAACAGAATCAAATCTTAATTCTCCTGACTATCTTGTGCTTGATGGGCAGCAGAGACTTACGACTTTGTTCCAAGTCTTTCACAGCCAAAATGCAGTACAGACTTGCTCTCAAACCAACAGAGGAAAGAGCCTTAGACGATACTATTATCTTGATATTCGCAAGGCTCTTGATCCAAATGTAGATATGCTTGATGCTGTCATATCTATTGACGAGAGCAAGATACTTACAGAAGATATTGGTCGCAATATAAAACTTGACCTCTCAACGACTGAGAAAGAATACGAAAATCTGATGTTTCCACTAAATCTTGCATTTTCTTCACCTGAAATTCGTAGGTGGGAACGTGGGCTTGCCCGTCACTATGATGAAACCATTCTTGACTTATTTGACCAGTTTGATGAAGATATATTGGCAAACATCAGTTCATACAAAATACCTGTCATTACAATTGGGAAAGAAGCATCAAGAGATGCCGTTTGCCAAATCTTTGAGAATGTTAATACCGGAGGTGTGAAACTTACGGTATTTGAACTGATTACCGCAACATTCGCTGCCGATGAGTACAACTTGCGTGATGATTGGGATTCAATTATCAACAAGTTCAAAACATCAAAGCAAAGTGATGTTTTGAGAGTGGTTGAGAATACAACATTCCTAACAGCAATGACACTTCTCGTGAATTACAGAAAATCCAAGCGTAGTAATGTGGCTGTGTCTTGCAAGAAAAAAGATGTACTCCGACTTGAATTGACTGAATACAAAGAGAACAGAGACGCACTTATCTCAGGTTTCTTCAAAGCAGCCAATTTCTTAATCAACCAAGGAATTTTCTCTGCCCAAAACCTACCATACACATCACAGTTAGTGCCACTATCTGCCATCTTTGCTTATGCAGAGATAGAGGGTATAAATATGGCTATCCAAACAAACAAGGACATCATTGCACAGTGGTATTGGTGTGGAGTATTTGGCGAACTATATGGCGGTGCTAATGAAACAAGGTATGCTCTTGACATTGTTGGGGTACTTGACCAATTACAGGGTGGCGGAGTGCCTGACACCGTAGCAAGAGCAAGTTTCCAACCGAGACGATTGCTGTCTTTGCAAACAAGAAACTCCGCCGCATACAATGGCGTTATGGGCCTTATCCTGCAAGATTCTCCACTTGACTTTATGAGTGCCAACAAAATGGATATTGCCACATATCTTGATGAAAGTACCGATATACACCACATCTTCCCAAGAAACTACTGCGAACAACAAGGGTATGACCAGACAAAGTGGAACTCCGTTGTAAACAAAACGCCAATATATGCAAGCACAAATCGTTCAATAGGCGGACGAGCACCAAGCGAGTACTTGAAGACAATGGCAAACAAAGGTCTTACAGAGGAGCAGATGCGTCAAGCAGTCGAGTCCCATAAGATTGACTATGACATTCTGCAAGCAGACGACTTTGACGGATTTATAACCGACAGGGCAATACGGCTACTTGGCAGAATAGAACAAGCTATGGGCAAGAGCATCGATGGACGAGACAGCGAGGAAACAATAAACATTTTCGGCACAAGTCTATCAAAGCGATAATTGTTTGTTCAGCCGCTTCACAATCTTAAAGATTGCTCGGTCAGACATACCATATTTTTCAGCAAGGGTTATGGCGATATATCTCACCTTTAACCCTTGCTCTTTCATTTGATTGAATTCCTCAAACACAGCAATGTTATTGACATCATTCGGGCTGATGCAGTTCTTTGTAAGTAATTGCAAGAGACTATAATTCATTTTCAGTATTTCGTAGTTTGTCATTGCTTAAAAGTTATCAAGTGATTCAATCATTTCTACTCGCTCTGTGGCTTCTGTAATCTCTACTACTGAAACAACTGGGCGAATTTCCTTTGCTGCCGTTTCAAAAGAATTGGTGAGAGTTTCTGCCGTCTCCACTTCCTTGTATGAAGATGATACTTGCATAGGTACACCTCTGCCGATATTATTCATTGCTGTAAGAACAGGCTCAAACATTCGTGTTGCTTGTGCAGTCATTACAAACTCTCCATTGGATAACATTGCAGGAATGCTGTCGCTTGTGCCAGTGCCAGGACCATTAACCTTACCACCTTGCGCAAACTTTGCAGATTTTACTGCAGAAATAGCCGTTGCGATGTTCGCCAACACAGTAGCAACTGTAGTGGCTATCGCTACAAGGTTTCCTGGAAATGGAACTGCCGAAGCAGATGCGATACCAGCAGACAATGCTTTACCGGTATCTATTGCAATCTGTGCGAGAGTGATGATTTTTGACATTTTTGCAAAGGCGGCATTGCTTTCTCCAAGCGTGTCAAGCAGTCCGGTCAATGAAGATGTTACCGCTTTCATCGCTTGTGCCTTTGCCTGCTCGTTCTTTATGATTGCTTGATTGGTATTGGCTTGCGCTTGTGCAGAACGTTGCTTAGCAGCAAGAATTTCAGCTTCATATTCCTCTGTGGTTTGGGTAGAAAGTTGTCCACGAGCCTGCAATGCTTCAAGTTCTTGTTGCGCCGCTTCTTCTTGCTTCAGCAAGATTGCCTGCTCGTGTTCATCAAGGCTTTCAAGCCCTTTCTGTCGCCACGATTCATATTCTTGGTCAGACATTTCGTGTCCGTTCTTCAAACGCATCTGGCGTTCATCTTCCGCTAACTGCATATTGTCAATCTCGGCTTGCAGTGCAGCCTTTTGCCTTTCAAGTTCAAGTTTGTCATATTCGTCCGCTATCTCTGCCATACGCCTACGATATTGTTCTTCAAGGTTAAGTTTCAACTCGTTTCCTTGTTCTTCTGTAAGCAAGCCATCACTAACACGTTTATTGATTGCATCGATTTCTTGCTGATGCTGAATGGAGAGTGAATCGTATCGCAACGATTCTTCCTCTTGCGTTCCTTTCTTTACAATAGACAGTTTGCTTTGAAGCAATTCAGAAGCAACTTTGATCCTGCGTTCCATTTCACTTTGTTCAAGAGAAGTGAGTGTACGCTCGTGCTGTGTGGTCAATGCTTGTATCTGCTGATTGATGGCAGTACGCATTTTGACATCGTAGGCAGAACTTGATTTATATTTAGCAAGTTTGTCTTGCAGTTGTTTAAGACTTCTTTCGTATGCAAGATTCTCTGCCTGTGTTTGCCGTTGATAACTATCTTGAATTACGGCAATCATAGCGTCTTGTCCTTTCTGAACTTCTGCAAGCAAATCCTCTTGAAGTTTCTTTTCTCGTTCTCTGCGCTTATCTGCGGCTTGCTTTGCCGCATCTGCTCTCTGCTTTGCCTTTTCTTGATTAGCCTTTGTTTCCTCTTTGTTTACTTCATCAAGGTTACGTTTCTGAAGATTATTGAGGTCTTTTACGAGCGCATCATATTCTGCCTTGGTAATCTTGTTGTGATGTAATAATTGCTTGGCAAGCAAAATCTGTTGTTGCGTCTGTTCTCTAATAAGTGTACGCTTATACTCGTATTCGCCTAATGCAGCCTTACGTTCTGCTTCATGCTGTTCTGTTTGAATTTTGGTTAGCAATATCAAACCATCTTGCAGGCTTGCTTTATAGGCTTCCTCCGCTTTTTTCTTGGCATCTAATGCTTCTTTGTATTCATCATCATCTTCATCGTAGAGTTCCTTGATTTTATTGAAATGTTTGACGTAGTTATTGTACATCGTAGCATTATCAGTAATGGTCTGACGAGCGATTTCCTCTTTCGTCTTACCATAGGCTTCCATCATAGCTCTTGACTGTTCAAGTTGGTTTTGCAGTTCTTCCAACTGCTTTGCCTCTTCTTTTAATGCTTTCTTCTGTTCTTCACTTGATGATGTGAAGAATTGGAATGCTTTTACAAGTCCATATATAGCGGCAACAGCGGCTGCGATAATACCAATAAGCCATACAAGAGGATTGGCATACAGAACGGCATTGAATATAGCTGTAGCCGCTGATGCCGCACCTGTGGCAGTAGTTCCTGCAGCGGTTGCTGTTGTGGCAGCGGCTCTTGCTACAAGATACTGACCAAGTGAAGTGTTCAGCAACATTGTCTTTAATTGCAGGGCAGTGGTATAGAGTGCGCTTTCTTTCTGGAATGCATTGTATATCTTAACGGCTGTTGATACTGCTGTTATGACAATCATCATCTGTGAGAGTGTTTTCTGACATTCTTCACTCTTAAATCCTGCCTTTTCAAAAATATCTACCCATTCATTAAATCCAAATCCAAGAGAAGTTATGTCATTTGCAAGATTCTGCATACTAAGCCCTCCCTCATTTGATGCCGTGGCAAGTACTTCTCGTAGATGTTCCGCTTTCTCTGCCATTGCATCAAACTCCGGAGTGTTCTCTTGGTTAGCACTCGCCATCGAGCGGAGTTTATCTACACATTCGTCAAGTTGAACACCAAGCGAAGCCAAAGTTTGGGGATAGTTGCCGACATTTCTGTAATAACGTTGCGTGGCTTCCTCCAAGCCTTTCAATTCTGACGTAACGGCATTAATCTTATCCTTGAGTGCAGTTCCTTTTGCACCCTCACGTTCTGCCTTGCTTAATCGGTCATACTCTGCTGTCAGATTTGACAACTTGGCACGAAGTTGAACAAGAGAACCCTCTTGCTCCTTTTCCACTTTAAGTTGATTGGAGATTTGTTTTGTCAAGACGCTGACAGCATTATTATACTGGCTCATTAGTTGCTTTGAGGACTCCATCGCCTTGTGATATTCTTCTTGGGTGATTTTATTCTCTTTCAACTGTGTTTTGAGCTCTTTTTGCTTTTCCTTGATTTTATCAATCTCAACACGGTATTGAGCAATCTTATTCAAGGCATCTGCATACTCAACCTGAATTTCTAATATCTTAGTGGTTACATCACTTTGTGCCATAGTCGGATATATTATGGTAGTTTAATCAATTCACATTTACATATTCCCTTACTATCACGAGTTACTGATATGATAGCAAAGTATGAGTTGTACTTTTGCAGATATACAGGGACAGAGTAATCCAAATCTCGCAAATCAAGTTCTGTGAGGTGAAACTGCTCCGTTACAACAATCGGCTTGTTGATTATGGTCTGCAAAGCATCGTATGATGGATTTTCATCAATGTTCTTAAAACCATTCCATACACGGAACAGCATTGTATATGTACCTTGACCAATGCACGTTGGAGGGTCGGTTATTGGTTCTTGGTACAGACATTCCTCGATAGTCTCAATAATGCCAATGGCAGGCTTTGCTTCAGAGAATGAAGTGGAGTCATCATCATTGAACTTTTTATACTTCATATCTTTGCCCGTATCATATTGCGGTCTTGAGCCATCTTGCAAGAATGCACCATAATACGGAACTTGTATTACAGTCGTTTCTTTATCTAAGGTTTCATTGTCGCATACAATACAGCCCATTCCGGCTTCATATATATCATCACCTTTCTCTGACTTGTTTTCAAGGTCATCATTCTTCATCAAGTAGTAATTCTTGCGAGAAAATCCAGATACTGCGAAAGAAATCTTGTCGGGCAAGGTCATAACATTGGTCGCAACTTTCTTAGTCCAATCAACAGCGTTTCCATTGCTGATGTTACGATACAGCTGATGGTAATAGTATGGATATATCTCACCATCTGAATTTGAATTCGGAAAAGCACCCATCATATAGTAGAGGGATTTGATGAATGTCAAGCAACTAACATCAGGTAAATTTGTACGAATATCAACTTCCCAGCCTTTCTTTATATCGTCTGATATATTGCCAGCCGGAATAATCTTGAAATCAGACACTTCTTTGACGTCTCTTACTTCATCATTAATAGATATGAAGTAGGGATAGGTTTCGCTTGATGTGTTGAAATCATCTAACTCCAATCTGCTTCTACCATTCTCTTGACTGAAGTCAAATTCAAAAATGGCGAATTGATAGAGATACTCTCCGTTCTGAACGATGTCATATCCTCTACGCTTTCCCTCGATTGTGGTAGCTTCGTTATATACGATTTCTCCATTTGTGCCACTACCTTCCTTTAGCTGGAATGTTCTACGATATATTATCAGTTTGGGGACAATATCTTCTCTTGAAAACTCCGCAACGTTGTTTTTGAATCGAGTACCGATATTGCTGAATGATACTGTAATTCTACCATCTATTGCAACTTTTTCTACGACAGCACCTGTTTTCTTGAAAATGGTGTATTTTTTAGTTCCTGATGTAGAACCATTATTCCCGATGCTATAATAGTTGTTGTTAGACCCTGGCGTAAAATCAAAACTTAGAATATTATAAGCTCTGCAATCGTCCCATACTTTTAATGCCACGCCCCAAAAAGTGTTGTTCAGTACAGAAACGTTTTTGAACGTTCCGGTACGTGCTTCATATTGTGCATCGGTCAATTCTCTATTCACAAGTGGTACTGCACCGAAATTAATTAAAGAGTCGCCACTTACATTGACAAACTTATGAGATGTGCTGTCCCAATGTTCTGCACCATTAAATGAAGATCCGAAGTTAAATTTTGTGCCAAAGTATTCATTGATGGCTTTAACAACCAAATATATTGGAATAACAGGTAAGGCTGATGAGCCATAATCTCTTTGATATAAATATCGCTCGTTATTATACCAATATGAACCCTCGCTTGTTCTCCAAGGAATAAAGTAAGTCATTTCATTATGCCAATTCGCAGGACGAGGATTAGTAGTCATAACTCCATAACGAGCAACTCCAGTAATTGTAGGAAGTTCTCTAAGCGAAACATCTTTGTCTTTTAGCGTTTGCATACCTTTGACGACACCCCAAGTCATCACAGCCTGATAGCAAGTGTCTATCGTATCTATATACAAGTTCGCATCTTGGAATAACATTATACCATTGATGCAAAACTCTGCATTAAGTTTCTTGCGAGCCATATTCGATTGCATTCTGACATCATCGGCAGATTCTAATGCAATGCGATTGTTCAAAGTCATAGGCAACTTGAACGTATAAGAGTGAGAGCAAGTAATCTTTGACACATCGCCAAACAAGTTGCTCTTGAACACAAGTGAAATCCCACTTGGCGTGTTCAAGTCCAACTTAACCTTTTCTCCGTTTTTGATGACAAACAATTCTTCAATCATAATTACAGACTTTGTGCGTTTGTTGGAGGTAGAGTAAAACTAATCTCTAAATCATGTAAGCACTGCTTAGTGTCATAGTCAATGCTGCTTGCAACGATATTAACAGGCACCCATATCTCTGTTCCTGATTTCGTTTTGCCGACATACAAATCAATAATTGGAGATGCAATAATCGATGACACATAATCAAAAATATCATCTTCAAGCAGTGGGGCACAGCACTTGACTGTTGTCGTTGCTTCTATGTGAGTAGTCCTTTCGTGGTTGGCAAAATACAAGCCACCTACAGAGTAGTCCTCAACCACAGTATTTGAACCAAGTTTATTCTTTACGGTTTTCTTTCCCTTGTCAAACAAGTAATACTGATACATACCACAACGGTCAATCCAACGTAGATAATGACCATTGGTACGATTGTCGATTATGAGTTTGGTTATGGTAGAGTATTCTCCAGATACAAAGAATGTATAATCAAATGTAGTGTCAAATAGCGATGTCTTGTCATTGGTTGAAACGCCTTTCTGCTTATAAGTTACAGACTTCACTGCATTCGGGAAAGTGATAGCCGGACAAACCTCAAAGATGCCAACCTCATAACTGCGACCATATGGAATTTCCACCAAATCTTGAAGTTCGCTATCATACCTTACCAAACGCCCAGTCATTGTAGTCCATACCATATCGGTACGAGCAACGCCATTCTTGTTATAGGCATCTGGACCATAAACATACGGTGGGTTTGCCGTCCAATCCTCATAAACGTTGTTCTCATCAGAGCAACCATAGAACTTACTCTCTGAACGAACAAACGCAGCCCCTTCAAGATTTACACCTTCTGTAAAATCATTTATCGTTCCACATTCCTCATCTTCTACGCTGTCAAATATTGAGAATATCAATGGGTAGTGAACGAATTGGTTTTCATCGTATGGCATACCGTCATATCGTGCTTGTATAGCCCTATCCTCTAATGTGCCAATATGGGCAAACATTGACACGGTAAATGGGAAGTTCTTAAACCAAATGCGCTTGCGTTCAAGGTATGGCTTCTTTCTGTCATAGTTGAATGCACCATAGTAGGAGAACCGTTCACCGACTGCAATATTACCCCATATAGCAATGAAACTTTGGCTCCATACGACTTCATTGTATGCTTTGATTGTTACAGTTAAATCAAGGCTTCGTTTCCAGCGAACATCATCAAAGAACAGCTCCAATAAGCGAGACATATATATGCGAGTACTGCCATTGTAAAGTTTGCAGTCCATTTCGTATTCTGTTTCTCCGTTTGATGTAGTTCCTTTCACGGAAAACTTCAATGATGTTGGGAATGGGATTGTATTACTTTCTCCTGTCCGAGCAAAGTTTACATACAATGGATTGAACACAAACACCACTCTGTCCGGATATGTTATATTTGCGCTACCAGCATATTTGCCACTGCTTTTTATTGAAACATTTTCTGTTCTCATAATTAGTCTTGCTTATTGATTTCTGCTATCGTGTTAGAAGTAAAGATGATTAATTCGTTGCCGAATGTTTCAAGTTCTTCCCGTACTGCCGAAGTGAAGATGTCGTTGTAGCCGTTATCTCTATACAACTTCGTTCCTTCTTTCATAATCTTATATGCTATTGCCCCTGCCATAGAGTTTAATCCTCGTTCATGCGGAGAATATTTGCTTTGCCGTTTCTTTGTCGGAATAGGTGTTACTGATATGCCTTTATCAATAATCCACTGCTTAATGATGTCTTGAAAGCGATATGGGACTTTTCCGGGTTTCTTTCCGTGTTCCATAACAAGAAATGATTTGCTTCCGAACAATGTACCAACGTTGCCATTAACATCAATGGAAAGCGATGCAACAGAGCGACCACTGGCATTTCTTCCATTGTCAGCCATCGCTTGGGCTATCTTTCCTTTGACATTTTCAAGATGGCGTTTCAACATATCTTGTACGCTTTCCATTATCTGATAGGCAATTTATTGAATTTCAATTATTTCCTAACTATTTCATCACTACAAATGCTTATTCCTTTGACCTCTATCAATGTCGGCTCAATCACTATGCCGGTAACATTCACATCAAGGTAGTCATACAGAACACGATAGGTCAGATTTCCACTGATAGGGCTGAACAAGCCACTACTATTGAGTGATAGGATAAATCGTATGCACAAACGTTTCATTGCTTCAATTATGCCGTCATTCTCAATTCCATTGAAGTCAAATTTTGTGTTGCATACAAATGCTATTTGTGAGTTTGGACTATCCTTTACATCTTTCCAAGTAATATCAATTGAGCCTGATGGCGGAAGAACATACACAATGGTCGGCTTCCGAACATTGTCAAGAGAAACATTGGCTTGCGCCCAGTTCGCAAACATATACTCAACATCTTCGTTCATCGATTCAACGATAGAACGAATTTTGCTTTCGACTGTTCCAAGAACATTATCTTTGTCTAATCCTACTGTAGCCATTACTTCCTTTTGATTTTGTTCATATACTGTTTGTGCAACCGTGATTCATACTCGCTTTTCTCATTGTCGTTCTTCATACAAGTGTAGATGCGAATCCAAGGAATGGCATAGACATCATCGTGGTTTGTGATACCCATTCGCCTTGCATACCAATCAACAACACCAAACGTCCCGAAATTGAGGTTCTCTATACCAGCTGCTACTTCTTCCGATGTATGAGATACCTTTATGTTTGAGAACAAAGTGTTGATACGCAAAACTTCTTCCTTAACAAAGTTGAGGAAGCCGAACACATCAAATACATTTACCTCATACGTATCAACGGGGTCAATGTCAAGAAGAATATTTAGAATCTTTGTTCCGGGATCATCTGTATTTCCAATACGACTAAGGTCATCAAGTTTGCCATAACTTATCATATTCAAATTTGGCATAACTTCTTTGCCCCAAATGAAGTCTGGCTTCTTTGCGTGAGACAATGTTTCCATCAACTCCATTTGATGTTCTTCTTTGCAACATTGCGCCAAAACAAGGAACTCTCCATAAGAGGTTACTCTAACATTGTGGGTATGTGTTTCGGGAAATATCATAATCAAATTTACTGATTATCTTAATGTTATATTATTTACGGAAATCAAACAAGATGAACGCTCTCGGTCAGCAATTACTTTCTTTCAATCCCATACTTATAGACTGTGGGCTTTATCGCATCATTCGCACCATTATGATAGTTCTCCACCATTCCTGTTAGCACATCTGGTGCATCATCGTGAGCATTCTTGCCTACCTTTCTATATCCTTTCACAGCTCTTGCGAATTGAGACCATCTACGCTCCCAATCAGAGGGGAAGAAGATTAGATTTTGAACTTCGGCAGAATGGCTGAAGATGCGTACATTCTTATTCAGACCTTGGCTAAACGTTACAAACCTCATTCTGTTTGCAGCAGTACCACCGGCATATCTAACCGACCTTTCAACATTGCGTGCAAACCCACGACCACCATTGTTGCTTTCAACCTTAACGAATGTCGTTTGGTTCTTCAACAGCATTTCGGCTGTCTTGGGCTCTGTGAACTCCATTGGCTTGTCTGTATATAAGACATCAGTAACATACATACCGACTTTGGTTTCTAAATAACAAATTGAGCACAAAAAGTCAGATCCTGTATCGGCTGTATCAGTATAGTTCTTGCGTATGCCTGGTTCCATAGGTAAAGTTTCGTATGTCCTCAAAGTGGAGTACATCAATCCCTCAAGCGGTTGCGGGTTCTGCATATACTGCGTATCAAACACATACTGGTTGGCTGCTTCTATCTTGCGGAGCTCGTCCAGAGAATGTTTGAATGGCCATAACGGTTGCTCGTTTCCTTCTTCATCATAGTAGATACACGGAATGCTTAGCACTTCCCATTCATTCGGCTCTATCTCTTGCAGATAGCCACACAAGTCATGCTCGTGCAGTCTTTGCATAATAATGATGATTGGTGTTTCACGGGAATTGACACGGTTACGGATTGTGGTTTCAAAATGCTGATTAACCGATTCTCGTGCATTGTCATTCAACGCCATATCAGGCTTGATAGGGTCGTCTATAATGATTGCGCCACCAAACTCAAAGCGATTGTCCTCATTGCCTACAGAACCTGCACCGAAACCTGTTACCTGACCGAGTGAAGATGTGGCATACAAACCGCCACCTTGATATGTGTCCCAACGTGTTTTGGTGTCAGAACTTCTGCCAATCTGCACGTCAAATAAATTTTGATACTCTTGCGAGTTTATGATGTTCTTCACTGCGACCGAGTTGTCAAGCGCAAGCAATCCTGAATAGGATAGATGAATAAACTTTGCGGCCGGATTGATTGCAAACCCCATTGCAATGAAGTTCTTTACGGCAATCTCTGTTTTGCTGTAGCGAGGTGCTATGTTAATCAGTAATCGTTTAACTTTGCCACGAAGCACATCGTTCAATTTATCGCATATCAGTCTGTGATGCCTACCTACTACAAACCTCTTTCCGTTATTCTGCGAATGGAAGAAATAACGAGTGAAGTTGAGAGAGTCCGCGAGCAACCAACTGCGTAGCAAATCATCTGAACGATACTCCATAGCATTTAGTACGTTTCTTCAAGACCT
>ERZ808240.3489-NODE-3489-length-15238-cov-4.539946_pt1 | contig 15238 bp, 15 predicted proteins | sample MGYA00521084_ERZ808240 | MGnify/ENA primary metagenome ERZ808240 (study PRJEB31516, sample SAMN03275571) | gut metagenome | biome: mammalia-associated habitat; material: feces | host: Papio cynocephalus | place: Kenya | collected 2012-08-06 ... | reverse complement strand
TAGGCACTTGCAAAAGTGCCTATACAAAGGGGTATGCCCTAAATTGAGTACTAACTGTAGTGTGGAATAAACTGATTAAAACCGATATCGTTCGCAGGTATAATATTGAATTTCTTGAAAATTTACGTTATTGGGAAGATGTTCCATTCTCTGTTTCATACGCTCTGTATTGCAATCGCATAGCGTATGTCCACAATCCGTTATACCATTATATAAAGACAAATTCAGAATCTCTGACGGCAACAGACAATCATCAGATTGCTTTCAATAAATGTAGGGTGAAAGCTGTAGAAATGATAGAGAAACATCTTAGACTTTCCGGAAAGACTGTAATGTATGAAAATGATTTACTGTGGCTTAAATTTTGGATTAAGAATGAGTTCATATTTCATAGCGTATCAAGAGAAAGAATAGAATTGTGGAGATTCTCTTTCCCCGAAATAAATAAGTCTTGGAGAAAATTTACAGGAAGGTTTGTCATGAAATATTGGGCATTGGAGCATAGATTGGATTTATATGTCTTATTAAATGGTAAATATTGGGGTTTGAGACATAAGATAAAGACAATATTAAAAAATGGAAAAAAGAGATAATACAATAGATATCGCAAAGGGAATATGTATCTTTTTGATGGTATTGGGACATACCTGTTTCTATTCTGGTGTTATAGACGTTGTATATTTGTTTCACATGCCTTTTTTTTTCTTTGTTTCAGGTTTTTTCTTCTCTACGAATGATAACTTGAAAGATTTTGTGGAAAACAAGATAAAAAGGTTACTGATTCCGATGGTGATTTATTGGGTCTTCACTTTTGTTATGGAACTTCTATTGGCTTTGAAAAGTGGCTCTTTACCAGTACTAAAAATTGGAGTATTGTGGTTTTTACTGTCACTATGGACAATATTCATCGTTGCATACATTGTTTCATCTTTTCTGAAAAGTAAAATATGGACTATGATGGTTGGTATAGTCTTTATGGCGGTAGCATACATCCTAAATGGCAAAGGAGTAAAGCTTCCGTTCCATTTCATGCAGTCTTTGTTTATGCTTCCGTTCTTTCTACTGGGAATGATTTCTTATCAAAAGCAACTTCCTACTTTATTTAGAAACGATGAAAGCATTAGCATTTATGTCGCGTTTCTTTCCAACGTAAAGTGTTATATGTTGTTAGGTATATTTGGAACTTTGGTCTTGATTTTTGGAAAACTTCATTATCTCAATGTAGAAGGCTTGATAATTCCGTTTCCACAGTATTTGTTTGCTGGTGCTTTTTCTGGAATTTTCATGATTTTTGCCGTATCTAAACTTCTTGATAGGAAACCTTCTTTCTTGTCATGTATATTCCGAAATTTAGGAAGGAAGTCATTACATATATTGGGCTTGCATTTCGCCATATTGGAATTCTTGTATTTTATATTAATAGCTGCCATTATACGTGTGGAAAAACTAATGGGGGGGGAAATCCCTACAGGTTAGGAAATAAAACAGAATATGCCGATTTTAGGTCTTTTGTTAGCAATTGTAGCTACTTATATTAGCTACACTTTAGGAATTTTTTTAGAGAAGAAATGGCCACGATTGTGGGGAAAAAATAAAGTGTGATGATAAGTGTTGTAATGCCGGTATATAATGCCGAGCTGTATTTGGACAGGGCAATCTCTTCCATGCTTCAACAAACGTTTGATGATTTTGAACTCATATTGGTAGATGATGGCTCACAAGACAATTCGTTGTCAATATGCAATGTCTATGCAGAAAGAGACAAAAGGATAAAGGTTTTCCATCAAGAAAATCAAGGTGTTTCAGCTGCAAGGCTAAAAGGTTTTGCAGAAATGAAAGGTGACTATTTCACTTCCTATGATCCGGATGACTGGATGGAGCCTTGTTATCTGGAAGAGCTTTTGAAGTGTGCGAAGGCAGGTGATGCCGATATCGTATATTGTGATTACGACATGGTGTATTCCGATAAGACTGTGAATGTCGTATATCCATTGCCGGATTTGGATAAGGTTACTTATCTAAAGGCGCAGATGGTTGGAGGAATGTGGGGAGTGTATTGGAATAAACTGATTCGTACTTCTTTGATGAGAGATCATCAGATAAAACCGATTGTTGGTTTGACAATATGGGATGACTTTATTGTAGTCAATTCTTGTGCTTTATACGCAAAAAAAATCAGTTACTGCGATAAAATACTTTACCATTACAATCAGCAGAATACTAATTCTGTAACAAAGGTAGAAAATGAGAAAAAATATCTTGATGTAATTGGTATTGTTACAGCTTTTGAGAAAGAAATTATAAAATCTGGCCTAGTGCAGCCTCTCAAAGATTCATTGTTTGAATTAAAATTAATTGCAAAGGAATATTTGTTGAAGTCTCCATTCAGAAATTATGAAAAATGGAGAAAAATATTTTCAGACAGTAATGTGTATGCCATTCGATACGCTAAAGACGCAGAATCTAAAAAAGTGTTATCGTATATTTTAAAAAGGCAAGATAAAGTCGCATTTTTCTTTAGCACTTATTATCGGTATAAAGAGAAAATCGTAAGACATATAAAGAAGTGATTATTATGCAAGTAACAGTTTTAATGCCAATATACAATGCGGAGCGGTTTCTGCATGACTCCATTGGTTCTCTTTTGAACCAGACAAGCAATCAATGGAAACTTATCTGTATAGATGATGGGTCGACTGACAACTCCAAGGCTATCGTCGAGGAATATTGTAAGAAGAATTCTCGTATCAGTTTGATTTGTCAGGAAAATGCAGGTCCTGCGGTAGCTCGTGCAAGAGCCATAGAAATCGCAGATACAGAATATGTGGCGATATTGGATAGTGATGATGCTTACGCTCCTGACTATATAGAGAAAATGCTGGCAAGGGCAGAGAAAACCGATGCTGACAGCATCGTGCCAGATGTGGAGTTTGGGTATGGCAATTTCAAGAAATTGCCGAATATGTTTGAGCAGCATAATCTTTCTCCTGACATGATTATAGAGGACGGTAAGGAGGCTTTTGCTATGACCATTCCTTGGCAGCTTCATGGCTGGCAGATGGTACGTACTTCATTGGCAAAGAAATACTATACCGTGCAACAGGCTTCTTATAGCAAGTTTAATTCGGATGAGTTCATCACGAGATTGCTTTATCTCAAAAGCAAGAAAGTGGCTCTGTGCCCGGCGATATACAAATATCGCATAGACGAGTCGTCAATTACCAGAAAGCCGTCGCTCAAGATGATGGACTATTTGTTGACAAACGGGAAATTGCTGTGGCTTGCAGAATACGAGCATATGGACAAAGATATTTTGCTAAGTATCTACAATGATTATTATGCCACATGCCGTGATATGAAGCGAAACCGCATCCCAATGCTGGATGAAAAGGATAGGGCGGAGGCAAACAGAATGCTGAAGGAGAGTTTGCTGAAGTTCAAGAAAGATTTCAACTGGCAGAACCTTAAAGGTGCTCCGTTGAAGACAAAAGTTAAGTTCCTGCTTTTCTTGGCAGGAATAAGGACAACGCTAATTGGGGGGGGGTACGGAATATCTATTATACATGTAAAGTCTGGAAACGGCAGCACTTAATTCGTAACAAGCATGTTACTGTTATAAGCAACAACTGCTGGGGTGGTTTCATGTACCAGTCGTGCCGCTTGCCTTATAACACTCCGTTTATTGGGCTTTATATGTATGCACCGGAATATGTGGCTCTGCTCAGAAATTTGAAATACAACTTGTCGCAGCCAATCCGCTTTATTAAACACAGCCAGTCGAAATACAGGGATATTGTTCCAACCAAATACATCTTAGGAGTGTTGGGCGATACTGGCATTGAAATTGTTTTCATGCATTACCATTTGGAAGAAGAGGTACTTGAGAAATGGAGCCGCCGCATGAAACGCATCGACTGGAACAATATGATAGTGAAATTTTCAGATACAGACTATGGCTGTACTGATAAGCTGATAGAGGAGTTTGACAAGATGCCGTTTACACATAAGGTCTGCTTTACTGCAAAGAAACACCCAATGAGTAAGTGCGTGATACCGATGAAGGAATATGAGGGGAAAGAGTATGTGCGTTATGAATGGGCATACAGCTACAAGTATTATGATTTTGTGAAGGAAGCAAACAAAATACTGGAGAATTGATTAGGATTGAATGAAAAAGATATCAGTAATATTACCGGTCTATAATGTAGAAAAATACATTAAAGAATGTGTTCAGTCAGTTTTTGAACAAGACTACGGCAATATAGAATTGGTGGCAGTAGATGACTGTGGTACGGATAAGAGCATTGAAATTATACAAAATTTGTATTCTAAGAGTCCCACTCATGTAGACTGCAAACTGTATAGACATTCGCAAAACAGAGGACTGTCGGCAGCGAGAAATACCGGAATACAGAAAGCATCTGGAGAATATATTTTATTCTTGGATAGTGATGACAAGCTTATGAAGCATTGTATTTCCCACTTAGTCAGAAGAATGGAAGAGACAGGTGGCGATGCCGTGATTTATGATTTCCTTTCAGACGGGAAGAACAGCGATATGGCAAGTCATTTATGTTCGCCAGTTCCTGTATTGGATGGCAATGAGAAAGTATTGTCAGCCTTGGCAAATTGCTGGTTCACTGTAACGGCTTGGTCAAAGTTCGTAAAGAAGTCTTTTCTTGAGAGTAACAAACTGTATTTCAAGGAAGGAATACTTAATGAGGATGCGCCGTGGACCTTTCAGTTGTGTCTGTGTGCAGACAAAATAGCATTCTTAGACGAAAAGCTATATTTTTACAGGTATAATCCGGCATCAATAATGACTTCCTCCAAGAAACAGCGTGTTAACGATTCAAATGAAATTGCTTTGCAGATTTTTTATGATGAAATCAAGAAACGTCCTAATCTTTGGGAGAACAAGGATGTTTATTTGATTTTCATGCGTCAGGTTGTGATATATTATACAATGACGGCACAGCAGTTTGGATTTAATTATTATCAGAAAAAAATCGCTTGGTTGAAGTCTCATCGCTATCAGAGTTTTTGGTTTGTCAGTAGAAATATTCCTGTATCATATAAAATTTGGAATGTGGCGTTCCGCCTTCCAAGTTTGTTGGCAGGAATTGTAACTTATTCATTGATAAAGTTTCAGAATAGAAAATGAAGCAACGAGACACATTTCTTGATTTTGCAAAGGGTTTCGCGATATCTTTAGTGGTATTGGGGCATATTTTGGAAAAGTCGATGGAACAGAGAAATGGAGTATATCATTTTATTTATCTATTTCATATGCCATTCTTTTTCATGTTGTCGGGCTATTTGACATATCGTATCAAAGTGTTTGATGGTGGATTTTATTTGAAGAAAATGCGCAGTTTGTTGTTACCGTTTTTCTTTGTAGGTATGTCTTTTACGTTTTTGAATGGCCAATATCAAGGTTTCTTTTGTAATAGCTTTCATAATGGATATTGGTTCTTGTTTTCTCTATTTTGTATTTGGTGTTTATTCTCTTTGACAAAAGGCTTGGTAAAAAAACTGAAAATCGAGAATCCTATAATGGAGGCATTCTTGCTTTTTATGCCGTTCATACTATTTCGGGGGGCAATTCTACATACCCGAAGTCGTGAGAAGTGTGTTATCAATAGACTTTACCAGTGCATTTTATAGATTCTTTGTAGTAGGCTATTTCATGGGTAAATATAACTCGTTTTTAAACACATATCTGTATCATAAAGTGGTTTATGTGCTTGCCGCGGTTCTGTTTGTCTTGGTGTTTTTGATTTCTTTACGTGTAGAATTAACGTCGTTTGAGCCATTTACGGTGTTGCAATTGTTGCTTTGCTTATCGTTGTGGCTTTGTTTGAGAGGAGTTCATTCTGTAAATTTAACAAGATGTCAGCATTGGAGAAACCGGATAGAAATGTATGGTAGACAATCGTTGAATGTTTATGTATTTCATTATTTTGTTCTTTTCTTTATCCATATCTCTGTAGTCAAGTGTCTTCCAGAATTATGGCAGAATGTGATTGCTGTCTTGGCAGCTCTTGGAGTGATAGAGATATGTTTGCTGGTGTCAAAACCTGTCGAGATGAATAAAATATTAAGATTATTGTTATTAGGTAAGAAATGAAAATTGTTTTTTACTTGCCCAACAAGGGCTTGAAAAATATAGATTGTCGTGAGTTGGAACGTGGTAATCCCGGTATTGGTGGTACGGAATATATCATTCAAGCAACCGCTCATTATATCCAAAAGTTGCATCCGGAAAACGTTGAAATCATCGTTGGGGCAAATGAAGTGAATATGTTGTCGCCAGACTTGCATGTTGTGAAAATTAATGATATTCAGAATCTTGTGAATCTTACACATCCCAATTATTTGCTTATGAAATATGAGCCCTCTGCATACAAAGAGGCACGTAAAGCTGTGGAGAGTAGAAACACTCAGCTATTGATTTGGGCGCATAATTTTATTCCCCGTACGGAATTGACGGCTTTGGCGAAGGATGATAAGGTAGAGCGAATCATCTGTGTGAGTGAGGAGCAGTTGAATATGTATCGTGACCATCGGGCTTTCTTGAAATCTTCTTATATATATAATGGTATGCCTGTCAGGTATATGAAGACTCTGAAAGCTGGGGTTCCTCCTTTGCCCTCTCGTCCGCATGAGGTTACATATATCGGCAGTATAGTAGATTACAAAGGATTCTATCTCTTGGCAAAGGCTTGGAGAAAGGTCTTGCTGGAGGTGCCCGATGCTAAGCTCAATGTAATTGGTTCTGGTAAGCTATACGACCGCAATGCTAAGATGGGACGATATGGCATTGCCGAGGAATCATACGAAAGGCAATTCATGCCTTACTTGACTGATGATAAAGGGAACATCTTGCCATCGGTGAAATTTTGGGGCGTTCTTGGAGAGGAAAAGAATGACATATTGAAACATACCAGAGTGGGCGTGCCCAATCCTTCGGGCGTAAGCGAGACTTTCTGTATCACAGCCTTGGAAATGCAAGCAATGGGATGTGTGGTCACGACCATTGATTTCGGTGGCTTTAGAAATACGGTTTATCGAAAGACTGGCGTACTCTATAAAAATCCCAAGGACTTAGCGCAACATATTGTAGAACAATTGAATGTAGAGGATAATGATCTGGACGGATTCTACGATTACATGGAACACTATTTTGATTTCGAGAAGGTTGCCAAGGATTGGGTTGAATTGTTTCATTCCTTGGGAAAGAAAAACAATACCTTGTGTTATAGCAATGAAAGGGGATATTTCTTGATGGGTTTGCGTGAATGGAACCGAAGAGTGAAGTCGGCATTGCCATTTGGCTATATTTTGCCGACGGTAGATTTCTACCGTAGTATTCTGCGTAGGTTCGGTTTAGTGAAGGGTTTTTGAAAATTGTTTTTGAATTATGCAAGATAAAATGGTGTCTATCATTCTGCCTGTATATAATGCCCAACGATTCTTGTCATTGTGTTTGGATAGTATCTTGAGGCAATCGTATAAGGAATGGGAATTAATAGCGGTGGATGATGGAAGTATTGATGATAGTTTGGAAATACTGGAGACTTATGCGGGTAAGGACCATAGGATTCATGTGATTTCCAAGAAGAATGAAGGGGTGTCCGTTGCTCGCAATGTGGCATTGGAAAAAGTCCAAGGTGAATATGTTTATTTCGTGGATGCCGATGATGTCGTGATGCCTGAAGCTTTGGCGATTCTTGTCAATGCGATGGAAACAAGAGACGCAACTTTTGTGAAATCAGACTTTTTGCCGATAGATGAAGAAGGCAAGCAGGTATTTGTCAATAAGAAGCAAGTGATTCGCCGACGCTATGATGGGAAACTTATGGGGGCAGAGACGTTCTATCATAAAATTCTCATGAAGGAGTACTTTCTCTGGACGTGTCTGTTCCGCCGTGATATCATTGAAAAGAATCAGATTCGTTTTATTCCTCATTGCCGTTTGATGGAAGATGCTGCTTTTATGGTGGATTATCTTCAGTATTCTGATAGGAATGTTTATAAGGATGCTTGTGTGTATGGGTATAGGAAGTATTACGGTACGGTGTCGGATGTAGACAAAAGCTATAAAGATGACTTGATGTTAATATTGAGCCATATAAAGTCTGAAACAAACTTTATTGCAGGTAATTTTGTAAATGCTTTTATGGCGGATATAGTAAAAAACGTTAATTCAAAATACGGCAATAGTATTGAAAGAAAGGAATATCGGATCTTGGAATATCTTAATAAAGCAAGAATTTTCTGTTTGTATAAAATCTATAAATAAAATGTTTAATGAATAATGTGAGTTTAGCAAGGTATGAACATATTTCATGGGGATATGTTATAAGCGTTTTCCTGTTGTTCCTTATAATGCCTCCTGTCATCTCTCTGCCTTTGGTCTTTCTTCTTGTCTTCAAGAAAAAAAATCCCAGGTTTTCAGACTATATTCTTTTGATGGCATGTGTTGCGATATATCTTGGTTCAATTAATGCGACGAAACAGCCAAGCGGCGACCAGGTTAATTATTTCGTGGCATACAATAACGTACCTTTAATTGGCTTTTTCAAGTCTTTGGTCTATATATATGGAACAGACTATTTCATGGATCCAACAAGAAACAATATATCAGGTGAGTTCATGAATGGTGTGTATAATTACTTCGGCTATTATTTGACGTTTGGTTATTATCCACTGTTTGCAGCCATATATACATTTGCAGAATACATGATGATTTATTTGGGATTGTATAAAGTGTTCCGCAAAATACAGATGCCGAAATACCCTATTGTTTGTGGAATAATAACTTTGTCGTTTTTCTATCTTTTCTTCCAATATACCCTTCAGATTCAGAAACAGTTTTTTGCGCAAGCAATAATGATGTATGTCCTGGGGGCTTATGCTGAAAGTGGAAAGATGACACTGCGTCTATGGATAATAGCCTTATGCTCGGTTTTAACACATGCTTCAACGGGACTGTTCCTGCCGTTCCTTATATTGAAACCTTTACGGGGACGCTTGACTAAGAAATGGATGATATTTTTCGTTCTGATGGTTGTCGCTTTTATAGTGATGGGACCTCGAATGGCTCAGAATGTCTCAAGCGACAGTGGTGTTGCTGGATATGGAATGAAAAGATTGGCAGAATCAGAAGGACAGGAAGATATGGCAAGTACTCTTGTCATATCACAGGTGCTGGTAATCGCATTGCCGATGTTCTTGATAGTATTCCGACAGCTTTGGTTGCGTCGCAAGCATTATATAGACAATGCTCAGGCATTTATTCTTAACATTACTTTGCTCTTGCTTATGGCTGTAGCGGCAATGTACAGTAAGCCGTTGGCACAGATTCGGTATTTTATGATGTTATTGGCATTCATGCCGTTTGTGTATCCTTTCATATCGGCAAAGGTAAAGGTCAGAAACGTGTGTCTGGTGCTGATAGCATTTATTATGGTAGGATGGTTCTATTTCCAATTTGATAAAATTGTATGGGACTATGCGAGTGAATGGCAAATTGTGATATATCCACCAATAGCGTTGATTTCTATTGGTATTTAATTAAGATTTTTTATGCACATTTGTTTTGTTTGTCGTGAGTATCCACCGTCTCTTCGTGGTGGTGGTATTGCGTCATATATTAAAGAGGTAGCACATGGGTTGTGTGATGCAGGGCATCGGGTGACAGTGATTGCAGCCTCGGATGATACTCGTGTATCTTCTGATGAGGATGACGATGGGGTGAGAGTGATACGACTTTCGGGTGGCGACTTTGTGATTCCACAAGTGGAAGGGAGGTCGATAGTGAAGAAGTTCAGAATGTTCTATCGCTTCTATCCTTATCGCAAGAAAATTAGGCGGAAAGTGTTTGAACTGAAAGATGTGGATATTATCGAGGTGCCTGAGTATGGGGCAGAGGGATATTTCTTGGATGACATCGGCATTCCAGTTGTGACAAGACTTCATACGCCAATGCTTCTCGATCATAACAATTTCTCTTTGCAACGGCTTTCAAAAGAGAATGCCTCTTATTATTGGCAAGGACGGAAAGAGTTGGAAGTGATGAAAAAGGCACGGTATATCACTTCTTGCAGTACTTCGCTCAAGGACTGGAGCTGTAAGTTCTTGCACATTCCGCATGATAGAATAAAGGTAATCTATAACCCGATTTTGGCAAAGAAATGGACTTCGGATTCCAGTGGTATTTCTTTGCAATCTGCAAATTCAAAATCTTTTTCTTCGCAAGGCAATCGTTTGCTTTCTCCTTCTAAGATGGGGGAAAATCATATCCTTTTTGTAGGAACGGTATGTGACTGGAAGGGGTGTGGCGATTTGGCTGATGCTTGCAAACTCTTATTAGATTTTAGCGATATGAGTGATTTTCATCTTGACTTGGTGGGAAAGACTGGTGCTTTCGCTGATGCACTACAAGCGAAATACGGAGATGAACCTTGGTTCCATCTCATAGGTAAGTTGCCTCGTGAGGAAGTGATGAAGCGCTATGCAGAGGCTGATGTAGTGTGCTTCCCTTCTTGGTGGGAGAATATGCCGATGGTCTGCATTGAGGCGATGCTCTCTGGTGCTGTAGTCATCGGGAGTAATTCTGGCGGCATGAGTGAGATTATCGAGGATGGCAAGAGCGGGTTCTTGCTATCGCCTAAAAATCCGAAGGCTTGGGCTGAGAAAATCAAGGAGGCTTGCGCGTTGTCTGAGGAGCAGAAGAATGAAATGAGGAAGAAAGCGCATGAGAGAATCATGCATTGCTTTGACATGGATGTCATTATCCCCCAGATGGTGGACTATTATCAATATGTCATAGACAATCATAATCAACAAACAAGATAAACTATCATTAGTAAGATAATAAACAACAATGAAAATACTTTGGATTTCGCCATGGTTCGGCAATTACCGAATCCCTGTATATGATAACTTGAATAAGTTGAGCGGTGGTAATTTCTATATCATCTGTTCCCAAGAGAACACCTCTGACTTGGTGCGTGAGAAGCTAAAGGCTACTCTTGGCGACCATGCTATCATCATGTGTGGCGAGAAACGTACCACTATGGGGAGCGAGGAGAGCGATTTTGCCAATAGTGCCTTGGTTATCAAACGACAACCTGGACTTTATCAAGCTATTAAGAATGTGAAGCCTGATGTTGTGATCACCGAGGGCTTTGGCGGATGGGCACCTGCAGGTATCCGATATGCAGTTTTACATCGCAAGAAACTCTGTATGTTCTATGAGCGAACGGCGTATGTGGAGCGCAATTCCCCTAAATGGCGAACTTGGTATCGCAGGATTGTCGGAATACCTGTGGATCATTTCTTGATCAATGGTACTTTGACGGAGAAATACCTGAATGAGAATTTGCATTTCAAGCATACACCGAAGATAAAGGGTTGTATGTGCGCCGATAGTTTCGGATTGGCACAGTCGGTGGCTAAGGTTACGGCAGAAGACAAGCAGGCTTTACACAAGAAATTAGGTTTAAATGATGGGTTGGCATATCTCTTCGTGGGACAGATGGTGGAGCGCAAGGGTATCAAGGAATTGCTCCATGCCTGGAGAAAACATGTAGAGGCATATCCCGATGATAATCTGATAGTCATCGGAAAGGGTATCTTGCTCGACAAAATGAGAGAACTCTATGGTAATATTCCTTCTATCCATATTTTAGGTGCTATCAGCTACGACTTGCTTTATCAGTATTATGCCCTTTGCGATGCCTTTGTCATGCCAACCTTGGAGGACAACTGGTGTTTGGTCATTCCTGAAGCAATGGCGTGTGGAAAACCTGTGGCAAGTAGTATCTATAATGGTGGTCACTATGAATTGGTGAAGGATGGCGTGAATGGATATAACTTCGATCCTTTGAAGGAAAATTCTATTTTGGAGACTTTGAAGAAATTCCATCATGCTGACTTGGTTACCTTGGGTAAGAAGTCTATAGAAATAGAGAGTGATTTTACGCCTGATAAGGCAGCAAACAGAATCTTTGATGCGTGCAGGAAAGTATTTGAAAAATGATAAAGATTGATTATAACAACATGCCCAATGGGGCAGGCAAATGGAGTTTCACCTTGCGATACTTGTTTAATATTTTTCGCTCATGGTACATCTTTCATGTTCGCTATCCTTGGGTAAAGTATCATGGATTCGTCAGGGTGATGGGAGGTACTCATTTTGCTCAAAACATGGATGTTGTCATTGGAAATAACGTGCAGTTTGGTAATGACTGTAATGTGTCGAGCAATGTACATTTCGGAAATAACGTGCTGATGGCAGGAAATGTGCAGTTCGTGGGAAAGCACGACCATACGTTTTCTGTTCCTGGGGTTACTATCTGGGATGGTGAGCGAGGCGATAATGGTACTACTATGGTTGGAGATGATGTATGGATTGGGGCTTCTTCCATCATCATTTCTGGGGTTACGATAGGAATGGGTAGCATCGTGGCTGCGGGTAGCATCGTGACTTGTGATATTCCTCCTTGTGAGATATGGGCTGGAGTTCCTGCTAAGAAGTTAAAGGATAGGTTCGCTTCTGAGGCTGACAAGCGGAAGCACTTGGAGTTTTTGGAGAGTTTACACTTGTCTAAGAATATGGAAAAGAGGCGTAATGATAGGGGTGTGAAATGCAAATATATGGAGGGATAATCATGAGACAGAGAATTCCTTCGATAGATATTCTGAAGTTCTTTGCAGCCTTGTTGATTACCAATTCCCACATGGGGATGCTTTATCCTGAGTCTCTTGCGAGGTTATCGACTGGAGGTGCAATAGGTGATGTGTTGTTCTTTTTTTGCAGTGGCTTTACGCTGTTTTTAGGAAGGGGTGGTAACTTCTTTAACTGGTACAAGCGTCGCATAAACCGTATTTATCCTACGGTGCTGATATGGGCGGCTATTATGGCTTTCGGCTTTGGAGTACGCATGGGCATGGACTTCACAATACTGCATGGCGGTGGCTGGTTTGTGAGTTGCATCATGATATATTATGTGATAATGTATTTTGTGAGACGATATTTTGTGAATAGACTGAAATGGGTATTTGGAGCGGCTTGCGTCGCTGCCATTGGGTGGTATCTCACAGAAGACAGTTCTACAATATTCATGTATGGTGAGACATATTTCAAGTGGTGTCATTATTTCTTGTTCATGTTGGCTGGGGCGATATGTGGCTTGAGAATGAAAGAACAGGGCATTGTCAACCATTCTGTTTCTTGTAGCATCCTATTGCTCACCATTTCCTTGGCGCTATTCTACGGCTTGCAGTTTGTTGGTACAAAGAATCTGTTGGTAGCTCATTTGCAGATACTAACCTTGGTACCTTTGATGGGCATCACTTTGAGCATGTATCGCTTATGTTGTGAAGGCTGGCTTATCCGCTTCTATCAGCACAAGTGGGCGCATCGTATTATGTATTCTGTATCAGCTTTGTGCTTGGAGATATATGTTTGCCAAGGCTTTGTTTTCAATACTTCATGGAACTATTTGTTCCCTTTGAATATTCTCGTCAATTTCGTCATGGTCGTTGCTATGGCTTATTGTGTCAAGGTCGCTTCCAACTGGTTCTCACAGACATTCAAGGATGAGGATTACGATTGGAAGAGAATGCTGAGGTTGTAAAATTTATTTTCGAAATATTTTTATGCTTAAAATCTTAATCAATGCCTACGCTTGCTCTCCTGGGATGGGGAGTGAACCGGGGATGGCGTGGAACTGGGTGAGTAATCTTGCCAAGTTCTGCGAACTGTATATCATTACCGAAGGGGAATTCCGGGAGAAGATAGAGGCAGTCGTCCCGACCTTGAAACAAGGTAAAAACATGCATTTCTATTATAATCCTGTTTCCGATGAAATCAGAAAGATGTGTTGGAATCAAGGTGATTGGAGATTCTACAAGTACTATAAGGAGTGGCAATGGAAAACTTATCTATTGGCAAAGGATATTTGTCTGAGGGAACAGATTGATGTGTTGCATCAATTGAATATGATTGGATTCCGAGAGCCCGGGTATTTATGGAAGTTGTCTAAAGAAACTGATATTCCGTTTGTTTGGGGACCAGTGGATGCAAAGGATAAGTTTCCAGTAGCTTATTTGCAAGGGGCTAGCTTAAAAACGAAATTGTTTGTGAGACTGAAAAACGTCTTGACCGTTTATCAATTAAAACATTCTAAGCGAGTACGAAATGCAGTGAAGCAGGCTTCTGCCATTTTCTCCGCTTCCTCGAATTCAAAGGTATCATTTGCTAAGTATTTTAATATAGACTCCCCTTTATTGAATGAGACAGGTTGCTATGTTCAGGAATTTCCATTGATAGACAAGAGTGATAAAATCGACTTAGATGTTCTTTGGGTTGGTAAATTGGATTTTAGAAAACAGTTAGGCTTGGCATTGCAAAGTATTGCTATTACTAATAATAGTAATATTCGCCTCCATATTGTTGGTGGTGATGCTGAAGCTTATAAACTAATGGCTAATACCTTGGGTATTCAAGACAAGTGTATTTGGCATGGTGCTGTAAGTCATGCTGCAGTACAAGATATTATGCGGAAATCGGATGTGTTCTTATTTACAAGTGTTGCCGAAGGAACGCCGCATGTAGTTTTGGAAGCAATCGGTAATAATCTTCCTGTGATTTGTTTTGACACTTGTGGACAAGGCGATGCAGTGAATGAAAAGGTAGGTAGGAAAATACCTCTTTCCAATCCGAAGCAATCTGTTCATGATTTTGCCGAGGTGTTGAAAGAATTAGAGAGTAATAGAACTTTGTTAAAGCAAATGTCGGAGAATTGCAAGCAAAGACAGGTGGAATTGTCTTGGGATGAGAAGGCAAAGACGATGGTAAAGTGGTATGAGAAGGTAAGGAAATAGTTGTATTCTAAAAATGGTCTTGCTTGGTTAAAAATAATCCCAATCTGTAAGTTGATTGGCTTACGGATTGGGAATGAAATTATCCGCAGAACTTAGACGGAATTTAAACAGATTCTTTACTAAATGTGGAAGTTAACTTGTTTTAGCCATTTTTTTACATCGAAGCATGGACAGCTCTTGCGAACCCAGGGGAGGTCGCGGTGACCGATGACTTCGGCATCGGGGTAGTCGAGACAGAGACTCTTTAAGAGTTCAGTCATACTGTGTTTCTGTGCCTCAGTTCGTGTGTCGGCAGGATTGCCTTTGGCATCCAAGCCGCCCTCGTAACAGATGCCGATAC
>ERZ808240.3488-NODE-3488-length-15241-cov-5.629330_pt1 | contig 15241 bp, 19 predicted proteins | sample MGYA00521084_ERZ808240 | MGnify/ENA primary metagenome ERZ808240 (study PRJEB31516, sample SAMN03275571) | gut metagenome | biome: mammalia-associated habitat; material: feces | host: Papio cynocephalus | place: Kenya | collected 2012-08-06 ... | reverse complement strand
AAAACAATTGAAAGTGCAGTTTAGAAAGCATCCTGCGGCAGCAGGGTGCTTTTTTGACACAAAATGAAACACAATACTGTTTGACTTTGCATAGTAGACAAGTTATATTTTAAATGAGGACTGGTTATATGATAGTAATAAAACTCGATGAAAAATGTCTCGAAGAGTGTTCTCATGTTGAGATCAGAAAAAGGAAAGATGGAATTGCTGTAGTGAAAGTGCCGAAGGCACGCACGATTTACGAGATTCCGGCTGCAGAGACAAAAAAGAATATGTGACACTGGAATCAATGGATACCAAGTAAGGACTTAATGGAGTCAATCACTTTAGTGGTTGGCTTCTTTTTGTTTGCCAGCAATGGTTTAAATTGCAACCTATTCGCGCCGGGCTGACCGGATTAACAACTTTTAAGAAGAGGAGAACAGATACTATGAATGTTGTAGAAAAATTGAAATCCATGGGCGTGGAAATCACTGAGGAAATCAAGAAGGCGTTTCCGGATGACATGGTAAGCAGTCTCGAAGTGAAAAAGAAAAAGGACCGTATCGAGGAACTTGAAAAGAAAGAGAATGCATGGCAGGAAGAGCAGACCAAGCTGCAGAAAGAACTGAATGACTTAAGAGAATCTAATGCGGATGTTAAGACATGGCAGGAAAAAGTTGAGGAGCTGAACCAGACTCTTGAAAACGAGAGAAGAGAACGTGCCCAGAAAGAAGAAACAGAGAGACTGAACGGACTTGTAACAGATTTCTTTAAGGATAAGACGTTCGTCAATGAGATTACCGGTAATGCGATCAAAGCGCAGCTCATTGAAACACTGGGAACCGATGCAGCAAGAGGGAAAAGTATTTCAGACTTGTTTGATGCCATTGTGAAGGACGATAAGGGAGAATACAAACCAAACATTTTGATTGATCCCAAAACCCTTGCAGCACAGCAGAGACGTTCGAGTATCGTAGGAAGAAACATCGGCACTGGCGGAAATGGGGAGAAGCTGTCCATGGCCGAACTCATGAAACTCAAAAATCAGGATCCGGATATTGATATTAATCAGTATCTGAACCAGGAATAAAGAAAGGACAAAGGTTATGGCTTTATTTGATAAAGTGAATTTTAATGGCGAAGTGTTTGACACAGTGGTACGTAACACACCGAATACCAAAATGAATGCCCTGCTGAAGTCGGGTGCAATTGTAGAAAAACCACAATATGCATCTATGCTGTCTGAGCAGAAGGGTGGTAATTACATCGCAACTCTGATCAAAGAGAGAATTGGTGGCGAAGGTATCAACTATGATGGTAAGACAGATATCACGGCATCAGCAAGAGGAAACTATACAATGGGCAGAATTGTTGTTGGCCGTGCAGGTGCCTGGGTAGAAAAGGACTTTGTGTCCGATATTTCCGGTGATGATTATACAGCAGGAGCTGAAGAAGTGAGCGAATACTTTGATGATCTGTATCAGGGTGTGCTTATCAGTATTCTCAATGGTACTTTCTCTATGAGTGATGCTGAAGGTAAGAAATTTGCAGACGGACATACCCTTGATATCACTGCTGATAAAACGGATGGTACATTCGATGTAACGACACTGAATACAGCAATGCAGAAGGCATTGGGTGACAATAAGGGGAAATTTGCACTTGCTATCATGCATAGCGCAGTCGCTACAAACCTTGAGAACAAGCAGCTTGTGGCATATCTGAAGTATACAGATAAAGATGGCGTGCAGAAAGATCTTAGCCTCTATACACTTAATGGCAGACTTATCCTTGTAGATGATGATATGCCGGTTGAGCATGTGGATGATGCAGAAGGTCTTGGTGTATTTGATAAGTACACAACCTATGTACTGGGTGAAGGTGCAATCGAATATACGGAATGTGACGTAAAGGTACCGGCAGAAATGGCACGAGATGCACTCAAGAATGGTGGAGAAACAACTCTCATTTCCCGTCGCAGAAGAGTATATGCTCCATATGGTATTTCCTGGAAAAACGGAAATATTGTATCCCCATCTAATGCACAGCTTGCAACAGGATCCAACTGGGAAATTGCTTCTAACAATGATACTACCAAGAAGTCATATTACCCACTGAAGGCAATTGCGATTGCCCGTATCATCACAAGAGGATAAAGAAAGGAGGGATTCATCATGGTATACACAGATTATCAGTATTACACAGATACATATGCTGGGGATATCGTTGATGAGTCCCTTTTTGATAGATATCTTCAGAGAGCCTGTGTAAAACTTAATTATCTTTGTATGGGTCACATAACAGAAGAGACATACGAGCAGTATTCTTCTCAAATTCAAAGTGCAACCTGTTGCATGATTGATATTCTGTTCAAACTGGATGACGCGGAGAAAAAGGTAAATGATCCGCAAAAGGGCAATATCAAATCTATGTCGAGTGGAGGCAGATCTATTACATTCGGTAATAATGAAACGGTATATTCGGGCGCAGTAGGTGACAGAGAAAAGCAAAATGAGCTGATGTTAGATGCAATCCGAGAATATCTGTATGACACTGATCTGCTGTATGCGGGGGTAGATTGATGGGCTTTTTTGACAATAAGGTAGTTACAGTGTTCAACCAGAGTATAAATGGAGAAACGGGTGAGTGCGTATATTTCCCTACACTTCTGCAGAATGTGGATATTGTGGTTAAGCGCAGCAAAACAGCTACCAAAGACGGACATCAGGATGCAGATGTGGTTACTCTGTATGTGGAAGATGTTGAGAATTACAAGAAACCAAAGGAGTGGGAGAATTTAGAAGATGCTGAGAAGAAACAGTATTTTACATTTGCTCCAAGAAAGGATTTCTTTGTGAAGGGTAATTGTCTGGACGAGTATTCCGGACAGAGTTATGAGGAAATGAGAGCCAGATATGATGACTGCTATATAGTGGAGAGTGTCAGTATATACGAGGATGTACTTCCTCATATGGAAATTGGAGGAAAATAGAAGTGGAAAAAGAGTCACTTACGATAAAGGATGCAGAATATGTGCCAGAAGCATTGTTGCAGCACATAATGGGATACCCTGATTATCCGAAAGAATTCAAACCAAGTCATAAGAATGTGATATGGAACAATCTGATCGCGGAACATTCGATAGGTGTTTTCCCGCTGCAGGGAGCCGTTTATCTTAAAAAATATATATCGGGCAGCTTTAAGGCGCAATTTCCATTCCGCATTGTGTATCGATCATATCCCAAATCAAACCCGGAAACGATAGCAAGTCAGCAGTTGTTAGAGAATCTGGGGAGATACCTGGAAGAATGCGGAATATCATTTAAGAACTCAGCAGTGACTCTTGAAAGTATTGAGCGGACAAGTGTTGCATTTCCAATTGGGGAGAAAGCAACCGATCAGGAATATGCAATAAATATGAAATTGATTTACAGCGTGAAGAAAGGATGAAAGAAATATGTCTGAAAATAGAACTAATATGGTCTCCCTGCTTGATATTGGATTGCTTATGGGCAGCACTTCCAAGATCGTTGAAATGGGCGATGGTTATACAGAGCTGACCGAGAGCTGGGGACCGGAAATCGATTCCAAACAGTATGTAAACATGAAGAACAAATCCAGTTCGTTAAAAGGGTTTGCATTTTCTATGTCACCGGAAAGAGAATACATCTCTGATGAAATGCAGAAATGTATCGACTATCTTTTTAAGAATTTCCCAACAGGAAAAGCCTGTGAGACATTCTACTATCGATATTACAAGACGGATATCGATACCGAATCAAAGTCCGGTGACTGCATCAAATTACCGGTTATCGTTGCTCCGGATTCTACCGGTGGCAGCGGCGGAGATCCGTTGACATCGACAATTCAGATCTCAGGTAATGGTGATGTTGTTAAGGAAACGGTAACGATCACAGAGTCCGGATGGACATTCAAATAATAAATGACTGAAGAGCATTATAGGGGCATGGGCAAAGAGTCTGATGCCCCTTTGCAAAATAGGAGGTATTTTTATGGAACTGATCAAACTGAAGGATTCCGGTATCAGAAAGGTAGCTATTCAGAACGACGAGGGCGAAGTGGTTTCCGTATTAAAGATCAATATTGCTGACAGAGAGGTCGCAGAAAAGTACGGGAGAATATTGGATCAGCTTGAGAAGATATCTGAGGAGGCAAAATCTGCTGCTGAGGAAATGAAAAAGAAATATGAAGGTACAGAGGTGAGCTTTGAGCAGATCAGAGAGTCTACACGGACACAGGTTGTTTTTATCAAAGAGATCATCACTGAGATTGATCATCTGTTTGGGAAAAATACTGTAAGAAATGTATTCAAAGAGAACTATGAAATTGATGAATACTTTATTCCGTCGGAGGAAATGCTGCAGGACTTCCTGGGGCAGATCATGCCTATCATGGAGAAATTCTTTAAACAGAAGTTCTCTAACAGCAGACGGAAATACAGTGCAAAAAGAGGTAATCGATGAACAATATCCTTTTGGATCCATTGCCGCATGAATGGAATGGATACCAGGTAAATACTTCTTTTCGGATTGGAATACAGGCTTTTCTGGTACGTGATGATAAGGAACTTGCTGATTGGGAGAAAACCAATGTTATTCTTTGTCTTTTATTTGAGGATGATGATGGAAATCTGCGGGAACATCCGGTTGGAACAGATCTTGAAAGCTGTATCAATTGGTTCCTGAATGGGTGGTATCATGACAGGCAATCAGGTGGCAGACAGGAAAAGAGATTGATAGATTATGATATTGATCAATATCGTATATTTGCTGATTTTATGCAGATATATGCTATCAATCTGAATACAGCGGATATGCACTTTTGGGAGTTTATGGGGCTTTTATGGAATATGCCTTACAAATATTCTTCATTTTTACAGGTAATTGAAATCAGGAAGAAAGCAATTACAGGGAAGATGGGACCGGAGGAAAAGAAGATGATCAGGGAAGCCAAGAACGTATATGAGCTTGAACAGCCCGGACAGGAGTACTCTCAGGAAGAGAAAGATAAAATAGATGCGTATGATCGCATGATGGCAAGAATGAAGCACAAGGAGCAGTAATATGGCTGGCGGATATGATGGAAGCGTCAAGATCAATACAGAACTGAATACGAAGGATGCAAGCAGCCAGATGATGTCTCTTGAGAACCGCATAGAAAAGACGGCTCAAAAGGTTCAGTCTTTAAAAGACAAAATGGATGCTGCAGCGAAGGCCAAGGTCCCGACAGAGGAATATAAAGAACTGCAAAGAACGCTTGCCCGTGATAACCAGGAACTGGAAAAACTGATCCAAAAGCAGGAACAGTGGAACGGAAAAAGATCGGGAGCAAAATGGAATGCACTTGATGCACAGGTAGAGCAAAAGGGATCCGATGTGAGAGCCCAGGAAGCGTATATGAAACAGATGCGCAAAGAGGGAACAGCTTTTATGCCGGGAACGCAGACAAGTGAGTATATGTCCCTGTCAGAACAGTACAGCAGTGCGCAAAAGGATTTAGAAGTGCTGAATAAAAAGCATGATGAGCTGATTGCGAAGCAGATCAAAGCGGGAAAAACGGGTGCGGATTCTATGGAGCGTATCTCGAAATCGGCGAAAAAGTCTGCGAATAGTATAGATACCTTTGGACGTAGGCTGACGCAGCTTGTAAAGCAGGTTTTTGTATTCTCTGTGATCACAAAACTGCTGAATTCAATGAGAACGGCTCTGGCGAGTGGACTAAAAGAATTTGCACAGTACAGTGATTCTTACAATCGTGCAATGTCAGATTTTCAGTCGTCAACAGATAATATGAAGAACTCATTGGCAGCAGCATTTGCTCCGATCATTACTACGGCAATCCCATATTTGACGAAATTCATTGACTTTCTTACAAATGCGATTAATGCGGTAAATAAATTTATTTCTGCTCTTATGGGGAAATCTACATGGACAAGAGCTGTCAAACAACAGAAGCAGTATGCCAGTGCTTTGGATGATACAGCAGAAAGTGCAAAGGAAGCTCAGAAAGCCGTTGCCGGATATGATAAGCTGAATGTTCTGAACAGTGATAAAAGCAGTGGTAAAAATACAAAGAGCAAAAGCAGTGGGGCTGTCTGGGAGGAAGTACCACTCACCGAGAAAGACTTTGCGTGGATAGAAAAGGTTAAGAAGATCCTGAAGACAATCTTACCGATAGTACTGGCAATAGGTACTGCATTGGCGGCGTGGAAAATTGCCGGTTTCCTTTCCGGCCTTATGAAAACGAATCCGGTGCTGGGGAAAATACTTGCAACCATTGCTGCAATAGCGGGGCTGGCTATGGAAGCCTGGTCTTATATGGATATGTGGAATAATGGAATCAATTGGAAGAACCTTCTTGTCAATTTAGCCGGAACAGCACTTGCCTTTGGCGGAATCTTTGCTTTGTTCGGCAAGAAGGGCGCAGGTATTTTCCTTGTTATAGATGGCATCGCTAAAATGGTTACGGCAATACATGATATCGTGGAGAATGGTCTTACATGGGAAAATGCAACAATTCTCCTGATGGGCGTCTTAGAGACATTTGGCGGATTCTTACTGCTATTTGGATCAAAATATATTATTCCGTTTGGAAAGAGTCTCCTTGCAGGAATCGGAGGTGCTTTTTCCGGGGTTCCACTTCTAATGCAGACGAGTCTTACAGATATTATTGCAGGAGTAAAGATGGGCGAGATCGGAGCTGCAACTTTAGGAGCTACCATAGGAACTACGATCGTAGCTGCAATTGTAGCTGCCATTGTTGGGTTTAAACTTGGTGAAAAAATAAATGAGTGGATCACCGGTGAGCAGATTGATATGTCGTTCTCGGAAATGATGGGTGAAATCAAGGACTCTGTTACTGATGGGACATGGAAAGAAGCATTGGCTCTTTGGAAGGAAGATATAGACGATGGACTGATTGCTATCAATGACGATTATAACGAATGGACAAAGGGAATCAGAGAAAAAATCTCAACGGCGTTTGATGAAACCAAGCAGGATTTTGCGCAGGTAAAAGCAGAAGCCAAGCAGGGGCTTGCAGAGTTAAAGAATGACATAAAAGAAGAATTAAATGGTGGAATTGGCCATGTTGAGGGGTTCATCAATAAGGTAGTATCCGGAATTAATAGTCTTATTTCGTTATTAAATGCGATTAAGGTTGATATTCCCGACAATGTCCCGATCATTGGCGGGGTTAGCTGGGGCGGTCTGAATCTTACACCATTGAATACGGTAAAGATTCCAAGGCTGGCCAATGGTGGTATTGCGACAAGTTCAACGATAGTGAATATCGCGGAACAGGGAAAAGAGGCCGTCCTTCCTTTGGAAAATAATACCGGGTGGATGGATGATCTGGCAAATAAATTAAGTCAGAAAATAGAGGTTACGGTAGTACCGGTACCGGATCCGAGCGGAATATTTGAAACTGTAAGGGTGCAAGCAGTTGAGTATAACAAGAGCACAGGGGACAGGGCCTTTAGTTGATAAAAATAGGGTGAGTTAGATGTTGGTAAAATTTGGAGATTTTGATTTAACACCTTACATACTGCAGGAAGGATATGATCCGACTCCGAATAGGAGAACAGATATCGATTCCTATCAGGATGCTGTAAATGGAGAATTACATAGAACAACACTCAAACATACGCGTACCAGTCTGTCCATGGAAATAGGTTCCATGTATGAAAATACCCATAGATTTTTTATGGATAGACTGGTTCAGAATTATATTTGCTATGAAGAGCGTGATGCAACAGTTACTTATTATGATACAGAGAGTGGATCCATGAAGACCGGTCACATGTATATTGATTCCAACCAAAAATTTGGAAAAGTGATAAAAGAAATAAACGGGCAGAAGTATATGAGTGGATTCACGCTGGAGATGGTGGAATATTAAATGCTAAAAGTGAGTAATGCGGTCAAGAATGAGTATTTTAAGAATACGACAAGGTATCTGAATATCAGCATAAGTAAATCTGATACTGAGGTTATAAATATCTCTCCCTATGATATTTGTCAGGAAAGCATGGTATTGAAAGAACGGCTGCTTGATAAAAAAAGTGTGGAATATGTTGGGTGCAATGCCAGTGTTTTTAAGATAACTATCAATGGACTTCACAAGGGTTTAAAAGGGAAAAAAATAGAAGTGTCTCTGCATACAGAAAATACAGTGGGAGCTCCAATCCCTTTGTTTCATGGAGTTGTAGATGATGTTAAATTACAGAGCAATAAAAAATCGATTGAAATAACTGCATACGACATGATGTACAGTCTTGCAGATGAGGATGTCACATCATGGTTCCGGACACAGGTGGCTTACCTGAAAATGGGGAAAAAACTGACTATTAAAAAGTTTCGGAATGATCTGTTTGAGTTCTTGGGGATCACGCAGAAAAAGCGGACACTGGCAAATGACAGTTTTTCCATCAAGCAGCTTGTAAATATGGTAGATAAGGACGATGAGGAAGATTCTGATGAAGAGGAGCAGGAAAAGATATACGCGCTTGACCTGATCAAAGCGATCTGCCAGATCAATGGCGTATTTGGCATCATAAACAGAAATGGAGAAATGGACTACAGACGTTTAGGCGTGGAGGATGAAGATGATGGTGCATATCCAGGCGTGGATCCGGATGATAAAACAAATGGACTGTATCTGCCATTTGTGCCGGGAATCGGCGTTACGGATATCATTACAGATTCTACCTTCTATCCATCCTATAGAAGCGTCACCTATGAAGATTATGACGTACATGGGATCACAAAGGTATATGTAAGACAGTCGGAAGATACGAAAGCCGGGTATTCCGGATCCGATAAGAAATACAAATACATAGTGCAGGGAAACCGTTTCACGCTTGGCACCACAAAGGAAGAAAAAAGCAATATAGCTACAGCCATCCTGAATAAGGTACAAGGTGTGACCTATACGCCGTTCACAGCAGAGTGTACAGGGCTGCCATTCTTGGAAGTGGGGGATCCGGTGCAATTCTATGTGTATGATTTTGAGGAATCGGATAAGCAGAAAAAGGATGTATTTGTCCTGAAAAGTTTTTATGTCCTATCAAGAACGATGAAAGGGATCCAGTCTCTGACAGATACCCTGACAGCCCAGGGAGAAGAAAAACAGAGACGGTTTGTATCTGATCTTGGTGTCCGGGAAGATGTTTCAACAGCTTCGCTGAAGGAAAAGACAGATAAGCAGGATGAAAGGATCAAAAGCCTGGAAGATGCAGCGGAAAATGGTTTGAAATTTGTATCTGTCACAGCACTTCTGGATAATCCGGATCCGAACACTGTGTACTTTATTCAAGGAGAGGTAACGGTGACATAAATGGGCAGACAATCATCAAGAGTTTTTTGGAACTCAAAAGACCATAAAGATGTGTTTTGGGGAAAATACACAAAAGCAGTATATATAGGAAGTCAGCTTATTTGGGAGAAGCTGGAAGATTTATCAAAATATATATGGGAAGTAGTACATACCGGTTATTCTGAGACAAGTTTGCCGATCCAAAAGTGGACATCTGTATCTAATGATGTATATGTAGCTGCAATTTTTAGGAGAACAGAAAGAAACAGTGAATCAAGAAGTAATGGATATTACATAGGAAAATGGATTCCGGATAATCGACAGCTGAAACTGGTCAAAAAAATATCGAGTATATATAACAGATTAGAATCGATGTATGCCACAGAATATGGCTTGATCGTAGACTATTATCAGTCAAAATCAGCGAAAACAATTCTCTCAATAATAAGGTACGACATAGAGAATGATTCGGAAATTAAAAAAATTGAGAATGGAGATATAGCAAAAGAAACAACGATATACAGAAAGCTTAGTAACGAAATCTGCATCCTGTGTTCTGATGGCATTATTCAGTTATCACATGGAGGTTTGAATGTGGTAGGAGATCCTATTATTGTAAAAAAAGATTTTGATGGCAACACGATAGAAACCCGGACGTTCAAAACCGGATTCAAGGCGATTAGTACCAATGTCATGTTGTTAAATGGAAAATATGTAACAATTGGATGTACAACTCAAACGGTTAAGAATGGAAATGGGTATGAAATAATAGAATATAAGTTATCAATAAATGGAGAAGATTCATTTGAAGATTGGATGGATTATTACTACGCTAATATGAATTATTCTTGTATTGTAAATGACACAATCTATTGGGTTATGCGGTACAGATATAGTACTGATACAGGCAAACTACATTATGAATCTTCAAATTATTTTATTTATTCCTGCGATGGAGTAAGCATTCAGAAGCTAAAAGATTTAGGAAATATTCAATGTAGCAAAATATGTTATGTTGCAGGAAATTTTTTGTGCTTTACCACTGACCTCTTTGATAAATCATATGAATGTTTTTGGATTGGAAAAACAGTAGAATCAATGGAAAAAATTGAATACAAAAATCCGAATAGTAATTTATTCAACAGATTCGATTGTCCGGTAACAGATGGAAAATATATTTATATTCCGTTTTATACACAGCAATTATATGGAAACATAAATCCTGCTCCTGTTATTGGTGAAAAAGCATTAAAACTTGACCTAAAATCCTATGAAATAATAGAAGAAGTGAAAATAGAAATCGTGAACAATTTTGAAAATTGATGAAGGAGTATAACATGGCAACCTACATAAAAAAATTTCAAAAACCATACACAAACGGTTATAAGGATCGCCCGGATACCAGCACACCTGTCACAGCAGAAATAAAGAATATGGAAACGGATGCACTGCTTGCAATCGAAGAGTATCTTGCAAATAATGCCATATCATCTGTATCTGCAAACATAGGTAACTCTACGGGAGTCTATATAGCTACAATTCGAATAAATGACGTTGATTATCGCATATATACGCCAATGGTCAGATATACGTCTGAGATTTCGGAAGGCACCAAGGTGGGAACCCTGACTTTCGGAACCTATTCATTTGATGTTTATGCACCTGCTGCATCAGCAGGTGGCAGCAGTGTATCAATAATGCCAAAGACAACAGAAGGAACAAACATTGCGGAGATCACGGTTGATGGCACTACCTATCAGTTATATGCGCCTACTGGTGGCGGTGGTAGCGGAAGCACTGTAACAGCAGAAGCTACACTGACAGAGGGTACACAGATAGGCAAGATAACGATTGATGGAACAGAAATAATCCTTTATGCACCTACGGCAAGTGAAATCGCTGTAGATACTGAGCTGTCTGCTACAAGCGAAAATCCAGTGCAGAATAAAATCGTGAATGAAGCTCTTGAAAATAAAATGGATAAAAGTCTTGAAACACTTATCAAGTATGAACGTGGAAAGACCGGAACATTGACCTTTACAACAACTGAGGAAATGACAGAACTTATAGCGTCCTATGCGAGCATTATGAACAACAATTTCGCACTTGCATTTAACTTGATTAAGGATTGCGCACAGACACAAAATTATTTGAGCACTTCAAGTATAGATTGTGATTTGTTTACTGATTATAAGGCTATCTATTTTGTGAATGGATCAGCAGAGACAAATAATCTGCCTAATGGATTCGGTGGCGGTATTCTGTTGAACAGTATGGCTGGATCTACAAGTGCTCCAAATTATCAGTATGCAATAGATTTTACGAATGGAAAGCAATTCTTCAGAAAATATTATCATGGAATATGGACTGGTTGGGGCGAAACAACCAGCTCAGGCGGGAGTGTTACTATCGATTCAGAACTATCTGAAACGAGTACAAATCCTGTTGAAAACAAGGTGATCACAACAGAATTTAAAAAGTATTTGGACAAGATTGGAGAAAATGACATATCAGGTATTGGTGATGGAACCATAACAGGTGGATTAAATGCAGTAAATGAAAAAAATCAGCAAATTTTATCCAAAAGTATGAAAATAACAACCACTGCACAAGGTATTTCAGCTATTGAAATCAGCAATCCGGATGTTGTTGTATCTGCTATTTGTACAGATACGGAAGCACACATTGTTCTGCCATTTAGAGTAGGAAATAATTGGTTCGTAAAGGTGTTAGCATGGTATGCGTTCACGGCTGTTACAAGTAAAGATGTAAATATCATAATTTATTATACAAGTAAAAGTAATGATGATACTGAAACAAAAACGAGTGAAAATGTTACCTACGGCGGAACAGGGGTAGGCGGTCTTGCCACTTATCATGATTTGCAGGCTGCACCTGTACAAACAGCAGAATAAGGGAAAGGAGATAGAACATGGCTACAATAATGGGACTCAATTACTTATACATGACAAAGGCAGTTGTGAATTCAACAGGTGCCACAGAGTATCAGTTTGATTTTGATGCTGAAAAGGTAAGCGCTGCACTTGACCTGAATGTTACGCAGCTTGAATCCACTGACACAAACTATCCTTATTATTATCTCATTCATGCAGGAGATGACACACAGAATGGTGTATTGATTCGTGTAAATCAGAACAAAAATACAGTCCAGGGACATTTATACGCAAATGGGTCTTTTGAGACAGCATCATATTATTTTATGGTTTCAGGCATTTCAACAACACAGCAATGCGTCCTTTACTATAAAAAAGATGCAAATAGCATAGTATTCGGCTTCGCCAAAACAAATGAAGTTCCAAGAATAACCTGTGCATATTCCGTGTACAGAAAATTAGGAGAGGAAGAAGAACACAAAGGATTTCTCATCAATTATAAAGGAACAAGCAATGCCGGAAGCTGCCTTTTAGCAGATGGCACGATTGATACTATTGCAAGAATGCAGGTGTCAATTGGAAATGGTATTTTGGCAATGTGTCCTCTGATATTTACAACAGTCCAGGTGATTTTTCCATATGCATATATCTCACGTATAGATGCTACAGATGTCAATTCAAAATATATCGATATGAACGAAAAGGTATATGTTAGAGCAGTATCTTACAATGCAACAGATAATAAATGGCTTGTGGAATTTGATGCATAAGCAAGAGAAAGGAAGGAAAACAAATGAACGAATTAGGAAAAGTCAGAACAATTTTTATTATGGTAGGAACCGCTGTTTGGGCGAAGCTTGGAGTACTCGCAATCCCATGGCTGCTTTTATTGATTCTTAATATTATGGATTACATTACAGGAATCCAGGCAGCAAAGTATAGGAATTTAGAGGATGATAAACCGGTTAAGAGTTACATATCCGTCAGAGGAATACAGAAAAAAGTCTGTATGCATGGGCTGGTCATTATCGGCTGCCTTGTAGACTGGCTTATCAAGTCTTCAATTATAAATGCCGGGTGGGGTATCCAGTATCCGCCGGTCTTTGCAATCGCAATAGCGCTGTGGCTTACATTTAACGAGATCATATCGATTCTGGAGAATATGGAGGATATCGGGACACCGATCCCACCTTTTCTTAAGCCAATCATGAAGATGATGCGCACAAAAGTGAATGATCATATGGAGCAGTTAGGAGGCGGGCAGGATGAGTAAGAAGATAGGACACGCAGGGCTTGAACTGATCATGTCGTTTGAGGGCTGCAGACTGACAGCATACAAGCCGGTGCAGACAGAAAAATATTATACTATCGGATACGGTCATTATGGCGCAGACGTAAAAAAAGGCATGAAGATCTCCATGGGGCAGGCAGAGGCTTATTTGATCGCAGACTGTCAGAAGTTTGCGAACTATGTTGACAATAAAGCATATGTACCGATTACGCTGAATGACAACCAGAGAGATGCGCTGATCAGCTTTACATACAATTGTGGGGCAGGTAATCTGAAAAAGCTGTGCGCCGGAAGAACATCTGCACAGATAGCAGAGAAACTTCTTGCCTATAATAAAGCAGGCGGGAAGGTGCTGCATGGTCTTACGAGAAGAAGAGAGGCAGAGAGAGCTCTGTTCTTGAAGACGGAAGTTGCACCGGTGCAACAGGACTGCTATACAGATGGCAAGAATTACGTGACGACTGCTGCACTGAACATTCGCATCACACCGGCAGGTGCGCTGAAAAGATGGGACAAGCTGACTGCTTCCGGGAAGAAGCACTCTGACAATAATCAGGGTTATGCAGTGCTCAGAAAAGGAACGACAGTAACCTGTAAAGAGATCAGACAGATAGCATCTACAGTGTGGATGCGGATCCCTTCCGGCTGGATCGCTGCTATTACTAAAAATAATAAGAATATTGTGTGACAATAAGCCTCGGCGATTAAGCCGGGGCTTATTTGGTTCTTACGAAAATAAAATATACGTATAAAATACGCATAAAAACATTGACAAATGCGTATTTTATACGTATAATGTAAATATAAAGAAGAAAGGAGGTAATCACTTAGCAGTGAAAAGAAACGATTTAATAAAGCAAGTTGAAAAAAACGGATATAGGTTATTGAGACACGGAGCCAATCACGACATATATACAAATGGCGAAAGAAACGAAACAATACCAAGACATAAAGAAATCGATGAACAACTTGCAAAAATCATTTTAAGGAGGACGGGGAAGTAATTTCCCCACTCTCTTTAATGAAAAGTCACTGGGAGAACAAAGAACAAAGAACAAAGCGTAAAAAAGAATGAGAAGTAAGAAGCAAATGGAGGAACTAAAATGAAAGGAGTATATCCGGTATTTATTACAGTGGGAAGTAAATACTATCTGGTCAGAATCCCTGATTTTGATATTGATACACAGGGGGAAGATCTTGCGGATGCTATTGAAATGGCAAGAGATGCCATAGGTTTGATGGGGATTGAGCTTGAAGATGAAGGAAAAGAAATACCAGCACCAGAATCTGTAAAAGAAAACGAAGAATATAAGGATGCGATAAAAACGCTGGTAGATGTTGACTTTGATGAATATAGAAGGCAACAGGATATGCGATTGGTAAAAAGAAATTGCACAATACCATATAATCTGAGCATGGCAGCAGATAAAGCAGGGTTGAATGTTTCAATGGTATTGCGGAACGCTCTGACAGAACAGCTTAAGGGCAAAGTAAAATATATTTGATATTGCATGAGATCAGAATATATGCTACAGTAAAAAAGCTAAGTGATTACATGTAATATAAAAATGGTTCCCGGAGTCGTGACAGGGAACCATTTTTGTGTATATCAGAAAACTTGCCACGAATTTGCCACAAAAATAGTGAAATGCAGTAAAATAGGCAAATATAGGGTGTTTTGAACGGGTTCAAGTCCCGCCACCGGCAGTAAATGTATCACATCTGTAGGATGTGATAT
>ERZ808240.3487-NODE-3487-length-15249-cov-4.506318_pt1 | contig 15249 bp, 15 predicted proteins | sample MGYA00521084_ERZ808240 | MGnify/ENA primary metagenome ERZ808240 (study PRJEB31516, sample SAMN03275571) | gut metagenome | biome: mammalia-associated habitat; material: feces | host: Papio cynocephalus | place: Kenya | collected 2012-08-06 ... | reverse complement strand
GAGACGGAGGCGCGCCGCACATTACGACGAAAGCTGCCGAGACACTTAAGGTAAGGAAAACCTTCACGGACTTCTTCGCGCCACATCGGAACAGCCCGGCCGATAAGAAGGCGCACAGAAGGCTCAAGTGGCTTCCGGACACGGCTACGAGATGCGAGGCTCCGCAAGCAGCGAATAGCTCGTCGAGCCCCAAGGCGCTCAACTCGGCTGAGTCGCCGCAGATCGCTCCCGCCGCAATCACCCTTCCCTCATGTGCTTCACCGCCACCAGATTCCGCTTCGAGTGCAGCTAGGAGCGTCTCACGCAGGTGCAGAAGCGGACTCTGCGTACTTACAGCCCCAGTCACCGTAAGAAGCCTTACAGAGCCGGAAATCCCTCGCATACGAGAAGACCTCCCCCACTCGTCATCCGCGTTTGGAGTGAAGCGGCCTACTCCCGTGAGGGCATCACCACGGGCAAAGCGCTCGGGAGTAGAGAGCCAAACCGAACCGACCCGCGTGTCGCCAGCGAGCACACCAGCCTCGCTACGCCATCCACCCGTGGATTCCCGCATGTCCCCTTCGACCACAAACTCCCATGATGAAACGCTGGATTCCGCGAGGGCATCCGCGGTGCCCAGCACCCTCTCGGCTTGGAAACTCGCCAGCAGAAGTGAGACGGAAAAGGAGAAGCAGGCAAGGGAGACACACGCCAATACTGGCCATGGTTTCTTGGAATGAAGGAGCAGCAAAATACCGGCCAAAGTCAGACAGCAAAAAGTCGCAGCCCACACATCCGCCGGGACAAGCCCATCTCCCATCACCCAGCGACAAGCGGCGGCGCTTGCCGCCAAGGAATACGCAAGCGGAGGCACGGCCGGCCTCGACGGAATCGGCTCAGGCTCAAACACAAATCTTCTCCTTGAGCTTGGCGAACTTCTTCTCGCCGATACCGGATACGCGCATCAGGTCCTCGATCGAAGTGAAAGGGCCATTGGACCTTCGGTCATCGAGGATCGCCTCAGCGGTCGCATCGCCTACTCCGGGGAGCGTCTTGAGCTCATCGGACGAAGCGGAATTAATGTTGACCAAAGAGCTCCCGCCCGAGCCGCTCGATGGCGCGACGCCGGAAGACGATTGGGAGTCACCGACCGAGCCCGTCGAGTTGAGATCTCCCTGCGCCTCCCCGGCAAAAGGAACATAGACTTTCGAGCCGTCCTGAACCGGGGCCGCGAGGTTCAGCGAAGAGGTGTCCGCGCCTTCGGCGAGACCGCCCGCCGCAATAACGGCGTCGTTCACCCGAGAGCTCGCTTCGATCGCATAGACACCCGGCGAGGCAACGGCCCCGTCAACATGCACGAAAAGCGTAACTGGCGCTTCCTGTTCCGGCTCAGTATTCGGCACGGCAGCTTCCTGTGCATCGCTTCCTTGAGCTGCTTGTTGTACATCGCCCTGAGAAGAGCGCTTAAGCTCGACGCCGGACGAGCTTCCCCCAATAAGGGCAAAACCGATGCAGGCCGCCACGACGATAAAGGCGGCCGCAGCGGCTGGAACCATGCCGCCTCGTCCGCAAAGCCGGCGCATCACCCGCCTAAAGGCATGTTTTGGGTTATCGCTTTTCATCTGAGCCATAGCGTCTCCTCTCGACCTCAATGGTGAGGAAGTGGAAACGACCGGAAGACGAAAGACGGCGATTCATAAACCTAAGCTAACGGATAGCGAGCACGTAGCAGACAAAATACTGGCACCACGTATACGCGCGACAAACAAAGCCAAGGTAAAGAAGGCTATAAACGAAGCAGGGACCCAACGTCAAAAACAAGCCACAACGCAGCACGACCACTTGCCGGGACCGACCCCAAGAAGAAGAACTCCGTCCACAGCCCCTTTCGCATCGCCCAGGCAAAGAAAAACCGCCTGCCTCCACAAAAGAAGACAGGCGGAAGAATCCTGACGCTTAGACGAGGCCAGCCAATGCGTCTAATCAGAAATCGGAAGCTCGGCAGGCGCAAGCTCGCTATGGTGCGCCCGCAGGCGGCCCTTAGGCGCATGGTAGCTCGGGCACTGGCTATAGTCTCGGTACTCCACATGGTCGACGAGCTCCTGCACCATAGCCTCATGGTCGAAGCTGTCCCACGCCTCATGGATATGGTCGAGACGCGCGTGGGTCTCGGGCCGCCTCGGCATGAAGAGCGTGCAGCAATCCGGCGCGGTCTGGCTGGAAATCTCGTACGTGCCGATCTCCTGCGAGCGCTTGATGATCTCCTGCTTATCGGAGCCGATGAGCGGACGCAGCACAGGAATCTGAACCGCTTCGTCGACAGCCCAGATGTTGTCGAGCGTCTGAGATGCCACCTGGCCAAGGGACTCACCGGTCACGATCGCCTTTGCCCCCTCGAGCGAGGCAAGGCGCTCCGTCACCTGGAACATAAGGCGACGGTACATGAGGATGCGGAGGCTCTGAGGAACCGCGAGCGAGATCTCGCGTTGCTTGTCACCAAAGGGCACGACGTAGAGCCTTCCCACGACGCCAGACGGCGCCAAGGCTTCAACGATGTCCTGGCAGAGCCACTCGCTCGTATCGGACGTCTGAGGACGCCCCGAGAAGTGCACCGGGATGCAGGTCGCGCCGCGTCGGCCGACCATCCACGTGGCGACCGGCGAATCGAAGCCGCTCGAGAGCAGCGTCATGACCTTGCCCGCCGTGCCCACGGGGAGCCCGCCCACGCCGGGCGCGGAAGACGCGTAGACGTACGTCGACCCCTGCACGACGTGCACGACGACCGTGACGTCGGGGTTGTGGACGTCGACCTTCTTGGTAGGAAACGCCTCGCAGAGGGCCGAGCCCACGAGCTGATTCATCTCGAGGGTGTGACGCTCGTAAGTCGTGGAAGACCTGCGCGCATGGACCTTGAAGCTATGGAAGTCGCCGGCCTCGCCGAGCGCCTTGATCGCGGCCGCGATGAACTCGGTCTCGTCAAGCCCGCATTTATAGGCGAGCGAGACGCGCGCGACGCCGGGGACGCGACGGATAGCCGCAGCCATCTCCTCCGACGCCTCGCGGTCCTCGGATTCCACGACGACGTAGCCGGAAATGCGCTGGATGTTCGCGACAGCGAAGCCCTTGAGGGCACGATGGAGGTTCGTGACCAGCTGGTTCTCGAACGTCGAGCGGTTCTTGCCCTTAAGGCCGATCTCGTGGTAGTGAACGAGGCAAAGTCTCTCTGTCATGGGCTAGATAGCGATCGTGTTCGCGCCCTTGATGTCCTCGTCGAAGTCTTCCTTGACGAAGCTCAGGGTGCCGGACTCGATCTCCTCCATCGCGATGGAAACGGTGTCCTTGCCGGAAACGACGGTCGTGATGTCGTCGAAATCCTGGATGGCGGCGACGCGGAGGTGCTGGCCGCGGATCATGTTGTTGATGTCGCACGCGCGCTTGGAAGCGAGCGAGCAGAGGAGGAACGGGTTCTGCTCGGTCTTCTCGAGCAGGGTGTCAATGCTAGGCTTGGTGACGGACATCTAAAGAGACCTTTCGTTTGTCTCGTATGAATCAATGAGCGCGTCGAGCTCGGAGGCGGCACGGTCTAGGTCGTCGTTCACGACGCGGGCATCGTAGACGGGGGCGAACTCCATCTCCTTGCGGGCGTTTGCGAGCCTCAGCTCGATGGACGCCTCGTCCTCGGTGCCGCGCCCGCGAAGGCGACGCTCGAGCTCCTCGAACGACGGAGGCTCGATGAAGACGAGCACCGCGCGCGGATCGAGCTTCTTTACGTTGAGCCCGCCTTGGACGTCGATCTCCAGGATCACGGAGCGGCCCTCTCCCAAGAGGCGATCGACTTCGCTTCGGAGCGTTCCGTAGCGATGGCCGTGGACATGTGCCCACTCGAGGAAATCACCGGCATCGATGCGCCTCGAGAACTCGTCCTCGCTCAGGAAATAGTAAGAAACGCCGGGGACCTCGCCGTCCCTCGGCTCCCTCGTGGTCGCAGAAACCGTCAGGCCCAGGCCGGGACGCCCCTCGCGAATCTTCGCGACGAGCGTTCCCTTGCCCGCGCCTGACGGCCCGGAAACCACAAAGAGACGCGCTTGGCGGCCCACTACTTGGAGAGGGCCTCGATGAGCTGCTCGCGCTGGCGAGCGCCCAGGCCCTTGACGCGACGGGTGGCGGAGATGCCGAGCTCGTCCATGATCTTGGCGGCCTTGGCCTTGCCGTAGCCCGGGAGGGACTCGATGAGGGCGGAGACCTTCATGCGGTTGGCGATCGGGTCGTCGGAGTCGAGGACCTCGGCGAGGGTCATCTTGCCGGCCTTGATCTTCTCGCGGAGCTCAGCGCGCTCGTGACGGGCCTGCGCAGCCTTCTCGAGGGCGGCCTTGCGCTGCTCGGGCGTAAGCTGAGGAAGAGCCATAAGAAACCTCCAAAAATCGATTCAAAACATAAGACACTTGGCAGGATTGGAGCTCCCGCCCGGTCTTGCCTTGAATACTATGCCCATTTACCTGCCCAATTGCAACAGGAATTTCTAAATCCGCAGGTCAGCGGCTTGAAATTCCACGTGGCTGAATTGTGTGCCCCTCATGGGTGGGTTAAGGTCGCCCACAATCGCGCACATGAGCCCTGAGCTGGGCAGGTCCAAAAGCGCTCAGGCAACAATTTATGCGTCGCGGCTCAGCGGCCAGGCGAGGCGCCAAGGTTGCGCAGACAGAGGAAAGCGCCCCGGGCCTTGCGTGACCCGGGGCGCACATAACGCTTAGATAACAGCCGCTACGCCATGAGCTCAGCGCAGATCGCGTCGAACGAGGCGACGGGGTCCTCGGCACCCGTGATGGGGCGGCCGATGACGAGCTTGGAAGAACCGGCGGCGATGGCCGCGGACGGGGTCGCGATGCGCTTTTGGTCGCCGACCTCGGAACCTGCGGGACGCACGCCGGGCGTCACGATAAGGGCGTCGGGGTCAAGAAGCCCGCGCATCTGGGCGGCCTCCTGGGGAGAGCACACGATGCCATCGGAACCGGCGCCGTAGGAGAGCTTCGCGAGGCGCGCGACCTCGTCGGCCACGGGGACGTCGATACCGATCTCGGCGAGGGCTTCTTGGTCCATGCTCGTAAGGACCGAGATGGCGACGAGCCTGCAGCGATCGCGACCGGTGAGCTCGGCCGCCTCCTCTGCGCCCTTGCGAGCTGCGGCGACCATGGCAGAGGAGCCGAGGCCGTGGATCGAGATGATGTCGGCACCGGTGCAGGCGGCGGAGCGCACGGCGCCCTGGACCTGGAAGGGGATGTCATGGACCTTGAGGTCGAGGAAGACCTTGAGGCCGCGCTCGCGCATGGCCTCGACGATGGACGGCCCCTCGGCATAGAAGAGCGTCATGCCGACCTTGACCCACGTGGCCTTGCCCTTGAGCATGTCGGCGAGCTCGAAGGCCCGCTCGCGGCTGCAGTCCAGGGCGACGATGACCTTATCGGAAGCTTGCTCGTACGTCAGCATTGCGCGGCTCCAATCAGCTCGTGGATGTCGGAAACGCCCTGCTCCACGGCCCAGGAGGCGAGGCCGTCCACGATCTTCGACGCGGCGCAGGGGTCGTAGAAGTTGGCGGTGCCCACGGTAACGGCGGTGGCGCCGGCCAGGATCATCTCGGCGGCGTCCTCCCAGGTCTCAACGCCGCCCATGCCGTTCACGGGAATGGAGACGGCGTTCGCGGCCTCCCAGACCATGCGCACGGCGATGGCGTGGATGGCGGGGCCGGAGACCCCGCCCGTGGGCTTGGAAAGCATGCTCCTGCGCGTGTGCACGTTCAGGTGCATGCCGTTGATCGTGTTTATGAGGGAGAGGGCGTCCGCGCCCGCCGCCTCGACGGCTCGGGCTACCTCGGGGACGCGGACCGGGGCCATCTTCACGAGGAGCGGCCGCCTCACGCGGTCGCGCACGGCCTCGACGACCTCGGAGGCGGACTCGGGGGTCCCGCCCACGAGGGCGCCGCCGCGGGCGATGTTCGGGCACGAGATGTTGAGCTCGACGCCGGAGCACCAGGGGGCGAGCTCCTCGATCTTCTCGACGGCGGCGACGTACTCCTCCACGGAGTGCCCGGCGGCCTGCAGGATGACGCGGCAGCCGCGCGCCTCGAGGCCCTGGAGGTACTCGCCGCATTTGTCGAGCATGCCGGCGATGCCGGGGTTCGCGAGCCCGACGGTGTTCATCATGCCCGAGGGGACCTCGCACATGCGGGGCTCGGGGTTCCCCTCCCAGGGCACGGCCGAGCAGCCCTTCGTCGTGATGGCGCCGAGGCGCGACACGTCGAAGAAGCCCTCGAACTGCCAGCCGAAGCCGAACGTGCCGGACGCGGTGTTCACGGGGTTCTGCATGTGAACGCCGCCGAGGTCGACGGCCATGTTCACGGTCTTCTTTGCATCGGTGGCCATTACCACGCCACCTCCTTCGCGTCGAAGACGGGGCCGTCCATGCAGCAGGACTTGTAGCCGCCCGCCGCCATGGCGACGTTGCAGGTGTTGCACGCGCCGAACGCGCAGGACATCATGCGCTCCATGGAGACCTGGCAGGCGACGCCGCGCTCGGAGCAGAGCGCTGCGATGCCGCGCATCATGACCTGCGGGCCGCACGTGTAGACCGTGTCGTAATCGCCGTGGTCGAGAAGAGAGCGAAGCGCATCGGTCGTGAAGCCCTTGATGCCGCGCGTTCCGTCGTCGGTCGTGACGAGGACCTCGCCCGCGCCGAGCGCCCAGACCTCCTCAACGCCCCAGAGCTTTGCGGAGGTCTGGGCGCCCAGGACCGCGTCGAAGGGCACGCCGGCATCGCGGAGCATGCGCGCCGCAGCGACCACCGGGGGCGCGCCCACGCCGCCGCCGACGACGATCGAACGGCCTTGGGCGGCACGGACCGACCAACCGTTGCCGGAGGGGCCGACCACGGAGGCCTCGTCGCCCGCGGACATGCGGGCGAGGGCACGCGTGGCGTCGCCCACGAGCGCGTAGACGAGCTCGATCGTTCCCGCCACGGTGTCGGCATGCGCGAAGGAGAGCGGAACGCGCAGAATCTGCTTGGCACCGGGAACCTTGATATTTACGAACTGTCCAGGGCGAAGAGCCGCCGCGAGCTCGGGAGAGCTCACGACGGCCCTGTAGAGGCCCTGGGCGCACGGGTCGTTGCTCACGACCTTGAAGGAGTACTCATGCACCTTTGAGACAGGGGCCATATGGATACCTTTCGGCTAGTGCTGCGGGCAGACGGCGCCGGCATCGAGGACGTGCTTGCCGGAGACGAAGACGTCCGTGGCCACGCCGGTGAGCTCCTGGCCGAGCCAAGCGGAATTCTTTGAGCGGCTCTTGAGGTAGTCGGGCGTGATCTCGACGGTCTTCGCAGGATCGATGAGCGTGAGGTCCGCGGAGGAGCCGGCCTCGACCTTGACGGGCTCGAGCCTGAGGAGACGGCGCGGGTTCACGGCCATGACCTCGACGAGGCGCGACCAGCTCATCTTGCCGGTGGCGACGAGGTTCTGGAGCATGAGGGGCAGCGAGGTCTCGAGGCCCACGATGCCGAAGAAGGAGATCTCCCACTCGCAGTCCTTCTCGTGCGGGGCATGCGGCGCGTGGTCGGTCACGACGCAGTCGATGGAGCCGTCGAGAAGGCCCTCTCGCAGCGCGGCGGCGTCGTCGGCCGTGCGCAGGGGCGGGTTCATCTTGAGGTTCGTGTCGTACTCGTCGGTGATGTCGTCTTCGCAGAGGAACAGGTGGTGCGGCGTGACCTCGCAGGTCACGGGCAGGCCCTCCGCCTTGGCGGCGCGCACCAGGTCGAGGCCCTTGCGCGTGGAGATGTGGCAGATGTGAAGCGGGCACTTGGTGAGGCGGGTCAGCTCGATGTCGCGGTAGATCTCGAGCTCCTCGGCGAGCGCCGGCCAGCCGAACATGCCGAGGCGCGTGGAGGCGCGGCCCTCGTTGATGACGCCGTGGCCGGAGAGCGACTCGATCTCGCAGTGGGCGAGCGCGACGCGGTCGAACTGTGCGATGTACTCCATGCAGGTGCGCATCATGCCGGCGCTCTGAACGCCGTGGCCGTCATCGGAGAAGGCGCAGGCGCCCTCGATGACCATATCGCCGATCTCGGAGAGGGACTCGCCCTTCTCGCCGCGCGTCATGGCGCCGATGGGGCGCACGTGGCAGAGACCGGCGGCATGGGCGCGGTCGATCTGATAGCGGATCTCGGCGCCGGTGTCGGTCACGGGGTCGGTGTTGGGCATGGTGGCCACGTCGGTGAAGCCACCGTGGACGGCAGCGGCGGAACCGGTCTCGATGGTCTCCTTGTACTCGAAGCCCGGGTCGCGGAAGTGGACGTGCATGTCCACGAGGCCGGGGACGAGGTACTTGCCGGAGGCGTCGATGACCTCGGCGTCGCCGTTCTCGATGGACTCGGCGACCTGGGCGATCTTGTCGCCCTCGATAAGCACGTCGCGGATGCCGTCGATGCCGGACTGCGGGTCGACGACGTGGGCGCCCTTAAGCAGAAATGCCATTGTTCTCTCCTCCCAGAAGCAGGTACATCTCGGCCATGCGGGTGAGCACGCCGGCGTTGACCTGGGTCAGAATCCTGGAGCGGGCGCAGTCTGCGACGTCCGCGTTGATCTCCATGCCGCGGTTCATCGGGCCCGGGTGGCAGATGATGGCGTTGGGCTTCATCTTTTCCACGCGGCTCATGTCGAGGCCCCAGAGGCGGTTGTACTCGCGGCGGGACGGGATGGACGCGCCCTCCATGCGCTCGAGCTGGACGCGCAGCATGTAGACGACGTCCATCTCGGGGATGACGGAGTCGAAGTCGGCCGTCTGCGGCACGCCGAAGTAATCGGGGTCGTCCACCTGGAAAGTCGGCGGGCCCACGAGCGTGACGTCGGCGCCCACGGTCTTGAGCGCGGGCACGAGCGAGCCGCACACGCGGCTGTGCGAGAGGTCGCCCACGATGGCGACCTTCAGGCCGTCGAGGTGGCCGAAGTGCTTGCGCATGGTGTAGAGGTCGAGCATGGCCTGGGTGGGGTGCTGGTGCTTGCCGTCGCCGGCGTTGATCACGATGGCGTCGGTGTGCTCGGTGATTTTCTGCGGGGTGCCGGCGAGCTTGGCGCGGCAGACGAACATGTCGACGTTCATGGCGTCGATCGTCTGGATCGTGTCGGCCAGGGACTCGCCCTTCACGACGGAAGACGTGGAGCCGCCCATGGAGAGGGAGTCTGCCGAGAGGCGCTTCTCGGCGAGCTCGAAGGAGCTCTTGGTGCGCGTGGAGGGCTCGAGGAAGAGGTTCACGATCGTACGGCCGCGAAGAGCCGGGACCTTCTTGATCGCGCGGTTGTTCACGTCCTCGAACGCGCGGGCGGTATCGAGGATCTGGTAGATGTCGTCCTCGGTCAAGGACGTCGTGTCGATCAGGTGCTTAACGGAAAGCATCTAGTTCGCACCTCCGTTTGATTTTGCCGGGCGGGTCCAAATCTCGACCGACGTGGTGTCGTCGTTGGGCTTGATGTTCACGCGGACGTCCTCGTCGCGGGAAGAGGGGACGTTCTTGCCCACGTAGTCGGCGCGGATGGGGAGTTCGCGGTGACCGCGGTCCACCATGACGGCCAGCTGGACGGTCTTGGGACGGCCGTAGTCGATGAGCGCGTCGAGGGCGGAGCGGATCGTGCGGCCCGTGAAGAGCACATCGTCGACGAGAACGATGTCGTGGTCGTCGACGGAGAACGGGATGTTCGTGCTGTGGAGCACGGGCGCGATCGCGCGCGAGACGTCGTCGCGGTAGAAGCTGATGTCGAGCGTGCCCACCGGCGGGCGGATGCCCTCGATCTTCTCGATCTCGTCGGCGAGCATGGGGGCGAGCACCGCTCCCCTGCTCACGATGCCCACAAGGGCGATACCCTCGGCGCCCTCGTTGCGCTCGATGACCTCATGGGCGATGCGGGTGAGGGCCCTGCCCATCGCCTGCTCGTCCATGATCTGGGCCTTAAGCCTGGCCTCTTCCATGGGACTCCCTTCTTCATAAAAAAGATGCCCTGACCGAAAGCCGGCACAGGGCATCCAACTAGGCTATGGGTTCGGCCGCGAAGGCCACTCTCACCTTGCTGGTCTCTCGTACCGCGCTTAAAGGTAATTTAGATATTGAAACTACAAATTTAGGCTGTCAAGTGCGATTTTAGTAGAAACGCGAATAAAACTCGAGTTGGGACGCGCTAGGGACACGGGTTTTGCATAAGGAACTTAATGAGATGGCGCGCTTCTCGAAGAATGAAAAATCCCCTCCCCGCCGTGGCGGGAAGGGGATTCGAAGACTCTAGAAAAGTCCTTCGTTTAAGGCAGCTTGCATCGCCTTGACGGTGATCGACGGGCAGTCGATGCGCCCGTCGAAGGCGTCGGCGCCGCTCCGGGCCCTGAAGCGCCCGATGAGGGCGTTCGCCGTGGCGGGCCCGAACAGGCCGTCCGCGTCCACGCCCAGGCGGCGCTGCATCTCGGCCACCATCGTCGAGCCGTGACCGGCGCGGTCCCACTCCCAGCCGGTCGTGCAGCCGGGGAGGCCCGAGCGGTTGGGCGCCCACTGGTGCGAGACCACCCCGTCGGCGGGGGTGCCGAGCGCCTCCTGGAGCCTACGGGTCGTGTCGCTCCCCCACAGGCCGTCGCAGGCGATGCCGCCCGACGGCTGGGGCCGCGAGCCGTCGTAGGGCGGCCGGACGACGCAGCGCACGGTCGCGAACGAGCGGGTACGCCTGTAGACACCTCCGCCGTTGCCCTGGGAGCCACCCGCGCCGGAGGACGTGTTTCCCTCGATGGTGGTCAGATAGGCGCCGCTGTTCTGCTCGACGATGCCCATGTGGTCGGCCACGCCGTCGCCGCCCCAGTCGAACAGCACCACGTCGCCGGGCCGTGCGGAGCGTTTCTCGACCACGGCCCCGGCGCTGCGCGCGTCTCGCTCGATGTAGGGGCAGTAGGCCGAGGGCAGGCCCGGGCACGTGGCCCCGGCTTGGGCGAAGACCCACGAGGCGAACATGGCGCAGTACGGCACGCCGGACTCGCCGTAGTAGGGCTCGCCCGTCAACTCGGCGTACCAGCGCCCGTACTTGGTTCCGTCCTCGGGGTCCGTCCAGCGGCTGTAGCCGATCTCGCCCCTCGCGGCAGCGAGAACACTTTGAGCGTCGTTAGCCATCGCTCTCCTCCTTTCGCGGGTCGATGTCGGGCACGTCCCTCGAGTCCTGCGACTCGATGAGCCTCTTGTCCTCGTCGGTCATGCCCGGGCCTCCTTGTCGACGGGCGCGAGCGGGCTCTTGCCGCCCGCGACCTCGGGAAGCCCCGCGACGCTCGTGAGCAGCGACACGACGGCCGCCACCCCCGAGACGCTGGCAATCTTCACCCAGTCCAGGTCGGTGAAGCCGACGGCCCCGGTGCCGATGAGGGCCACCGCCGTCTGCGCGGCCGTCTTGACCGCGCGGGTCAGGGCCGCGACGGCCCATTCCCTGTACTCGTCCATCCGTTCCCCTTTCTCGTCCCGCAAGGGACGCCGAGAGGGCGCGTGCGCGCCCCCGTGTTCCGATACAGCCCGTTCCTACCTCACCCCGAGGGTCCCGAGGAAGTACGCCACGCACGCGGTGGCTGCCGCACCGGCAACGAGCCAGAAGAGCTTGATCGCCGAGGTGCCCGGGCGGTCGTGCTCCTGGTCGAGCTTCTCGTCCACGGTCGTCACCTTCCCGTCTATCGAGGCGAGCGACCCCGAGATCTGCGAGAGCGTCGTCTCCATCCGCGCGAAGCTCAGGCGCAGCTGGTCTATCTGCTTGCCGTGCTCCGTGATCCTCGTCTCGTGCCTCTCGAGCTCGCTCTCCACGAGCGCGAGGCGCGTGGCCTCGTCCTCCATCTCTCCCCTTCCTTGCCGCAGCAGGGCGCGCTAGCCGATAGCCCAGGACGTCGTGCAATAGACGTCGTCGACGCCGTTGCTGTAGAGCCAGACCGCGCCGAGGTCGTCGCCGCCGTCCTTTCTCCCGCCGACCCAGACGTGCGCCGTGTGGTCCTGCCTGCCCGTCGACGAGGCGATGTAGGTGTTCATGAACGGGGCGCACGACGCGGGCAGCTTCCCCGCGCACCAGCCGTCCGTGGTGATGCTGTCGACCCTGTATGCCTCCAGGTAGCAGACGCCCATGCGCACGCACCAGCGCACGTACCTCGTCTCGTTCTCGCCGACCCAGAGGTTGGTCCACGGCATGAACAGCGGGACGGACGTTGCGGCTGCGGACCAGCCATTATTGAGTTCGAGCACATCGCCGCTGATGGCGACGACGGACGAGGAAGAAGAGGCATTGACAGAGACGTAGGCTCTGCTCGCCTCTGTGGCCGTGGTCGAGCCCATTTGGTAAACGTTTTGATAGGAGGCCTTGAGCTTCGCTGCGCCGACGGCGGTCTCCACGACTCCGGTCTTGTTCGACGCATTGCCCGGATTATCGAGATTCAAGGTGGAGATGAGCTGGACGGACTTCGTGGAGTCGCCGACCTTGCTCGCAATCACGATTCCTGGGGATGCGACTTTGCTCGGCGAGACGGGGCCGGGGAAGTACCTGATGGTCCCGTTTCCGCCGCACAGCTCGATCACCGCCTCGGAGCTGTTCCTCCCGAGCTGGATGAGCTTGTCCGCGAACTTGCTGAGCACCGTGCCGGCCTTGTCGAGCACGGAGAAGCCCGTGTCGTCCATGAGCGTCTTGGTGGAGGTGTAGGAGCCGTTGACCTTCTTCGCCACCTCAACGCCGTTGCCGCTCGCGCGCACCAGCGTCTCGATGGTGCCCACGCGCGACTGGGCGTTCGTGGCGTTGGAGTTGGCCGTGGCCGCGTTGGCCTTCGCGGTGTCGGCGGTGCTCTGGGCGTTTTTTGCGGCGCTCGCCGCGCTGTTGGCGTTTGCGTTGGCGGCGTTCGCGACGCCTAGGGCGTCCTGCCACGCCGACCACGCGCTCGCCGAGGTGCCGACGCGCCAGTATTCCTTGCCCGTGCCATCAACCTTGGCCGTCTGCTTGGGATACCCGCCCGAGCTGTCGCCCCACGGCACGTAGGTGATCATGTTGCAGTAGGTGCCGACGTTCGACAGGCCGATTGCCGAGCAATTCTTGAACTCATTCACGGTCGTGCGCGGGTAGTTCGAGAAGTACCACGAGGGCGGCTGGTTGGTCGAGTGCGTGTCCTTGATGTCGAGGCCGTCGCCCTTCGGCCCGGTGGCGCCGGTCTCCCCTTTCGCGCCCTGGATGCAGGTTGCCGACACGGAATTCGCGCCGCCCTGCGTCGTGGCCGTGGTGCGCTGCCACATGTACTTGCCCGACTGCCACGCGGGCGCGGTAGTCGACCAGCCCGATGCGGGGGGCGTGGTCTGCGACGCGCCGAGCGCGTACTCGACCTTCACGCTCGCGACGGTGCTCTTGATGGTGGTCGTGAGGCCGTCGGCCGTCTGCTTGACCTGCGACAGCTGCGATGCGGTGGCGTAGTCGCCCTTCGGCTGGTAGGTCTTGCTGACGGTCGAGGTGATGGAGTCTGCGCTGACCTTTATCTGGGCGTCGGTCTGGACCTTCGTGTAGTAGTCGTCGCGCTTCGCGGAGCCGATCTCCTCGACGGCCTCGTAGATGTTCGACGTCGGGAGCTTCGCGACGTCGCCCCCGCCCCACGTGACCGCGACGTTCGAGTAGGGGTTCGAGTACCCGACGACCCAAAGGTTCTCATACGACTCGGTCTTGAGCACGTACATGACCCACGTCGAGGTCGCCGTCTTCGCGAGCCACGCCCTGATGCTGCCCTGACGGGTGAACGAGCTGAGCGTGGGGTCGGTGCTGGAAGAGTTTCCGAACCTGATGATGATGTCCGTCTGACGGTTGTTCCTGCTGGTGCAGGAGACCCTTATCGCGGCGTTGACGTAGGACCCCTTCACCGTGAACGTGGCTATCTTGAGGTAATTGTCGGAGCTGCCATTGCCGTTGACCAGCGCGATGATGTTCTTCGCATATCCCGAGAGCTCCGTCTTCGTGGCGCGGAGGGCGATGGCGTCCGCGTTCTGCTTGATGGAGGTCTCCGCCGTGGCGACGCGGCCCTTGAGCGCGTCCACGCCGTCCTGAGCGGTCTTCGCGTTCGCCTTGGCGGTATCCGCGGTGGACTGCGCAGAGTTGGCCTTGGTGGTGGCCGCGTTCGCGGCTGTCTGGGCGGTGGCCGCGCTCGTCTTCGCAGCGTCGGCGGTCGACTGGGCGTTCTTGGCGGCCGAGGCGGCGGAGCTCGCGGCCGAGGCGGCCGAGGACGCCGCCGACTGCGCTTTGGAGACGTTGGAGTCGGTGGAGGCCAGCGCATCCTTCGTCGCGTAGGTCTTGGAGACGCTGGTCGCGATGGAGTCGCTCGTCGCCTTGAGGCTCGCCTGGGTGGCGTACTTCTTGTCGGCGTCGGCGGTCGAGGTGTAATTTTTGGACAGGTTCAGGCTCACCGCGTCGGCGGTCTGCTGCGCCTTGGACGCCGCCGTTACCGCGCCGTCTGCGGTGCCCTGGGCCTTGGTCACCGAGGCCGAGAGCGACTCGCTGGTGGCCTTGAGCGACGCCTGCGTGGCGTATGTCCCGTCGGCCTGCGCCTTGGTCTGGTAGTTCTTCGACAATTCGGCGCTGATGCCGTCTGCGGTCTGCTGGGCCTTGCTCGACGCGGACACGGCGCTGTCGGCGGTCTGCTGCGCCTTGGTGACGCTGGCCGTGATTGAGTCGCTCGTCTGCTCGAACGCCGACTTGGTCACGTAGGTGGCGGGGATGTCGACCTTGAGCTTGTCCACGTCGCCCTGCGCCTTGCTCGCGGCGGAGGCGGCGCCGTCGGCGGCCGACTTGGCCGTGTCGGCGCTCGACTGCGCGGCGTTCGCCTTGGTGGTCGCGGAGTCCGCCGTGGACTGGGCCTTCGATGCGGCGGTCGCCGCGCCTGATGCCGTGGACTGGGCCTTGCTCGCGTCGGCGAGCGCCTTGGTCACGTCTGAGTCCTGGTTCAGCTCCCAGGTGTAGGTGGTGCCGTCGTCGGTGCCCCAGCGGTAGGCCTTGCCCGTTGCCTTGTCGTAGTAGAGGTCGCCGTTGTGCCGCTTCCTGAGCGCGGCGGTCGTCCAGTCGGAAGCGGGCTTGTTGCTTGCAGTGGGGACGCCCGTGCCGCGCCAGCTCTCGATGGCGTTGTCGGCGATGTTCTGCAGCGCGTCCACCGTGGCCTTCGTCGCGTAGGTCTTGGAGACGCTGGTCGCGATGGAGTCGCTCGTCGCCTT
>ERZ808240.3486-NODE-3486-length-15256-cov-10.567792_pt1 | contig 15256 bp, 13 predicted proteins | sample MGYA00521084_ERZ808240 | MGnify/ENA primary metagenome ERZ808240 (study PRJEB31516, sample SAMN03275571) | gut metagenome | biome: mammalia-associated habitat; material: feces | host: Papio cynocephalus | place: Kenya | collected 2012-08-06 ... | reverse complement strand
GCGTGACCGTGCCCGACCAGCAGCTGAGCCTGGCCATCGGCAACAAGGGCCAGAATGCCCGCCTGTGCGCCCGCCTGACCGGTTACAACATCGATATCCGCCCCGAGAGCGGCTATTACGGTGAGGAAGAGCCGAAGAAGGAAGAAGCTGCTGACGCCGAATAATCCCGGCGCATCTGCCAAAGGAGGGAAAACCGGATGGCACAGAAAAAGATCCCTTCCCGCCAGTGCATCGGCTGCCTGACCAGCCGCCCCAAAAAGGAACTGGTCCGCGTGGTGCGTGCACCCAGCGGGGAGATCAGCATTGACCTGGTGGGCAAAAAGCCGGGCCGCGGCGCATACCTCTGCCCGGACCCTGACTGCCTGGCCAAGGCCAAGAAGAAAAAGGCGCTGGAGCGCTGCTTTGAGCAGCCGGTTCCCGCCGAAGTATACGAGGCTCTGGCCGCACAGCTGGCCGAGGCCGCAAAGGAGGCTGCAAGCAATGGCGAAAAAGAATAATGCCCCTGCAAAGCCTGCACTGGCCCCGGAGGATGCGCTGTTCCAGGCGCTGAGCCTCTGCCGCAAGGCGGGCGCTCTGACCATGGGCTTTGACGCGGTGGAAGACGCCGCCGTCAAGGGCAAGGCCTGGCTGGTGATGGTTGCATCCGATGCCAGCGCCAAGACCGTGCAGCGCCTGAACTACGCTGTGGGAGATCTCGTGAATGTGATCGCAATGCCGCTTTCACAGGATAAGCTGGCAGACATCAGCCGCAAACCGGTGGCTGTTTATGCGGTGACCGACCGCAACCTCGCAAAGCTCTGCTTTGACCGCCTGTCGGACTGCGGAGTAATCAAAAATGAGGAGGATATGAGCGAATGATCGTAAAATATAAAGTGAGTGACTTTGCAAAGGACCTGGGCCTTTCCACCAAGAAAGTCCTGGATGAACTGGTTGCCATGGGCAGCACCGGCAAAAAGAACAGCTCCAACCTGGAAGAGAACGAGCTGAACTACCTGCTGGATAAATTCAGCAAGGACAACAGCGTCCCCAGCCTGGAAGAGTTCCTGAACAGCGCAAACCAGCCCAAGGAAGAGCCGAAGGCAGAGAAGAAAGCCGACAAGAAGCCGGAAGCTGCCAAGGCCCCCAAGGCGGAGAAGAAGCCGGAGCAGAAGGCTGCACAGCCCGCTGCCCAGAAGCCGGCCGAGCCTGCTGCCCAGCATAACAAGCACAACGATAAGAAGAACGAGCAGCACAAGAAGCGCGAAGAGAAGACCGTGTCTCTGAGCGAGCTGGCCCGTGAGACCGGCGCCAAGGCTTCCGCTGCCCCGGCACAGGCTGTCTCCGTCCGCCGCGAGGACAATCAGGTCACCGTCGATACCCGTACGGTGGATATGAACGTGGACCGTTTTGACGCCCGTTACGACGATCTGGCCTCTACCAAGAACACCGAGAACCGCCGCAAGCCCACCCCGCAGGGCAACAAGCAGAAGTTCACCCAGCGCGGCCAGCGCCAGCGCCAGCAGTTCCAGAAGGGCAAGCGCGAGACCGAGTTCGAGCGCCTGCAGCGCATCCAGCTGGAAAAGGCCCGCAATGCGCAGCTGAAGGTGATGATCCCGGACGAGATCACCGTCGGCGAGCTGGCTGCCCGCCTGAAGCAGCAGGCCGGCAAGGTCATTGCCAAGTTCATGCAGATGGGCGAGATGCACGCCATCAACGATGTCATCGACTTTGATACCGCTTCTCTGCTGGCAGAGGAGTTCCACGCAAAGGTCGAGCACGAAGTGCATGTTACCATCGAGGAGCGTCTGTTCACCCAGGAAGAGGACGCACAGGAAGATCTGGTGGAGCGTCCGCCGGTCGTCTGCGTCATGGGTCACGTTGACCACGGCAAGACCAGTATTCTGGATGCGATCCGCAAGACCAACGTCACCGCCGGTGAGGCCGGCGGCATCACCCAGGCCATCGGTGCATATCAGGTCAAGATCAACGACAGCCTGATCACCTTCCTGGATACCCCGGGCCATGAGGCATTCACCTCCATGCGTGCCCGCGGTGCCAACATGACCGATATCGCGGTTCTGGTCGTGGCTGCCGATGACGGCATCATGCCCCAGACCATTGAGTCCATTAACCACGCCAAGGCTGCCAACGTCAAGGTCATCGTGGCCGTCAACAAGATGGATAAGCCCACTGCCAACCCCGAGCGCGTCAAGGAAGGCCTGACCAAGTACGGCCTGATCCCCGAGGACTGGGGCGGCGATGTGGCCTGCATCCCCGTTTCTGCTGTGACCGGCATGGGCATCAATGACCTGCTGGAGCGCATCGCGCTGGAAGCTGAGGTCATGGAGCTGAAGGCCAACCCCAACCGCCGCGCCAAGGGTGCAGTCGTTGAGGCCCGCCTGGACAAAGGCCAGGGCCCCATTGCTACCATTCTGGTGCAGAACGGCACCCTGCATTCCGGCGATGTCATCATTGCCGGTACTGCTGTGGGCCGTGTGCGTACCATGCGCAACGACAAGGGCCGCCTGCTGAACGACGCCGGCCCCTCCACCCCTGTGGAGATCACCGGCCTGACGGCTGTGCCTGAAGCCGGCGACCTGTTCGAGGCTGTTGAGGACGAGCGCCTGGCCCGTGAGCTGGCCGAGCAGCGCATTGCTGCCGCCAAGGAGAAGCAGTTCTCCTCCTTCCAGAAGGTCACGCTGGATAACCTGTTCAGCCAGATGGCGCAGAACGATATGAAGGAGCTGGCCATCGTCGTCAAGGCAGATGTGCAGGGTTCCGCCGAGGCTGTCAAGCAGAGCCTGGAGAAGATCTCCAACGATGAGGTGCGTGTGCGCGTCATCCACGCCGGTGTCGGTGCCATCAGCAAGTCTGATGTGGACCTGGCCGATGCTTCCAACGCCATCATCATCGGCTTCAATGTCCGCCCGGACAATGTCGCCAAGGAAGAAGCTGCTGCCACCAAGGTCGAAATGCGTATGTACCGCGTCATTTACGATGCCATCAACGATGTGACCGACGCTATGAAGGGTATGCTGGCTCCCAAGTTCCGCGAGGTGTCTCTGGGCGAGCTGCAGGTCCGCCAGGTGTACAAGATCTCCAACGTCGGCACCGTTGCAGGCTGCCGCGTGACCAGCGGCAAGATCACCCGCGACAGCAAGGTGCGCGTTGTGCGTGACGGCATCGTCATCACCGAGGACGAGATCGCATCCCTGAAGCGCTTCAAGGATGACGCCAAGGAAGTGGCCGAGGGCTACGAGTGCGGCGTTACTCTGGCCAAGTTTGCGGATGTCAAGGAAGGCGACGTGTACGAGGCCTTCAAGATGGAAGAGTACCGCGACTAAGATTTGAATAGAACCCTCTCCGTCATTGCTGCGCAATGCCACCTCCCCCGAGGTGGGAGGTTTTCCGTGGAGCGGAGAAGTATTTTGTTTCTACAAAAAGCTCGCCCTTCGGGAGAGCTGCTGAGCGAAGCGAGGCTGAGAGGGTTTTCTTTTTTTGAAGGAGAAACCAAATGTCTCAAAAGAACATGGGCCGTCTTGCGCAGGATATGAAGCGCGAGATCATCGCCATCATCGGGCGTCTGAAGGACCCGCGCCTGGAGGGCGGTCTGCTGACCGTGACCCGCCTGGACGTGACCCCGGACCTGGATGTGGCCAAGGTGTATGTGAGCGTGATGGGCCGCCCGGATGGCCCCAAGCCTGCCATTGAGGCGCTGAACCGCGCAGCAGGCCACGTGCGCACCGAGGTGAGCAAGAAAATGCACATCCGCAAGGCACCTCGTTTTATCTTTGTGGAGGATGACGGCGCAGCCTATGCTGCCCACATCAACGAGCTGCTCCGCACGCTGAATGTGAACGGGGATGCTGAGCCCCGGAAGACCGAAGACGAAGAGTAATTCAGCCCTGCGGAAAGGATGGATCATGGAATGACAGAATGGTTGAATGTGCAGCAGATGGCCCAGCGCCTGCAGGCTGCAGACAACGTATTGATTCTGTGTCACAAAAACCCGGATGGCGATACCATTGGCTGCGGCAGTGCGCTGTGCCATGCGCTCACCGGGCTGGGCAAGACCGCAGCCGTGCTCTGCTCGGATACGATCCCGGCCCGCTATAACTTCACCCAGCCGCAGCTGTTCAAAGGCGAATTTGAGCCGCAGACGGTGGTGGCAGTGGACGTGGCCGGCCTGCAGCTGTTTGGCGAAAACAACGGGATGCCGCAGTACAGCCGCCATGTGGACCTGTGCATCGACCACCATGCCGGCAACGGTGGCTATGCCGAGTTCACCCTGCTGGACGGCGATGCCGCCGCAGCCGCAGAGCTGCTGTATCAGGTTCTGTGCGAGATGGGCGTGGAGATCACGCCCCAGATCGCGGACTGCCTGTACACCGGCCTTGCCACCGATACCGGTTGCTTCCGCTTCTCGTCCACCACGGCCAGCACCCACCTCACGGCGGCCAAGCTCATTGAGGCCGGCTGCCATGTGGAGGAGCTGAACACCCTGCTGTTCGATACCAAACCCCGTGAGCGCATGGAGGCAGAGCGCATTGCGCGCAACCATCTGGAATACTATCTGGATGGCCGCTGCGCGCTCATCTACCTCACCCGGGATGAGATCGAGCAGAGCGGAGTGGACCCGGCTGACCTGGAAGAACTGACCAGCCTGCCTGTGAGCATTGAAGGCGTGAAAGTCGGCCTGACCCTGCGCCAGCAGCCCGGCGGCAGCTACCGCATCAGCGTGCGCACCGCCAAGGGCGTGGACGCCTGTGCCATTGCCAAGCGCCTGGGCGGCGGCGGCCACAACCGCGCCGCCGGCTGCGAGCTGCTGGGCAACCTGGAAAATACCAAGAGCGCCATTCTGGCAGAGGTGGAAGCCGAGCTGGACAAGCCGCAGCAGGAGGAAGCATGATGCAGGGCATCCTGATCGTTGACAAGCCGATGGACTGGACCAGCTTTGATGTGGTTGCCAAACTGCGCGGCGTGCTGGGCACCCGCAAGCTGGGCCACAGCGGAACGCTGGATCCCATGGCTACCGGTGTGCTGCCGGTGTTCTGCGGCGGTGCCAGCAAGGCTGTGGACCTGCAGCTCAACCACGATAAGGCTTACCGTGCTGTGCTGAAGCTGGGGGCCCGCACTGACACTGGTGATGTGACCGGCACCGTGCTGGAAACAGCCCCGGTCACGGCAGGCGAGGCGGAACTGCTGACCGTGCTGCCGCAGTTTATCGGCAAGCAGATGCAGGTGCCGCCCATGTACTCAGCGGTCAAGATCAACGGTCAGCCGCTGTACAAGATGGCGCGCGAGGGCATTACCGTGGAACGCAAGGCCCGCCCGATCGAGATCTACAGCATCGAATACGGCGGAAGCCCGGCGGAGCACGAATACACCCTGACGGTGCGCTGCTCCAAGGGCACCTATATCCGCACCCTGCTGGAGGACATTGCCGCCGCGATGGGCCAGAAGGGCACCATGAGTGCACTGCGCCGCACCGCTGCCGGTGTTTATACCGAGGCAGATGCCCACACGCTGGAGGAAATCCTGGCGGCAAAAGAGCAGGGAATGGACGCCCTGGAAGCACTGATGCTGCCGGCGGAAAGCGTGTTTGAAAGCCTGCCGCTGCTGGTGGTGGAACCCTGGGTGGAACAGCACCTGTACAATGGCTGCCCCACCAGCCGCTACCCGGTGCAGGATGGCCGCTACCGCGTGCGCAATGCACAGGGGCAGTTCCTGGGTCTGGCGAACATCACGCAGGGCGTGCTCCGGGTGGAAAAGCTGTTCGTAGAGCGAACGTAACAGAGAACAGATAGAGGGAAAAACGATCCATGCAGATCATTTCACAGTTTGCCCCGCTGCCGCTGGCAGACCCTGCAAAGGGCACGGCGGTGGCCATGGGTTACTTTGACGGCATCCACATCGGCCACCGTGCCGTGATCAACGGTGCCGTGCAGTGGGCAAGGGAACACGATGCCGCCCCGGCGGTGTTTACCTTCAAGCTGCCGATGGAGAACAAAATGAAGGGCAAGCGGCTGCTGTCTACGGCAGATAAGCACGCCCTGATCGAAAACCTGGGCGTGGCTTATTATCTGACGCCGGACTTTGAGGAGATCAAGGGTCTGACGCCGGAGCAGTTTGTGCAGCAGATCGTGGAGAACTGCCAGGCAAAGGCGCTGTTCTGCGGTGAGAACTTCACGTTTGGGGCACGCGCCGCCGGTACGCCGGAGCTGCTGCGCCAGCTGTGCAAACCGCTGGGTGTGGAGGTCGTGGTGGTGCCCATGGCGCAGTTTGAGGAAAAGACCGTTTCCTCCACCCGCATTCGCACCGCGCTGGAAGGCGGTGATATCCCGGCGGCCAATGCCATGCTGGGCATGCCCTATGCCATCCGCTTTGAAGTGCAGCACGGGGCAGGTCTGGGCCACACGCTGGGGGTGCCCACCATCAACCAGCTGTACCCGGCAGGCTACCAGCTGCCCCGCAGCGGCATCTATATCACCCGCACCTGCATCAACGGTGTGTGGTACCCCTCGGCGACCGGGCTGGGCAGCCGCCCCACCGTCAACGATGATGCCACCAAGGTGACCTGTGAGACCTTTATTCCCGGCTTCTCCGGGGATCTCTACGGCACGGACCCGGTGGTGGAGTTCCACGCTTACCTCAGCCCGACGAAAAAGTTTGATACGCTGGATGAGCTGCGCGCCTGCATCAACCATGCGGCACAGCGTGCGCAGGAATACTTCAGTCAGAACGCATAAGCAAGGCCCCGGACAGGAAGAAATTCTCATCCGGGGCCTTGCTGTATGGAAATAAGTCAAAAGAAAAAGGGTGCTGCGATTTTGCAGCACCCTTTTTCGGGTCATGGGCAAAAACAGGCGTCAGGTCTGCACACCCTCGAACTGGCTGTTGTAGAGCTTGGCGTAGAAGCCGCCCTTGGCCAGCAGCTCGTCGTGACTGCCCTGCTCGACGATGTGGCCGTCCTTCATGACCAGAATGACATCGGCCTCCCGGATGGTGGACAGACGGTGCGCCACAATGAAGCTGGTGCGGCCCTGCATCATGCGGGCAAAAGCTGCCTGGATGCGCACCTCGGTGCGGGTATCAATGGAAGAGGTGGCTTCATCCAGGATCAGCATGGGCGGCAGGCAGAGCATTACACGGGCGATGCACAGCAGCTGCTTCTGGCCCTGGCTGATGTTGCCGCCATCCTCTGCGATGATGGTATCGTAGCCGTTGGGCAGGCGGCGGATAAAGCTGTCCGCATGGGCGGCCTTGGCGGCGGCGATCACTTCGTCCAGGCTGGCATCCGGTTTGCCGTAGGCAATGTTCTCACGCACGGTGCCGGCCCGCAGCCAGGTCTCCTGCAGCACCATGCCGTAGCTGCCGCGCAGGGAGGCGCGGGTCACATCCCGGATGTCGGTTCCGGCGACCTTGATGGAGCCGCCGTTCACATCATAGAAGCGCATCAGCAGGTTGATGAGGGTGGTCTTGCCGCAGCCGGTGGGGCCGACGATGGCAATGCGCTGGCCGGGCTTGACGTCCAGATTCAGGCCCTCAATGAGCGGGCGGTCCGGCACGTAGCGGAACGAGACGTTTTCCAGCTGCACATGGCCGTCCGTCTGCAGGGCAATGGCGTGCTCTGCCTCAGGCACCTGGTCGTCAGCGTCCAGCAGTTCAAACACGCGGGCCGCGCAGGCCAGAGCGTTCTGCAGCTCGGTAACGACGCCGGAGATCTCGTTGAACGGCTTGGTGTACTGGTTGGCGTAGTTCAAAAAGACGCTCAGCTGGCCGATGGTGATGCCGCCGCTCACGGCGTACAGGGCACCCACCAGGCCGACACCGGCGTACACGATGTTGTTCACAAAGCGGGTGGCGGGGTTGGTCATGCTGGAGAAGAAGATGGCCTTCAGGCTCACATCCTGCAGGCGGCCGTTGACCTCGTCAAAGGCATCCAGGCTTTCCGCCTCGTGGCCGAAGGCCTGCACGACCTTCTGGCCCTCGATCATCTCATTGACCAGGGCAGTCTGCTCGCCGCGCACGGTGCTCTGGCCCTGGAAATACTTGTAGCTGCGCTTGGCCAGGAAGCTGGCTACCACAAGGCTCAGCGGGGTGATGCACACCACCACCAGCGTGATGGGCACATTCTCACTCAGCATGAACAGCAGCGTGCCCAGAATGGTCAGGATGCCGGAGAACAGCTGGGTAAAGCCCATCAGCAGGCCGTCCGCAAAGGTATCCACATCGGCCACCATGCGGCTGACGATGTCGCCGGAAGGGTGGCTGTCCAGATAGGAGAGCGGCAGGGTCTGGATCTTGCGCAGGGCCTCGTTGCGCAGGTCGCGGCTGACTGAGAAGGTGATGCGGTTGTTGCACACGCTCAGCAGCCACTGTGCAAACGCAGCGATCAGTGCCACCACGCCGATCCGGACGATGACGCCCATCACGCCGGTAAAATCGACTTGGCCCTTGCCCAGCATCATGTCAATGGCATCGCCGCACAGGATGGGGATATACAGCTGCGCGCCCACGCTTACGGCGGCCACGATCAGGCTGCAGATGACAAAAAAGCTGTAGGGGCGGATCTTATGCAACACACGGGTCAGAGTGGCCTTGCGCTGCTCCGGGGTCAGCTTTGCTTTGGCTTTTGCACTCATTTCTGCCCATCCCCTTTCTTGAACTGGCTTTCGTAAATTTCTTCGTAGACCGGGCAGCTCTTGCGCAGGGCATCGTGGGTGCCAATGCCCACCAGCCGGCCATCATCCAGCACAAGGATCTGGTCGGCATGCTGCAGGCTGGCGGCGCGCTGGCTGACGATGAACACGGTCAGGTTGCCGGGCAGGGCTGCCAGTGCCTTGCGCAGGGCAGCGTCCGTGGCGTAGTCCAGTGCGCTGGCGCTGTCGTCCAGGATCAGGATCTCAGGGCTGCCCACCAGCGCACGGGCGATGGTCAGGCGCTGCTTCTGGCCGCCGGAAAGGTTGCGGCCGCCCTGCTCCACAGGCTCGTCCAGCCCAAGGGGTTTGGCCTTGACAAACTCTGCTGCCTGCGCGGTTTCCAGTGCGGCCCACAGCTCATCGTCGGTGGCATTCTTGTTGCCCCACAGCAGATTGGAGCGGATGGTGCCGCCGAACAGCTGGGCCTTTTGCATGACGACGTTGACCTTGCCGCGCAGCTCTTCACGCGGGTAGTCTGCAGCCGGGCGGCCAAGAATCTCCACACTGCCCTCCGTAGCATCGTAGAAGCGGGGGATCAGATTGACCAGGCTGGATTTGCCGCTGCCGGTACCGCCGATGACACCGATGGTCTGGCCGCGCTTGGCGGTAAAGCTGATGTCGGTCAGGCTGGGTGCACCGGCACCCTGATAGGTCAGGCTGACATGCTCAAAGCGCACGGCATCGTCTGCCTTGTCCGCGGGAACTTCACCGCGCACAGCAGCGGGGAAGCTCATACCGGGCTTGGTGTCCAGCACGGCCTGTACGCGGCCTGCGCAGGCCAGCGCCTTGCTCACCTGCACGATGAGGTTGGCCAGTTTGACCAGCTCTATGAGGATCTGGTTCATATAGTTGACCAGCGCAATGACATCGCCGGAAGCCATGCCGCCTACGTTGATCTCAATGCTGCCCACATACAGCAGCGCCACAATGGCGATGTTGATGATGACATAGGTCAAAGGGCTCATGAGGGCGGAAATGTGACCTACATGCAGCTGCATTTTGGTCAGCAGATCGTTGGCTTCCTCAAAGCGGTCGATCTCGGCCTGTTCCTTGTCAAAGGCGCGCACCACGCGCACGCCGGTCAGGTTCTCGCGGGTCAGGCCCAGCACACGGTCCAGACGGGTCTGCGCGGTCTTGTACAGGGGGCGCGTCCACACCATGATGCCGAACACGACCACGCTCAGCAGCGGGATGGCTACCACAAAGATGAGCGCGGCGCGGAAGTTGACCGTGAAGGCCATGATCATGGCACCGAACACCACGAACGGACTGCGCAGGAACAGGCGCAGGAACAGGTTCAGGCCGCTCTGCACCTGGTTGATGTCGCTGGTCATCCGGGTGATGAGGGTGCTGGTGCCCAGCGTGTCCATCTCGGAAAAACTCAGCTTCTGGATGTGCGCAAACAGTGCGTGCCGCAGTGCAGTGGAGTAGCCCACCGCCGCCTTGGCAGAAAAATACTGCGCTGTCAGGCTGCAGGCCAGGCCCACGATGGCAAGCAGCAGCAGGATGCCGCACCGCACCAGAATATAGTGAAGATCGTGCGCGGCAATGCCGATGTTCACGATATCCGCCATGACCAGCGGTACGAACAGGTCAAAGGTGGCTTCCAGCATCTTGAAGAGCGGCGCAAGCACGCTTTCGCGCTTGTAGCCGTCCAGATAGCGAAGCATCTTGTTCAAGTCAGATCCTCCCTTTCTTTGGACAAATTACTCGAATCCTATCTATTATAGCGCGAAAGTGCGGAAAATGCCATACAAAAGCAGAACATCCGCCAATTTACCCGCCCACCGGATTGTGAAATCTGGAAAATCCTGTTATACTAGAAGCTGCAATCTTTCAGGAAACAGGTGAACACAATGGCAAAACGGACAGACGGCGGCGTCCGGTTCCGCCCGGTGGGCAGCCGACGGCACACCCCCTCGGCCCCGGTCTACGGCCCCACGGGCACAGGCTGCCCGGCCATCGAGCGGGCGGTAGAGGGCCTGTACCGCGCTCAGAACGAAGAGGGATTCTGGACGCTGATGGGCGCGCTGAATTATGCGCTGGAACTGGAGACCCGCGTGCTGGTGGCGGTGCGGACGGATCAGAGCGTCCATAATACCCCGGCCCCGTGGACGGAGAACCCCATCCCGGCTTCCCGGGCGGAGGGCCTGCCGCTGTGGACGCTGCGCAATGAAAAAGGGCGCACCTGGCTGCCGGTGTTTACCTCGTCCGCAGCAGCGGGCGCAGACCGCAGCACAGCGGCCCGGCCCATGGTCGAGCGCACCCTGCAGGAAGCCATGGAGACAGCCCTTGGCACCAAGGGCATCGATGGCATCGTCATTGACCCCTGGACGCATTCGGCGACCCTGGATGGGGCACTGCTCAACGGCCTGCTGCACGCGGGCCATACCCCGGAGGAGCCGGGGGACGAAGAACTGGATGCCGGCCGGGAGGCTGCCCGCAAGGGCAGCTGGGCACAGGCTGCAGAGTGCTATGACAACGCCGCGCAGCAGGGCAATGCCATGGGGCTTTCGCTGCTGGCAGAGTGCCTGTACACCGGGCGCGGCACCGCGCAGAACCGCACCGAGGCGCGCCGGATGTGGAAGCATGCGGCGGAGAACGGCGAGGTGCTGGCGCTCCTGGCGCTGGGCGATGATGCCATGGAAAACGGAAACGACACCGGCAAGGCCCTGCTTTATTACCGCCGCGCCCGGGAAAACGCCAGCCGGATGCCGGATATTGAGTATACCCCGCAGATCTGCCTGCGCATGGCTCAGACCGAAACGCGCTATGTCTCGGTGAAAAAGGCACTCGCCCTGGCGGCAGAGGCTGCCCAGGGCTTTGCCATCCGGGCAAGGGAAGGGGAGCCGGATGCGGATCGCTGGCTCACCGAAGCACAGCAGCTTATGCAGGAGCTGACCACTCAGCCGCCCCGGCGTACAGCCTACAACATAGAATCTTTACAATTGGACTAAGAAATCGTCACACGGATACGGTAAGATAGACTCGAAAAAATTCAGCCTGCAAAAGCGGAATGAGAGAGGATACAGACAGTATGAGCAAAGTAATCGGTATTGATCTCGGCACGACCAACTCCTGTGTGGCCGTGGTGGAAGGCGGTAAACCGGTGGTCATCACCAATGCGGAGGGTGAACGAACCACCCCCAGTGTGGTGGCATTTGGCAAGGACGGTGAGCGTCTGGTGGGCGGTGCTGCCAAGCGCCAGATCGCAACCAACTCCGGCCGGACGATCTCCAGCATCAAGCGCTACATGGGTACGGACCACCGGGTGCACATTGACGGCAAAGACCTGACCCCGCAGGAGATCAGCGCGATGATCCTTTCCAAGATCCGCCGCGATGCCGAGAGCTATCTGGGCGAGCCGGTGACGGAGGCCGTCATCACGGTGCCCGCTTACTTTGATGACAGCCAGCGCAAGGCAACGCAGGATGCAGGCCGCATTGCCGGTCTGCATGTGCTGCGCATCATCAATGAGCCGACGGCGGCTACCGTGGCCTACGGTCTGGACAACGAAGCCCCGCAGAAGATCCTGGTCTATGACCTGGGCGGCGGCACCTTTGATGTCTCTATCATTGAAATCGAGGACGGCACCTTTACGGTGCTGGCCACCGGCGGCGATACCCATCTGGGCGGCGATGACTTTGATGAGCGCATCGTGGAATACGCTGTGGCGGAGTTCAAAAAGTCTGACCGCATTGACCTGACCCGTGACCCGGCGGCAATGGGACGCCTGAAAGAAGAGGCGGAGAAGGCCAAGAAGGAGCTGTCCAGTGCACCGTCTGCCCAGCTGAACCTGCCGTTCATTGCAGTGGGCAAGGATGGCCCGCACCATCTGGATATCTCCCTCTCCCGCCCGCAGTTTGAGATGATGACCGGTGATCTGCTGGCCCGCACGGTGACCCCGGTGCAGAACGCCCTGCGGGATGCCGGTATTTCGGCCAGCCAGCTGGGCAAAGTGCTGCTGGTGGGCGGCAGCACCCGGATGCCTGCCGTGGAGCGCCAGGTCAGGGAGCTGCTGGGCAAGGAGCCCAGCCACAGCCTGAACCCGGATGAATGCGTTGCCATGGGCGCAGCGGTGCAGGGCGGTCTGCTGCAGGGCGGCGGCAAGCTGGCCGGTGCCACCGGCGCTGCCGCGCAGGGCCTTGTGCTGATGGATGTCACCCCGCTGACCCTGTCCATTGAGACGCTGGGCGGCGTGGCGACCCCGCTCATTACCCGCAACAGCATGATCCCCACCCGCAAGAGCCAGATCTTCACCACGGCCCGCCCGATGCAGACCAGCGTGGAGATCAACGTGCTGCAGGGTGAGCGCCACTTTGCCCGCGATAACAAGAGCCTGGGCAAGTTCAAGCTGAACGGCATCCGGGCCAGCTTCTCGTCCAAGCCGCAGATCGAGGTCACGTTTGACATCGATGTCAACGGCGTGGTCAAGGTGTCGGCAAAAGATCTGGGCACCGGCCGCGAGCAGAACATTACCATCACCGGTAGCACGAACCTGTCGGAAAATGAGATCCAGCGTGCAATGGCGGATGCTGCAGCCTACGAGGCTGAGGACAGCCGCCGTAAGGAGCGACTCGACCTGCACAACCAGTCCGAAGCACTGGCCTACCAGGTGGACGAGGCGCTCTCCAAGTGCAAAAAGGAACTGGATAAGGACGAAAAGAACCGCATCAAGACAGACCTTGCCAACCTGCGCCGTTGCCTGCGTAAGGACAAACCGGAAAAGATGAACGAGACCGAAGAAACGGCTCTCCGCCAGGCCAAGAGCCAGCTGGAAGCCAGCGCCAACCACCTGATGGTGCTCTACAGCAGTGAGCAGCAGAACACGGGAAACGGTGAAAACAACCTGTAAATAAAAATAAGATGTAACAAAACGCTCCGCTGTACCAAATACAGCGGAGCGTTTTGTTTGCGGAAAAATCGTTACAGCATCTTGGAGAGGAAGGCCTTCAGGCGCGGATGCTTGGGGTTGGAGAACAGCTCCTGCGGCGGCTCGTCCTCCTGGATCTTGCCGTCATCAATGAAAATGACGCGGTTGGAGACTTCACGCGCAAAGCCCATCTCGTGGGTGACCACCAGCATAGTGATGCCGGTATGGGCCAGCTCTTTCATCAGTTCCAGAACCTCGCCGACCATCTCGGGGTCAAGGGCGCTGGTGGGCTCGTCAAACAGGATGACGTCCGGGTCCATGGCCAGGGCGCGGGCAATTGCAATGCGCTGCTGCTGGCCGCCGGACAGGCTGCGGGGATAGGCGTTGGCTTTGTCGGCCAGGCCTACGCGGGCCAGCAGTTCATCGGCTCGGGCGGAAATGGCTTCCTTATCCTTGAGTTTGAGCAGGGAAGGAGCCAGTTCCAGGTTCTTCTTGACCGTCAGATGCGGGAACAGGTTGAAGTGCTGGAACACCATGCCCATCTTCTGGCGCACTGCATCGATGTGGGCTTCATCCACCTCGGTGCCCTCAAACTTGATGCTGCCGCTGGTGGGAATCTCCAGCCGGTTCAGGCAGCGCAGGAAGGTGGATTTGCCGCAGCCGGAAGGGCCGATCAGGCAGACCACGTCGCCGCGGTAGATATCAATGTCGATGCCTTTCAGCACGTCCAGAGTGGGAGTGGGCTGTTTTGCGCCCTTTTTCTTTTCACCGCCATAGGTCTTGGTCAGACCGCGGACTTCCAGAATCTTATCGGTCACTTTGTGCCAGCCTCCTCTCAAACTTGGCCAGCAGCCAGGTGAACAGCATGACCAGGATCAGGTAGATGAGTGCCACGCCCAGCAGGGGGAACATGGCTTCGTAGGTGCGGTTCATAATGCCCTGTGCAGCGTACAGCAGCTCCTTGCCGCCGATGGTGGTGATCAGGGAGGTATCCTTCAGCAGGATGATGAACTCGTTGCCCAGAGCAGGCAGCACCGCACGAATGGCCTGCGGGATGATGATGACCACCATGGTGGTCATGTAGTTCAGGCCCAGGCTGCGGCCGGCTTCCATCTGGCCGGGGTCCACGGCCATCAGGCCGCCGCGGATGATCTCAGAGACATAGGCACCGGAGTTGATGCCCAGTGCCAGTGCACCTACCATGGTGAAGTTGCGGCTGTTGGCAAAGATGACCATGCTCATGATGAGCAGCTGCACCATCATAGGTGTGCCGCGGATGATGGTGGTATACACCTGGCAGATGGCATTGAAGAAGCCCAGCACCGGGTTCCTGCGGCCGGGGCGCTGCTGGTCGTGTGCCACACGCACCAGAGCCACCACACTGCCCAGCACGATGCCCAGCGCCAGTGCCAGTGCGGTGACCAGCAGGGTGGTGCCCACGCCTTTGATGTACTGGACCCAGCGGTCACTCAGGATGAACGCCTGATAAAACTTGAAGAAGAATTCCTGCCCGAAGTCGAGCTTGGTGCCGCTGTTGAGCAGCTCTTTGAGCAGTTCGTATTGCGCAGCCATTCGCATCCTCGCTTTCCTGTTTTTTGTCAGAATTTTGTAACCTTATTTTTCCAAAAAAGGGGAGGTGCCCCAGATGGGGCCGCCTCCCCGTGGTTCTGTATCCCGCAGCTGATTATTCAGCAGTGATGTA
>ERZ808240.3485-NODE-3485-length-15256-cov-12.947503_pt1 | contig 15256 bp, 12 predicted proteins | sample MGYA00521084_ERZ808240 | MGnify/ENA primary metagenome ERZ808240 (study PRJEB31516, sample SAMN03275571) | gut metagenome | biome: mammalia-associated habitat; material: feces | host: Papio cynocephalus | place: Kenya | collected 2012-08-06 ... | reverse complement strand
CGCAAGCGGACATGGCTCAGTTGGTAGAGCACAACCTTGCCAAGGTTGGGGTCGCGGGTTCGAGCCCCGTTGTCCGCTCCATTGCATTTAAAAGGCCGTTTCGGCGGCCTTTTTACTTCGGCGAAGTGGCCAAGTGGTAAGGCAGAGGCCTGCAAAGCCTTTACCCCCGGTTCGAATCCGGGCTTCGCCTCCAGGAACTATCCGGGCGCTCCGGCGCCCGTTCTCGTTCTTCTTACATATGCGGACATGGCTCAGTTGGTAGAGCACAACCTTGCCAAGGTTGGGGTCGCGGGTTCGAGCCCCGTTGTCCGCTCCAAGAACAGCAGCCCGACTACTACGGTGGTCGGGCTTTTTTGTATCAATCCCATGGGCTCGAACCCGAGAGGGAGCGAGCGTCAAACAAACGCGAAGCGTTTGTAGCGAGCTGGCGAGGTCGCCGACAGGCGACCGAAGCCGGTGCGGATCCGCGAAGCGGATACGCAGATGCCCCGTTGTCCGCTCCAAGAACAGCAGCCCGACTACTACGGTGGTCGGGCTTTTTTGTATCAATCCCATGGGCTCGAACCCGAGAAAAGTTTTTGAAAAAAGTTCTTGCGCGATCCGTTACTTTCGGGCATACTAATTCCTCGCAGGCGGACATGGCTCAGTTGGTAGAGCACAACCTTGCCAAGGTTGGGGTCGCGGGTTCGAGCCCCGTTGTCCGCTCCATTCGGGCGTTTAGCTCAGGGGGAGAGCGCTTCCCTGACACGGAAGAGGTCAGAAGTTCAAATCTTCTAACGCCCACCAAATGTAGTGCAGCTCAGAGGCTTTGTCTCTGAGCTGTTTTCTTTTTATAAGCACTTCACGGCTTTGACGTCTCATAAACGTTCCGATCGCATCAGCTTGCTTTTGAGGGTGGTTTTCCCAATATCTTGGTCAAGCGTCAACTTTTGTAATCTTTTGGGACCGATCCACTCATTTTGGTAAGATGCTTGCGCGCGATGGCGAGGGGGTCTCAAAACTCCGCCGCAGGTGGCGGGCTTGAGACATATGTCCTACCGCTGCGGTTATGGGCATTTGGTAATGCGCCTGAAAAAAGTCCAATTGCTTTGACCTGCAAAAACACTATATGTAGTGGTAAGCCTTAAAAATGAATACAGGATATAGATAGTTCGTTGGCGTATAGTAGATGGCGAACAAAGAGCGAAGACCAACTTCGCCGTCTGGAGCGCCCATCGGGCCCTCCTCGGCCAGATGCAAAATCTGTCCGCACGGCGGCATACGGTAATCGATGAGAGGATTCGCGCGTCGGCGCCGCAAGGTGGGGTGGAGGCCCTACCGGGCATCGTTCGGCTTCGATTCGCGGATCGTGAACGTCAGTTTGTGAGCGAGAGAGGCTAGAGGATGAAGATCATCAAGCGCAGCGGCACCGAGGTCACCTTCGACATCGACAAGATCATCAGTGCCATCCGTGCTGCGAACTTGGAGGTCGAGGAGGCGTCGCGCCTGACCGACCGCCAGGTGGTCTATGCGGCGCAGAACGTCGCCGATGCGTGCGAGGCGGCCGGGCATACCGTCTCGGTCGAGGAGATCCAGGATATGGTCGAGGACGAGATCATGCGCCTCGACTGCTACGAGGTGGCGCGTCACTACATCATCTACCGCTACGTGCAGAGCCTCAAACGCCAGAAGAACACCACCGACGACAAGATCCTCTCGCTCATCGAGTGCAACAACGAGGAAGTCAAGCAGGAGAACTCCAACAAGAACCCCACGGTCAACTCCGTCCAGCGCGATTACATGGCCGGTGAGGTCTCCAAGGACCTGGCCCAGCGCGTCCTGCTGCCGCAGGAGGTCGTGGACGCCCATAACGAGGGCCTCATCCACTTCCATGACTCCGACTACTTTGCGCAGCACATGCACAACTGCGATCTCGTGAACCTCGAGGACATGCTGCAGAACGGCACCGTCATCTCGGGTACGCTCATCGAGAAGCCGCACAGCTTCTCGACGGCCTGCAACATCGCGACGCAGATCATCGCCCAGGTCGCCTCGTCCCAGTATGGCGGCCAGTCCATCTCCCTCACGCATCTCGCCCCGTTTGTCGAGGTGAGCCGTCAGAAGATCCGTCGCGAGGTCGCCCGCGAGCTCGAGGAGCTCGGCGTCTCCGCCCCGGCCGAGAAGGTTCGCGAGGTCGTCGAGGACCGTCTGCGCGACGAGATCCGTCGCGGCGTCCAGACCATCCAGTATCAGGTCGTGACGCTCATGACCACGAACGGCCAGGCGCCCTTCGTGACGGTGTTCATGTACCTCAACGAGGCGCGCAACCCGCAGGAGAAGCACGACCTCGCCATGATCGTTGAGGAGACGCTTCGCCAGCGCTACGAGGGCGTCAAGAACGAGGCCGGCGTCTGGATCACCCCTGCGTTCCCCAAGCTCATCTATGTGCTCGAGGAAGACAACATCCACGAGGACTCGCCGTACTTCTATCTCACCAAGCTCGCCGCCAAGTGCACGGCCAAGCGGATGGTGCCCGACTACATCTCCGAGAAGAAGATGCGCGAGCTCAAGCTCTCCAAGGGCGAGACGCCCGGTAACGGCGACTGCTTCACCTGCATGGGGTGCCGCAGCTTCCTTACCCCGGACCGCTCGGGCAACGGCTTTAACAACGTGGCGGGCGCGCTCAACTACGACCCGAAAAAGCCCAAGTACTACGGGCGTTTCAACCAGGGCGTCGTGACCATCAACCTGCCCGACGTGGCGCTGAGCTCGCATGGCGACATGGACAAGTTCTGGAAGATCTTCGACGAGCGCCTCGAGCTCTGCTATGAGGCCCTGATGTGCCGTCATGAGCGCCTCAAGGGCACGCTCTCCGATGCCGCGCCGATTCTCTGGCAGTACGGCGCCCTCGCGCGTCTCAAGAAGGGCGAGACGATCGACAAGCTGCTCGTGGGCGGCTACTCGACCATCAGCCTGGGCTATGCCGGCCTCTACGAGTGCGTCAAGTACATGACGGGCCACAGCCACACCGAGAAGGAGGGTACGCCCTTCGCCATGGCCGTCATGCAGCATATGAACGACAAGTGCGAGGAGTGGAAGGCCGAGACCGATATCGACTTCTCGCTCTACGGCACGCCGCTCGAGTCCACGACGTACAAGTTCGCCAAGTGCTTGCAGCGCCGCTTCGGTATCATCCCGGGCGTCACGGACAAGGGCTACATCACCAACAGCTACCATGTCCACGTGACCGAGCAGATCGATGCGTTCGATAAGCTCAAGTTCGAGAGCATGTTCCAGCCCCTCTCGCCGGGCGGTGCCATCTCCTACGTCGAGGTGCCCAACATGCAGGACAACCTCAAGGCCGTCATCCGCGTGATGCAGTACATCTACGACAACATCATGTACGCTGAGCTCAACACCAAGAGCGATTACTGCCAGGTGTGCGGCTACGATGGCGAGATCAAGATCGTCGAGGACGACGGCAAGCTCGTCTGGGAGTGCCCCAACTGCGGCAACCGCGATCAGGAGAAGATGAATGTCGCGCGGCGCACGTGCGGCTATATCGGTACGCAGTTCTGGAACCAGGGGCGAACCGAGGAGATCCGCGACCGCGTGCTGCATCTGTAGGGTCGATTCCGCGCTCGGCGGCGCCCGGGCCTTTGCTCGCTATTTCGAACAGTCCTGACTCACGACGGAGGCGCCACTGGCGCCTCCTGTTCGTGCGGAACTCATATCGCGCAAAGGCCCGGGTGCCGCCGAGCTGAGGTAACATTGCTGCGGATGCAGCACGCGCCCTGCTCACCCCCTCGCGGGTTCGGGGCTTAAGGAAAATCTGGGAAGACGCATATGAACTACGCCAACATCAAGTATTTCGATATCGCTGACGGGGAAGGGGTCCGCACCTCTCTCTTTGTGAGCGGATGCCGGCGTGGGTGCAAGAACTGCTTCAACGCGGTCGCTTGGGATTTCGCGGCCGGCGAGCCCTTCACCCGTGAGATCGAGGATAAGATCATCGCGAGTCTCGACCATCCCTTCAGCGACGGGCTCACCGTCTTGGGCGGGGAGCCCATGGAGCCCGAGAATCAGGCGGGGCTCGTCGATTTCATCGAGCGCGTGCGTGCGGCCTACCCTGCATCCTCGGGCAAGACGATCTGGCTCTACACCGGCGATACGCTCGATGAGCTCATGGCGGGGGAGAAGCACCATACGGACGTGACGGACCGGATCCTCGCATGCCTCGACATCCTTGTCGACGGGCCCTTCGTTCAGGACCTGTACGACATCTCACTGCGGTTTCGCGGGTCGTCGAACCAGCGTGTCATCGATATGAACGCCACGCGCGCCCGCGCGGCGCGCGAGGGAGTCGCCCTGGCGAACGCCGTCGAGCTCTGGCGGGACGACCCGGTGTATTCCACGCATACGATGTAGGCCCGGGCACCCGCCGGGCGGCGTGGTACCATAGCGCGAACGAAACGACGGGAGGGCGAGGCCAGATGGTCGATCAGGAAAAAGTTCAGCGTGCCGTGCGCCTGCTGCTCGAGGGCATCGGCGAGGATCCGGACCGCGAGGGCCTTGTCGATACCCCGGACCGCGTGGCTCGTATGTACACCGAGCTTGCGGGAGGTATGGACAAGACCGCCGAGGAGCATCTCTCCAAGACGTTCTCCGTCGCTTCGAACGATCTTGTCATCGAGCGTGACATCACCTTCTACTCGCTGTGCGAACATCATCTGTTGCCGTTTTACGGCAAGGCCGCGATCGGTTACGTCCCCGACGGGCGCGTGGCGGGCCTGTCGAAGCTCGCGCGGACCGTCGAGGTCTATGCGCGCCGCCTCCAGCTGCAGGAGCAGCTGTGCGCGCAGGTCGCGGACGCGCTGATGGATTACCTCGCTCCCCGGGGCGCGATCGTGCTCATGGAAGCCGAGCATATGTGCATGACCATGCGCGGCGTGCAGAAGCCGGGAACCAAGACGGTGACGCTCGCGCGGCGCGGCGTCTTCGAGACCGATCCCGCGCTCGAGGACCGCTTCTTCAAGATGCTGGGACGTTAGGACGACCACTTTGCAGCCAATGAGCGATTTCGCATCGAAAACCGAGGAGGGTACATCCCGGCGGGGCTTTCTGGCATCGGGCCTGGCCCCGTTCGACCGCATGCCGCGCATCGACTACATCTGCGCCCACTCACTGTTCCGCCGGCATCTCTCCAACATCGTGAAACTCGAGTCGGGACGCATCTTCTGCCGCCATGGCGTCGACCATCTGCTCGACGTGGCGCGCATCATGTGGATCCGCAACCTCGAGGACGAGATGGGGCTCGACCGCGAGGTCGTATACGCCTGCGCGCTTCTTCACGATATCGGCAAAGACGAGCAGTACGAATCGGGTATATCCCATGATGTCGCGAGCGAGAGCGTCGCGGCGGCGATCCTCGACGGCATGCCGGACGACCTTGCGTTCGACGGCGCCGACGTCTCGGCCATCAAGACGGCCATCATGGGTCACCGCCGCCTGCGCGCCAACAGCCAGCCGCTCGAGCGCCTGCTCTATGCGGCGGACAAGGCTTCGCGACCCTGCTTCGCGTGTCCGGCGCGCAACGCCTGCAATTGGAGCGACGACAAGAAGAACCTCTCGATCCGCGTGTAGCCGAGCCGCATGCGGCCGGGACCTATGTGAGGAGACGACCGCTATGACGGCAAAGAAACTACCCCAGAACGCAACGCCGACGGAAGGCGCCGAGCTTGCTCGACGCGGGCGCGGCGACATCACCGCCCATACCTCCCTGGCGCACGTGACCTATGCCGACCTCGACCATGCCGACCGCATCACGGTCGACGGGCTCGAGGTCTTCGCGAATCACGGCGTGTATCCCGAGGAGAACGCGCTCGGACAGAAGTTCACGGTGTCGCTCGTGCTCTATGCCGATCTGCGCGCCGCCGGCGAGCGCGACGACCTCGACGAATCCATCGACTACGGTGCGGTCTGCCACGATGTCGACACCTATCTGCGCGAGCACACGTTCAAGCTCATCGAGGCGGCCGCCGAGGGCGTCGCACGCATGCTGCTCGCCCGCTACGGGGCGCTGCTCGGCGTGCGCGTGAAGCTCGAGAAGCCCTGGGCGCCCGTAGGCCTGCCGCTCAAGAGCTGCGGCGTGGAGATCGAGCGCCTGCGATAAAGGCGTTGGGGCAGGCGGCCTTTCGGCCTCAACCCGCTTCGCATAGCCGTGCGCGTCGTCAGGCCTGTCGCTCGGAATCTCGGACGCTCTGGTGCGTTGGGCGTCTCGCGAATGTCAGTTGGCCGTATAGCTCCCCGTCACCGTGACGGTGATGGAGCTCGTGCCCTTGACGACGGTCTTTCCGTTCGCCTTGACGGTGACGGTCTGGCCGTCGCTGTCTTTGACGGTGCCGCCGTCCTTCACGGTAAGGTTCGAGACGGTGCAGTCCCCGGTCACGATCCAGCTCGACGTCCCGTCGATCGAGACGGAGACGGGGGAGTCCGAGGTCGTGGCGCCGCTGGTGTTGTCCTCGATCTGCGCGGTGCCGGTCCAGGTGCTCTTTTTGGTGAGGTTGAGCTTCACGCTCGAGATCGTGTCGACGATGATGTTGCCCGTGAGCTTCTGTTTGACGGCCTTGACCGAGACGTCGGCCCCGTTGCTCCCCGCCTGTCCCCAGTTGTTGGAGTCATTGTCTTCGGCCGTGATGAGTGCGGCCTTCGAGCTGTCGAAGTCGAGTTTGGTGTTCTTGAGCGTGATCTTGGCGCTCGTGTTGGTGAGATAGAACATCGAGCCGGATTCGATGGCCGAGGAGAGGGTCGAGTCCTTGGCGGTGAACGTCGCCGTCTCACCGGTGGTCGCCTCGGCGTCGCCCGAGGTCGACTGGTAGATGATGATGCCGTTGGCGATGGGGTCCGATGCCGTCTTGCCCGTGATGCTGCTCTTGAGGGTCGAGTTCTCGATCGAGATGGTGTTGAGACCCTCCATGCCGGCGATCTGGCTGCCCGATGCGGTGCCGGTGAGGCCGTCGACCTCGATATCGCCCGTGGAGTAGAGGACGGGGGAGCCGGAGCCCTGGGTCGACACCGTGGAGTCCGTCGCGGTGATCGTGCCGCCGCCGCGGTCGGTCGCCATGCCGGCGCAGTGGTCCCCGGCCGTGGTGATGTCGACGCCGTCCGCGACGATCACGCCGCCATAGGTCGCATCGAGACCGCGCGAGTTGTCGGCCGTGGTGTCGATCGAGGTATCGCTCACGGTGACCTTGGCGCCGTCGGTGGCGAAGATGCCGTTCGAGCCGGCACTCGTCGCGGCGAGCGATGAGTCGGAGACGTTGGCGGTCGAGCCCTCACCCACGGCGGTGAGGATGGAGTTCACGCCGTAGAAGTTGCAGCGGTCGCCGTCGGTGTCATCGCCCGATTTCTGCAGCAGGGCGCCCTTGAGCGTGAGCGTGCCGCCGTTCTCGACGAGCGCGGCGTTCTGGTCGCTCTGGGTGGCGGTGTGGGACTCGTCCGTGGACTTGACGTTCTCGCCGTCCGCCGCGATGGCGCCGGCGTAGCTTCCCGTGTAGTCGAAGCTCATGGTGTCGGCCCCGCCGCCGGGGGCGCCGTTCGGCGCGCCTTGGGCGGCGTTCTGTTCCTGCGCCTGTGCCGTCGTCGTGAGGGCGACCGTCGCGGTACCGGCGATGCCGCCCGTGATGAGTGAGAGCCCGGCGATGACGGCGACGGTGCGGTGGGTGATACGGAGCGCGGTGTGCTGGCGGGTGCCGGCGCACGTCTGCGAAGTCTTCTGATGGCGCTTCATGGGTGCCTCCTCGAATCGGTTGACACCTGCGTTATACCGCCGGGCGCGGGGGCATCAGACGCTCTCGGCGCGACTTTAGGGCACGCCTAAGCCCGGCCTCATCTTCCGTTAAGGTTGGGAGACTTGCCGGCCGTCACCTGTCCCTTGGAGTGCGACTTTCTATCGATATCGCATCGCCGGTCCTGGGGAAACGTCGCGGATTTCAATGGAACGTCGCGCTCCGACGGGGCAGTGGTCGTTCGAGGTGTATCTGACGGGGCGGCTCGCTTTTTGTGAAACGGGTTCGGCCGAGGTTTGAGGCGGGTTTAGCCGAGGGGCGGGCGCTTGAGGCGCGCGGCGATGGCGCGGTTGGCGGGGCAGTAGGTGTCGAGGAGCGCGTGGAAACGGGCGTTGTGGCTCGGCTCGAGGAGGTGCGTGAGCTCATGGGCGACAACCATGTCGAGGCACTCGGGCGGATAGGCGGCGAGTTCGAGTGCGAGGCGGATGGCGCCCGTTTTGGGCGTGCACGACCCCCAGCGCGTTCTCATCGACCGCACGCTGAGGCGCGAGACCGAGACGCCCATCTTGGTCTCGTAGAGGTGGATGAGCCCCGGGGCCGCGGCGTCGACCTCGCCTTTGTAGAGCGCCTCGATGCGTCGGGCAAGCTCCTCGGGGGAGAGCCCGGTGAGATCCTCCGCCGCCGGGCGTCGCCGTGACGGTTCGGTCTCGGTATCCGTGCCCAGGAAGCTCGCGAACGTCGCCTGGGCCGATCGGACGACGGGCGTGTCGAAATTGCGGGACAGGGCATCCTCGACGGTGACGGCCCGACCCCACAAAGGGACGGTCGAGGCGGGGGAGAGCGGTTCCGCTGCGGGTCGCTGCGCCGCGCGCTCGGCGTGCCGGGCCAGGTGCTCGATGATCCAGGGGCGGTTTCGCGCGATGAAGTCCTCGATGCGCTCGCGGCTTGCCGAGAGGGGCGCGCTCGCCCGGACCGTCCCTGCGGGCGTGATGCGGAGGTTGAAGTTCTTCACGCGTTTGCGCGCGACGGTGACGGAAATGTTCGACCCGTCATCCCCCTCGATATCGATGGTGAACGTCTGCGTCACGTGGAGCTCCTTAGGTGTGGATTAGAGAGACGGCCCCGGCGCGCACGGGGTGTCCGCCCGAGACAGTATAATGGTCAGCTGTCATCGACTGGTGCGCGGCCGCGGTCGCGCGAGGAAAGGACCCATGACCATGACCAACGTCGCCATCATCTTCGGCGGTATCTCAACCGAGCACGATATCTCTCTCAAGTCGGCCGACAACGTGACCTCGGCCCTGACGGCGGACCGCTACAACCCGGTGCTCATCGGTATCGACCGCGACGGCTCATGGTTCCACTACACCGGCGACGTGGCCGACATCGTGACCGGCGCCTGGGAGGAGCATGACGTCGCCCCCGTGGTGCTGATCCCGGGGCGCGGCGAGGAGGCGCGCGGCGGGATGCTCGAGCTCGTCGACGGCGAGTTCCGCGAGCTCGAGGTCGACGTGGCGCTGCCGGTGCTCCACGGCCAGGGCGGCGAGGACGGCACCGTCCAGGGCACGCTTGAGACGTGCGGCATCCCCTATGTGGGCTGCGGCGTCCTCGCGAGCGCCGTGTGCATGGACAAGGACGCCTCGCACCGCCTGGCCGCGGCGGCCGGCGTGCGCTCGCCCCGCTGCGAGGTCCTGTGGCGCGGTGCCGACGGGGCGGCCTGCGACGCCGTGGTCGAGGCGTGCGGCGGGTTCCCGGTCTTTGTGAAGCCGGCCCGCGGCGGCTCGTCGATCGGCGTCTCCAAGGCCAACGACGCCGCTGAGTACCATGAGGCGCTCGAGGCCGCCTTCGCCCTCGACGAGAAGGTCGCCGTCGAGGAGGCCATCACGGGCGTCGAGGTCGGCTGCTCCATCGTGGGCGACGCCGTCCACGGCATGAAGATGGGCGAGGTCGACGAGATCGTCGTTCACGGCAACGGGTTCTTCCGCATCCATCTCGAGAAGGACCCTGGCGCCAACACCGAGCTCCGCTGCCCCTCGGATCTGCCGTCCGATGTGCTCGAGCGTGTCCGCGAGGCCGGCAAGACCGTCTACGCGGCGCTCGGCTGCTCGGGTTTCGCGCGCGTCGATCTCTTTGTGACGCCCGAGGGCGAGGTCGTCTTCAACGAGGTCAACTCCACGCCGGGCATGACCTACTACAGCCGTTTCCCCCAGATGATGCGCGTCGCCGGCCACGAGCTCGGCGATGTCCTCGCCGATCTGATCGAGGCGACGCTCGCATAGCTCGATCCCGCAGACGCGGAATGAGGCGAAGACGGGCCCCGATGGGAATCGGGGCCCGTCTCGTTTAATACCGTTCGAAGAACGCCAGCGCGTTGTCGCTGCAGATCTTTTGCATGACCGTCTTGCCAAAGCGCTTTGAGAGCTGGGCCTGGAAGTCGCCCATCGTGCTCGCGTCGGCGAGGAAGGCCGGTACCGCGGCGCCGTCCCAGTCGCTGCCGAGCGCGATGGCGTCTTCGCCGCCGAGGTCGAGCCAGTGCTCGATGTGGCGGGCAAGGTCGTCGAACGTGACGTCTGCCGCCGTCTCGTCGGTGATGCCGTCCTTGATGAAGCCGCCGTAGTAGTTGAGGCCCACGATGCCGCCGGCGTCGACGATGCGACGGAACTGTCCGTCGGTGAGGTTGCGCTTGGCCCCGCAGACGGCGCGCGCGTTGGAATGGCTCGCGATGAAGGGCCGGTGGGCGAGCGCGGCGACCTCCTCGAAGCACTCATCGTTGAGGTGCGACACATCGAGCACCATCCCCGTGCGCTCCATCTCGGCGAGCGCCTCGCGCCCGGCGGCGGTGAGGCCCGCGTGGCTGTCGTGACCGGACGCGAGCGGGCCCTCGGCATTCCAGCTGAGCGTCGCCATCTGGACGCCGATACCGCGCAGCATCTCGACGAGCGCCATATCCTCGGCGAAGAGGGTGGCGTTTTCGATCGTGTGGACGGTCACCGTCTTGCCCGCCTTGAGGGCGGGGCGGATCTCCGCGCCCGTGCGGGCCGTTGCCATGCGCTCATGGTTGAGGAAGGTCTGGCCGTTCGTGTGCGCCATGATCTGCGCCTGGAAGCGCACGGCCTGGGCGGGCGTGAGCTCGTCGGGGATGAACGTGGCGAAGCACTGGGCCCAGGGCGCGTCGCCGATCTTGGAGAGCGAGATGGCGCAGGCGTTGGCCTCGATGAGGTCGAAATCCTGGGGATGGGTCTCGTCGCCGTCGTTGTAGCCGTCGCGCCCGCAGGCGAAGCGCAGGTCGAGGTCGAGCGTGTGCCAGCCGATGCGGTCGGCGGTATCGCAGTGCAGGTCGAATACGGGGTATGCCATGGTGCCTCCTGGTCGGGCGTATATCCTGTGCAGTCTGTTATGAGATTGTAGGCCTGGGGTATAGTAAGCGCCATATGTTCATGGCGGGTGCCTGCGCGACCCGCCCCTCACGAAAGAGGATCCCATGTCTAACCAGGGCAAGAAGGTCAAGACCCACTACCGCGGCACGCTCGACGACGGCACGCAGTTCGACAGCTCCTACGATCGCGGCGAGCCGTTGGAGTTCACCTGCGGTGCCGGCCAGATGATCAAGGGCTTCGATGCCGCCGTCCTCGATATGCAGGTGGGCGAGAAGAAGACCGTGCATATCCCCGCCGCCGACGCCTACGGTGAGCATAACCCCGACATGGTCATCACCTTCCCGGCCGACCAGGTGCCCAACATCGAGCAGATCGAGCAGGGCCAGAAGCTCTACCTGTCCACGCCGAGCGGCATGCCCGTGCCCGCCGTGGTCGTCGAGGTGACGCCCGAGGGCGTGACCGTCGACGCGAACCATGAGCTCGCCGGCAAAGATCTCAACTTCGATATCGAGCTTGTCGAGGTCGAGGACTAAGCAGCCTCCGTTCTATCAAGGCCCGGTCCTTTTAGGCCGCCCGCGCGCCCGCCCCGCATCGATCGGGGCGGGCGTTTTTTGTCGCGTAAATGCATGCGAAAATGTTACATCTCGGTTATCGGACTGTTACGGGTCGCTTCCCGGGCTCCTCGACCCCTGCCGGCTCCCTACAATCCTTCGAAAACGATGACGGGGGTGTGGCATATGTCGAGTGAACATGATGCGGCGATCGACGGGCGCGGGGAGGCTGTACGCTCGGTGCCCGTGACGGGGTCCGCGCTGGGCTTGGCGATCGCCCTGTGCATAGGGTTTGCCGCCTACGCCCTGTTTTCCGTCCTGGGCTCGGGCGACGGCGTCCTGCCCGCTCTCGCGTACCGGAACATCATCAAGGGTATCGCGGCGAGCCCGGCCAAAGAGCTCGCGTGGGCGCTCATGGACTTCACCGAGCCGGAATTCTATGCGAGCGTCTTCGCCGGTACCGGCGCGATTCTGGGTGGCATCGTCGCCTACGCGCTCGCCCGGCGCAAGAGCCGTCTCGCCGGCTTCTCCGTCTGTTACGGCTCATACCGGATGTTTCCCTGGGTGCTCGCCTCGCAGTTGATCTCGCTTGCGCTCACGATCTTCGTCTTCCGCTATATCGATGGGTTCGATGCGGCCGGCGACGTGACCTTCGTGGCGACGTTCATCCCGATCGTCGCCGCACCGCCCGCGGCGATGCTCCTCTATGGCCCGAGCGTGCCCGCGCTCATCGTCTCAAGCGCCCTTGCCGGCCTCATCTGCTCGCCGAGCGCCACCTGGCTCGCGGTGCACGTCACCCAGCCCTTGGGACTTCCAGGCGTCGTCGCCAACGTGGCCGCCATGGCGATCACGGGGTTCGCGATCTTCATCGTGCTGAGGGCGCTGCCGTGGGTGAAGAAGGTCCCGGTACCCGATGCGCTCCCCACGCTCACGCCCGTCGAGGATGTAGGCGGGACGGCGTGGTTTCTCCGTCGTGTGCTTGCCGAGTTCTCCGAAGCGCCGTTCTACGGCAACGAGGTCGCCTCGGCCGTCATGCTCGCGGGGCTCCTCTTGGGCTGCGTCCTGTGTCCGGCGCATGCCGTCAACGGCAGCGCCCAGGCGCTTCCGGCGATCGTGCTCTCCCAGGTGGTCTCCGCCGCCGTGGGCGTGTTTCTCTACGCCGGTAAGTTCGCGGACGGCGGCTGGTACGCCACGTATGTACCCGTGGTGAGCACGGGGCCGGCGTGTGTGCTCGCGCTTGGCGCGAATATCCCGGTCGCCCTGGTGGCCGGCGTGCTCGGCGGCATCCTCGGCGGGCCCATCGCCGAGCTCGTGTCGAGCTGGCTTCCACGCGATGTGCACGGCACGGTGGCCAACGTGTCCTCGATGGCGATCACCACGGCCATCGTCTATGCCGTGATGGCGGCGCTGCCGTGGTTTTAGGTTTTGGATTCCATGGCGTCCCGGGCGGCGTCTCGGGACGCATGAGAGAAGGGATGAAACGTGCGATTGAACGATAAGGACCAGGAGAAGCTCATGCTTCACATGGCGGGCAGCCTGGCGAAGGAGCGTCGCGGGCGCGGGCTCAAGCTCAACTACCCCGAGGCCGTCGCGCTCATCAGCTCCGAGCTGCTCGAGCTGGCGCGCGACGGGCATGACGTGGCGGAGCTCATGAGCCTGGGCAGGCAGATCCTGGGACGTGACGACGTGATGGACGGTGTGGCGGACATGGTGGACGAGGTTCAAGTCGAGGCGACGTTTCCCGACGGCACGAAGCTCGTCACCGTGCACGACCCCATCCAGTAGCCGACGATCTCGCCGCGCGCGGCGCGCGAGGATGCGGACGGGTAAGCGATAAAGGAGAGATATGAAGGTAGGAGAGGTTGTCTGCGCGGAGGGCCCGATCGTCCTCAATGCGGGGCGCAAGGTCCGTGAGGTCGCCGTCACCAACAAGGGCGACCGACCGGTGCAGGTGGGAAGCCATTGCCATTTCTTCGAGGTCAACCGGTGCCTCTCGTTCGACCGGGCGGCGGCCTTCGGGTACCGTCTCGACGTGCCAAGCGGGAACTCCGTGCGCTTCGAGCCGGGCGAGGAGAAGATCGTGAGGCTCGTGGAGCTCGGTGGCGCCAAGCGCGTCTTCGGGGTCAACGACCTCACGCGGGGCGCGACGGAGCCGCGCGACCTGCCGGCGGCCCTTGAGCGGGCACGGCGTCGCGGCTTCTTGGACTATGAGGAGGGTCGCGTCACGGGTTTCGCGCCCGGTTGGGACGACGGGGTCGAGGACGCCGCGGGCGTCGAGGGCAAGGAGGCCGAGTAGCATGGCGCTGGAAATCGATCGCGAGAAGTATGCGGCCATGTACGGCCCCACGACGGGCGACAAGGTCCGCCTCGCCGATACCGACCTGATGATCGAGGTCGAGCGCGACCTCACGGTCTACGGCGACGAGGCCAAGTTCGGCGGCGGCAAGACGCTGCGCGACGGGATGGGGCAGAATGTGACGCAGACGAGTGCGGACGGCGTGCTCGACCTGGTGATCACCAACGCCCTCGTGCTCGACTACACCGGTATCTACAAGGCGGATATCGGCATCAAGGGCGGCTACATCGTCGGCATCGGACATGCCGGCAACCCCGATACCATGGACGGCGTCACGCCGGGTATGGTGGTGGGCGCGTCGACGGAGGCGCTCGCGGGCGAGGGACTCATCCTCACCGCCGGCGGTATCGACACGCACATCCACTTCATCTGCCCGCAGCAGATCGACTGCGCGCTCTACTCCGGCATCACCACGATGATCGGCGGCGGCACCGGCCCCGCCGACGGCACGAACGCCGTGACGTCGACGCCCGGTCCCTGGAACATATCGATGATGCTCAAGGCGGCCGAGGAGTACCCCATGAACCTCGGCTTCACCGGTAAGGGCAACTGCTCCGACGAGCGTCCGCTCGCCGAGCAGATCGAGGCCGGCGCCCTCGGCCTCAAGGTGCATGAGGACTGGGGCGCCACGCCGGCCGCCATCAACCATGCACTCAACGTCGCCGATGCCTACGACGTCCAGGTCGCCCTCCACACCGACACGCTCAACGAGGGCGGCTGCGTCGAGGACACCGTGGCGGCGATCGGCGGACGCGCCATCCATACCTACCATACCGAGGGTGCCGGCGGCGGTCACGCACCCGACATCATCCGCATCGCGAGCGAGCCCAACGTGCTGCCGAGCTCCACGAACCCGACGATGCCCTTCACGCACAACACCCTCGACGAGCACATGGACATGCTCATGGTGTGCCATCATCTCGACAAGCGGATTCCCGAGGACGTCGCCTTCGCCGACAGCCGCATCCGCCCCGAGACGATCGCGGCCGAGGACGTGCTGCAGGACATGGGCGTGTTCTCGATGATGAGCTCGGATTCCCAGGCCATGGGCCGCGTGGGCGAGGTCATCACGCGCACCTGGCAGACGGCGAGCAAGATGCGCGTCCAGCGCGGACCCCTGCCCGAGGACGAGGGGCACGGCAACGACAACTTCCGTGCGCGCCGCTACGTGGCCAAGTACACCATCAACCCCGCCATCACGCACGG
>ERZ808240.3484-NODE-3484-length-15259-cov-12.988490_pt1 | contig 15259 bp, 16 predicted proteins | sample MGYA00521084_ERZ808240 | MGnify/ENA primary metagenome ERZ808240 (study PRJEB31516, sample SAMN03275571) | gut metagenome | biome: mammalia-associated habitat; material: feces | host: Papio cynocephalus | place: Kenya | collected 2012-08-06 ... | reverse complement strand
AGAAAAACGGCGCGGTGCAAAAGCACCGCGCCGCTGCCATATGCAGTTTACTCCGCAGAAGTGGTGATGACGGGAGCAGGCTCGCCCAGCTCCTCCACCTTGGAGTCCTTGATCAGACCCTTGGGGCAGACCTCGGCGCATTTGCCGCAGTTGTCACACTTGGCGTAGTCGATCACCGCGTGGTTCTTCTCCACGGTAATGGCACCGTTGGGGCAGTTCTTGGCGCACTTGCCGCAGCCGATGCAGCCCACGGAGCAGGCTCGGTTGGTGGTTGCGCCCTTGGCCAGGGAGTTGCAGGCAATGACCACGTTCCGGCCAGGCTCCACGGGAATAATGAGCTTTCTGGGGCACACGTTGGCGCAGGCCATGCAGCCCACGCACAGGGTCTCGTCCACCACGGCCACACCGTTCTTTACGGAGATGGCACCGTACTTACAGGCCTTGGTGCAGGTGCCGTAGCCCAGGCAGCCATACTTGCAGGACAGAGGGCCGCTGCCGCCCACCTTGGAGGCGGCCAGGCAGTCGTGGAAGCCTTCATAGTTGGCCTTCATCTTGGCACCCTTGGTCTGGTTGCCCTCGGCGTCATAGGTTCTGGCGCCGGAGCAGCACACGAGAGCCACCTTCCGAGTGACCTCCGCAGCCTGAACGCCCATGATGGCCGCCATGGCCTTGGCGCACTCATTGCCGCCGGAGGCGCACTTGCCGATGGGAGCCTCGCCCTTGAACACCGCCTCGGCGTAAGCGGAGCAGCCGGCGAAGCCGCAGCCGCCGCAGTTGGCACCGGGCAGGCAGGCGTTCAGCTCGTCCAGCCGGGGGTCGGTTTCCACATAGAAAATCTTGGACGCGGCAGCCAGCACCAGGCCGAACACCAGTCCCAGGCCGCCCAGAATTCCAATCGCAATCAAAATATCCATTTCCAACTCCTCCTTAGAAAATCTTCAGGCCGGAGAAGCCCATGAACGCCAGAGCCAGCAGACCCGCAGAAATCAGCGCAATGGGGAAGCCCTTGAAGCACTCCGGGCAGTCGCTCTTGTCCACCCGCTCCCGGACGGAAGCGAACAGCACAATGGCCAGGGTGAAGCCCAGACCGCCGGCCGCGCCGTTGACCACGCTGAGCAGGAAATTGTAGCCCTGCTGCACGTTCACCAGCACCACGCCCAGAACGGCGCAGTTGGTGGTGATCAGGGGCAGGAACACGCCCAGAGCCTTATACAGGGCGGGGACGAACTTCTTCAGGAACATTTCCACCACCTGCACCAGAGCGGCGATAACCAGGATGAAGGCCACGGTCTGCATGTAATCAAGACCCAACGCCACCAGCATCAGGTTCACCAGGTAGCAGGCCGCGGAGGCCAGTGCCATGACGAAGGTAACGGCCATGCCCATGCCCAGGGCGGTGTCGATTTTCTTGGAAACGCCCATGAAGGGGCAGATGCCGTAGAATTTCACAAGAATGAAGTTCTGGCTCAGCAGCGCGCTGAGGATGATACCGAAAATCGCTTGCATTACTTGGCCGCCTCCTTCTTCTTATTCTCCTTTTCCAGGGTCTTCATCAGCTTCTGGGAGCCGGCAATGACGAAGCCCAGCACCAGGAAGCCGCCCACGGGCATAACCATCTGCATGGCGGGGAACTGGGCGGGAATCAGGCGAATGCCCTCGCCGCCGCCCAGAATACCGCCGCCGAAGGTACCGCTGCCCAGCAGCTCCCGGATGACGCAGACGATGATCAGGGAGCAGGTGTAGCCGATGCCCTGGCACAGGCCGTCCACAGCAGAGGCCGCCACGCTGTTTTTCGAAGCAAAGGCTTCCGCCCGACCCAGGACGATACAGTTCACCACGATCAAGGGGATGAACACGCCCAGGGAAGCGGACAGAGCCGGGATGAAGGCCTGCAAAGACAGGTCAACCACGGTGACAAAGCCCGCGATGATGGTAATGTAGGCCGCGATCCGGATCTGGGAGGGGATGAAGTTCCGCAGGGCGGAAATGAGGATGTTGGAGCAGGTGAGGATCACCGTTACCGCCAGACCCATGCCGATGCCGTTGAAAAGGCTGGTGGTAATGGCCAGGGTAGAGCACATGCCCAGCAGCTGGACAGTAACCGGGTTCTTGGTCAGCAGTCCCTCTTTGAATTGTTTCTTAAAATCCATAGAACATACCTCCTTAACCCAAAGCGGCAGCCACGTTCAGCGCGGCGTTCACGCCGTCGCACACCGCCCGGGAGGTGATGGTCGCGCCGGTCAGCGCGTCCACCTGGCCGCCGTCCTTCTTCACGGACACGCTGCCGCTCATACCGACAAACTGATCCCGGAAGGCGTTGCCTGCGGTGGTCTGGGCCGCGGCCACGGCACCCAGACCCGCGGTCTCGGTGTGGTTGATGATGGAAATGCCCAGCACCTTACCGTCGGTGCCGACGCCCACCATCATGGTGACGGTGCCGTTGAAGCCGGAGGGAGTCACCTCCACGGCGTAGCCCCCGTCGCCCTTATAAACGGTACTCACCAGGCCGGTGTCGTCGGTGAAGTCCACCTGCTTGCCGCCGCCGGGGAGAACCGCTTCAATGGCCGCCTGGGTCTTCTGCTCATTCTGAGCCGCAATTCTCGGCGCGGTCACGGAGTTCACCGCCGCCAGCAGCGCGGCGACCACCGCCGTAATCAGCAGCAGGGTGATGGCCAGGCGGGCAATGTAATGCACATTGGATTCCGTTTTCATTTCTTCGCCGCCTCCTTCTTGGGTGCGCCAAATTTCACGGGATGGCCGATCTTATCCAGCAGCACCGTGCAGGCGTTCATGCACAAAATGGCGTAGGACACGCCCTCGTTGTAGCCGCCGAAATAGCGGATCATCACGGTCAGCACGCCGCAGCCGATGGCGTAGACGATCTGACCCAGATGGGTCACGGGGGAGGTGACATAATCCGTCGCCATGAAGATGGCACCGAGCATCAGGCCGCCGCCGAAGACCTGAGCCGCCATCCAGGCGATCCGGTCATTACCCCGGGGGAACAGGAAGGTCAGCACCGCCACGGTGAGAATATAGGTCACGGGGATCCGGGCGGAGATCACCTTCCGGATGAGTAAGTAAGCAAAGCCGATGAGCAGCAGCAGCGCGGAGGTCTCGCCCAGGCAGCCGCCCACATTGCCCAGGAACAGGGCAGCGGTGGACTCAGTGCACATGACGCCCTGATGGAGGCTTGCCAGAGGGGTCGCGGCGGTCACCGCGTCCGCGCTGGAAATCAGCCCGGCGGCATTCTCAAAGCCCACCTTCACCCAGGTACTCATGAGCACAGGCCAGCTGAACATGAAGGCACGGCCGGCAAGGGCGGGGTTCACGATATTCTTGCCCAGGCCGCCGAAGAGCATCTTGACGAGCAGGATGGCGAAGGCATCACCCAGAATGATCGTCCAGTAGGGAATGGTCACGGGGCACACGAACGCCAGCAGCACGCCGGTGACGCAGGCGGACAGGTCATAGATCTTGCAGGGCTTCTTCATGAGCCTGCAGTACAGCCACTCGAAGAACACGCAGGCCGCCACGCTGACGGCAGTCACTGTCAGTGCCCGGAAGCCGAAGAAATAGACCGCGCCGATCATGGCGGGCACCAAGGCAATCAGCACGTCCCGCATGATGGTGCGGGTGGTGACGGGGCTGTGGGCATGAGGTGAGCTGGAAATCGTCAGCTCATAAAAGTATTTCATCTGTGCCATTGGATTTCCACCTCCTTATTTCTTCACCGGCGCGGACGCGTTGCGGATGAGCTGCTTGGCCACCCGGAAGCCCAGCACCAGCGGCACGCTGGCGGGACAGGTGTAGGCGCAGGAGCCGCACTCGATGCAGTCCATAATGTTGTTTTCCTTCATCTTCTGAACGTCGCCGTCCTGCCAGGACTTGTACATAAGTACCGGCATCAGCCGCATGGGGCAGGCATCGATGCACTTGCCGCAGCGCAGGCAGTGGGGCTCCGCCACAAAGAAGTCGTTCTTCTGTCCCAGCACCGTCACGGCGTTGACACCCTTGATGGTGGGCACGTTCAGGTCATACTGGGCAACGCCCATCATAGGTCCGCCGGAGAGAACCTTGTAGGGGGTGTCCTTCCGGCCGCAGGCCTCCATCAGGTCGTTGAAGGCGGTACCGATGGGCACCAGCAGGTTCTTGGGCTCCATGAGGATGTCGCCGGAAACGGTGACGATCCGGGAGATCAGGGGCATACCGGTATACACCACATCATGGATGGCCCGGACAGTGGCGGCGTTGAACACCGCGCAGCCCACGGCGGCGGGCAGTCCGCCGGAGGGAACCTCCCGGCCGGTGACTGCGTAGATCAGCTGTTTTTCCGCGCCCTGGGGGTACTTGGCGGGGAGCACATCGATGAGGATGTCCGTCTCCTCCTTGGCCGCCTCCTTCAGAGCCGCGATGGCCTGGGGCTTGTTGTCCTCAATGCCGATGTGGCCCTCCTTCAGTCCGAAGATCTTCATAATGAGCTTCAGGCCGGAAATCACGTCCTGGGGCTTCTCCCGGCACAGCCGGTCGTCGGCAGTGATGTAAGGCTCGCACTCGCCGGCGTTGACGATGACGGTGTCCACCTTGCCGATGCCGCCGGACAGCTTTACATGGGTGGGGAAGGTCGCGCCGCCCATGCCCACGATGCCGCCCTCGTGGATGATGTCAATCAGCTCCTCGGCAGTCAGCGCGTCCACTTCCTCCTGGGTTCTGGGCTTCACCGTTTCGCATAGGGTATCCAAGTGGTCATTTTCGATGACTACGCTCAGAACCATGCTGCCGTTGGTATGGGCACGGGGCTCCACCGCCTTGACCTTGCCGGAAACGGAAGCGTGAACCGGGACACAAAGTCCCTGATTGTCGCCGATCTTCTGACCCTTTGTCACCAGGTCGCCTTTGGCAACCAACGGCTTGCAGGGGGCGCCGATGTGCTGGGACATAGGAATCACGACAATATCCGGTTCCGGAAACGCCTCGGTTTCCTTGTCACAGGCATACCACTTATTTTCTTTGGGATGAACCCCGCCGAAAAAAGAAAACGCCATGTTTCTTCACCTCTTTCAAATTTGCGGCTCAGGCCGCATGTATCCGGGTACATCATAGCGCACTTTTCACGATTTGTCCACTTTTTTATTCATAACTCACAAAAAAATGTTGTTCAATCTATTTATATCGATACAAAATGAACGTATTGCATAAAACTTCATGTCTGCGCACTGCAGTCCAAAATGCGCAGATGCCGGTGCAGAAGGGCATTTGCGCATCATTTCCGGCCGCCCTCAGGGGGAGAAAAACGGCGCATTTCCACATTTGCTATGCTTGCACATAGCAAAAGAATCCCGACTTCCGGGGAAGCCGGGACTGGAACCAGGGGCAGCCGCTTACATTTGCGGCTGCCCCCTGGTTTCATAGCTTTTTCAGGTAGAAATGATCCATGGTGCTGTGGACGACGGCCTCCGGCCGGGCGATTCGCTGAAAGCCCAGCGTTTCGTACAGCCCCAGGGCGATTCCCAGATTGCTGTGGGTTTCCAGGTAAAGCTGCCGGTATCCGGCCTGCCGCGCCCAGGCCTCCGCAATGCCAATCAGTGCTTTTCCATAGCCCTTTCCCTTGGCACGGTCGTCCAGGTACAGCTTCTGAAGCTCGGCGCAGCCGGGAAGACCCGCAAAGGCGTCCACACCCACGCCGCCGATGACCTGACCGGCTTCCCCCAGGGCGACAAAATAGACCCTATTTTCCGGCTCTGCCTGATAATAGGTGCTCAAATGGTCAAGCTGCGCGTCAAAATACACGGTTCCAGGGATATTCAGATGGAATTTTTCCAGATTTGCCCGGATGATTCCGGCGATGGCGGCATCGTCCCGGGTCTCGATTTTTCGGTATCTCAGCATGAAGGGATCCCTTGCTTGTCCCAGGGGAAGCCCTGGAAAACAGGCCTGCCAGTGTAACGGTTAGCCTGCCGGGTTCCACGCAGCACCTCCAGCACCGCGTCCGCCATGGCCTCCTGCTCACATTCGCCGGGGTAGACGGCGATGGGGGCGATCCAGCCGCACCGCTGCCGAACGCCTGCCAGAATGTCCGCAAAGCGCATGAGACCGCCGGTGAGCAAAATCCCGTCTACCTTGCCCTCCAGTACCGCGGCGGCGGCACCGATGGACTTGCACAGCTGGTAAATCATGGCACCCCAGACGGTGCAGGCCTTGGGGTCGCCGGCCTCTACCAGAGCGTGAACCTTATCCGCGTCGGAGGTGCCGAAGTGACTGACAAAGCCCCCGGAGCGGGAGAGCATGGCTCGCATTTCGCCGGTGGTGTGACCCTCGTCCAGATATTGGAGCACCTCCATGACGGGGATCGAACCCAACCGGGTGGGGGTGAAGGGACCGTCGCCGCCGGCACCTTCCGTGCTGTCGATCATTTTGCCCAGCTTATGGGCGGTGACGGTGATGCCCCCGTCCACATGGCAGACGATGAGGTTCATGTCCTCGTACCGCTTGCCCAGCTTCCTGGCGTGAATGGCGGCAATGCCCTTCTGATTCAGCACATGGGTCTGTGCCCGGCGGTAAAGCCCGGCAATGCCGGTGAGCCGGGCATAGTCGCACAGCTCGTCTACGTTGGTGGGATTCACGGTGTACATGGGTTTCCCATACTTCTTGCCTAGTTCAAAGGCCAGCATGACGCCCAGCTTTGCCGGGTGATCGGAGCCGCCCTTGTCCGCGGCGGTGTCCGCCACCAGCCGCTCGTCAATGACCATGACCCCAGAGGGCTGGGAGTAGGCGCAGCCCCCCCGGCCCACAAACACGTCCATGTCCGCCGGGGTCATGCCGTGCTGAGCCAGAAAATCCAGGATCACCCGCATCCGCATGGGCAGCTGGTCGTTGGTGGTGGGGTATTTCAGCAGCTCCGGGGCATCGTGGAAGATGGACTCGGTGTAGACGTTCGTTTCGTCTTCAAAATAGCTCACCTTGGTGGAGGTGGAGCCGGGATTGATTACCAGCAGTTTCATAATATTACCCTTCCTTATGTTTCACTGTATTCGCCCCTTGCGATCCGTTCGGCCAGGTCGGTCAGGTACATCCAGCGTTCTTCCTTTGCTTCCAGTTGCTCCTCCAGCCGGGACTGCTCCGCCATGAGAGCCTGGAGCTTTTCATAATCCGCCCCGTTTAAGTCCTGCTGCCGCTTGTTTTCGGCAATTCTTTCTTCCAGGGCGGCAATGTCGTCGTCAATGGTCTCAAATTCCCGCTGCTCCTTGTAGGAGAATTTCAGCTTTTTGAGTTTCGGACGGGGAGCCTCCGGGGCGGCTTTCACCTTCTTTTCCCGGGGAACGTCCAGGGTTAGAAGATAATCCGTGTAGCCGCCGGGGTACTGGCGCACCTGACCATCCTTCTCCACGGCGAAAATCCGATTGCACAGCTTGTCCAGAAAATACCGGTCGTGGGACACGGCGATGATGGCTCCGGGGAAGCTTTGCAGATAGTTTTCCAGCACCGTCATGGTGGGAATATCCAGGTCGTTGGTGGGCTCGTCCAGCAGAAGCACGTTGGGAGCGGAGGCCAGGATCCCCAGCAGGAACAGCCGCCGCTTTTCTCCGCCGGAAAGCCGGCTGATGAGCCGGTGCTGCATGGAGCCGGAAAAGAGGAAATTTTCCATAAGCCTGGAGGCGGTCAGGGTGCCATCCGGGGTCTCGATCCGGTCGCCGAACGCCTTGACGTATTGCAGGGCGGTGAGGTTCGGGTTCATTTCCTGGACGTGCTGGGAGAAATAGCCCAGCTTTACGGTCTCGCCCAGGGTCACTGTGCCGGAATCCGGAGTGATATATCCCGCGATCAGATTCAGCAGGGTGGATTTTCCCGCGCCGTTGCCGCCGACAATGCCCACCCGGTCCGTGCGCTGAAGGAGAAAATCGAAGCTTTTCAGCACACATTTGCCGTCAAAGGATTTGCTGACGCCTTGCAGCTCCACGGTTTTCTTCCCCAATCGGGAGGACAGGGCACGGATCGGCTCCAGAGAGCCTTCCGTCTGGGGCGGCTGGGCGGCCTTCAGCCTCTCGTACCGCTCCAGACGCTCCCGGCTTTTGGTGCCCCGGGCGCAGGGGCCTTGGAGCACCCATTGCAGCTCCCGGCGCAGGGTGGTCTGTCGCTTGCGCTCACTGGCCGCGTCCATTTCCTCCCGCCGGGCCTTGCCGTCTAAGTAGGCGGAGTAGCCGCCGTCGTAGAGGTAGAGCCTGCCGAAGCTGACCTCCAGGGTTTTCTGAGCCACCCGCTCCAGAAAGTACCGGTCGTGGGTGACAAGCAGAATGCCGCCGGAGAAGCCCTGTAAATAATTTTCCAGCCAGCCGATCATTTCCGCGTCCAGGTGGTTGGTTGGCTCGTCCAGCGCAAGCAGATCCGCCGGATGCACCAGGACGGAAGCCAGGGCCACCCGCTTGCGCTGGCCGCCGGAGAGCGTGCCCATTTTTTGATTTACGTCTCCAATGCCCAGCCGGGTGAGAATTTCCACCGCCTCGTACCGGGCAATTTCCCGGGCGGTGGGGTCAAGTCCCGCCTCCACCTGCTCCATGACCGTGTTTTCCGGGTCAAAGGGCGGGTTCTGGGGCAGATACCCCAGGCGCACGTTGGGGTCATAGCTGACGGTGCCCATGTCCGGCACTTCCACCCCGGCGGCCAGCCGGAGGAAGGTGGACTTGCCGCAGCCGTTGACACCCACGATGCCCACCCGGTCGCCGTCCTTCATATAAAAGCTCACATTGTCCAGAAGCGTCCGATCCCCGTAGGTTTTGCGGACGCCCTCCATATTCAGAAGCATAGCTCGGCTCCTTCAAAATCGATTCTGTCTTTTATCATACCACCGTTTGACCCAAAAAGGAAGGAGAAAAAACAGTTTCCGGGCTTTTCTCAGAGGGCAATTTACGCGATCATGGGGCGGGAGGAACTGTACCTGGACAGTATGCTGGAGCTGTTCTGAAAATAGGAACCGCTCCGGCTACGCCGGAGCGGTTCAGTGTGTTATTTCTGAGGTTCCTCCCAGGTGCGCTGGCTGATGATGTACCTGGGTCTGGCCTTGGTTTCCAGGTAGATTTTCCCGATGTACTCGCCGATAACCCCCAGGCACAACAGCTGTACCCCGCCCATGAAGCAGACGATGCAGACGGTGGAAGCCCAGCCGCTGACGGTATTTCCCAGCAGTGCCGTGACGACGGCCCAGATGACCCCGATGAAGCTGACGATGGCAAAGAAGGCGCCTAGCCCCGTGACCATCCGGATGGGCTTGACGGAAAGGCTGGTGATGCCGTCGAAGGCCAGTGCCAGCATTTTCTTCAGGGGGTAGTGGCTTTCCCCCGCCAGACGCTCGTGACGCTCGTAATAGACGCTGGTGCTCTTGAAGCCCACCAGGGGGATCATGCCCCGCAGGAAGATGTTGACCTCCTTGAAGTTGGCAAATTCCTGCAAAACCCGGCTGCTGATCAGCCGGTAATCCGCGTGGTTGAACACCACCTCGGCACCCATCCAATTCATCAGATGATAGAAGCTCTCGGCGGTGAACCGCTTGAAGAAGGTGTCCGTGTCCCGCTTGCTGCGCACGCCGTAGACCACCTCGCAGCCGTCTAAGTACGCGTCCACCATGGCATCCATGGCATTCATGTCGTCCTGGCCGTCGCAGTCGATGGAGATAGTGATGTCGCACCGGTCTTTGGCCTCCATCAGCCCTGCCAGCACCGCGTTCTGGTGTCCCCGGTTCCGGCTCTGGGCAATGCCCAGGAAGTGCCTGTCCTGCTTGGCCAAATCCGTGATGATCTGCCAGGTCTTGTCCCGGGAGCCGTCGTTGACGAAAAGCACCCGGCTGTCGTCGCTGATTTTTCCCTTGCCCACCAGCTCCGTGATTTTGTCCAGAAACAAGGTGCAGGTGATGGGCAGCACCGCTTCCTCGTTGTAGCAGGGGACAATGATATACAGTACCGGCTTCATATCAATTCTTCCTTTCCGCAACCACTGATTTGTAATAGTTCCCGAAACTGGCCAGGGCGTCGATGATGGGCAGCATTTCCCGACCCAGGCCTGTCAGGCCGTACTCTACCCTTGGCGGCACCTCCTGATAATCCAGGCGGTAGGCAAGACCGTCGTCGATCATCTGCCGGAGGCTGTCGGTGAGTACCTTCTGGGAAACGCCCTCCAGATCCCGCTGAAGCTCGTTGAATCGCCAGGGGCGGCTTCGCAGATTGCGCAGAATGAGCAGCTTCCATTTTCCGCCCACCAGTGCCACGGCGGTGGCCACGGGACAGGCGGGCAGCTCGTCCTTGGTTTTCATACGCTTCACCTCTTATTCAGTATAACACACGCAAATCGGAATGTACAGTTATAAAAAAGTGCGTACTTGTTTTTTCTTGGGCTTCCGATAGAATAAAGGCAAGCAATCACTGCTGCAAGTATTTAGGAGGTTATCTTTATGAAAAACTACGCGAAGACCAATGTGGGCCACGAGGGCAGAGTCGAGCTGCACCAGACCCTTTCTCTCACCGGCGCGGAGATCAGCGTGAACCGGCTGCGTGCTGGCACCGGTGTACCCTTCGTCCACGCCCACAAGTGCAACGAGGAAATTTACGGCGTTCTGGAGGGTCGTGGCACCGCCAACATTGATGGGGAGACCGTAGCCCTGACCGCCGGGGACTGGCTGCGGATCGCCCCCGCCGCCAAGCGGCAGTTCTCCGCCGCGGCGGACTGCGGCATCACCTTCGTGTGCATCCAGGTGAAGGAAAATTCCCTGGGCGGCTTCACCGCCGACGACGCCATCGTCTATTGATTATTCGCAAAAAGGGGTGCTGCCTAGGCTTGGCAGCACCTCTTTTTGCGAATAATCAGCCCCGGATGTCCAGAAGCTGAGCCTTGCCGGTCAGAGAAAGCACCGGAAAGCCGGCGGGGGAGAAACACACAGCAGGCAATTTCTCCGAATCCATCCAGGCACAGCAGCACCCGAAAGGCCAGCTCTTGCTGATAGGATTTATCTGCTCAGCCTTTGCCACTTCCGCAGCTGGGAAAGGGTCAGGCGGCAGCCTGTTTGGCGGGGGGACATTTGGAAATAGTCCCTAAGACCCCAGCGGTAGGTACCAAGCCAGCCCAGGAGCATCGCCCCTCCAAGGTATTTCAGACCGTAGCACAGCCGGTAGCAAAAGCCGATTCCGATGGGAAGCCGGGCTTTCAGAATGTACATCCGGTTTCTGACTTGGTAACAGAACCGGCTCTCGGTTCTTACCCGGCCGTTGCCATGTACCCGGTGGAGCACTGTCACAGAGCCGTCGTAGAACACGCCCTCGCCGCCGAGAGCCAGGGATTTCAGTACCAGATCCGTTTCCTCCCCCCAGAAAAACAGCTCAGAGGAAAATCCGCCGATTTCCGCGAACCAGGAGGCTCGGATGGCGCAGCCGCCGCCTACAAAATACTTTGTGGAGAACGTGTCGTCCTTCCGGTTCCGCCGGTGCTTTCCGTGGGGCCAGTTGTAAAGCCCACCCTCCAGATTCCGCATCTGAAAGGCGAAAATGGCAAAATCCGGCTCCCGGTTCATCCGGTCGCGGATACGCGCGAGGGCGTTTTCCTCTATAAAATTGGCATCGTCGTCCAGAAACACCAGGTATTCGTACCGAGCCCTCGCCGCGCCGAAGTTCCGGCCGCCGGGAGGCCCCAGGTTCACTTCCAGCCGGAAAAAACGCAAATCCTCAAGACCGCTGGCTTCGCAGACCTGGGTCATATCCCCATCCGAGGCGTTGTCTATCACGATGACCTCCCAGGGACAGGGGCAGGTCAGGCATGACAGGGTTTCCAGTGTCCGGGCAAGCTCGGCTTCCCGGTTGTGAGTGACCAGAATCAGGGAGATTCCCGCATCTTTCGTTTCCATAGCACCAGAACCTCCTTAGGGGTATCCTTCGGTTTCAACCGATTGCCGATCCGTTCGACAGGACAATTATACCTTTTCCAGCCGGATTCGTCAATAAAAAAGCGCATTTCGCCCATTCCTGGCTCCGCCGCGAAAGAAGAAAAACCCTGCCTGCGGCAAATGCGGATTGACGGGCATCCCCAATTGCGCTATTATTGTGGTAAGAAAACGGGGAGGGAAAAGCGATGAAAAGCCTTTTGATTCAGGACACCACCGAAGAGGAGCGGCGAAGAATCGTAGAGGAAGCCCTGGGCTTTCCGGGCGCCTGCGACGACTGCCTGAGTGGCCTGGCGGACATGTATGACGACTATATTTATGGTATTCGGGAGCTGGAGGAAATCAATATGTCCTTTCGGACGGATTACGTCCGGGATAGGAAAGGTCCGGAGCGCACCGGCTGTGGTTATTGACGAAAGCGGATAAGTGTAGTATAATATTTGTCCGTTTACGAAGATGAAGCCTGCCGCGGAAGAAACCGGGCAGGATAAAGGGAGATAAGACATGAAAAAATGCGGTTTCCGCTGGCAGCTGGCGCTGTATGACCTGCTGGTTCTGCTGGCGGTGGATTTGCTGCTGCTGGTGTTCTACCGAAGCAATGAGGAGCTGTCCCTGGGAGCCTGCCTGATGCACGGAAGCATCAGCTTTGTGTGCATTTTCGCCGCCCGGATCTTAGGCAGCATCTATCAGCAGATCTGGCGCTACGGCGGCATCCAGTGCTATATCCGGCTGCTGCTGGTGGACGCGGTGGCCTTTGCGGCAACCCTTGCCATCGAGCTGACACTGCCTCTGTTCATCCCCATCGAGAAGGTGACCTTCTCCCGGCTTCTGAGCATTGCCAGCATGAACCTGCTGGGGGCACTGGCCATCCGGATGATCTACCGCTACTGCTTCAAATGCGGCACGGCGGACACGGCCTACGGCAAATTCCTCCGGCTGCTGCTGCGCCTTTTTGCCGGGGACGAGCTGATCCACCCCAACCGGGAGGCGGAGCATAAGATCAAAATCGCCATCATCGGCGCGGGTCGGGTGGGGGTGACCCTGGCCGAGGAGCTATTGTCCAACCCTGCCTCCAGCTTCCTGCCCCGGTGCTTCATCGATGTGAGCCAGGAGAAGGCGGGACGGGAAATCCACGGCCTGCCGGTGCTGCTGGAGGATGATACCACGCTGGAGGCTCTTCGCAGTCACGAGGTGCAGGAGGTGGTCTTCGCCATCCCCAATTTGTCCGATGAGAAAAAGCGGGAGCTGTACGCTGCCTATTCCGACGCGGGCTACAAGATCAAGGTCTACGACTACCCCATAATGCAGACCGCCGGGGGCAAGCGATCTGTCCGGGATTTTGACATTGAGGAGCTGCTCTTCCGCAAGCCCATTGCCATTGCCGACGAGAAAACCGGAGCCTTCTACCGGGACAAGGTGATCCTCATTACGGGCGGCGGCGGCTCCATCGGCTCGGAGCTGTGCCGTCAGCTGGCGAAAATGGAGCCGAAGCGGATCATCATTCTGGATATCTACGAAAACGGAGCCTATGACATTCAGCAGGAGCTGAAGATCGCCTATGGCGGCAAGCTGGACTTGCAGCTGGAAATCTGCTCCGTCACCCACCGGAAATCCCTGGAGCGGGTGTTCTCGGCTTACCATCCTCAGATCGTCATTCACGCCGCCGCCCACAAGCATGTGCCGCTGATGGAGAAAAACTGCATCGAGGCGGTTTACAATAACGTTTTCGGCACGAAAAATTTGGTGGAGCTGTGCGAGGAGCACGCGGTGGAGCGGTTCATGATGGTATCCACGGACAAGGCGGTGAATCCCACCAACGTGATGGGTGCCACCAAGCGGATGTGCGAGATGATCGTGGGCAGTGCCAGTACCTGGGGCACCGCCTGCTATAGTGCCACCCGGTTTGGCAATGTCCTGGGTTCCGCAGGCTCGGTGATTCCGCTCTTTAAGCGGCAGATCGCCAGCGGCGGCCCCATTACCCTCACTGACCGGCGGATCATCCGCTATTTCATGACCATTCCCGAGGCCTCTCAGCTGGTGCTGGAATCCGGGGCCATGGCGAAAAACGGGGAGCTGTTCGTGCTGGACATGGGTCAGCCGGTGAAAATTCTGGATCTGGCCCAGAGCATGATCCGCCTGTCCGGGGTCAGCGGCATTGAGATCGTGGAGACCGGCCTGCGGCCGGGCGAAAAGCTCTACGAGGAGCTGCTGGTGAAAACCGAAGACCTGGACAAAACGGAAAACAGTCTGATTTTCGTGGAAAAGGACACGCCCCTGCCGAAATCTGAGCTGGAGCGGCGGCTGGCCATTCTGGCGGCGGCCTGCGCCACCGGCGACGACGAGGCGGTGCGAAGCGCCTTAAAACAGGTGGTGCCCACCTACCGCTCGCCTGAGGAGGTCAACGCCAACGCCGACCAGGCCGCGGAAATGCAGGAAATGGCCACGGTATAAAGTGTAAAAAACGTTGCGGTGTGTTCAGCACCGCAACGTTTTTTAAGGCATTACCAGATTTTTGGATGTACCTGCTGCGCCGTTTGGTTTCAGGGGCACACTTTCATTCCGTTCCTCGACCAAATGGAGCCGCTGTGTATTGAACGATACGCACGGTGACGTGGGAGGTTGGGGCTGCTTAGCCCCTCCCGCGCCATGCCGAGGAGGGGGGCTATTCTATTGATTTTTCTTTCAGGATCATGGAACGGATGGCTTCAACAGCGGTTCGGATGGCGTCGGAGGTGTCCCAGCAGGTATTGGTCAGACCGGTGGCATCCTCTCGCTCCCGGTTGCGGCACAGCAGCAGGACGGTGGCAGCCTTCATACGGCGAATCCCGGCGACCAGGTACAGGGTGTCGCTTTCCATTTCACTGCCAATGGCACCGGCACGTTTCCAGGCTTTCCACTTGGAACGGAGCTCATCCTCGACAGGCATGGTCTCCGGAGCGTGCTGACCATAATAGCTGTCCTTACATTCTACGATGCCGTTGGCATAGGGCAGGCCAAGTCGTTTTGCGGCGGCGTTCAGCTCCATGACCAGATCAAAATTGGGCACGGCGGGGTATTCTACCGGTACATACTCCAGACCGGTACCGCTTTTGCGAATGGCGCCGGTGGGAATGATCAGGGTGCCTGGAACCAGACTGGCATCGATACCGCCGCAGGTGCCTACCCGGATCAGAACCTCCGCACCGCATTTTTTCAGCTCCTCCACACCGATGGCAGTGCTGGGGCCGCCCATACCGGTGGACATGACAGTGACGGTTTCGCCCTCCAGGGTGCCGTTCCAGGTTGTGTACTCCCGGTAGGTCTGCACATAGCGCGGGTTGTCCAAAAATGCGGCGATTTTTT
>ERZ808240.3481-NODE-3481-length-15265-cov-19.514859_pt1 | contig 15265 bp, 28 predicted proteins | sample MGYA00521084_ERZ808240 | MGnify/ENA primary metagenome ERZ808240 (study PRJEB31516, sample SAMN03275571) | gut metagenome | biome: mammalia-associated habitat; material: feces | host: Papio cynocephalus | place: Kenya | collected 2012-08-06 ... | reverse complement strand
CACCCGTGGAGTAGATGCCGGACGCTGCACCCGTGGAGTAGTCGCCGGACGCTGCACCCGTGGAGTAGATGCCGGACGCTGCACCCGTGGAGTAGTCGCCGGACGCTGCACCCGTGGAGTAGATGCCGGACGCTGCACCCGTGGAGTAGATGCCGGACGCTGCACCCGTGGAGTAGTCGCCGGACGCTGCGCCCGTGGAGTAGATGCCGGACGCCTTTTCTTTCGCGTCTGCAACTTTTTTGCTCACGCGCTTCATCACGGCTTCCACGCCGATCTTTGCAAAGTCGGTGATTTTCAGCTCACCTTTTACGGTCAGTTCGGTGCAGGCAAGTTTGCTGTCTTCATCGGACTTGTCAATATCCCCGCCGCACTCGACCTGAAAAAACCGCGCACCGTCTGCTACTTTGTAATAATGCAGCACGTCCAGCGGGTTCTCGCAGGCGTGCATACCAGCGTTGCAGCAGTCAGCCTTATCCTCGTGGTAGGTCTTGCCTACCTCGTACTGCTTGCCACGGCACTGCATATTTTTGTCCATGGCCTTGTAGGCGATGATCTTTTCACTCATGCTGTTTCGTTCTCCTCTCCTGCAAACGTCTGGTCAATGGCCTGCATGATGCTTGCAAGGCTTGCCAGCGTGCTGTATTTCTGCTTGTAGGTCTGCGCATCTCGCCGGGCATCGGCCATCATTTGGTCGCAGAGGTCTGGCTGCTGCAGCACTTCTTCCAGCGGCATATAGCAGCGACCGGACTTATCTAAAAGTTCATCCGAGTTGCCTTGAGGTTCTTCCGAAGATTCCTCATAATGCGGCAGCGGTTCAGGGTCAGCCATGCGAACATTGACATACGCCCGCACAGGCTCTTTGGATTCTTGCCAGACGACCCGCACGGCTCCAATCATGCCGCGTGCCTGTCCCTGCCGGTACTTCTCGGCGGCAACATCATCCCGCCACTCGAAGTCCTCATGCAGCACCGATTCTTCCGGCCTTGCGCTGTCCACGACTGCCGCCGGGGTCAACTTGCCATCCCGCCTGCGGATTTCTTCAAACGCTTCATGCGCCTGTTCTGCGCTTGCGTGGTAGAGCGCTGACGTGCGCTCATTTTTCCACGCATACCCTTTGATGTTTTTCATATGTAACCTCCTGTTTTTGATTTTGGCATTCCATGCCAGCCGAAGCACGACAAAACCCAACTCGCCTCGCCTCACCAGCCCGACCTAACCTTGCATCAGCTCGCCCAAAAACAACGCACCGTAGCTTACCGTTCCCGGCCTTGCCAGCCGTACCTCATCATAACTTATCTCAGCACAACTCGCCAAACCAGCCAATCCAAACCCGTCCAAAGCCTTCCGAAACTAGCCTGGCCATAACAGCCTTACCGAGCCTAACCCTTACATTCCTAAGCAAGCCGAACCCCGCCAGCCGTACCGAAGCCATCCGAACCTTGCCGATATTTACCTTGCATCGCCTAACCAGCCCTGCCGGAACCTACCATTCCAGTGCCCGCCTTGGCTCACCTAGCCTGCCAGATCACTGATTTTCTGGGATCAGGACATGGAACTTGCCGCAGCTGCCGCCCTTCTCAATGCGCCATTCCCCAAGGCCGCACATGTCACCGCCCAGCTCGATCATGTTCGCAATGCTGTCCATGTCGATCATGCCGTTTTCGTTGAACTCGATTTTAAGGTCGGCATACCAGTTTTTGAACTCCGGGCGATAACGCAAGTCGCTGGTTCCCATGCCAATTTTGACGGAATCCAGTCGGTTCTCAAACTTCGGCTTGCCTTCATCGAAGGTCTTGATCTCGATGAACTCCGGGTCATCCATGCCCAGAACGTGAAACAGGCCGTTGCCGATCACCTTATTTTTCATGAAGCCCATGCGATACGCCGCCGAGATTGCAGCAGCCTTGACGGCGCAAGAGGGGAAACCAAAGCGGGCGGTTACGGCATACTGGTCAAGCAGTTCCTTTGTCCAGTCGCTATAGGCAATGTCAGGCTTGCCATCCAACCAGTAAAGGGCTTCGGCGCACTCTCCTTCCGGGTTCTTGGCGATTTTGTCCTTTTTGAGCAGCTTTTTGCCCTGCTGCGCCTGCAGCATCTCTTTCTTTGCTTTCTCGCTCCATGCGTGCACCAGAAGCGGGCTGTCACCAACAATACGGAGAGTAAATTCACCCTTGCGCGGGCGCTTGATGTTGATATATACCGCTTCTGTCTCGGGAACCTTTGCTTTTTTCATCGTATTAACCTCCAAAAATTAAATATATAGCTCACGCCGTGCCGTTATCGGTCTGGCGGTCGTTCTCCTTACCCTCTGATTGCTGCTTCCAGTGCATCCACCAGCCTGCCCGCCGGGGCACAGGCACGGTCAAACATGCTGGTCTGGCCAAATTCTTTGCGAAAGCGCTCAAGCCAGTGTTTTTGACCGTCCGGGGTTAAATATGGTGTCCACTTTGTTTTAAGCGAAATGCCATCAGATGCCGTGTGAAAATGCGGCTTCACCGCAAACATTTTGCCTGCTTTGGCTGTAGGCCGGTGGTAATCGTGGGACGCCTTGTTTTTGACAAGATAACCATGATCCTCAAAATATTTGAACAGGTCTTTTTCTCCCATAGGAATGCCGTTCGGCTTCAGAACGTTGTTCGCAAACTCCCGCAAAAGCATACAGTTCTCAGGGGAAGAATGGTAAGCCTTTCCAAATTGTGCCCACGGTTCCATTTCGCTGTTCTCAGCCAAAAGTTGCTTGTTTGCAGCCTTGAGCTGGTCGTTCTGCTTCTGTGCAATGAGCACCGCACGGCGCATGACCGCTTCCGGGCTGTTCCACTGGGCTTCAATGGCGAGGAAATACTGCCGCGCCTGCTTGCCGCGCTCGTTGCGCTGAATCATGCACAGCTCTTTGGCCATCGGGATAGTGAGCTGGTGGTCTGTGCGCTCGGTGTACGGATTCTTCGGATTATTGGTCGGACATTTTTGTCCAACCAATACGAAATCCTCGCCCTCGGTGAAAAATCCGCCTTCGGCCATCCGGCTGAACCACTTGGCATAGGGTGTCTCAATGTTGAGAAAATCGTGTAGCTCCCGGCCGCTCACCGTGGGGCGCTCCGGGTTGTCGTAGCAGATGGGGATAAGATTATCCATGCTTTCACTCCTTCTTCAAATAAATAATGACGGTCTTGGCGGCGTGGCTGTTCTGGACTTCATCCACTGCAAAGCAGTTGACTTCGCGCTTGCCAAAGCGCTGCCAGAAGCCCCCCACAACAAGCCCTTCATACGCCGGGGCTGCGCCGCCATCGTAAATCACAAAGCGGCTCTTGCCCAGAAATGCGTTATAGAACGCATCGATCAGCTGATGAACTGTCATATCACGCCACCCCGTCCTGCTGGTTCTGGCGGTCGTTCTTGCGAACCGCAGCCATGCCCATGCCCATCCAGAGCAGGGTCTGCTTGTCGCGCGGGTCGAGCGAATCAAACAGTTCGTTCACCAGCGCGTCCGCAGCGTGTGCCCCGTCAATGGGGATGCTGTACCGCTCTGCGGCCAGATCGGTGCGGTTCTTCTTTGCCTTTGCCATAAAATCAACTCCTTTTGCGGTTGGCACCCGCGACCTTGCCCGGCTGGCTGCCGGGTGGTTTCGGCTGCTGCCATGCAGCCATCATCAGGCGGGGTATTCAGGCTCTTTCATAAGCCCTTCCTGTTCGTCCAGCATCTCCCATGTGATACCGGCTTCCCGCAGCTGCGTGCCGCGCCGCTTGTCGCTCTGCAACGCGCTCAGATACCGGCGGCGCTTGTACTTCACCGTCTTTTCCTTCCATGCCAGACGCACGTCCGGGTCTGCCTTGAGTTCCGCGATCTTCTCTTCTACCTCTTCGTCCGTCATGATGTGGCGGCGGCTCTCTACTTTGTCCATGCTCAAATCTCCTTTTCGACCTCAACCTTGATGATCTAGTCCGAATAGCGGGCAGAAACGTCCTTGACGGCATCAGCTACCGCCTGGGCTGCGTTCTCCGCTGCGTAAATCTCCCGGTAATGGGCTGTTACCCGGCTATGAATGAAAGTCGCGTCAATAACGTAGAGCATAGAGTTCAGACCTCCTTGACAGCGGCAAGCGCTTCCTGATAAATTTTGGATTCCTTGCTGAACTCGGCTTCCATGACGATCTCATACGGGTAAAAACTCTTGGTAACTCTGAGCTTGAAATCCTCTTCGTCAACGTACCCGTCCTCCGTCATGTAGTTCTGGCTGACGATGTACAGGTAAATCTTGCCAATACCCTGACCATTGTTGCCGTTCTTGATCATGTCCTTGAGTGCAGCTTTAAGAACTCTCTCACTGATTGCAATGCCGTTGACCTTCATATTTTTTGTCCTCCTGTTTGATTGGGTTTGTGTCTTAGCTTGGCTATATTATAGCATAGCAAAGCTATGTTGTCAACATCTTTTTATTCGCTCAGCTAATTTTTTTGTTGACATTTGAATTGTGCTGCTGTATAATAAAGGTGCAGGAGGTGCTACGAATGAACACTCGCATCGAGCAAGTCATTGCAGCGCTCAAGATCAAGAAGGTTGACTTTGCCAACCGGATTGGTGTTTCCCAGCCGTTTGTATCTGAAATGTGTTCAGGCCGAAAGGCTCCCAGCGATCGAACGATCTCCGACATCTGCCGCGAGTTCAACGTCAACGAAACGTGGCTGCGGACGGGTGAAGGGGAAATGTTCAACCAGATCACACGATCGGAGAAGATCACCGCTTTCCTCACCGACATTACGAAGGACGAGGGCGATGATTTCAAACGCCGGTTTGTGGAGATGCTGGCAGAGCTGGAACCCGAGGACTGGAAGCTTTTGGAGCGGATGGCTGAAAAGCTGCAAAAAAAAGAGGGAAACCCGTAAGGGTTCCCCTTCTTTTGCTACCTTGATTTATTTTACAAGCCCTTTGGCATGGATCCAGATAAGCCGCAGCACCCGAAGGTCTGCGCGCTCTAACAGCTTGGTGATTGCTTCAATGTAGCCTTGACGGTCGTTTTCGTTCATGGTGTCCTCCTATGTAATGTAAAATTTAATATGTGTGAGGTGATGCGGTATGTCACGGCGCGGAAAGGTCTGGTGCGTTGACCAACAGGCCAGACGAAACCGAAAGTTTGTTAGAAAGGTTTCAAAAGCTCTCACACCAAGCAAACGCACACAGCGTGCAATCGCAAAAGCTGTGCTTTCGCCCATTCCTTCTAGTTCTGTATCCAGAACAACTTACAGGAATAAAACGTCTTACAAGCAAACACCTGTAAAATGGAAATACTCAAAGCCGACCAAAAAGCAGTTGGTCGCTTGTTTTGCAATTGGAGCTGTCTGTACTTATCCAGTTTTTGCGAACGGAAATTTTGATGGAAGCTCTGCTGCATACGAAGTCTTATTTTTCTTTTTTAGCATTCCATTTTTGATTTTTATTCTTATTTTTATGGAATACAATAAAGTAAAATACCGCTCATCCGAATCAAACAAGTTCGATTGTGAATACAAACCGGCTTTTACTCCTGAAATAATCGAAAAGCCAACGCCTGAAGAATCTTTAGCAGAAATCAACCGGCTGAATGCGAAGATTTTCATGGACGAGTTCAAAGATTCTTTGGACATCATGCAGAAAACAGCAAGCCCGGACACGTTCTTTTCACGGTACGACCTTGTTATGGAGCGGCTGGACAACATGATTGAGCTGCAACAAAAAGGGATAAAGTTTACCGGCGATCCGCAATCTTTGAAAGTTCAAGCTCTTGAAACGGAAAATATTGCCGACACTGTAAATGTCCTGATAGACAACGCCTACAGTAAGCAGCTCCAAAAGCTATCTACCCTCAAAACAGAGCGCGGACGTGCAAACTCAAATCAAAGGTGGTATGCATATTTTGAGCCGTATTTTGATAAAATGCCTGCACGCTCAAGAACCTATCTGGATTTGAAGCTTGAAGAGTTGAAAGAGGTGTAAGCAATGGATTTGTTCACCGCTTTTGCTCTCGATCAGGATATAGAGCCGCCAATTTCACCGGACGAACAGCAATACTATCAACCGCCATCGTATTACAAGGACTATGCCCCTTCAATGTCTCTTGACGCCACGAATGGAACTTGCAAGGTTATCACTTTTCAGGAACGAAAAAAGATTTCTTACCCGTCCAAGCGCGGCCTTTACGTCGCGGAAATTATGCTGCTGAGCTACTGCTCAAGCGGAAAGCTGTACCCACATCCAAAGCGCGGGTATCCGGGTCTTTGGTGGTATCAATACGGTATCAAAAATGTTGGATTTCATTTGAAAACACTTGAAGCTCGTGGTTTTATTCAGATGAACGATCGGAAAAAATACGAGCTTACAAAGTTGGGAAAACAGGAACTAAAGGACAATGCCTATGTAACCGAATGTAAAAGCACTGTCTTTCCATTGGGGCGCGGTTGTTGCAATCTGGACGTGTGGGAAATCAACCGGCGAATAGCGGGCGGCGACACAAGCCAGTGGGAAAGCGTTGTTGCTGAAATTGAAACTGAAATTAAATTCCATAACGAGAATTTCAAGAAATTGCAAGAGGAGCAGCGAAAGCAATTGGGGCTGTAAACCTGTTTACAACCATATTATAAAACCGTTAGTTGTTTTCGTCAATCCCCATTCGGTCACTGTTTTCTGCGGAAAAATCCACAGAAAATTGCGCTTTTTGCAAGATACGCGCGGTATGCGCGAACAACGTGCAAAATATGCGCGTTGTTATTTGCGGTTGCAAGGTTGTTGCAATTTTTGCAACAGGTCAGCGGCTACATCCCCGCCGGGCTCCTGTGCTGCCGTGCGCAGCTTGTCCAGCGCGTTGATCTTGTGGGCGGCGTACATCATGGCCCGGGCCTTTTGGTCTGGTGTCATGTCCACGTAGCAGGCCAGCGCGGCGCGGATGTGGGTGCAAAAGTGGTTCATCTTGTTGTTATCCATGTTCAATCCTCCCATGGCTGCGGCGCGCGGTCGGTGCCGGTCAGGATGCTGGCAGGCATCCCGTCAATGATGGTCATTTCAGTTTCTTTACCGTTTCTTTGCTCAAAATCCATTTTGTTTTCCTCTTTCTTTTGTTTAATTTAACGATTTACAATCCAGATTTTACCATGTTTCGAGGGAAAACTTAAAGGGCAAGCATTTTGTCGAATGGCACAGGGTTTTCCTGTGCCATTTTTTGGTATTACGGCATCAAGAATTTTGTCGAGAGGTGGAACCATGAGTTATTTTACGGCTGAAAAAATAGGGCAGGCGCTGGCAAAGGCCCGTGTTGCGGCGGGCTTAAGCCAGCATGACATGGCGCGGCGCATCGGAAAAGGCCGGGCTACAATCCAGAACTGGGAATCCGGTGCATCCAGCCCGCCGACAGACAAGATCATGGATTGGTTTGAAGCGTGCGGCTGCTCCCCTCTGGCACCCATGCAGGAGATGCTACACCCGGAACTGTACCGACAAACTGCAAGCGATATGACGGATGAAGAACTTGACGATGCACTGTGGGCATATTTTGCCCAGGCTCCACGCATTGTAAAAGAGATGATCCTGTTTATTGCAATGGGCCGACATGGCAGCTATCCCCCGGCGGTGTTCGCCGAGGTATGCGCCAACCTGCACACGCCGCTGCAAAACAAGGTGTCCGTGTGCGGTCAAGTGCTGGACAACTACACCTGCGCTGCGGCTACAGGAACAGACCCGGTGCCCGGCGAGGTACAGCCACCGGTGGAGCTGCTGCGCACCGCGTACAAGGCTGGCAAGGACGCTGCCAGGAAGGGAGAACATGCCTATACCGCAAAGCGAGGTGACGAGCCGTGAAGTGCGTTCGTGCCTGCTGCCGCCGGGAAATACCCGATGGGGCTTCCTTCTGCCCGTGGTGCGGCAAGAAGCAGCCGGAAGCTGCCCCGCAGCAAAGAAAAAAACGCCGCCGTCCAAAGGGCAGCGGCAGCGTGTACAAATTGAGTGGGACGAGAACAAGGCCGTATGTAGCTCTGACGGCGCACAGGGACGTTCTGGGGACGTTTGAAACGGCAGGCGAAGCAGTACAAGCCCTGGATGCTTACAACGCTCAGAGCACGCCCGCAGCGCGTCTGAAGTGCACTTTTGCGGAAGCCTATGCGCAATGGAAGGCGCAGCCGAAGTTTGAGAAGCTCAGCACCGATATGCAAAAGGGGTACGAGCTGGCCTATACAAAGGCTGCACCGCTGTACGACCGACAGCTGCGGGACTTGAAGACAGCGGACTATCAACAGATCATCGACCAGATGGTTGAAAAAGGGCTTTCGCGCAGCTCCTGCGAAAAGCAGCGCACCCTTTTCAGCCAGATCTGTGAGTGGGCAATGGCGCAGGACATTATAAACAAGAATTATGCGATGCTGTTGCAGCTCCCGGCGGCTACAGGCAAGGCGGAGCGAACTCTGACCTCCCAGGAGATCGAACGGATCAGCGGCCGGCAGAATGACCCCAAGTTTGGGCAGACGGCACAGATCGCAATGGTGCTGCTCTACACCGGTATGCGCATTGACGAACTGCTTTCCATGCGTTGCGAGGACGTGCATCTAAAAGAACGGTATATGCAGGGCGGAGAAAAGACCGAAGCGGGCAAGAATCGTATTATTCCCATTCTTGACCCAATTTACAGGATCATTGCCTTTTGGATGCTGGACAGCGGGTGCGAGTGGCTGATACCGTCCAAAGTCGGCACTAAGCTGGACAAGCGCAATATGGCTACAAAGTTCCGGGCCCTGATGCAGGAGTGCCACATAGAGGGCGTGCACCCGCACACGCTGCGCCACACGGCCAGCAGCAAGATGGTAGAGTGCGGCCTGGAAAAGACTGCCGTGCAAGCCATTCTCGGACACAAAAATTTTTCCACAACAGCCAACAAGTACGTTTCTCACAACGACCCGGCCTATTTGTTGCAGGAAATGCAGAAAATGAAGTATTGATTTGTTAGATTGTTTGTTAGATTGTCATGCCCTTTCAGACCCTTTTAGGCCCTTTCAAAGCAAAGCAAAAACGCACAGGCGATTTGTTTTTATCGTCTGTGCGTTTATTTTGTGGAGCTGGTGACAGGAGTTGAACCTGCAACCCACTGATTACAAAACAAATTTATTTTACGTTTTATCGTTTATAAATTTCATTTTGTTGGTTTACAGTTAGCTTATAAAGCTTATAAGCCAAGATTGAAGCCTATGTAAAAATAGCGCATTTTGTGTCGTTTTACAGGGCATTTATCTTACGCATGACAAGCTCGTACTCTTTCGGGTACACCAGTTTTATGGCGTTCATGTGCTCGTCAAGCACTTGCATCAGCCCATTAAACGGCACCGCGCTGGCAGTGGTCACAAACTCGCTTTGCGGTTCTGCTGCCGTGGAGTATGCCGCCGGGTAGGCAGCAGGAACGGACACAGCCTGCGGAGAGGTACCATTTCCCCGGCCTGTTTCTTTCTCTTCCAACTCGTTCCGAACAGTGCAGAGGGCGGCAAGCTTTTCCACGCTCTGCCAGTCGGTGGAACCGCATTTCAGCTTGTGGATATGGCTGTTGATCTCGTCAATGTCCATGCCGGCCGCCCTCCTTCCTTATGCGTTGCGCAGGATCTCTGCTGCCCGCTTGTATGCGTCACGCTCTGCGCCGGTAGCGTCCTGCATCATGTTCTCGATGTCAGCGATCATACGCTCGCGGCCATCAGAGCGGGAGTAGTGTGCCCGCACCATGTGGCGGCCACGGTTGGCATAGCTGTTGCCACGGTTGTAACCATCGCCGTTGTCGCGGCCATAGGTGCCGCGCATATCCGCTTCCCACTCGCCGGTGCGGCTGTAATCGCCATCTTCCAGCATCATGATCTTGTCGATGTTCTTGATGGTGTCGGTCAGCTTGTGAACGGTATCCAGTTCGCGCTCGTTCAGGTCGCCGCTTTTAGTGTTGTGGGAATACTCGTCCAGCTCTTCGCAAAGCATATCGCGCAGGGTATAAAGATTTTTGCCCATGATGTTTTCTCCTTTCGTTATCGTATTACATACCAATACTTTCCGGCGCGAACACCTTGTATGGTTCCAACCTTAATTCTCCGAAGTGCGGAATTTCTGCTAATGTGTTCTTCTTTAGCGTAATCGGAAAGTTTCTGTAGATTTTGGGGCGTATTGTGTTTGATGTTCCATTCGTTCAAGATTTCATCAAAAGATTTTCCAGCCTTTTTTCGTTTATACACGAAATTTTTATCGTATATGCCGTACATATCAGCAAATTCTGAAGCTGTAATTCGCTTTCCTTTGTAATCATAGAAAGTTGTTATCGATCTGTTGTCTACCTGTTCTTTTGCTGTTGACCATCTACAATTCTCTGGAAAATATCCTTTGCTTCCGTCAATTCTATCGATACTTTGTTGCGTTCTACCCAAACCTTCGATATAGCCATTTTCTAACGCCCATCTCTTAAACGCTTCAAAAGAATTTCTCCATTCATCGCAAATGGTAATTCCTTTTGCTCCATATTTCTTATAATTGGAATCCGTTATTTTAGTGCAGCGTCTTTTTATTCCTCGCCACGTTCCGTAAAGATGTGTGTAGCTATACCCATGCGTAGTTCGATTTTTCACAAACATTTGTTGACACTCTTTTGCCAGGCACCCGCATGATTTTTGACCATTTAGAAGTTTGCTATAAGGGAGGTCAATCTCATTCCCACAGGTGCATTTGCAATGCCACTGCGTTCTTCCAAAAGAAGATTTTTTGACAACCGTGAGCCTTCCAAATTGCTGTCCGGTCAAATCGAATTTTGAATAATTTTTGCGTTTCATCGTATCAACTCCTTTGATATAATTATACACCAAAGGATTACAAATGGCAATGCACCAAGCGGGTTTCTTACGCAGTTCTTTCTGCGATTAGGTTACTGTTGGCAATGCTGACGGCCTGCGTGCTGGTGTTTTCAAGCGCTACGGTGACGCAGCAGCCGCGCGGCACCTCGATGAACGCAGCCACGAACACGTTGAAGTAGTTGTCCACTGCCGCCGGGGTGACAATGGCGGTCGCACTGGTCAGGGGCTCGCCATTGATTGCCAGCGCCACGGAAATGGCTTCCACAGTGCCGCCGGTAGGGATTGCGACGTTTCCGCCAAAACTCACCTTGAAGCGTGCCCGGCACTGGCTTGTCAGGCCCCGTAGGGTCACAATGCCAGCTCCTTCACGGTGCACGATGCAGGCGGGGCCAGCAACGGCAGTCTCGGTCAACGGAAGATTCTGGCCTACTGCCACGCTTACGGTGTTGGAATTGGAAAATTCAGCCATTTTATCGGCTCCTTTCATAGAAAAACGCCGGGACTACTGCCCCGGCGCTCTGGTTTGCAAAATCAGCTCAGGGGCTGAACAGACTACAATCTGTAGTCAGTTGCCGTAATTCAGTTATGCGCAGCTGCCGCAACCGGTCCCGCAGCCATAGTAAATGGCGTTAGGGTTGGGAACCTGATAGGCAGGCACAGGCACCTTCTGCTGCAGGGTGCCGATGATCTGGTTGGTCTGCGCGGTCATAGCAGTGGTCAGGAGAGCACTCTGGCGATCCTGCGAAGCAGCCCGGCGCAGCTCGTTGTTCTCGCTCTGCAGGGTGGCGATCTTATCGTTGGTCAGGAAGTCGAGCACCGCACGGGTGTTGCTGTTCTGATTCTCAATAATGTCGCGGGTGTTGTTGTTCATGGTGTTCTGCGTTGCACAGAAGCCCTGCTGCATCTGGTTCCGGGTGTCGCACTCCTGGGTGGCCAGATTGTAGTTTACGCCCTGAATGGCGGTCTGGGTCTTGCAGCAGCAGTCGGCCAGCTGCGTAGCCAGAGCGTTTTGCCCCTGAAGCAGTGCAACGTTGGTGTTGTTGAAGCCCTGCTGCATAGCGTTGGTGACACCGTTCAGGCCCTGCTGCACGCCGTTGAAGCCCTGCAACATACCGGTGTTCATGGAATAGAAGCCATCGCAAAGGCCGTTTTCCAGCCCATTCAGCTTATTCATGACACTCTGGTTGTCAAATCCGCGCTGCAAGTCGGCCTGCGTGACAGCACTGGTCATGTAAGGCGAAGCGCCGCCCATACCCATACCGCCGCCCCAGCCGAAGCCGCCCATGCCGCCCCAGCCAAACATACCGAAGATCAGAAAGAGGACGATCCAGCCCATCCAGTCGCCTCCCCAGCCGTTACAGCCATTGTTGTAACCGTTATTGGCAGGCTGCACCGGCATGGTCAGAACTGCGCTGTCAGAAGATAAAGACATAATCTTGCTCCTTTCGTGTTTTGAGACGTTTATTCCAAATGCGGCCGCATTTCAGAATCCAAACATATTTTTCATGCCGTTGAGCATCGGGGCAATCTGCTGCGCCCGCTGCTGCACGGCGTTGAGCTGTTGCTGCGAAAGCTGCCCGGAGGTGAGCATCTGGTTTATCATCTCCTGCGGGTTCTTGCCCTGCATCTGCCCCATGAACTGCTGAAACTGCCCGCCAATGGGGTTCTGAGACTGTCTGCCCATCGAATTAAACAAGCTGCTGCCCATCGTTTAGCCCTCCTTCTCCGGCTCTGGTGCTTCCTGCTTCTCTAACGCCGCCAGCTTGGCCGCCAGCGCGTCAAATTCCTTGCGGGTGACATACTCCCCGCCTGCGGCCTGCGTGGCTGCAATCGACGCTTTCGGGGCCGTGGTGCGTTCCTTGTAATCGTAGATGCGCAGAGGGAACGGCCTGCCGTCCTGACCCACTTCCTTGATATAAAAAGTGTCGGAGTCTGCATCCAGCAAAAGCACCCGGCTGCCATTGGCGACCAGGTAGCCGCGCGCTGCGGCTTCGCCCTGCACCCAGATAAAGCCACTGTCAGCTGGTGCGGCCTGTGCCTGCATTGCCGGCATCATGACCTGCTGTGGCTGGTACTGCGCCGCCCGGAGCTGTTCCAACTGTCCCTGCGGCTGCTGCGGGTAGTACGCCTGAGGGTATCCGTTATAAATCGGCATTATTTACTCCTCCCTGTACCAATAATAAATCGGGCACTCTGCGCCGCTGTTCCAGCTGTCCCACCACTCGCCGTTTATGACGGCCAGAACGTGGCCGGAGCAGCCCAGCACATACACGCCGCACGGGTACTCCCGGGCAAAATCTGCCACGGTGTAACAGGTGGTGCAGTCTGCTTCCACCATGCGGCGCTTGTAGCCCTGCTTTTGGAGGTATGCGCCCCATGTGCGGTTTGCGCTGGGCATATCGCCGAGAGCGTAGCCGGTGAGTGCAAGGCTGATATACGCCTGCTCCCAGCTCTGGCCCGTGGCTGCTGCCACTGCTCGAACGGCGCAGTCTCCAACGCTGCACCCGTGAGGGTTCGGGTTGAACTTGTGCCACATGGTGCTCCCCTCCCTTTGCTTTCAGTGTACCGTTTTGCGCTGCCGTGAGGGGCAACGAACGCACAACGAAGGACAAAAAGAAAAAGCGCCCACACGGGAAAAACCGCATGAGCGCTTAAAAATTCACTCATAAAATAAAAAATCCCCCGCTTTGTCTACAAAGTACCTTGCGTGGAACGTAAGGCTTCGACAAAGTAGGGGATTCTTCATGCGTCTCTCGCATGGTACGCACCGCAAGTAGGCGCGCGGGAGACTGGTCGGCGCCTATCTGGCAACCGCTTTTTTCATTCCCCGATAAGGCACGGGGCTGACCTGCAAATATCCACCCTCTTGTGCTTCTTCGAGAGGCCGGGTGGATTTGTTGGGATTATTATACCACAATCAGTCCGTCACTACAAGCACAAGCGCTGGGCCATTGACACTGACTGCTGCATCCTGATACGGTTCAACAACGGTCGCTTCTACGCCCTCACGCTTGCGAAGCTCTGTAACAAGGTCAACGGTCGGAACATTTTCGAGGTTCACGGTGAACTCCTTTCATCCAGCATTTTATCAATGCTTTTCAGCCGGTAGCCTACCGCTGTCCGGCTGTAATTGGTTCTGGTTGCAATGTCTGCACAGCAAAGCTGCTCAACGTACCGCAGTAAGGCAATCCTACAGTCTACCCTCCCAAGCGGCGCGCGTCTGATCGCGGCAGTCATCTGCTGTCGGTCAAGTCCTTGCAGCGCAGCGGGCAGCACCACCCGAGCCGCCGCCACGAGCAGCACCGAGCCAGAAAGGCTGCGGCAACTGTCCGGCGTTGCGCACCACAGCTACAAACTCACTAAAACGGGCATGAATTGCATATTTTAGGGCCGAAAAGTCGATCATACCGACTAAAAAGGCCGTTTTTAGCTGGTGTTGTTCGTATGTAGTGCTTGCCATGATATGCTCCTTTACTGGTTGATCGTGGGCTTCTTTTCGGCCAGTGCTTTTTTCATTACAGCAACGGCCTTTTCGATCACGCTGTCCAGCACCTCGTCTGTGATGATGGGCTTCAGCCAGTCGGGCAGGGCAGAACGCAGTGCAGCGAACACTTGTGCCTTTTTCTTTGCGCCCTGACCGCTGCCCATGATGCTGTCCTCTGCGATCGTTACCAGCTCAAGCGCCCATTTCTTGACGTACTGCTTGTAACCCAGACGGATACAGCCAACGGCCAGCGAGATAAACCCCACCAGCATCAGAACCAGTGCGATGGGTGCGGGAATGAAGTTAAGCATTGCTTCCATGTTTTGTTACTCCTTCCATGAGGTAATTATCAATTTTCGCCTTGCTGGCCTGCATAGCAACCACGTTGTTTCCGGTCAGCTGCGCTTCCAGCAGGGCACGAACGGCTTCAAGTGTCAGGCGGTTCACCTCGTCGATTTCTCCAAAGCGGGTCATGTCGCGGCCAAGCGCAATGGAATGCTGCGCGTAACCAGACTCAACAACCTGTAGACGCTTGTCCATATCATCTAACCGCTTATTCTGCGCATCGTCCGGTGCCTGCGCCTTTTTGATATACTTGTGGATGATGTCCAGCACCTTGTCCAGCGTAATTGCGCCTGCACACACGCTACCAACGACGCCCAGTACCCACAAGAGGGCTTGCTCTTTGGTCATGCACCCTCCCGGAGACGGGTCAGACCCTTCTTGCTGATGATCGCCGCGTAGTCCTTATAAGCGTGACTCATGTCCACGTTGCCGGTGATGCCCGGCACGCGGGCCGTGCTGGTGTACTGCCACATCCCGAACGGCCAGCCGGGCGATGGCTTTGTGCTGCGGTAGGCAGCCAGCCAGACATCATAGGGCTTCAGGGCAGCGCCGCCCATATACAGGAAGGTGCTGCCGAACCACAGCCCGGTGTACAGCATGGCGTACACGCCCC
>ERZ808240.3480-NODE-3480-length-15266-cov-7.045691_pt1 | contig 15266 bp, 18 predicted proteins | sample MGYA00521084_ERZ808240 | MGnify/ENA primary metagenome ERZ808240 (study PRJEB31516, sample SAMN03275571) | gut metagenome | biome: mammalia-associated habitat; material: feces | host: Papio cynocephalus | place: Kenya | collected 2012-08-06 ... | reverse complement strand
CCTGCACCTCCTTCTGGTGTTCTTCTGTTTTTTGAATGTCCTGTTCCATGACAGGTACTTGCTTCTGGATCTCACGGCAGAGCTTCAGCTTCTGACGCTCCGCGCGGATTTCGCGGTTCAGTTCCGCCAACTGCTCGTAGACTTCAGCTTTTTCTTCTGTCAACCGCTCTCTGGGAATGCCGCTGCGCTCCAGCAGGGCAGTAGCAGCCATGTACTGTTCAAACTCCGCTTCCATGCCAGTGAGCCCCTCTTCATAGAGCGCTTTGCTCGGAGCCAACGCTTCCTCGTCAGCCAGCGCCGCGTACAGCTTCTGACGCTTCTTTTTCCGCACATTGAGGATGGTGCGCTGCTTCGTGAGTCTGGCCAGCGATTCCTCTGTGCGGGATTGAACGGCATCCATATCCGCCTGGGTGACGATCTCATGTTCACGCAGAAATGCGAACTGCGCCCGGTATTGCTCAAAACGCATGACCTCCTGCCTGAGATGGGGCGTCATGCGGGGAGGGTATTGCCGTTGCTGAATCTTGCCCAGCAGGTAGAGGTAATGCACATAAAGAGCCAGAAATCCAGTGTATTTCGGATGCTTTTGATACGGCTGATACCTGGGCCGTGAAACCACCGCAGGCCGACTGCCGACTTCAATCTCCGCAAGGTTGCCTTGGATCGCGGTGCGGATACCGTCCTCGGTGAACAGCAGATTCCTCCTGCCGGGATACAGAAAGCGTTCTTGCCCCCGCAGACGAAAACCCAGCCGATTGCCGTGGTGGATCTCATAGCCCATGTGCTCCATGAGCAGGAAAAAGTGTCCGAGGTCATTGGCGTCCTGAATGGCTGTCCGCAGATCCGCTTCCAGCATGGAGCGGAATGTTGGCTGCCCTTTGGACTGCCGCAGCCACTCGATATAGCTGACTGCTTTAGACGGCTCTCCTGTCATGATAACGGACAGTCCATGCTCACGGCAGAGCCGATCCGAAATGCCGCGGATCTGCTGGTAGTAGCTTTTGGCATTGCTGTGGTATTTTTCTCCGGTGAGCTGGTTGACAGAGTTAAAAACGATGTGGGCATGGATATGCTCGCGGTCCGTATGGACGCCGATCACAGCCTGATACCCAGGCAGATGCTCCCGCACAAATTCCTGTGCGATCTCCAGTGCCAGTTCCGGAGAGATCTCGCCGGGGCGAAAGGACTGGATGATGTGATAAAGCTGCACACCGTCCGTTTTGTTCCAGCGGTGCTTGACAGCAACCATGTCACGGCAGGCCGTTGACGCGAGACAGTCCTGTGCCGCCGTGAGGATCTGTTCTTCTGTCTTATCTCCATTGAGAACATACGCAATAGCCTGCTGGAGTCCGCCGCGGCGGGCGAGAATCTTCGTGACCGCCATTACTGATCCGCCACCTTTGCCATCTTCTGCGCAATGGTCCGCATGAGAAATTTCAGCTCTTTCATGTCATCCTTTGTGGAAAATCCGGCGTTGGCTTTTCTGGCGATCTGGTTGATATTCGTGCCGATGCGGTTGATCTCCAAATAGAGTTCGTGCAGCTCTCCGGGCGGGCGCTGGCGGATCGTCACGCCGGAGATTAGCTGCCGCAGCACGGCGCTGACCGGCAGCCCAGAGACAGCGCAGAGCTGCCGGAGCTTCTCACGCTCCACTGCGGTGAGCCGCGCGGATACCATGTAGTCTTTATTGCTCGTCCTGTTCGCTCCTTTCTACGGCCTGAAGCCGCAAAACTCTCCGCCCGCAGGCGGCATGGGGGACTGGGGTTACCCCAGCAAGCGCGTTTGTCATACAAACGCTATGCTTGCGCCAGCGCCGCCCACGGCGGCGTTGGCTGTTCCCCGCCGATGGCGGGGCGCTTTTTGAGAGGTAGGTTGATTCCAATACAGGCGGACCCGGTCCGCACCTTTTCCAGAAAAAAGAAATGTCTGGCAGCAGCGCCAGACATCCGGTTTCGCAGGGTCCTTCCGCACAGGGTGTCAATGTAACACCCAAAATAGAAGAGGCAGGGTGTCTTGATGACACCCTGCCTGTCATTATTACCGTTCAAAATCATGGTCGTGCGCTGAACGCTCCCGTTTCTTCAATTTTCGCATTGAGAAATCAAGAATTCGCTCTTTTCTGGCCTGTAGCATGGTCTTATAAAACTGTTTTTGCAAGTCAGACGCAAATGGCGTTTCATCGATGATTGCAAATACTTGCTCCATATTGATTCTCGGAAGGATTCGCTTCAGTGCCGCATTGCAATCCGAATAAGACAACGACGAAATGAAGTTAAAATAATTGATTCTCTGTCCGTTGATCTTTATGCCGGAGAGAGGTAGAGAAAAGGTCCGAAGATCCTGCTCCTTCTGGCTTTCCAATGTATTTCGCATGATGCTTTCGTCAGCCTGTGGGTAAAGGCTGCTGCCGCAGTCATATACAGGAGCCAAGTGGAGCTCATCCGTCATGGTATTATACAGAAATCCCCAGTTGCCATTATGCCGATCCCAGTTGCCGATCAGGGCATCTACGATAAACATATCCCAGAAGTGCTGTTTCAGCAGCGCAGGTGGAAAGGCTGTCTGGTCCTCCATAGCTTGTGTGATATCAGACAGTTCTGTACCATAGCCGCTGTGTCCGGAATTGATCACCGTATTTTTCAGAGATGCGAAGTCCTGCAGCACGATTCCTGGTGAAGTGAAATCCTTGCAGGCAACAACAATTTTTTCCGCACCGTTTTTTCTGTAGATTCCCAGAAGTGTTTCCTGTGCGGCAATACCAACGCTGTTGAAAATATGGCAGCCAATGTATTCTGAAATGCAGCTATTGGCATAACTCAACTCTTTATTTTTAGGAGCGGGTGCCGGGAATTTCAGCATATACTGTTCACCGTCGTAAATGACAGCGATCTTTGCGCCATTCGCTCCTGCATAAAACTTATTGCGGGTAGGTAAGGCTGTAAAATCAAGCATTGTACTCACTCCTTTCCCATACGGAGATATTTTTCTCTCAGATACCATGCCTGTTCTGATGAGATGACCTGCTCTACTTCATAGGAATTGATCAGCGCATTCAGGTCGCACCAGCAAAGATCCCAATGGTTATCCTGCCTGCCGCTATCAATGATGTTCCATGATTCCTCCATTCTCAGGATGGATTCGTGGAGGTCTTCCGGCAGTCCACATTCCAAATAGGACTGGTCCAGCGGCTTTCCCGTTTCCGGATCATATTGTCCGTTTCGATCATTCATACCTGTGTCCTCGCTTATAACTCAATTCTATTATTTTTATTATATCGGCTTATCCCTGTTTTAGCAAGTAGTGTTGCCAGACAGCCCAATAGATCATGCCGCCTTTTCCAGCTCGGCTCGGATACGTTCCCGCGCCAGCTCCGCATAGGTGTCTGTGACTTCGATACCGGTGGCGGTATAGCCCTCCTGCACAGCCGCCAGCACCGTGGTACCGCTGCCGGCAAAGGGGTCCAAAATATGCCCGCCCGGTTCCGTGATCTTTACGATGTCCCGCATCAGCTGCAGCGGCTTCTCCGTCAGATGGATGCGGCTCTGGGGATTGCCGTATTTGAACACCCCCGGCAGACACGGGACCGGGCGGCTGATAGGCATATCGCCGTTGGAGCCCCAGACGATATATTCCGCCTGCTGACGGAAGCGCCCCTTCTGCGGGCGGCTGTTGCCCTTATCCCAAACTGCGGTGCCGCGCCAGATCCAACCGGCCCACTGGAGAGCGTCGGTGGCTGCCGGGAGCTGCCGCCAGTCGATGAACATACATACCGGCGCACCGCTCTTGCATACCTTTCGCGCTTCATACAACCACTCCGCCGCCCAGCGGGTCCAGGAGCGCTGGTCCTTGGCGTCCCCATCGAAAGGGGGCGGCGCATTCTCGCCCATGCTGGAATACTTCCTGGCTGTGGATTTGTTTTTCTCCGCCTGGGTGCGTCCACCGGACGCATAGGGCGGATCGGTGATGACCGCGTCAAAGGTGTTGGGGGCAAAGGTCCCCAGCACCTTCAGGGCATCCCCCTGGAGGATGCTCCATTTCTGATTATCGCTCATGCTCATGCTTCTCCTTCTTTTTCGTTCGATTTTCGCGGGGCGGAGACAGCTCCGTCTCCACATATTCGCTGATGATTCCCAGTGCTTCCTCGTAGCTGTGGCACGCTCCGCCCATGATGCGGGTCTGCATTTCCTTTGCTTCTGCCGCCATGCCATTCTGCCGAAGAACTCTGGCGGCAATACCCATCAGATGGAAGATGTTGCCGTCCTGCCCCAGCAGAGGGCAGAGAGGGCGGGGGTTCTCCTGCCGGGCAGAGCGAAACCCGCCCAGCCTGTTAGGAACATAGTCAGAAAGCCATGTGCCGCCGAATGCGCCGTGAGTCTGCAAGCGCCACATCGCCAGTTTCCCCATATCCACCTGAATGTTCTCGAAGGGGAACAGCAGATTGTTGAGTCCATCGTGCTGAAAAACCTTGACCGTCTCAAAGCGGCTGCCATTCTGCAGGATGCCGTCCTGCGTCAGCAGGTCATTGATGCCATCCAGCCACTCCTGCGCCTCTCCGCCGCAGCCCTGCAGCACCAATCCCTCCTGATGCTCCATATCCCGCAGATCGTCCGCGGTGATCTTTTCAATTGGCATTTATCTCTCCTTTCTTTTGGGATGCCGTGCAGGCGGCGTCCGTCCAATGGTCTTCTGATCCGTCAACACGGGGATGCCCAGCTCACCGGCTTTATAGATCTCCTGCCACATCCCATCCGTCCAGACCGGACCGTACACATTCATCTGCTGGCAGGATTCCAGCAGGCGCAGTCCCATCGCCCTGGCTTTTTCACCCTGGGCGGGATCGTCGGGATCTGCGACAGGCGGGAACAGCAGATGCGGACAGATAGGGATATTTCCCTCCACAAACACCTCCTGCGCTTTCTGCCGCGCAAACTCCACATTGTTTGTCACATCGCCCCGCAGCGGAGCACAGATATAGACCAGCTTGGGGCCGCTCCGTTCCAGCTCCGGCGTGCGCTCCCGGAATGCGGACAGATACTGACCGACGGCATCCCGCAGAGCGGCATAGTCCGCGGCAGTGGGATGATAGGCGTACCATTCCACTTTTCCGTAGTCATCCCACAGGTGGGGAATGACGCCGCTGCGGAAGTTGGGATTGTTCGGCACCTGCTTTTTACCCCAGACATCCTGAAAGCGCAGCAGCGTCCGGTCCACCACGCCCTCCGTGCGGTTGAGCACCGTGAGGCGGATGGCGTCATATTGGCTGGAGATATGGGTAGAGAGAAACTCCGCCCGTACACGCAGGTCCTTTCCGAGATCTCCCACGCACACACGCCCGGAGAATTGAGGCCGATCCACGAGATCGCTGTGTTCAAACAGCTTTCGCAGCTCCTGCTCATACACGGTCATCGCTCCACACCTCGTTTCTTTGGCGTTTTTGTTTTCATGGGACTTACTTCTTTTTGCAGAGGTTTCAAGGTCTCACGCCCGATGCCGCGGATCACGCTCCGGCTCTTGCCGCTCAGGACAAAGGTATCCCTTGTATCGTTGCGGACTTCCTCGCAGGGCAGGATCACGGCAGAACCGGTGATGTGGATATCCCCCTGCACCGTGCCATACACCTTGCAGTTGCCGGACAGGATGGGAGTCCCCATCGTATGGGGATCGTGAATGATCTGCGCGTTTCCGGAAGCCAGCGCTTTTCCGGTCATGGAGGCCCCGCGGAGATAGGCGTTGTCCTCGGCGCGGCTGTGGCCGCTCATCACGCTGCCTTTGGAAACATAGGCGCTGCCACAGGCAATGGCGTCGCCCCGCAGACAGGCGTCCCGATCCACATAGGCATTGCCCGCTGCAATGGCGTCATCGAAGATCCATGCGCAGTCTCCCGACTCCGCGGACAGGTTGCTTTCGCTTTCTACGAAACCGCCTATATCGCCTGCGCGGATCTCGCCGCAGATATCCCGCAGCGCACGGATGCGGTGCAGGAACGGATATTCCTCATGGGCCATGTCTGTGATCTCATATTTCTGATTGCTGATGGTTCTCATCTCCTTTTTCTTTTTTATGCCGCTTTTTGACACAGGGTATCTTCTTTTCGGAATGCCGCATCGATGTCGGAAAAGCGCTCCGTGCGGTTGAATTTCTCGGACACCTTTCCCGGCATTGCCTGCAGCTCAAGCATTTTCGCCCACAGCTCCGGATGGTTGTCATAAAGGTGCCGCAGTTCCTTCCGCTTGGCATTCGGGCAGAACCAGCAGCCGCCACGGTCTGTGAACGCATAGACAGGTGAAAGCAGCCCTGCCGTTTGGCAGAGCTGCTTTGCATCCTCTTCAGTATAGTGATATTTTTCCAGCAGGGACACCTGATTTTCCTGCAAGCGGCGCAAGCGCACCGGCTCATCGCTGGCGATGCCCACATACTGCACAGTATCCGGCGTCAGAGTCCTGTTATACCGGCGGATGGGACGAAGCTTGCAGTCCCGCTGAACGTAGCAATGCCCGCACAGAGGGAATCCGCGCCGAAGTCCTTTTTTCGGACCGCGGGTAATGGCTCCGACAAACAGGTCCAGATATGTCTTATCCGAATGCAGCACACGGACCGGGATGCCCAACCGTTCCAGTCTGGGGATCGCAGTCTCATAGATGAATGCCCGATGCTCCGGCACCTCGCCGGAGGTCCTTTTATCGAACATCACCTCACAGTAGACCACTTCATCCAGCGGTTCCCCGTGCTCCAGCGCCAGCAGGATCGTGGCAAGGCTGTCTTTGCCGAAGGAGCAGGACGCGATATGCAGGGTGTTCTTCTTTTCTTTTGAAATCGTGATCATCCTCTCTGATTCTGTTTTTGCTGGCAGTATTGTCAGCAGGTGGGGAGTCTGCTATAATAGCGCATATCATTTCCAGTCATTTTAGATATGAAGGAGACGAAATACGATGAATAAAACAGAACTGATCACCGCTATGGCGGAAGCCAGCGGCCTTACCAAGAAGGACTGTGACACCGCTCTGAATGCGTTTGTCGACACGCTGCAGACTGCGTTGAAGTCCGGTGACAAGGTACAGCTGCTGGGCTTTGGCACCTTCGAGGTGAAAGAGCGCGCCGCCCGCACCGGCAAGAATCCGGCCACTGGAGCCACCATTGAAATCCCCGCTTCCAAGGCGCCGGCTTTCAAGCCCGGCAAGGCGTTCAAGGATTCCGTGCAGTGATAACACGCCCGCGAGAGACAATCTCTCGCGGGCCTTTTCTGTTATCGGTGCGATACGCCCATGTCCTTGGCACGACAGGCACATTCCAGCACCTCTGTCATATCCGTGCGCTCCCAGGGCGCGTCCGCATGGGTGAAGTGACCGTAATTGCAGAACTTTTGGAACATAGGCTGATCCAGTCCCAGCGTTCCGATCATGCCATCCGGCGTCAGGTTGAATACCGTGCGGACAGCCTGTTCCAGCACATCATCGGAATAGATGCCGGTATGCTCCGTATCCACCGTCACCGCCACAGGCTGTGCCTTGCCGATGGCATAGGCAAGGCTGATGGTGCAGCGCTTGGCCAGTCCTGCCGCTACGATATTCTTGGCAATGTAACGGGCCATGTACGCGCCGCTGCGGTCCACCTTCGTTCCATCCTTGCCGGACAGCGCGCCGCCGCCATGAGGGGCGAGGCCGCCGTAGGTATCCACCATCAGCTTGCGTCCGGTGAGTCCGGTGTCCGCTTCAAAACCGCCCTGGACAAATCGACCGGATGGATTGACCAGCACTTCGGTATGCTCGTCCAGCGGAAGTTCCTGCATGGCGGGTCGGATCACATGGCGCAGAATGTCCCGGCGCAGTTCCGGCAGGGGCAGTTCCTCCTCATGCTGGCAGGATACCACCACTGCGGCAACGCGGTACGGGACTCCAGAGCGGTATTCCACAGACACCTGTGCCTTGCCGTCCGGACGCAGGCCGGGGATGATGCCCTGCCTGCGGGTATCGGTCAACAGGCGGGTCAGTCGATGGGCCAGCACCACAGGCAGAGGCAGCAGCTCCTTTGTTTCATCGCAGGCAAAGCCGTACAGGATTCCCTGATCTCCTGCGCCGGTCTCCGTGCCGCCGCACACAGCTTCCGCAATGTCGGGACTCTGCTCATGGGTGATGACCTCCACCTCATAGTCGCTGCCGCCGTATCCGGCTTCCCGCACCGTCCTGCAAATAATGGCAGGGATATCCGGAATCTTCGCTGCCGTGATCTCGCCTGCGGCGATGATCTTTCCGGCTGTGGCCATGACCTCGCAGGCAACGCGGGCAGCGGCGTCCTGCGTAAGACAGGCATCTACCACCGCGTCCGCGATGGTGTCGCAGAGCTTATCGGGATGTCCCTCGGTGACTGACTCAGCGGTCAGAATGCAGTTATCTTTCATATTCATGTTTCTCCTTTTTCATCGGTTTCTTATGTGCCTCCGGCTGTTTCGGAACAGAAAGGATCATTTCGTTGCTGTATTTGTCCTTGTACTTTTCGATCTGCTGCTCCGTCAGCGAGGCAAAATCATCCTCTTTAAGACCGGCAACAAAAAATGTGCCGCAGACAATGTCATACGGCACACCGTGATCATCGGTCAGGGTGCGGTTCATAGGCAATCCCAGAAGCTTGCCCTCTCCGTGACAGACGAGCGCGACCGGGTCATCGAACGGGTAAACAGCCTCAATATCTCCACCTACGATCCGCTGCATGGATTCCAAGCTGCCGTCGATCTCCTGTATAGTGGGCGTTTTCATCGGCTCCACCACAAGGACTTTCATTTTTTCTGTGCTGATATGGGTTCCTCCTTCCCAAAAGAAAAGCGGCAGCGACAGATTCCTCTGCCGTTGCCGCAAATGGTGATTCTTATTCTTTTTTTGATGCCAGCGTCCGGGTCTTCAGCAGGGCATTCTCCAACGCCCGATGGTCTTCATGCTCCGGCCACCATTGGGGGCGCAGGAATCCCAGCGCCGCAGCCGCCCATTCATAATCGGCCCGTTCCAGCACGCCGCGCATCAGCCCTTGCCGAAATCTTCGATGCTGCTCCCGCACTGCCGGGTCCACGCCGTCCCGTTCCAGATACAGTTCCAGAAAGCCGCCGATGATAGCGGCTTCCTCCATCGTGTAAAACATATCCGCACCCCTCCCGCAAACAGGGGTTATTGTAACACAGACCGTGGACAATGAACACCTCTTTTTCACTCCGACTGTCTGTTGCGCGGATACCGCGCCTGTGATACACTGCGCTTACGAACAAAAATATGAGGAGGCGGCTGTGATGATATGGTTTTGGGAGCTTTCATGGCTGTGGAAGATGCTTGGCGTCGCTTTACTGGTTTCCGCGGTATGCGTCGCCGCGGCCGCGCTGATCGGCAAGGCGGCAAAAATCCGCCCCGGCAAAAAGGTTTTCCTGCTCGTTGGGATCTTGGCCTTTGTGATCTCTATTCTGGTGATCTTCTTTCTTGCACAGACGCCGGCGCTGCTCTGAGTTACCGCTCCGGCCCTCTGTTTCGCTCAGGCGCTCTCTTTGGCTTGTCGATCCTGCCGCTCCACACCTCGTCAATGGTCCTGCTCCACGCATCCCGAAGGGAGTCCACCGGCAGGCCGTTGGCTTCAAAGCCCCGCTGGATCACGCGGTAATAATATGGGGACGGCAGTGCAGGCTGGCGGCAATACGGCTCTGCCATGATATAGACCATGACTGGGAGCTCAGCGCCAGCCGCGTCTTTAACAGTCACGGTTTCTTTCGTGTAGTGGCGGGGATACCCCTCATACCGATCCAGAGATTGTTCACAGTTTGACGTGATCTTCCACACCAGTCCGTGGACAGTACTGCCTTTTTTCGGTGCAACGGTAGCGAAGCCGCTGCCGCGGAAGCGCAGTTCGTAGTTTTCCAGCCTGACCGGCCCCACGATCTCGGCGTCCGGACAGCGCTGCGCCATCTGCTCCAGATCAAGGTTGCTGCCGTAGGCAAAATACAGGTTTTCCTCCACGTCACACCTCCAGCATCGTCAGAGCGCCAAAGCGTTCCAGATGACGGAGCAGGGCTGCCGCCTGTGTCTCCGCATCGCCATCCGGCAGCGGACAGTCCATTCCCGTGGTGCGGATGACATTATTCTGTACAAACCAGATGTAGGTCTCCACATCCGGGAACTCTGTGGGATCAAAGCTGAGATCCCGAAGCTGTTCCATGATCCCGGCTGCGGTCCCTTCGTACACAGTATCTTCAATTTGAATCTTCAAAGGCTTCACCTCTCCATTTCTCTGGATTTTTTCTTCTTTTGATTGACTGTATAGCTGTCCTTATCGAAACGCCATGCACGGTCACCGTCCAGATTTGCCAACAGGTGGTCACGGGTATGCTTGAATTCCTCGCCGTTGAGCCCCAACCGCACCAACCAGACCCGGAAGGTGAACAGTTCATTGTCGCTGTGGGTCTTGCGCATGACCGTGCTGCGCTGGGCGATAGCCTGGGCGGAGATGGCAAGGCACAGATTCACATAGGCGGCAACTTTTCCCGCGTGGAGCGTGGAATTGAAACAGCGCCATTCCACCGTCCCCCGGTAAAAGACCGAATGCAGATTCAGTGCGTAATAGCGGGTCCAGTTATAATGGTCTGCGCTGCCGTTATCTCCCTCATACCAGATATTCTCCAGCTGCGTCAGATCCCTTGTCTCATCCGACGAGAGCCTGCGTGCCTGCTTCAGCATGGGTTCCCGCACCTTCTGACACCAGCGGGACGCCCGGCTTTCATTGACCTGCAGCGCTTTGAACAGGATATCCTCCTTGGAGTACATAATGCCGATGAGGTTTTTCAGACTCTGCCGGTTATGATTGGCTGCGTCCACATGGACATGGATGCCGCAGGAGCTGTTGGCCTTGGCTCCTGCGTGGCGTACCTGCCGGACACATTCCTGCAGCTTGGGCAGTTCCGCATAGGTGAGCTTTGGCGTTACCATCTCCACGCGGTATCTGTAGTCACCTGTTGCACGATAGCCGCTGCCGATCTTCTGCTCCCCGTGGATGCTGGAGTCACTCATGACCGTCCACTCTTTGCCGTCCCGATCCGTCACACACCATTTATCGTAAGCGCCGCCCACATAGCGGGCGTCCGTTGCAAAATACGCGGCCAGCGCTGTTGCCGCCTGCTCACGGGTGATGCCGGTCATTTCAACTTCCACGCCGAAGCACTGGTCCTTCAGCCCGATCATGCGGCAGCACCGGCTTTCAGTTCCGCATCCACCTCCCGGATGCGCCGCGCAATGGCTTCAATGACATGGACGGTGACGCTGTTGCCTGCCTGCTTATAGGCCTGAGCGTCGGACTGGATGGCGAGGATGCGGTCGATCTGCCATTCTTCAAAGCCTTGGAGTCGCAGACACTCGCGGGGCATGAGGCGGCGGATGCGCCCGCCGTTTTCCACGATCCCTTGGATACAGCTGGTTTCCAATGTATGGGCAATATCACGCCCAACGCGCCCGCGGCGGGTGTTGCTACCTGCATAACCGAGATCCACCGTATCGCCGGGTTGAGCCTCCTTGTACCCCTTCTTAGTCGCCTCCTTGATGAGCAGGACACCGGAGCGCTCGCCTTTACGGTTGGACAGTGTGGTCTGTCCATACCGGGCGGTGAGACAGCGGGCAGCGTCCGTTTGCTTTGGATGCCCGCTGCAAAGGTCTACCAGCACAGCGTTTTGTGTTTGGTTCCGGTTGATTCCTCTGAAATCGCTGGCGTTCAGCGGAATTGCTGTATCCCGCTTTCCGACGATCCCATCTTTCCGGTTAAAGCCCACCAGGTATAATCCGGTTTTCCCACCCATACCGCCAGCCCCGGCTGTCTGAGTACAGGCTACTCCGTCTGCGTCATAGACACGGGAGCCTTGCGGCCCTCCGAGGACTTGTACAAGAGCTTTTCCACCTGTGCCGAAGACAGGTAATATTTTCCCGGCGCATCGGGGATCAAGATATCCGATAATGAAAAGCCTTCGCCTTGATTGAGGGACTCCAAAATGTTTGCTGTTAAGCACAGACCACTCGACATGATACCCCAGGTCATCCAGTGCGGAGAGGATGACCGAAAAGGTTTTCCCTTTGTCATGCGATAAAAGTCCGGGAACATTTTCAAGCAGCAGATACGCAGGTCGTTTGGCTTGAGCCAATCGGGCAATCTCAAAGAAGAGAGTTCCTCTGGCGTCGGCAAAGCCCCTCCTGCGGCCAGCGTTAGAAAATGCCTGGCAGGGGAATCCTCCGCAGAGCAGGTCGAAGTCCGGCAGGTCTGCGGGGTCAATTTGGGTTGCGTCCGGATAGTATCGTTCCTCCTTTCCCGGTTCGTAGATTGCTTGGTAGCTGGCATTGGCGTATTTGTCGATCTCGCAGTGTCCTACACACCGGAAACCGCCCGCGCGGGTCAGCCCGGAGCGGAAACCGCCAATGCCGGCGAACATATCAAAATATCGGATCAGGTCATCTCATCTCCTTCCTGCAGGGCAAGCAAAAAGCCGAGGACGCTTTCATCTACATCCCCGGCTCTGCCGCTATCCTGCGCTTCTTCTTTGGTGAGCTGCACTCCCCGCAGTTCCTGCCGGATGGTCTGGCGAACGGCGTCCAGCAGTTCCTGCTGCCCTTTATACTCACAGACCATGCGGCAGACCGCAGCGGTGCGCTGTCCTGCGGGGATCTCCGTCAGCTTCTTCCACGCCCTGCGCTGTATGGGTGAGGACATGGAAAAGGACAGATTGATCCGCTTTTTGTTACTGCTCATCGTTCTTTGTGAGCCGCTCTGCCAGCCGCTCATAGCCTTTGGCGTTGAGGGACACATCGTCAAGGATGACTGGACGGCAAAGGCCGTCCGCAGCGGATACATTCCGCTTCAGCAGCGCCGCACCACCGCCCAGAAAAACAGCAGGCATGGCACGGGTATCCAGTCCGCTCTCCGTAATGGCGGAGAGCAGGCGATGGACATAGGCGTCTGCCTGCCGGTCAATAATTTTTCTGGCATCCTCATTGATATGGACAGCATCGCCGCGCAGCACGCTTTCCATCTGTGTCGCCGTCATAGACAGGCACAGTGCGCGGCGGATCTGCTCGCCGATCTCATCCAGACAGCGGATCATACCGAGTTCCAGACTGCGGCAGGTCGATGCATTGGGGATACGGTTGTCCAAACGCATCAGATCCACCGTCCAGCCACCGATATCCGCCACGATCACAGAAGGCTCATCCAGCAGGATGCTCTGGGTCAAGACTGCGGCATAACCTTGCGGGAACAGCGACACCTTGCGGATGGTGATAGAGTATTCCTGTCCCTCATAGCGGAAACTCACCGTTCTCCCGTCCCGGAGCAGATAGTCCCGGAATGCATTTTTCTCCCGTCCGAAGCTGGTGAGAGGCAGTCCGGCCGCCAGATGGATCTCTGCTGCAGGCTCCGCATGACGGAAGGAGAGCTCCTTTGCGATGGCTGCCAGCGTAAGGAGGTAGTAGTCCTCTGTCTGCGTTTTGTTCTTCTGAAGCGCCTGACGCCCGCTGCCCACCACATAGAATTTTCCGCCGTATTCCAGCACGTCCTTCAGCGTATATGGCTCATGCTCATACGCCACCAGACCGGAGGGGAACGAGAAATGGGCCGTTTTCATAGCGGCATAGCCGTGGTCAACACCAATAATCATGGACTCGCTCATCTTGCCTCACCTCCACGGCTGCGTTTCTTCTTATTTGATGTCTGGTGCCGGTCATAGTCCTTTCCGGCATGGATAAGATCCCGAATCTCCTTCAGCTGCAGATTCCAGCGTGTTTGACCGTCCCACTCCGGATGCTTCGCACAGAGCCGGGGCAGATATTTCTTCAGATCCGCGCCCTCTCTGGGAAACTCGATGCCGTCCTTATAGACGATATCCTGTTCCAGCTTCATCAAAAGCGCTTCATATGCGCTCCAATCTGTCTGATCATAGGCGCTTTTCCCGGTGAGCTGCTCGTAGGCATAGTCCCCGACATAGCTCAACTGCTCAAAGCAGCAATCGCCGTAGGGAACGACATCCGCAAGGCTGTCCGGGTCTGCCAACGCGGCAAAATAGACTTCGCGCCCCTGTGCGATGAGCCAGGCACGGAAGTCGATAAAACCGTCATCGCTGCAGCCGTATTCTTTCATGATCCCTGCCGCGTCCCACAAGCCGAACTTGTCCGCGAGATCTTCATAGGCGTGGATGATGTCGTGGAAATTCTGTGTCTGCGTGGGGCCCATAGAAACCAGCCGGTCTTTCAGATAGGCCAGCATGACGTCCATATCCTGCCCGCAGGCGATTTTTGCATCATGGATCAGGTCCCAGAAGGATTCTTTGTTGATCTCTGAGATTGGTTCCTTCACATTCTGTGTCTCCTTCCCAATACGTTTTTTGATGTGCGCTGCCGCACCCACGCAGATCTTTTGATAAAACGCGCGATACTCCGGTGTGGTTTTGTCCACTTCACCGAGAATAGCACGCTCATAGGGTGTGCCGGGGACAATCTCCCAGGTAACGGTCCCAAAGTATGCCGCTTCCAGATACCGCAGCAGCGTGTGTCCGTCTGCCATCTCAAACATTCCATGGTTATCCTCATAGGGAAATTCTTCATAGACCTTGAGCCCGGTGGCTTCTTCCGCGGCGGCATACAGCGAGAAACCGTCTGCGTCCAGCGTCGGCGCAAGCTGCGCGTACTGTTCCTCCGGGGACAGCATTTCCTCATGCCGCTCCATCTGACCGCTCCTTTCTTACCCAGCCCATAAAACGCTCTAAAAAGTGAACGCGCCCATGCACCTTCCCGGCAGACACATCCAGCCCATTCATCTGCGCCTGAATGCGGCGCTGGATGGCTTTCAGCTTCTGCGGGTCATTGCAGCAGTCTACGATGACATACTCGCCGCCGCTGGTGGAGAGGATTTCCCGCTTGCCGTTCTCGTCCCGGATGCCGGACAGGAGACGCTGTCCCAGCCGTTTCCGGTAGGCGTCCTGGAGCGCATCCATATCTCCGCAGACATCATGTTTTTTCAAGATCTCCGCGATCTCACAGGAAGTGATCTTCGTCTCGGCAGACAGCTTTTGCAAAATCTCCTCCTGCGCGTCAGGAGGGATTCCCGTCCGGCTGGGCATCGTTTTCTTCACTTTCTGCATCGGCACACCTCCAATCCGCGGGCAGGATCTTCTGCTCGATGATATCCGCAATCGTCCGGAACACCTCCGCCAGCTCGCGGGATTCCTTCACGGTATCCCGCATTTCCTCCGGGGTCATCCGCGTCCCGTC
>ERZ808240.3479-NODE-3479-length-15270-cov-3.284128_pt1 | contig 15270 bp, 16 predicted proteins | sample MGYA00521084_ERZ808240 | MGnify/ENA primary metagenome ERZ808240 (study PRJEB31516, sample SAMN03275571) | gut metagenome | biome: mammalia-associated habitat; material: feces | host: Papio cynocephalus | place: Kenya | collected 2012-08-06 ... | reverse complement strand
CCTATAAAGTGGCCTAAACGATGCGTAAAATCCGATCCATATCCACCTTCTGTAATCACGTTTCTTGCAATAGAATCAATGTCACAAAGTCTAACACCTGGTTTTACATACGCTTCTGCATCTTCGTTTGCTTTTCTCACTAGATTATAAACATGCATCTGTTCGTCATTTGGAGTTCCTTTATAAAAGAACGTTCTTGTCATGTCTGAGCAATAATCACGATATTTGCAGCCAACATCAAACAATACTGTTTCGCCTTCATGCAAAACTGTTTCATCTGGCATGTGGTGTGGATCTGCAGCATTCACTCCAAAAGCAACAATTGGCGTAAATGAATAATCTTCTGCACCAAGCTTTTTATAAATATCCAACATTTTTGAAGCTACTTCAATTTCTGTCATACCAGCTTTTGGCAATTTTTTAAATTCTGCCATCGCTAAATCATTAATATGAGAACTCTCTCGCATTAACGCAATTTCTGCTTCATCTTTAATAGCACGTGTGTGATCAACCGCAATACTGCCATTTATGATGGACGCAGCAATTTTAGCTTCTAACATCGGCAACAAGAACTTAGCTGGCAGAATCTTGTCAACGCCTAATGCTTCATTAGCATCTACATCACCTTTCAGCAATTCAGCTACAGAATCTGTATCTGTAATATATTTTTTCTGAACACCCAAATCTTCATCAAAACGGAACAGTTCATTCAAATACAAAATAGGTGTCTTCCCTTTTTGTAACAATAGTCCCAAGAATCTTTCACCAGGATGAATCCATCTACCAGTCAAATAAAAAATAGCATAAGGATCACTAATCAACATTTGATTAGTTTCTAGTTTATCTAAAACTCTATTCATTCGTGCTTCATTCAACATAGTTTATCACCTCTAACTAAGCAATATTATAGTCTCTCCTCAGTAAAAGAAAATGCCCTACATGGGCATTTTGTAATAAGAGAGAAAAATTTATGAAAAACTATTTCATCAGACCTGAATCATCTGACATATATATTTATACATTCGTTCTGTGTCTGGATTATGTATATTTTGTGAATGATTTATGAAAACAAAAAAGAGAAACCTAAGTTTCTCTCTGCAACAATTATTCAACTGTAACGTTAATACCAGGGCCCATTGTTGTGGATACTGTAACCTTCTTGATATAAGCACCCTTAACAGAATTTGGCTTAACTCTAACGATCTGATCAAATAGAGCCTTATAGTTTTCATTCAATGCTTCTTCAGTAAAGGAAACCTTACCAATCATAACATTGACATTGCCGTCTTTATCAACACGGTATTCAACTTTACCTTTTTTGATTTCATCAATAGCCTGAGCTACATTCATTGTAACTGTACCTGTCTTAGGGTTTGGCATTAATCCCTTAGGACCTAATACTCTACCAAGCTTACCTAACTGACCCATCATATCAGGTGTAGCAACGATAATATCAAAGTCGAACCAACCACCTTGGATCTTTTCGAGCATATCTGCACCACCAACATAGTCAGCACCTGCATTCTTAGCTTCTTCTTCCTTAGCACCTTGTGTGATAACAAGAACTCTCTGGCTCTTACCAGTACCATTAGGAAGTACCATAGCACCACGGATGTTCTGGTCTGCCTGTCTTGGATCTACATTCAAGAAGAAAGAAACTTCTACTGAAGAATCAAATTTTGTGGAAGAAATCTTCTTAGCAAGAGCGATTGCTTCCTTGTAATCATATGCTTTGCTGCGATCTACCTGAGCGAGAGCAGCTGTGTACTTTTTACCTGCCATGCTTACTCACCCTCCACTTCGATGCCCATGTTACGAGCTGTACCAGCAACGATCTTCATTGCTGCTTCTACATCATTTGCATTTAAGTCTGGTAACTTGTACTCAGCAATTTCCTGTAACTGAGCCTTAGTAATCTTACCAGCTTTAACTGTGTTAGGTGTTCCAGAGCCCTTCTGGATTCCTGCAGCTTTCTTAAGAAGAACTGCTGCTGGAGTTGTCTTCAATACGAAATCAAAAGACTTGTCTTCATAAGCTGTGATGATAACTGGAACGATATCACCTTTTCTATCCTTAGTTTTGTCATTAAATGCTGTACAGAACTGAGGCATGTTGATTCCTGCTGCAGCTAGAGCTGGACCTGGTTTAGCGCCACCAGCTGGGAACTGAAGCTTAGAAATTTTTGTAATTTTCTTTGCCATGTGGTTTTCCTCCTTTTAGAAAATCCGCATGCAGTGGTTATTCGGAAGTTTACTTCTTCCTCCCACGCATACATAAAAGATGCACATTCGTGCTTGAATATATTACTCAATATGCTCCCATCTGTCAACAAAAAAAGACGTATTTCTACGCCTTATTCTGTTACTTTTTCAATATCATTATAGCTGATATCTGTTGCAGGTGTTTCTCTACCAAACAATGAAATTAAGACATCCGCTGTTTGTGTCTGGTCATTCATTGTAGAAACTGTGCCCTCCATATTCTGGAAAGGACCTGTCAAGATCTTAACTGTATCCCCAATAGCAAAGTTTACAACAACTTTCTTATCAGACTGTCCAACTCTACGTAAGATAGATTCCATTTCTTCAGGAGATACAGGGAATGGCTTTGCACCACCACCTGAAGATCCAATAAATCCAGTTACACCTGGTGTGTTTCTAACAACATACCAAGCTTCATCAGTCATCTTCATTTCTACGAATACATAACCTGGGAATAAGTTATGCATCTTTTCAATTTTTTTATTTCCCTTTATTTCGATTTCAGGTTCTTCTGCAACCACGATCCTAAACAAGCAATCCTGAATGCCCATTGTTTCGACACGCTTTTCAAGATTTTCTTTAACTCGATTTTCATGTCCAGAATATGTATTAACTACATACCAACGCTTGTTGTGTTCGTCATCCAATACATTTGCTGCATCCATTTCACTCATACGATTACGCTCCAATTCCAATTAACTTAAGAAGGAATGTGATTCCGAATTCACATAGCACAAAAAATACTGCAAAAAATGCTGTGAACAAAATAACTTCCCCTGAATTTTGAATAATACCTGGATTATTCTGACCATTACTCTTCCAATGTGGCCATCTAACTCTTTTTGCCTCTTTGCGAATACCACTAAATGAAAACCAGTGGTCTTTCTTAGGTTTATCTGCTTTCTTTTTATTTACTTTCTTTGTTTTATCTTCAGCCATGCGGAAACCTCCTATTTTGTTTCCTTGTGAAGCGTAGTTTTTCCACAATGTGGACAATATTTTCTAAGCTCCAATCGTTTGCCATTGTTCTTCTTAGATCTATGTGTTGTGTAATTTCTGCAAAGACACACTTCACAGGCTAAGATAACCTTATCATCTTTTGCCATTACGAAAAACTCCTTCAAATGCTTTACTACTCTATCACAACAAAAACCGCAAAGCAATCTGTTTTTTATAAGTGTGCTTGCATTTTCTGCGTGCCACACACATGTCGAATCGTCTTCTTTACTTTTTGCAATTTTCCTTCATATCTTTTTTTCGACATATGTAATCTTTTACTACCTTCTTCATAACTCATTCCATCGCACCATGTATAAAGCACTTCTTTTTCTGCAACACTAAACTCTGACACCGCATGTTCAATATCTTCTAAGCACTCATTGAAAGCAAGCTTGTATTCTGGGCAAGAGAGCGCATCTTTTGTCTCTGGTTCATATACATATTCACTGTCTTCTTTACAGGTCAATTCTTCTAGAGAGTACATATTTTTCATATCTTCTTGTTTTTTGTATATTGTTCTTTGTATAAAGTTGATTTGTCTAGCTTCCACTAATTTTCTACAATACGTTATAAAGCCAGCCATTTTATCATCTCTATATGTATCCATAGCCTCATACATCGCTAATAGCCCCTCTAAATACAAATCTTCATAAAAAATATGGGAAACACTTGCTCTATTCATTACTCTCTCATTTGTCCAATATTTTAAGTAACCGTCCATACAATCTTTCATTAATTGTCCAGCAAATTCACTTCCCGCGTGATACATATAAATCAATTCATAAATATTATATTTTTCCATAGTGGTTTTCCCCCACCACAATCATGTCATACTCGTCCTATCATTTTGTCCTCATATTACTACCAAAATTTCAAAAAAACTTTGTGGAAAAACACCACTTATAAACACATATTTGTTGATAAATTAAAAAAAGCACTACACAATTTCTTGCATAATGCCTTCTATTTACTCATTGCAATGGATTCCTAGCATTAAAAATGCCGTACATCAATACACCCGCAGATACAGAAGCATTCAATGATTCAATTTTACCCACCATAGGTATCTTCACAACATAATCACACTTTTCTCGAATCAATCTAGAAATACCTTTACCTTCATTACCAATGACTAATACACAATTAAAATCATACTTCAACTTTCGATAGTCTTCACCATTCATATCGGTTCCAACTACCCACCAACCATTTTTTTGTAAAGTCTCGATTGCTCTAGATAAATTTGTTACAGCAGCGCATTTCACTGTATCAATAGCCCCAGCAGAAACTTTCGCAACAGTAGGCGTCAAACCTACCGCATGTGTCTTTTTAAAGATTACACCAGTAGCTCCAATAGCATCTGCACTTCTTAGAATTGCACCTAAATTATGTGGATCTTCTAATTCATCCAACAAAATCAACAATCCATGTTTTCCATTTCCGACTTGCATGATTTCTTCTAAGCTATATGTTTTATAGTCACTCACTTCTGCCGCTACACCTTGGTGTCGATCTGTACCCGTTATTTTTGTAAGATTTTTTTTATCTGTTTTTCTTACACGAACATGATTTCTCTGTGCAAATGATTCTAATTCTTTATCATTTACCGCAAGAACTAATTCTTTCATTTCCTTATGTTCAAGAAACAACTGTCTTACAGGATTCTTTCCATAAATATACATGATTATTCACCCTTCAATTCAAGAATCTTTTCAAATAATTCTTGTATTCTTTCATCCTTACCTTCCAGTTTTAAGGCGCCAAAAATCGCTTCAAAACCTGTAGAAATTCGATAAATCTGCACATCTGTATGCTTAGCTGTAGCACCCGTATTCGCATTTCTTCCTCTACGAAAAACATTTTCCTCTTCTTCCATTAAAAAATGTATTTCATGCAGCTGTTCATAAAAATGTGCTTGTGCGTTGGCAGATACCATTGCTACACTCTCTTTTTGCAGCTTAGTTCCTTTACCTTCGCCACGTTCAATGAGATATTGTCTTACTAGCAACGACCAAACCGCATCCCCAAGAAATGCCAAAGTTCTTCCAGAACACATATTTGCATTCATTACAACAATCCTCTTTCGCTCAACGCTTTACGGCATGTATCAGCTACATCCCAATTCTTTTCTTTCTTAGCAGATGTCCATTTTTCAAATAGTGCTTTATCTTCTTCATGCAATTGTACTTTCTTCACTACGATTCCAAGAATATCCAACATCTTCACTACGCTGTTTCTCAATTTGTTAATTTCATTCCAATCTGGATCTTTTGTTCGCAATCCTTGATTGATTTTTTTCACTGTATCAAAAATAACCGTATATGCATTTGGTGTATTCAAATCATCATCTAATTGATCTAAAAATGTGCGATACGATGTTTCATCATAGGAAAAATCCATAGCAATTCCAGCAAGCTCAGATTGAATATCCACTTGTTTCAAAGGGTTTAATACCTTATCCAATTCTTTTCTTGCTGTTTCAACCGTTTCTTCAGAAAAATTCAATTCTTTTCTATAATGCACAGATGACATCAACCATCTCGTTAAGTTTGTTCCCAATCTTTCAACAATATCTTTTGCCCAAAGTGTGTTTCCTAAAGATTTACTCATTTTTTGTCCATCGATATTGATCATCGCATTGTGCACCCAATAATTCGCTAATGCATTGTGATGTGTACACTCTTGCTGAGCCACTTCATTTTCGTGATGTGGAAATTTTAGATCCATTCCTCCACCATGAATGTCAATCAATTCTCCTAAGTTCTGATTGATCATTACAACACACTCTGTATGCCATCCAGGTCTACCTTTTCCCCATGGAGAATCCCATTGAATACCTTTATCTGTCTTTTTCCACAAAGCAAAGTCATATGGGTTCTTTTTTCCATCATTCACTTCAATTCTGGCACCTGCCTCTAATTGATCTAATTTTTGATGTGAAATTTCCCCATATTTAGCATCCGCATCCACAGAAAAATAAACATCTCCGTTTTCAGAAACATACGCACTTCCATTATCTACAAGCTCTTGAATAAAAGAAATAATTCCGTCCATCGTTTCTGTTACGCGCGGTGTAATATCTGGTAATTCTGTATTCAACATTGTACGCACATCTTGATACGCATCAATATATCTCTGTGCAATTACTGCTTCTGTTGTATTTTCTTCAATTGCTTTATTAATGATCTTATCATCTACATCTGTAAAGTTAGAAACATACGTAACCGTATATCCCTCTGCTTCAAATAATCTCTTTAATACATCAAAAACGACCATTGGTCTAGCATTTCCAATATGTGCATAATTGTAAACCGTCGGTCCACAAACATACATATCAACATGTCCTTCTTTAATTGGTTTAAAGTCTTCTACTTGTAATGTTTTACTGTTATAAAGCTTGATCATATAACCTCCAAAATAAAAAAACGTCCTTTCAAAAAGACGTCATAAACGTGGTTCCACTTTTTTTACTTCTCAAAACCTTAACGCGGTCAACGTCTCTATCTACATATCGATAAAGCCCTCTAGGATGCATTCAAAATCTTTCCATACAGGCACTTCCACCTACCATGCCATTCTCTGCAATATTTCTAGATTTTTACTATTTCCCTTCATCAGTTTCAACGTACTAAGTATAACAAAAAACGATGGGATTTCCCACCGTTTTACATGATTGCTTCACTTTCTTCATCTTCAGTTTCATTAGGTATATATATGGAATAAATTGAATTTTCGACTTTCAACCAACCTTTCATATCAGTCATCCATATATACTCATCTTTTTCAATGATTCCTTGATGAATCAATGCTTTTAATTCATTATCAGAGTAAGGACCATATTTGGACTTATCTCTTTTCATGTAATACCAAACTTTATCCATATGCTCCCCTTTTATCCATTTGCTTGCGGACCTTCTACAGGCGCTTCATTTGACGAAACTTGAATTTTTAGACTATGAGTTGATGAATAAATGTGCTCACTGCCATCATTCACTGTCCACCCTTGGCTAGCAGCATAGCCACCTGCTAATTTATCCAAATCTGCCCAACTATAATTCAATCCAACTTTCACTTTTATAGTCGTATCATATTTATATTTTTCTGATCCATCGTTTTGTGGCTCCACGTAAAGTAGTGGTATCTCTATTGTTTGTGTCACATACTGCAATGTTGCAGTACCAGCTTCACTTTCTGTATATGTTGGATTTGTAGAACAAGCTTTGACAGTCACTGTATGATTACCTTCTGTATCAATGCCTGTATCTGTATAGGATGTTCCATTTACTTCAAATTCTTGTCCACCATCAATAGAAACTTTATAGGAATCTGCATGTTCTACTGCCGTCCATTGAATCGTCCAGCCATCATCTGTAGTAGAAGAAGTAATGCCTGTCGGCGTGCTTAATTGCACACTCTTAGCTTGATATGTAAATGTCATAGAAGCTGAAGAATCTTCAACATCATCACTATCTGATTTTGCGGTAACAGTAATTGTATAAGAAGAGCCATCCGTCAATTCAGACGCTGCAATACTTGCAGAATTACTGGAAGTTTTTGTTGTCGTTTCTGGCGTTGTACTGATCGTTACTTCATAATATGAAGCATTTTCAACAACATCCCACTTGATTACAACATTTGCTGTAGTTGCATTGACTTGTATATTCTTCACATCGCCAAGCTTATTATCTGATTTTCCATCAGAAGAGTTTGTTGTATCTACATATTGGTTATGTGAATTATCCCCTGCACCATGCATTTTTCCAGAAGTATCGATACCAATCAAAGTTCCGCCATTAGCCGCAATGTACTTTATATTTTTCCAAGTAGAAACAGCATCAGAAATTGTAGTATCACTCGTCTCTATGCTAACAGTTCCATCTTTTTTCAACCCAGCAACTAAGCTAGAACCTGCAGCTGTAGATTGAATATCCGTCCAAGAACTCGTATCTAAGGTAGAAGCAGAGCCAATTGGAAATATCGTAACTGTTCCATCTTTTTTTGTCACTACGATCATGTTGTCAGATACGCTTATATGGCGAATATTAGAAAGATTAGAAACTGCATCTGTATTTTTACCAGAAGCTTTAACAGCACCATCATTTGTTAAACCAATTGTAAACCCATTACCTGCATATACTGTAGATATATTAGACCACCCAGAAACTTTACATGCGCTCTCATTTCCAGCGCATTCCACTTTTCCATCTTTCGTTACGCCTACTGTATGATCTTTTCCTGCTGCAATGTACTTGATATTCTTCCAACTATCCACAGAGGAATTCCCATCAGAACTTACAACTTTTCCATTTTTCAACAAAGCTGCCGCGTGATTATCAAATGCACTGACCTGTACTGCAGAAGAAAATCCATTTGATGGATTAAATGAACCATATTTCTTTACATTTCCTTGATTATCTACATATAAAGAATACGTATCTCCTAAAGCAATACGATTTTCACTACCCACTTTCAAAGAAGAATTAGCTTTGTTAAAGAATAAAATCATTATCGCAATTACCGCAACCAAAACGGCAACTCCAATCACAATCATCATAGACTGTTTCTTTTTCTTTGCATTAGGCATCAACTTCTTTTTCTTTGGCTTTTCTACTGGTGTATCATCGTCATCTTCCTCTTCTTCATCAAATGTATCATCATCTGAATCTTTAAGAGTTGAAGAATCCATCACGCGTGTAGAACCGGCATCACTTGTCCCGTCATCCAAAGATGAAAATTGTTGCGTCTGCATCGTATCTGCAAGTCCATCCCCATATGTTTGCGTAGCATTAATATCTTGTCCACCATTGAACGGAATATTTACACTTTGATCTATTTTAGGCTCTGGAATTACGATCGTCTTTGTATTATCTAATAAATCATCTAATTGAATACCAAACAAATCAGCCAATTCTTTCAACTGCTGAATTTCGCAAATCGTGTTTCCATTTTCCCATTGCATATACACAGTCACTGGAACATGCATACGTGTTGCTATATCTCCTTGGGATAAGTTGTAATATTTTCTTAATAAAACTAGCTTCTCAGGTAACTTATTCATATTTACCTCCGTCTTTACTATTTTATAAGTTAATACGATTGTTTTCAACTCAAACGGAAAGGCGCAAAAAAAAGATGATAGATTTCTCTACCACCTTTCATTGTAATGATTCAATTACTTAACGTTTGCGAAGTACTTGATTGTACGAACCATCTGAGATGTATAAGAGTTCTCGTTATCGTACCAAGAAACTACTTCAACCTGTGTCTTGCCATCAGCTAATGGAGAAACCATTGTCTGTGTAGCATCAAACAAAGAACCATATCTCATACCAACGATATCGCTAGATACGATTGGATCTGTGTTATAGCCGAAGGATTCAGTAGCAGCAGCCTTCATAGCAGCATTTACTTCATCAACTGTTACAGCCTTATCTACAACTGCGAACAACAATGTTGTTGATCCTGTAGGAGTAGGTACACGCTGAGCAGCACCAATTAACTTACCATTCAATTCAGGAATTACAAGACCGATAGCCTTAGCAGCACCTGTAGAGTTAGGAACGATGTTAACAGCACCAGCTCTAGAACGACGCAAGTCACCCTTTCTCTGTGGTCCATCGAGGATCATCTGATCACCTGTATATGCATGGATTGTGCACATGATACCAGATTCGATTGGAGCCAAATCATTCAATGCCTTAGCCATTGGAGCCAAGCAGTTTGTTGTACAAGAAGCAGCAGAAATAATCTTATCTTCTGGTGTCAATGTTTCATGGTTTACATTGTAAACGATTGTTGGAAGATCATTTCCTGCAGGAGCAGAAATAACAACCTTCTTAGCACCAGCATTGATATGAGCCTGTGCCTTTGCCTTAGATGTGTAGAAACCGGAGCATTCCAATACTACATCAACATCCAAGTCACCCCATGGGCAATTATTTGCATCTGGTTCCTTGTAAATCTTGATTGTCTTGCCCTTAACTGTGATTGTACCAGCTTCATCATCAGCTGTTACATCATCTTCATGACCAATAGCAACGTAACGACCCTGAGAAGAATCGTACTTGAGAAGATGAGCAAGCATATGAGGTGTTGTTAAGTCGTTGATAGCAACTACTTCATAACCTTCTGCATCAAACATCTGTCTGAAAGCAAGACGGCCGATACGGCCAAAACCATTAATAGCAACTCTTACATCTGTCATATTGTCTTTTTAAGACCTCCTTTGTTGCTATTAAATTATAGAAGTTACGACGTCCATCGTCAATTGTGAATTATTTAATTTACCATAGTCTCACAAAATTTTTTATACATGTATAAAAAAAAGGTAGTGAAATCACCACCTATCAATAAAACTCATTCAAATTCAAAGGCTTATGAGACAAGGCAAATGCTTCTTCTACATTTTCGACCCTTCTACGAAATGCTTTAGAAAACAATTTAGCATCATTTAAACGCACCATCGTAGAACCATATTCCTTTTTCAATGCATCAGGGAACACCAATGAAAGATCTTCAGCTTCCGAAACATATAGATTTACAATCTTTTTTTCCTGCAATGCTGCATTACACAACTTGATCAAAGACATTGAATCCAGATACACGATTTCTTGTACACGCAATTGATTTCCATCTGGAATCATTGCTGCATAACCTTGAATTTGATCTTTTCCATTATAATAAGCAACAACTTTCCCACCAACTGCCTTGATTTCTTTTTTAAATCTCACAAAATCTTCTAGTGTTCTTGTATAAAATCCATTAAATCTCTTTATAAAAGCAGAGTACACTTTCAATAAATCAATTGGTGTAGGATCATATGCACACCCAAAATTTGTTATACGCTTTACATCTTTTCTCTCAATCTGAAATTGCATGCGATTATAAATCGTTCTAAATCCAAATGGTTCATACCCTTCAGGATGCTCTGTTTGAATCAGAGTTAGCAACTCGCTATGTTCACAAGCATCAACGATCAAATCCATTAACTCATGCATGTACCCTCTATGACGATAATCCGGATGCACACAAACCCCCATGATCATACTTGCTTGCAAAACACGCGAATTGAACATATATGCATGTTTATTTCTTACTAGAGCCGCTACGATTTTACCTTCCAACACTTTAATATAACAATCCTCTGGCTGCAAAACACTCTTCAAAAAGAATTCACGGTACCTTGCATCAACATCGGGAAAGCAAATTGCCCATAATTCTTTGATCTCATCTATATTTTCTGTTTTTGCTCTTTGAATCATACCATTCTTCCTTCCTACGAAGTTTTTCTGTCTCGTTGATTACATGTTTTGTACGAAAAGAAGCAATCGCAAACATAAGTCCTAATACAACAAACAGGATCGACCATTCTTGCTGCAACAGACATAATGCACACACCACGACACAATCTAACGCCAGTAGAATAAAGTAACTACGACGCACGATTTCTCACCTCTTCTGCCATATCATGAATTTTCACAAATCGATGTCTTAACCCTGATTTTGATACTGATTTACCAGTTTTTTCTTCTAATAACGCACACAATTCCGTTAATGAACTATCAGGATACGCTTTCCTTATTGCAATAACATCTTTCAGCTTTTGGTCTAAGTTATCATACAGAAAAGACCCTTCAATACAAGCGATGTCTTCCAATTGCTTCGTTGCTGCAGATTGTGCTTTCATTTCATTTGCCACATCAATATTATTCAATCTTTGAATATTATTTGCTAGATCTCTTTCAATACGAATATTTTCAAAATCAAACAAAGCCTGCTCTGCCTCTATGATTCTTAAAAAATCCGCAATCTTTTCTGCTGCCTTCACATACACTATAAAACGCTTCCTTCGCTCAATTACTCTAGCATTCAAATAAAAACGATTCATCACATCCTGTAAAAAATACGCATGGCTTTCATTTGCAGCAGTTATTTCTAAATGATAATCTGTTTTTTCAGGAGGATTGATTGAACCAGAAGCTAAAAATGCCCCAACCAAATATGCACGTGCACTATTATCCGTAGCAACGATCTTTTGCAGAGGTTTTTCCAACAACCCTCTTGCACTATAAATTCCTAACTCAGTCAATATAACAGGTGCACCAGACAATATCCGCAAACCATAAATACGATTTTTCTTAAGATTCATCTTCTTTTTAACAAATAACTCAATTTCACTATTAAACCGTTCTTTGATCATACGATAAATCGTTCGTGCAACTGCAGCATTTTCAACCATAACAAGAATTGTCATACCACGATTAGAAAAGGATAAAGAAGAAGTCATCTGTATTAAAGCAGATAACTCTGCTCTTGCATCGTTACCTTCCATGACTTTTGATGAAACTTCTTGTTTTACATTTGATGAAAATGACACGTTTTACTCTCCTAATAATTGTTCTACAACTTGTTTGATTTTTTCTGGATCATGGCGTATTAAATGTCCATCAAAGCGCAATAAAGATACTTCGCGAATGCTATACGCATGCTCTTTATCACGAATCGTTACAACACTACTGCCTTCTTTTGCATATGCTTCAATACTTTCTTTTGGCAAAGGATCAGATGCTACAACAACTTCATCAACTGGTGTACCATGTTTTAATAATGCATCCACATGATCTTCCACACTATACCCATCTGTTTCTCCAGGCTGTGTCATCGCATTGCAAAAATACACTTTTTTTCCTTTAGCACGATTCAAAGCAGAACGAATATCTGGAATAATAACATTTGGAAGTATACTTGTATAGACCGAACCAATACCAAATATAATCAAATCTGCTTCTTCTATTGCTTTTACCGCTTCTTTTTCTGCACGCACATATGTTTCATAAAACACTTTGCGTATATGATTATTGACATCCGGAATATTTGCTTCACCTCTAACAATTACCCCATCTTCCATCTGTGCATAAAGTGTAATAACTTGCGAAGTTGCTGGAATGATTTTCCCTTTAACATTTAAGATGCTTTGTACTTTTTGGACCGCTTCTAAAAAGGAACCACACTGTTGCGTCAAAGCAGTTAAAATCAAGTTTCCAAGATTATGTCCAGCAATATCTTCCTCTGTACCATTTGGATCATCAAAACGATAGTCCATTAACGCAGTCATCAAATCATCATTTGCACTCAGTGAAATCATGACATTTCGAATATCTCCCATAGCAGGAATATGAAACTGTCTACGTAATCTTCCCGTAGATCCACCATCATCTGCAACCGTAACAATTGCGCTAATATCTAAATTTTCAATATTCTTTATGCCCCTGCAAATTGCAGACTGCCCATGTCCGCCACCAATCACAACAACTTTCTTATTCATGTTCGCGTGCCCAAACTTTCTCTTCTCTATGCTGTTTATAACATTTGTATTTTTTACTGTAGTTATCAAACAACCAATTTGTGATTGCTACAGAACGATGCTGCCCACCTGTACAACCTATCGCTACTGTAAAATGATTTTTCCCTTCATTTGCATATTGTTCAAATGCATAATCCATAAAAGCCGTTAATTTTTCTAGAAATTCGATTGTTTCAGGCTTATTCATTACATAATCATACACACACTTATCATTTCCATTATATGGGCGTAAAGTAATTTCCCAAAATGGATTTGGCAGAAAACGCACATCCACCATCAAATCTGCATCCATTGGAACACCATATTTATATCCAAATGATTCAAACGAAATAGAAAACACTGGAACTTGTTCTTTAGAAAAGTACAATTCTATCTTTTTCTTAAATTCTTTTTCTGAAAGGAAAGAAGTATCTATTGTAATAAATGAATTGTTCATGTTTTTTGCAAACATCTGTCTTTCCACAGAAATTGCTTCATCTAATGTATTACAAGTATTGCTCAACAACAAAGGATGCGTACGTCTTGTACTCTTATAACGATGCAGCAAAACAGAATCATTAGCATCTAGAAACAAGACTTGTACTTCGATATTCTGCCCTTTTAGCAACCTTAAAAAATCCGCAAAATCTTGTGCTGAAGTTGATAAAGCAATGTAACTATAGCGAGGATCAATACTCGTCTCAATCATATCTACAAGTAATGAAACAAGCTGCACAGGAAAATTATCAATCACATGATACCCCATGTCTTCTAAACTACGTGTCGCAACACTCTTTCCAGCACCACTCATCCCAGAAACAAGTACCACTCTTTTATTCTTTTCCATGTAACCACCTCTCTTTATTCCGCTATCATTTTAAAACAATACAATTTCAGGAACAACAAAAGAAAAAAACGAATCAGCCAAAGATCCGTTTTCTATCAGTACTTAAATTATCACAATAATACCGAACAACCAATGTTAAATCTGGATGTGCAATATCCCCATGGATAACACTATCACCTTCAAGCATGTTTCTCTTCATACCTTCTATAGCATCAAGAAGATCATCCTCGCATATCAGAATATCTTTCACACACATATCCATCGCATTCCATCCATTTTCATGAAATTCATTTTTCTTCCAGCAAATCATTTGTTCGTATTCAAAATCAGTCATATTAAATCACTGCTCCAGTCATGCTTTTCTTCTAATACTTTTAAAAGTTCCATGATATCTGAAATCGTCGCATTTGGTTTCTCTGCTTCGATTTTTTCGCGTTTTTCTTCATTTGTTATATATCCAATTGTGAATACTCCAGCATTTTTACCAGCTTGTACATCAGACACATTATCACCAATATAAACAACACTATCATGACCAACATTTAACATTTCACATGCTTCGATAATTCCATCTGGACTAGGTTTTGCATGGCGATATCTTTCCGTACCAACAATCATATTGAAGTACTCTTCAATCTCCAAATCTTCTACCCAAGTCTCACAAGATTCACTCAATCGTGATGTCACAATAGCAGTAACATACCCTTGCTTTTTTAATTCCTTCAAAACTTCTACAGTGTGTGGTAAAGTTGAAACCAAATGCCTACCTGGTAATGCTTTTTGAAATTCTGTATATTCTTTCATTAATACGTCTGTATTTT
>ERZ808240.3478-NODE-3478-length-15286-cov-12.049570_pt1 | contig 15286 bp, 9 predicted proteins | sample MGYA00521084_ERZ808240 | MGnify/ENA primary metagenome ERZ808240 (study PRJEB31516, sample SAMN03275571) | gut metagenome | biome: mammalia-associated habitat; material: feces | host: Papio cynocephalus | place: Kenya | collected 2012-08-06 ... | reverse complement strand
CGGCTCGTGATGAGCGATGACATCACCCCGGACAGCGCCCGCTTCTGGGACATCGACACCGGCACCCGCCTCGACAAGGATCGCTTCCGCAAGGACTACGGCCACGTCGGCGACGCCTACAAGACCGTGTTCGAGAGGCTGACCGGCAAAAAGGTTGACTGAACACTCCAGCAAAAATACCTCTTAAGGTTTCGGAAATATCCTGAAATTTAGTACATTTGGAATTCTGTCGGAACTTGTTTTCGGCATATGAATCATACACAAGAGCTGTAGAACGACATAACATTCATTGAATATGAGACCTTTATTTCTGACAAATACTCTTACACGCAATAAAGAGCTTTTCAAGCCGATCCAACCTGGACACGTGGGAATGTACGTCTGCGGACCGACTGTCTACGGGGAGGCTCACCTTGGACACGCGCGTCCGGGAGTGACTTATGATGTGCTTTTCAAACTGCTCAGGCATCTGGGCTACAAGGTGCGCTACGTGCGCAACATCACCGATGTGGGACACCTTGAGCACGACGCTGACGAAGGTGAGGACAAGATCTCCAAGAAGGCCAGGCTGGAGCAGCTTGAGCCGATGGAGGTTGTGCAGACCTACACGTTCCGTTACCACGAGGCGATGCGTCAGCTGAACGTGGCGCCTCCTTCGATCGAGCCGAGGGCGTCGGGACACATCATCGAGCAGATCGAGACCATCAAGAAGATCCTTGACGCGGGCTATGCCTATGTTTCCAACGGATCAGTCTATTTCGATGTCGAGAAATACAACAAGGACTACCACTATGGTGTCCTCTCAGGACGCACCCTTGACGACACACGCGAGGGCACCAGAGAACTGGACGGACAGAGCGACAAGAAGGCTCCGTACGACTTCGCGCTCTGGAAAAAGGCTGAGCCTGAGCACATCATGCACTGGCCGAGCCCATGGAGCGAGGGATTCCCTGGATGGCATCTGGAGTGCTCCGTGATGGGCGAGAAATACCTCGGCAACGAGTTCGACATCCACGGCGGCGGAATGGATCTGATGTTCCCTCACCACGAGTGCGAGATCGCTCAGAATGTGGCCAGCCGCCACACCCAAGGCGTTCACTACTGGGTGCACAACAACATGATCACGATCAACGGCCAGAAGATGGGCAAGTCCCTGGGCAACTTCATCACCCTGCCTCAACTCTTCAGCGGACAGCACGAGAAGCTCGCTCAGGCATATTCCCCGATGACGGTTAGATTCTTCATCCTTCAGGCGCACTACCGCAGCACGCTGGATTTCAGCAACGAGGCTCTGCAGGCGGCCGAGAAAGGATTGAAGAGGGTGATGCAGGCCGCGAAGGATCTGCGCGCGTTGGCTTCGGCAGCCGGAATCACCGACACCGAGAAAGGTTCTGAAGGAGATCCAGTTGACGCGATGCAATACGGAGAGTTCATCACCGCAACGGCTCCTGACACCTGCCCTGCCTCTTCCGAGGAGGTCAAAGGAATATTCAATGCTGTCTATGATGCGCTTTGCGATGACCTCAACACTCCTATAGCGCTGTCACACATCTTCGATGCGGTGCGGCTGATCAACTCGGCCAAGGCCGGAGAACAGAAGCTCAGCAAGGATGATCTGGAGACTTTGACACAGCTTTTTGATGACATCGTGTTCGGGGTTCTCGGTCTCAAGGACGAGGCCGCGGCGGAATCTGGCAAGGGACAGGAAATCGTGTCCGGTTTGATGGACATGGTGCTGGAAGAGCGCGCCAAGGCCAAAGCAGCGAAGGACTGGGCGGCCAGCGACGCCATCAGAGACCATCTCAAAGTCCTTGGAATAACCGTCAAAGACACGAAGGACGGAGCAGAGTGGACCATCCAATAACCTCAGCAATGAATATCGCAGATTGGATTCTTCAGCAGTATAACCTGAAGAATCCAATTCTGATGAAAAAACGAATAACAACAAAACAAGATGAAACGCAAAAGATATATTTCCGTCTCTGTCATGTGCTCCAACCTGATGAATCTGGGGCAGGACATCAAGGCCTTGGAAGATAACGGGGCAGACATGCTCCATATAGACGTGATGGACGCTCATTTCGTCCCGAACCTCACTTTCGGCCCGGATTTCATCAAAGCGATGCAGGCCGTAACCACGATGCCGGTTGACGTGCACCTTATGGTGGAGGATCCTGAACTCATCATGAACAAGTTCACGGTCAGGAAAGGAGACATCGTCTCACCACACATCGAGGTCAAGAAGGATTACCGCGCGCTGGCGGGCAAGGTTCATGCGGACGGAGGGTTCTTCGGCCTTGCGGTGAACCCGGAGACCGATGTGGAAGCCATCAAAGAGTACCTGGATGTGCTTGACACTGTCACACTCATGCTGGTACACCCTGGAGCCGCGGGAGCGAAGATGGTGGACGGCATCATGGACAAGGTCGCCGAGATGCGCAAGTTTCTTGATTCCAATGAGCGCGAAGACATCCTCATCAGCGTAGACGGAAGCGTCAGCAAGGAAAGAGCCAATCTCATGGCCGGAATGGGAGCCGACATATTCGTAGGCGGAACCGCCGGCATCTACAGAAAAGGGATGGCCCTTTCCGAGACCATCCCTCAAATGCGTGACGCCATAGACTTCTAAGAGAGAAATCACTTAATATTACTCCACGTTTCGGAATCCAGAGTAATCTGTCTGAAGCGTGGAGCATTTATATTCATTGACCTCTCCGCTCCCCGGAATGGTCTGGGTGGCGCGGATCTCCCAGTTCTGAACCCGCGTAGGGTCTCCGCCCGGGGCCTCGATGTACCAATAGTACTGAGGGGTATTTCTGGCCCAAGTGGCAGTAGACCGCCCCAGTTCATTATAGAAGAATGAGACAACACAGATGTCGTTGATCTTGGAAGGGACACGTTTCAGATCGCCGATCTTCTTTCCGTCCTGAAAGAGTTCGACCTTCCAGTTGTCTTCATCGCTGTTCCAGACACTTGCGACAAAACAACCTTTTAGCCCTTGAAAGCCTTCTGCCTTGATTTCCTTAGGGCCGACACCGCCGGATGTCCATGAATATTCATACTTGCCGGTCGGCCGGCCATCCGCCCCGCCATAGATCTGATTGCCGTCATAGACGCGCATCTGGAGATCCGGCGACTCGTTGGTGCCTTTCGCCAGCCAGTTCTTCATCGTGTTCCCTGAGACTTCATAGACGCTGTACCCGTTCGGTTCACCGGCCAGATTCATGTTGCAGGTCCACCAAGCGCCGCACGCCGCTCCATGAATATGCTCGTACACAGGAGTTCCTCCCTTTGTCACATAGTCATGATGAATATAATTCTGCGCATAGTGGGTGTGTCCGATCATGAGATGCGCCTCGTGGAACTCCGTCAGACATGAGATGGCCTCAATCATATTCTTGATTTGCTTTGTGCCATTCTTGTCCACGCTGTGACGGAACTGGATGTGAGTACAGAGGACAACCATCTTGCCGGCCTTGTCCTGAACCAGTTCAAGATCCGACTTGAGCCACTCCAGCTGCTTGTCCGTGATGCCGTCATCATATTTCCAATGCTTGCCGTCAGAGGTTGTGCAGATCACGTCGTCCATCACGATGATGTGAACGTCACCCCTGTTGAACGAATAGTCCGTCGGTCCGAAAAGATCGACATATTTCTGAGTGGCGGTGTAGTCATCCTTGCAGGAAGCGTCATGATCGTGATTGCCGATGCAGTTGTAAATCGGAAGATAATCCCCTGAATCCAAAGAGAATCCAGAGAGAGCCTTATGCATAGGTCCCCACTGCACTGTGTTGTCAAATGTCAGGTCGCCGAGGGTGACAGCATAGGCATTCAGGTACTTTCCTTTGGCCTGCGACTCGGACATGAACCTTCTGAGGTCCGGAAGAGTCTCTGTCTCGAACCTCTGAACGTCAGAGTCTGTCTTGCACTGCGGGTCACCGATCATCACCAGTGTGAAATCCTTCTCGGGCGCGTCAAGCGGATCCAGCACGAAGTCATTCCTGTTCTGCTTGTTCAGATCAATCGGAGTAGTGGAATAGAACAGCGGCAGTTTTGATTGTGGGTTGAGAGCCGCTTTGTATTCAGCAGGAAGCGTGTAGTACACATTCCGGCACTTCTCATCGGCCGTGAACTGGTAAACCCCGTTCTTGTCCGTCACCGTGAAAGTGTAGCCGTCCGTGACCGGCACGCCGGCGATCCCCTTCCCGGTACGGGAATCCTTGACAAGACCATAAAGATTATTGTTCTTGCTGATGCGGGTTCCGTTCAGTTTCATAGCATTGGCCGCACACGTAGACATGAGCGACATCGCCACAATCAAAAATATGATAGTTCTTTTTATATGCATCATTAATTATTTTTTAAGCAAACAGCAGTCAAAAAAGAACGGGGAAATATCCCCGTTCCCTAATACTTATGAATGGATTCTAGAATCCGCTATAATCTGTCTGCAGATCCGTGCAGGAATAGACATTGACCTCTCCGCTGCTCGGGATTGTCTGAGTCGCGCGGACTTCCCAATTCTGCACTTTGGCCGGATCACCGCCCGGTGCTTCAATGTACCAATAATGCTGAGCGGTTGTGGTCGTCCATGTCGTCGTGTTCTTGCCCAAATTGTTGAAATAATATGAGACGACACATATATCAGGGACTTTCGACGGCACTCTCTTCATGTCACCGACCTTTTGGCCATTATGGAAAAACTCAACCTTCCAGTTCTTGTCATCGTCATTCCATATCGCTGCGACAAAAGATCCTTTCAGACTTGAATTACCCTTGGCGGTGATATTGGCGGTTCCTCCTTTACCGCCATTGTACCACGTGTACTGATACTTTCCTGGCGGAACACCATCGGAACCTCCATAAATCTGGCTGCCGTTATAAACACGCATCTGATAGTCAACATCGTTCTTCGTGCCTTTAGTAACCCAATTCTTAATGCTGTTCCCTTCAATCTCGTAAAGACTGTAGCAGTTAGGCGCACCGTTCACATTCATATTGCAAGACCACCATGCTCCGCATGCCGCGCCATGAACGTGTTCGTAAATTGGTGTGCCTCCCTTGGTTATATAAGAAGAGTGAATCCAATTTTGAGGATAATGGGTATGCCCGACCATGATATGCGCCTCGTGGAATTCCGTAAGAAGTTTAAGGACTTCGGCATAATTCTTATCCTTGTTCACAGAGGCTCCGCCGCTGTTGGCTCCTCCCCTGAAAGGAATATGGGCACAGAACAGAATCATCTTGTTCTGCTTGTCCTTCACCAGATCAAGATCCGCCTTCAACCATTTCAATTGAGAACTCGTGATGCCGGCGTCATAATCCCAGGTCTTGCCATTGGTGGTTGTGGTAAGCACATTGTCCATCACCACGATATGAACATCACCTCTATTGAAAGAGTAATCCACGGGGCCGAAAAGATCGACATAGTTCTGAGTCGATTCATACTGTGTGTTTGTAGAGGCGTCATGGTCATGATTACCAACCATATTATAAAATGGAATGTAATCAGATCCGTTGGCCGAAAACTTCGACATGACATTACGCATCGGCTTCCACTGAACGGTGTTGTCAAATGTGATGTCACCCATTGACATGATGTACACATTCTTATACTTTCCATTCGCCTGCGAGGTCGAAATGAAATTCCTCATGTCCGGCAATGTCTCAGTACGGAATCTCTCTCTGTCGGAATCAGTTTTGCACTGTGGGTCTCCTACGGCAAGGTAAGTGAAATTCTTCTCAGGAGAATCAAGCGGTTCCAAAACAAAGTCGTTCCTGTTCTGGCTGTTGTAGGAAATTGTCGATGTGGAATAGAACAAAGGAAGTTTCGTCTCTTTGTCCAACGCGACTTTGTATTCTGACGGCAACGTATAGTACACATTGCGGCAGTACCTGTTCGCCTTGAACTGGTAAACGCCATTGGCGTCTGTCTCTGTGAAAGAATACCCATCAGAGACCGGCACGCCAGCGATGCCTTTTCCAGTCTTGGAATCCGTTATCAGTCCGACAAGGGTGTTTGTGGACTCAATCGAAGTGCCATTGATCACCGTTTCCGTTCCTGGTGTCGGTTTCGGATCCGGTTTGTCAGGCGTTGGATCATCGGCCCCGTTTTTACCGCAAGCAACAACCCCCAGCATGAGGGTTGTTGCAGACATTAGACCGAATAAACACTTTTTAATCCGTAATTTATTCATGTATAATAGTTTAAGATTTTAATCTTCCCAACCGTAATTCTGGCCGAGATTTGGATTCTTTGTCAAGGCTGTCGATGGAATAGGACGGACATAATCCCTGTCATTCCACTCAAGCTTATAATTGTAAATAAGATATCCATGGTCACCCTCAGAAAGAGTCAAGTTCTGGTCTGCGGTTGACGTTCCGGTTTTATAAGCAAATTGAGAAACTTTAGATGCGTTGAACGTATAAGTTTCACCATTGAACTGGATACCGTTTTTATACTCATCGGCAGTCACATAGATACCCATCCAACCACTGTTGTTTGTACCCCTGTCCACTATCAGATCCTGACAAGCCCAACGGCTGAGATCCGAAGAGCGGAGATTCTCACAGATCAACTCTGTGACTCTTTCTCTTCTGATCTCAAGCATGGTGTTTGAGAGAGTAGGGTCACCGTAGTATGATTTCAGCCAAGCATCCTCGACATAACCGGCGGAAGCAGGATAAACATTCTTGACACCTGCGCGCCTGCGGAGCTCACCTACAGTCTCATTCCAGATGGTCTCATCAATCTGACCGAGCTCAGCCTTGGCCTCGGCGTAGTTCAAAAGCACTTCGGCATACCGCAGAATAGGAACATCATTGTCGTTCTTACCCTTAGAGTAATTTTCCTCTTTCTCCTGGCTCCATTTCCTGAACTGATAACCGCTGAATGTATAGGTAAAGTTCAGTTTCTTAAGCACTGATTCTCCCGCCAAGGTCGTGTACAGGTGTCCAGGACCGTGAACAGTGTTGAAAAGACGCCAATCCTTATTGTCGAACTCCTTCGTCACAGACACATCTGGCTTTGCCGGCGTTCCGTCAAGATTCAGGAACATACGCACAAGGTTCTTTGTCGGGGCGGCCTTCTGGTCGTATGTACTTGAGTTCACAACCCAAGTAAGCTCGTTATAGACATTTAGGTCGCCACCTTCATATTCCACGGTCCATATGGACTCGCTGGATTTGCCGAAATCCGTGCTCCTCCAAATGTTGTCATACAAAGAAGTCACCTCCTTGCCATCGGCAACCGAAACAGGAGATCCGGTTACAAGAGAGAACTCTTTGGAGTCAATCACCGACTTGGCTGCAGTGGCAGCGGCGTTGAAGAAATCCTCAGAGGACTCATACTGTCCTGACCATGCGTTGTTTGTCGCCGGGTTTACCTTATGGTACTTACGGAAAGACCCCTCATACAAGCAAACTCTTGACATAAACGCCAATGCGACATATTTGTTGATCACGCCACTATAAGTCTTCAAATCGGCGGACATGTTCTCGCTTGCGAACTTCAAATCCTCAAGAACATTGTGCATCACAAGTTCACGGTCATCCCTGCCGGCGGTAAGGATAGGATCGTCAACGCTGACAACATGGTCAATCCACGGGACATCACTGAAAGTCTTCACTTTAGAGAAGTAGAAGTAGGCTCTCCAGAAGCGGGCGACACCAAGATAATGATTGGCGACCTCATCATTGAAGAGATTCCTGTTCTTTTCGATGCCCTCTATCATCTTGTTGGCCCTGCGGATGCCTTTCCAGTCACTGACAGCCCAGCCACTCTGCTTGACAGAGTTCCATATTCCAGGACGATAAAAATCCGTAGATGTCTGAGTGCAGATGAGATCCGTATAATTATCGCCTTTGCCGATAGTCTCTCCGCTTGGGCGATATGCCTCAATCATTCCATTGGAATATATCTTCAAATCACTTTCAGTCCTGAAGAAATTCTCGGCTGAGATTTTATTTACCGGATCCGCCGTGAGAAAATCCTTGCATGAAGACAACGCAAGAACAGATGCGGCTCCCAAAAGTAATTTAACTGCTATACTTGATTTCATATTAAATTTCATTAGAGTTTATATTCCTTCAAATTAGAAAGTAATGTTCAGACCGAAGGTGTATGTCTTGAGCATCGGATAGGTATATCCCTGTCCAACACCGCTAAGACCTCCAACATTGTCACCAAAGTCAGAATCTCCGAAGCCAAGAGTCTCCGGGTCAAACATCTTTGTGTGCTTGTAAATCGGAGAGAATGTCAGCAGGTTCTCGCCGGAGAAGTAGATCTTTAGCTTCTCCACATTGAACTTCCTTGTCAATTTGCTAGGGAAAGTGTAGTCAACAGTGAGGTTCTTAAGTCTTACATAAGCGGCATTCTGCATATAGTAGTCATTCTCGAATGTAAGAGGACCGTCATTTCTGTTCGCGGCATATGCCACCTGACGAGTGAAGTAAGGCTTGCTTGCGGCATTGGTGACAACCCAATTGGATGTAGAGTAATCAACCTGCACAACATCTTCGGTATGGATCTTAGGAAGATACCCATAAGGGCGGTTGTACATTCCCCAGAAGAAGCCGGACTCACAGCTTGGATACCAGTCACGCTTGCCTACACCCTGCAGGAATACGCTGATGCCGATCCCGTTCCAGTTAGCGCCAAGATTGATACCGAAATAGTAACGTGGGCTCTGGTTGCCGATGCGCTCTAGATCGCCGTGATCGTCAAGAGTACCTTTGCCGTAGTCAATCTTTCCGTCACCGTTGATGTCGATGAATTTAAGGTCTCCGGCATACGCCCTGAAGTTGGATCCGTTCTTGTGGAATTTATCGGTCGCCCAGTTGTTGGCCTCCTCATTGCTGAGGAAGTACCCGTCTGTCCTGAAGCCCCAGATCTCGCCAAGTTCCTTGCCCTCATAGTAGTTGAGGATGTCACCATTAATGTTGTAGTACTTCTTCACCCAAGTGCGTGAATCCCAGACGCTGGCCTTTATGTTATAGTTGAAGTCCTTTCCAGCGAGCTTGAACGAGTCTCTCCAGCCGATCGTGGCTTCCCAACCCTTTGTCTGGATAGCGCCGTAGTTACCTTTAGGTGTGGAATCACCAAGCACCTCAGGAAGATCCGGACCCTGAATGAACATGTCATTGACATCGCGGACATAGTAGTCAGCAGAAATCGAGAGACGGCTCTTCAAGAAATCAGCGTCAAGTCCCGCGTCGTAAGTCGTGACGGTCTCCCATGTAAGATTATCCGGAATGATTGAAGCGGCTGTTGTATAAGGCACTTTCTCCCCATTGATTAGTTTTGAGGATTTTGACACACCCATAAGCTCCAGAAAAGAGTAAGGGTCGATGGTGGCGTTACCAAGTGAGCCGACATTCGCGCGAAGTTTGAAATTATTCATCCACGACTTGGACCATTCCATCCAAGGCTCCTCCGACAATCTCCAACCGACTGATGCGGATGGGAAGAAACCCCACTGTGAATATGAAGGGAACAATGAAGAGCCATCATAACGCGCGGCAACCTCGACAATGTACCTGTTGAGAAGAGTGTAGTTCACACGTCCGAAGAAGCCGACCATGCTCTTGTCATGGCCACGGTCTTCCACACCATACTCATCAGACGCCATAAGTTCAAATGAAGGGATGGAAGGATACAAAAGATCTTTTCTGGTAAGGTAAAGACGACGATAATTCGTCTTCTCAAGATTCCATCCGGCCACGATATTCAAATCATGGTTGTCTCCAAGTTTCGGAGTGTATGTTCCGACGATATTAGAGGAGATGTAATCAGTGTTATAACGCCAGTCTGACTTGTAAGATGAGCTATTGTAACTCTCCAAAGCGCCTGGAGCGCTGTAACCGCTCTGAATGCAAGAGACTCTCGCCTGAGTTGAACGGATGGCTTTGTAGGTGAAGTCGCCTGTGAATTTCAAGATGTTCTTGATCGGTTCGAAATCAAGAGTCGTAGATGTGATCACATCAAGTTTATTATTCTCCTGATACGTGTTTCCGTCCTCGAACGCGCCGTACATACAAGAAGCGCCGTAGAATGTAAGCGTGCCATCCTCATTGAAAGCCGGATAGATAGGTTGTCCCCTATGCTCGAACTGGCGGAGGAGAGGCTGCGAGCCTCCGGACACCATCGGCTGATGATACTTACGTTTGAACACAGATGTGTTATTGGTCAGCTTCAGCCAATCGGTAATCTTTATGGAACCCTTGGCGCGAAGGTTGAACTGGTTGAAATCCTCATTGCCAAGCTTGTAGATACCATCCTGTCCATAGTAGCGTCCGCTGATGGCATAACTTACCTTCTCTGACGCGCCATTGATGCTGAGGTTATGGTTCTGTGTCATGTTCATGTCCTTGTAGAACATGTCAAGCCAGTTGGTGCTCCCATAGTAAGCATAGTTGCTGCCGAAACCGACATCCTTACCGTCACCATAGATCTTACCGTAATTCTCATAGGTAGGATCAGTCTTACGTCGACGGAACTCCTCATGATAAGCCTCGGAATAGGTATTGGATCTATTATTGACGTTTCCAGGCAAAGAACCGGCGGAAGTTGGCGTGCGTTTGTCGTTCCGGAAGAACTCAACAAAAGTGTCGAGCCACTGAAGGCCGTCCGTGACAAGCTCGTCCTCCCACATGATGTTTCTTCTGTTCAACGATACAGAACCGTTGTAGTTCACGGAAATCTTGTCGGTTTTCGGAGTTTTGGTCGTCACAAGAATAACACCGAAAGCACCTCTGGCACCGTAAACAGCTGCGGAAGCCGCATCCTTAAGTACAGCGACGGTCTCGATGTCCTCAGGATTCACGGTAGTAAGGTCTCCCTCAACTCCATCAATGAGGACAAGGGCACTGCTGCCCTGACCGATCGAGTGCTTCGCACCCTTAGCGTTGCCACCAACCTTTTGCCTTGACTGGTATGAAGTTCCGTTTCCACGGATGGTAATAGACCCTTGATGGGTAGGCTTACCATCGGCCTGAACGATGTTCAATCCAGGGATCTGTCCCTGAAGAGACCTCGTCACGTTGGAATTGGTTCGGCCTTCAAGTTCCTCTCCGGACAAGTTCTCGACGGCTCCTACAAGCTGAGTCTTCTTGAGAGTACCGTAACCGACCACAACGGTCGCGTCAAGCATCTGGGTGTCTTCCTGAAGAAGGATATCCAAGTTTGATCTTTTGTTGACATTAACCTCCACCGTCTTATAACCGAAAAGCTGGCAGACAAGGACGGCGTTGGCGTCAGCCTTGATGGTGTATGCACCATTCGCATCAGTCGATGTACCAACAGATGTGCCTTTGACCATTACGACCGCCCCGGGGACAGGCTCATTGGTTGCGGCTTCTTTGACAAAACCAGATACGGTGAGTTTCTGCGCGGACACGTTAGATGGCACCAGAAACAAAAGAATCGCCATAACGGTCGTCATCAAACCGTTCGTAAGCAATAATAATTGTCTGCACTTCCCCTTTTCAGAAGAAGAACTGGTTATTATGTGATTCATTTTAATCGTCATAAAATTTCTATAAAAATTACCAGAACCGAAAAAGGTTCATGATTCAGTGGCAAACTGAAATCTTCGGCAATATTTCCAATGGTTTACAAGGTTATTGTGGTTCTTTTATCCTCGCATCAATGATTAAAATTAATGATGAATATTATTGTACTATTAAATTAAATCTGTAACTGTCAATGATTTTGTCAAACGGCGCGTTTAACAAAAACTATTTGTATTTCACAAACGGGGCTTTTTCGTCCAGAAATCTCTTTACCTCTATGGCTCTGTCGCAGCAGAGATACTCCGCACCTAGATACACACCCAGCATGATGTCCTCAGGAGTCCTCGAAGGCCAAAGGGAAACGGCCAAACCAGCTTCTTTCGCTTTCTTCACCATAGAACGCGTGGTGCCGTTCATGTTGCAGCCGATCCGCTTGATTCCCATTGCCTCTGCCATCTGGATAGTCTCATCACAAACAGGCTTGCTGAAAATCATTAGCATATCAGCGTCCGGATGAAGTTTCCTCATCATATTCAAAGCATCCCGGCTGCTGGATGTGAACAGATATGTGGAATGCTCCGGCTTCTTGGCCATAACCGCCTTGTAGAGTTTGTCGCAATACTCGCGAAGGCGATCCTCAGGATAACTTGACGCGGGGCTGACCTTCATTTCAAACTCAACATAGAGGCCATCCTTATCTGAAAGGAAGCCCACAAGCTCATCAAGGAAAAGAATCTTGTTGCCTTGGAATGTAGTCAACTTGCGGATTTCATCAGATGTCATTGATTCCACCGCACCCGAGCATGGAGTCAATCTGGCGAACGTCTCATCGTGGTTTACAACAAGCAGTCCGTCCTTGCTCATTCTGATGTCGGTCTCAAAGCCTCTTATACCATGTTCGTAACAAGCCTTGAATGCCGGGAGCGTGTTCTCGTCATACTCGAAACGGCTTGCGCGATGGGCAAAAAACTGCACTGCCTGAGTCTGTGCGTACAAGTCCATCGTCCATACGGACAGTACAATAACAAATAAAATCCTTAATTCTTTTCTCATAATTTGACACAAATATTCAAGCTCGTATATACCCTTTTATAATATAGGTAAACCTGGACCGAGAAATTCAGGCTTACGCCTAAAAACGTTTGAAAACATTTGCAAAAGTACAAAAAAATCGGCAATAACCTTGCATTTCTCATTTAACTTGAATATTTTTGTCTTGGCAAACTGAAAATAAAGTTCACTTTCGAGTGACATCATACATCATCCGATGGTTGTTAAGGGTGCTTAAGAAGCATAGCCTTAATATTTTAGTATTTACAGTTTTCAACTAACAATCACTAAAGAAAAATATGAAATCCATTAAAGCCCTCGCGGCCGTAGCCTTGGCTTCTTCTCTTTTTATAGGATGTGAAGAAGAAGAGCACTTTGGCATTGACTCATCCAAACCGGCGCCGAAGGAATTCACTTATGATGAAGAAAATTCATCGGAAACATCCATTTCCGTCTACTGGGACGACGCCAGCATGATTGAGGCTGGGGCGACCAGCACTACAGTCCAACTCACCACAGAGCTCAACAATGGTGACAACTACGACAACAGCGTCTCTCACACAATCATCTACAGCGACGAAAAGGTAAAAGTCAAAAACGCCACGACTTTCACCGGTCTGAAAAAATTCAGCCAGTACTATATCAGAGTCAGAGCCAACTATCCAAGATCCGTATTCTCTGACTGGGTATATATCACTCAAGACAACGAACCTGTTCAACTTGTGCTCGGCTACGGTTTCGTAAAACCTGATTTTGTCGGCATTCCTAATCTTACGGCGACTCCGCTTGCGGATGCTATCACCTTGAAATGGGATCCATGCGTAAATGCCGTCAAATATGTCGTTGAATACAAACTTGCTTCCGCTTCTGACTGGACGACAATCGAGACAGAGGAGACCACCCTGAAGATTTCCGACCTTACGGACAAGACAGCGTATAATGTTAGAGCCAAGTCTCTCAATAAGGACGGCAAGGAATCCGAATACTCCGAGACACTTGACATCACCACACTTGAAAAGGCCGCGTTCCCTAAGGACATAGCGACAGCCGATGAGTTTGTCAAACTCTTCAACGGAAAGGAACTCACCACCGCAGACGCCACAAGTGTTGTCAACCTGACCGCAGATATCGACCTTGCAGGGAAAACAATCCCGACATGCGCCATATTCCCGGGAATCTTAAACGGTAACAACCACAGCATCAAGAACTGGAAAGGAACCGCTCCTCTATTCACAGAAGTCGGAACAGTCAAGGATCTTGTGATTGACGCGTCATGCTCATTCACTCCGACGGACTCTGAATTCGGAATCATCGCCATAAGGAACAAGGGCGAACTCTCCAACATTACAAACAAGGCGAACATCACAATGAATGCCGACTCATTTGACGACGCTGTCATCTGTGGGGCCATTGTCGCGGAAGGTCTGGCCAACATCACCAATTGCCACAACACCGGCAACATCACAGTTACAGCTCAGACATCAATGAAGGGTGCGGCCGTCGCAGGTGTCGCCGGATACCTCAAGGCGACAATGAAAGACTGCTCTAATGAAGGAACGATAAGTGTCTCATGCTCGTTTGTCAATGGTGCGTCAACCATTGTCGATGTGAAGAATTGCTCTCCTTCCGTAGGTGGTCTCGTCGCTTATGGCGGCAATGACGAAAGTGGACAGTTTGCGATGACGAATTGCGTGAACAAAGGCAAGGTATCTCTTGTGAACACCTCTATTGATTCTATCTCCGAGAGCATAAAGAGACAAGACATCGGAGGTATCGTAGGTGCATCAAATGGAGACATTACCAACTGTACCAACTATGGTGAGGTTTACATCAAACTCGCGTCAAGCAGTGGCTCAGCAATGTCTGGTTATGAGGCAGTACTCATGGCTGGAGGTATCACTGGAGGTGATTGGTACGCCGCAGGACAGATCAAGTCAAATATTACAGGATGTACCAACGAAGGTCCGATCAACGTGTTCTCTGATGCATCGAAATCCAACTCTGCGGTAGGCGGAATCGTAGGATGGCCTGGAAAAGAGGCTAAGCAAAGCACATGCACGAAAGACTGTGTCAACAAAGGTGACATTACCATCAGTGGAACTGTAAAGGTGCGCGCAGGTGGTGTTCAAGGAGGCACCGGCAACATGGACAACTGTATAAACGAAGGAGAGATTAGTTTCGACTCCGGCGACAAGGCCAGTGTTATCGGCAGCCTCTGCGGTTTCCACTCACAAGGCAACACCATCGAGAACTGCAAGGCATTCGGAAAAGTGACCGCCACGGCTGCCGTCGATGGCATCGGAGGCCTTATCGGAAACATCGGCAATGCTGCCCACAACACAGGAAACGGTTGCGTCGTGGATTGCGTGATTTCCGGTGGAGCCGAGGCCACAAGAGGTCTTGTGATCGGTAAATTCAACGGCAAGTCAAAGAACATCACTCTTGGCGAAACCAGCCCGATCAAAGTATCCGGCACCGTTGACGGGATCACAATTGACGCAGGCAACTTCGCTAATTTTGTACATGGAACCACAAACTACACAGATGGTGTACATGTAATCAAAGCTGTCTTCGGCAAATAATCCGAACACTCTGATATTCAAAAGGGGATGACCAACCGGTCACCCCCTTTTCTTTTTGCCAGTGGCACTGGTTGTGATGTCCACCGGTGGTCAGTAAGCATCCGAAGAAGTGCGTATTGACAAAGATGTAATGCAACTGGCAC
>ERZ808240.3477-NODE-3477-length-15288-cov-13.647804_pt1 | contig 15288 bp, 15 predicted proteins | sample MGYA00521084_ERZ808240 | MGnify/ENA primary metagenome ERZ808240 (study PRJEB31516, sample SAMN03275571) | gut metagenome | biome: mammalia-associated habitat; material: feces | host: Papio cynocephalus | place: Kenya | collected 2012-08-06 ... | reverse complement strand
TTGTATCTCTTTCAGCATTTTGCACATCTGAAACTTGTTTTCAGATACACCCTAGATTTATTGTTGTTAGATTGGGGCAAAGATTTTGAAGCAAAAAATGACATGTCTTATTTTGCGGAAAGTATCTTTCGACATTTTTACAAGTATCGTGAGATTTATCTTCTGATCTATCGTCAAGGCCTTTCAAACCACATTTACTCCTCTATAAGAAGGGCCTGCAAACTGGATAGTTCTTCCAATAGTATAGAACGTTATATCAAATCGCTGTTTGCAGGAATGACATTTGGTATGGTAGATGAATGGATGCGTAATGGGATGCAGGAATCACCAGACGATATCATTCGGCTAATAGAGGATTTGATGCCGAATACCTGATTTGGGTATCAATTCTCTATCTAGCAGGGTTTGGGGCAGGCACGCCCCAACAAGAAGCTGTCTACGGGGCAAGAATTTTCAAGAATTGAAAATTTGTGGCCACGGGACGATTCTTGCTCTCATGAACAACAGAAAACCCAGAACTGCACAGTTGATTCAGCTAACAGTTTTGGGTTTCTTGTTATCAGGTCAAAATACTGTTTTACGAACACCCAGTTATGCGACAGCCTCTATTTTTGTACGAATCGGCGTAAGAATCAAACAGTATCAATACCCAAAACAAAAGCATGTGCAACAAATTTTCTTGAAAATCAGAAATTTTCGATGGATTTGTGATGCACATGCTTTTTGAATTGTTTGATTATACGTTTGATTTTGAAAATGGCTGCTGCACTTTCGGCTAAAACGATGTGCAACAGCCCCTTTTCTGTTATTTCACCGTCTGTGCCGCCTGTTTATGGAGCAGCTTGATGAATTCCCGTTCCTCCGGGCGGAGTCCGCCCTTGTCCGGGTAGACCAGCACATCTCGCATCTTCTGCTTCTGCGCCGGGCATTTCTTTAAAACCAGATGGAACTGTTCCAATGCTTTCTGCGGCATCGGCGACGCCCACATATAGGCCGTCGGCATCCGCTGTAAAATCGAGAATTGACTACACCGTTCGTAGACATGGATGCGGCGGCTCTCGTTGACATGCCAGCGGATTCCATCACCGCCGTCCTCACCCGGCAACTGAAAATCATCGTGCAAAACTTCCATGTACCGGTTCAGCTCCGACAGGTCTTTGACTTCGTGTTTTGCCAGTGGCCCGTCACGATTCGTCAACAGATAATACTCAAAGTCCATTACCGGTTCCATCTTCAGCCCTCGCCGGGCGCAGTAATGGCTGTAATGCTCATCGTCCTCGATGGCATACCGCAGCAGCGCAAGATGATATCCTCGCCGGAGAACGAAGTCCATCGCCTCCATCGAGCCGCCCTCCCTGATGTGGATCCGCAATTGCTCCACATCGGCAGTCTGCTCCAAAAAGTCCACCGCTGCATACGAGGCATACGTTGCATGAGGGATCATGACTCGCAATTCCGCACAGCGGCTCTGCTCCTCCCGTGCGCCCTGATTCAACCGGTCGACCTCTTCCAGCACCCGTTCGGCCTGCTCGATAAAGTGTCTTCCCTGTTCCGTCGGGATCATTCCCGTAGACGAACGCTCGAAGATCCGCAGATTGTACTCTTCCTCCAGATTTTTCAAAGCTTTGCTCACGTTTGGCTGCGCCGCATACAGCTGCTTTGCCGCTGCACTCACAGAACCCCATTTCATGATGGCTACCAGATAGCGCAATTCTGTAATGTTCACGTTCTACTCCCTTTTTGCCTTGATACCAAAAACAGCAATATGTCTCATTTTAACAAGAAGAGCTTTGCTGTGTCAAGGCGAACCGATTGACGGAAAACCGCCCTCGTCTTATAATACACTTATAAAAGGGGGAGATTCAGGATGGAATATCGTGTTCTGCGGATCGACGAACAGCTCTACGGCTGTGAGGAACTGGAAGAGGGGCAGCCCGTCTGCTGTGACGTTCTGTTGGAAGATACCGACGGCAGCCGCCGGGTCATCTCCTATCCGGATAAGGAGCTTACCGCCCTCGACATTCAGGAGGGCGACCGGGTCGCCCTGACCGACCACAAACTGCACAAACTGTAAAGGAGTCCTTCCATGCACAGCATTTATTTTGTCCGTCACGGTGAGACGGTCTGGAACGTTGAAAACAAGATCTGCGGCATGACCGACAGCCCTCTGACCGAGCATGGCCGGGAGCAGGCAAAGCAGACCGGCGAATTGGTAAAAAACAGCGGCCTGCACATTGACGAGATCTTATATTCTCCGCTCAGCCGTGCCGCCGACACCGCAAAGGCCATTTCTGAGGCCACCGGCATCCCGGCCCGGGAAGAGCCCCGGCTCCGGGAGCAGTGCTTCGGCAAATACGAGGGCACTCCCCGTGACGGCGCAGAGTTCAAAATCTCCAAGACCCATTTTGCCGACCGGTATGACGGCGGCGAGAGTATGCTGCAGCTCGCTCAGCGGCTCTACAACCTTCTCGACGAGCTGAAAGCCGACACTGGCAAGACCTATCTTCTGGTCGCTCATAACGGCATCGCCCGTATCGTTCAGTCCTATTTCTACGACATGACGAACGAAGAGTACGCCGCCTTCGGCATCAAGAACTGCGAACTGCGAGAGTTCCAGTTTGACGATTAAATGAATTTTTGTGCGAAGCTCTTGACTTTTTTTCCATTCTCGCATATACTGGAAGTGGGCAAGAAATTGGTTAAGATTTCGCTCGTGGCACAAAAACAAACCCCACCGGAATGGCGGTTCCGATGGGGTTCTTGTGTGCTTGCATACCCTTACGTTAGTCGTCAAGCCACTTGCAGATGTAATGGGCTATTACACTTGCTCCGACGGCTACGATTAAATTAGTCAAAATGTTGACCACCTGTGACACCCCCTTTCTGTTGCCAGAATGGGAAGGGCAGCAACAGAACGTATATCACAGGTTTCGACAAAAACAAAGGAGCTTTTCGTATTTCGCGAAAGGCTCCTTTGTTTTATGCCTCCCGATAATGGAAGACCTTATCCTTTGTAATGAACATATAGATCGTGACGACCAGAGCGGCCAGCTCCGCAGCAGAAACTGCCAGCCACACGCCGTCGATGCCGCCCAGCAATTCGGGCAGAGCAAGGACGGCAATGACCTGGAACACCAGCGTCCGCAGGAAAGAGATGAGCGCACTCGTCACGCCATCCCCCAGAGCGGTAAAGAAAGACGAGCCATACACATTGAATCCCATGATCAGGAAGCTGATTGCATACAGACGGAAAGCCCGGCTGGTGAGGAGCAGCAGGTTTTCATCATAGCCGACAAAGAATCGTGCCACATGGGGGATCATGATCATCGACGCTCCCGTCATCACGACAGCGACCACAGCGATGAGCCGCAGGCTCTTCTGGTACAGGTTGTTGACCTCTTTATGATTCCGTGCGCCGTAATGATAACTGACGATAGGTGCGCTGCCAACCGCGTAACCCACAAAGACCGCCACGAACAGAAACGCTGCGTACATAATGACACCGTAAGCAGCAACACCGTCCTCACCGGCAAAACGGAGGAGCTGGTAGTTATAGAGGATATTCACCAGCGACATTGAGAGGTTCGTCATCAGCTCAGAAGAGCCGTTGATGCAGGCATTCAGCAGGACGCGGCCCTCGAACCGGGGCTTGACGAGGTGGAGACGGCTGCTGTTCTCCTTATTGATAAAGTAGAAGACCGGCAGCACGCCGCCGACCAGCTGGCTGATAAAGGTCGCTACCGCTGCACCAGCAACGCCCCATTTCAGGGCACCGACCAGCAGGACGTCCAGAATCATATTCGTGCAGCCTGCTCCTACCGTAAAGGCGAATCCCAGCTTGGGTTTTTCTGCCGTCACAAAAAAGCTCTGAAAAAGATTCTGCAGAATATAGGTCGGGATAGACACCAGCAGGATACGGCCATAGGTCAGGGCATATTCCAGCATCTCGTCCTTCGCACCCAGCAGCACAGCCACTGGCCGGATGATGACAAGGCCCAGCACCGTCATGACAACGCCGACGATGAATGCCGTCCAGACGAAGAGACTGAAAAAGCGGTCGGCTTTCTTTTCGTCGCCCTCGCCAAGGGTGATGCCGACAATGGCACTGCCGCCCGTGCCCAACATAAAGCCAACGGTACCGATGAGCATCGGCAGGGGCATAATGAGGTTGACAGCCGCGAATGCCGTCTTACCGACAAAATTTGAGACGCACAGGCCGTCGACGATGCCATAAATGGAAGTGAACAGCATGGTGCCGATACAGGGCAGCACGAACCGTATCAGCCGGGAATAATCAAAGTGGTCGGACAATTGGATGGTTTGCTTGGACATAACTTCTCCTTTTGGTTTATGGGGTACAAAAAAGGCCGGACAAGACCGCATCCAGTGCATGTTCCCTCTTCTGCTGTTCTGTTACGTCCAGCAACAGCCTCCGGAAAACGCAGTCTGCGGCATCTTATCCGGCCTTTCAATTACGTTGAAACAGCCTCCGATGAGCGAAAAAGAGTATACCAAAGTTTATTTTTTCTGTCAAGCATCCCTGTTTTCTGCGCATTGCAGCCCAGTATACGCCACTGTTCCGGAGTTTTTAAGGCCATCCGCTTCAAATCACAAAAAATATTTTCGCTGCTCGTCTCCATTTTTAGACTCTTTTTGTCGAAACCGCCCGGAATCATTGACGAACTGTGTATTTTTTTGTATACTGAGTGGGAAGATGTGGCATATTTTTCCTACAAGCTGTTCCCACATTTTGGCCTGCGGAAAAAACCGCCAAAAACATCAGCAGTATAGGATAAAGGAGAAACGCACACTATGAAAACAACCGGTATCGTTCGCGGCGTCGACGCTCTGGGACGGATCGTCCTGCCCAAGGAGCTGCGCACCAGTATGCGTCTGAACGCAGATGCCAAGCTCGAGATCTTTGTAGATGGAGATTCCATCATCCTGAAAAAGTACCGTCCGGCAGGCAGCTGCGATTTCTGCGGCGAAGTGGATGAAAAATCCGTCCAGTTTGCAGGATACTGCATCTGCTCGGCCTGCCGCAAAAAGATCAGCGCACTTTGATTTCCTGCCAAAGGAGACTCGTCCATGAGCCAAATGACCGATTTTACCCTGCCTTCCACCGTTCCCGGTCGGACGCTCCATGCGTTCCGCTGCGTACCGGAAGGAAAGGTGCGCGCCATCGTTCAGTTATCACACGGAATGGTGGAATTCATTGACCGTTACAAGCCGCTAGCGGAATATCTGGCCGCTCGCGGCATTCTTGTCACCGGCCACGACCATCTGGGTCACGGCGGTTCCATCCGCACCAAGGACGATTACGGCTATTTTGCCGAGCCGGACGGCAACCGCGCTGTTCTGGACGACCTGCACGCTATGACCGTCCTGACAAAAAATCTCTATCCCAGTGTTCCCTATTTCCTGCTGGGTCACAGCATGGGTTCCTTCTATGCCCGGCAGTACCTCTGCGAGTACGGCGATGAACTGGACGGTGCCATCATCATGGGAACCGGCTTCCAGCCCAAGGCCCTTGTCACGCTGGCAAAGACGGTCTGCCGGGTGCTGGCGGTCTTCTTTGGCTGGCAGCACCGGAGCAATTTTGTCAAGAATCTTTCCTTCCTCGGGTACAACAAAGGTCTGGAAGGCCGGACGCCCCACGACTGGCTCAACCGGGATCAGGCCGAGGTGGACAAATACCGTGCCGATGAGCGATGCATGTTCACCTTCACCCTGAACGCCTATTACAGCATGTTCACCGGCATTCTCCGGCTGTACGATACCGATTTCCTGAACCGGATGCCGAAAGATCTGCCGCTCCTCTTCCTTGCCGGCGATGCCGACCCGGTGGGCGAACAGGGCAAGGGCGTAAAGCGTGCCATCGAAAGCCTGAAAGCCGTCGGCGTGAAGAACATCGAGCTGAAGCTCTATCCCAGCGCACGGCATGAGCTGCTGGTGGAGACGAACAAACTCGAGGTCTTTGCCGATATTGGGAACTGGCTGGACAAACAACTGAACCACTGAGACAAAATACCGCCCGGCGAGAGGCAGCTGAATCTCTCGCCGGGCGGCAATTGTTTTTGATTTGAATTTCAGATGATTTTAAGTTCAGATTTTATTCGCATGCTTCAGGACAAAGGTACGAGCCTCGTTCTTTGCGAAGTACGGCGTATACTTGATTTTGAGCTGCTCCCAGTTGCTCGGAACGATTGCAAATGCCTTGATGCAGCCAGTCTTACCCGGCTCCAACTCACCGAGGACACCAAAGTCGATGGTTCCGCTCGATGCCGTCCGGTAACCGATGTCCGCATGATAAACCGTTCTGCCGTTGCCATCTGTGATTGCAAAATCGCTTTCTGCCAGACTACCATAGTTATTGTTATAAATAGCCTTGATAATATCCGACAGCTTATCAGCGGTGGTATTGCCCATCCGAATCGTCTCATCCGAATTGTTCTCAATACCGATGCAGATTTGAATCATGGTCTTGTTGTTGTAATTTCCAACAATACCAGCAATCGGGTCCTGCTCATAACCCAGCAGAGTAACCTTGACCTTGCCGACCGTAGCCGCCACATTCTGGCCATAGGTCTTTCCGTCATCCGTGCCGCCGCCTGAGCATCCAGCCAGGAGACCGCCTGCCGCTACCGCAAGAACTGTAACGCCAGCGCATTTCATAAAATCACGACGTGAGAAGTTGTATGCCATAAAACAGTGCCTCCTTTTTGTTCTATATTATGCTTGTTTTTGGGCTTTTTCCCGGGAGTATCAAAAGTGTCTCCCTCTGCCCTTATCATACCAGAAGTCCGCAAAAAATCAAGCGGATTTTTTCCACAAAAAGGACGCTGTGTCCCGATTTTATACCAAATTAAAGTAAAGATTTTTTGCTTCTGCCGGGAAAATCCGAGAAGTCGCACCTAAAACGGCAGAATTTTCAGCACAGATGCACAAGAGGAATATCCAACTTTTGTCTAAAAAACAGAAAATGAGTCGAAACGCAAAAAACAGCCGCTGCGTCTCTGAACACAACGGCTGTTGGATCATTCTCAAGCAGTCTTTCTGCCCTTTGCCCAGTGGTCAACGGCGTTCACGATTGCCCTACCACGGCGGCCGAGGAGTTTCGGCAGAAGCAGACGTGCCATCATCCAGACACCATCAAAGTTGTACAGGATGATGAACAGGGTGATAAGACCCGTCCACAAACCATAGAGCGGCAAGTCTGCCAGAAGCAGAAGAGCCTCGCCTGCGAGGATGCCGAAATTGAGGACGACCCGGAGCGGATGGATGCTCATTCCGATCATATTGTGGGCGTCGATGGCACGCAGGGTGAACACGATACCCAGACCAAAGAAGGATGCGTAGGTCGCTCCCACTGCTCCCCACCACTTGATAAAGAAGTAGTTCATGATGCAGTTGCTCACCGCACCGGCCAGCATCGTCCAGAGACTATGGGTCGACTTTTTATTGACGACGTAGGCACTGTTCAGGAACTGGTTGAAGCAGCTGCAGGTGGATGCCAGCGCGAGGAACGGAACGAAGTGCCACGAGTAGTAATAGTTCGATTTCATGACGTGCATGACCGGGCGGCAGAGCCAGATGATACCGGCTGCACAGCAGAACAGCACGCTGGAATAGGTGCGGAAGATCTTTGTAAAGAACGCCGCTCTGCCCTCTTCCTCGGTGACAGCAGACAGCTGCCATGCGTCGTAGAAGATCAGACCCAGCGTCGTCAGGATGGTCGGCAGGAAGTAGCCGGTCGAAAGCAGTCCGCTCCATGCGTCGCCGCTGTGACCGTCGATGCCGTCACACATCTCACGGACAAAGAAAAGGTCAGAAGCGTTGATGACCCAAAAGCTGATCTGTGCCGGGATCATTGGCAGAGAGAACTTGAGCATCTGCTGCCAGAGGTTCTTATTCAGGCCTTTCAGCTCGACAAAGTTCCAGAGCTTGCCGGTCGCACAGAGGAAGAGGACGCTGACGAGGTCGCCGCTGATGATCGCCAGCAAATAGCCGTTTGCACCCCAATGGAAGCCAACCAGATAGAGGACATAGAACATCAGGGTCGCAAAGGTACACAGGATGCCGTCTACGGCGACCAGCTTATTCCACTGACGGCTGCGGACGAACTGAGTACACAGGGTGCGCAGGCAGCTCATGAGGACATAAATATAAATCAAGAAACCATACTGTGCCATATCCGGCAGGAATCGTGCCACCGGCCAGCACAGCACCAGAATGCCAAAGCCGCCCAGAATGGTAAGCAGGCCGTTCGTGAAGACCTGCTTTTCGCTGTTGCCCTTATCCAGACCGAACCGGATGATGGCGTTGGACATGCCCATCGAGACAAAGGGGATGAGTAGGTTTGCATACTGGCTCAGAATTTTCGCCAAGCCGAGGTCCGAGATCTCAGCCATCGCATAGGTCAGGAACGGCTGAACAATAAGGGTCAGCAGTTTCGACGAGAAGCTTGAAATTGCAAAGATGAGTGTGTTTCCGGCCAGCTTGCTGTATTTGTCAGAGCCGGATGTTTTTTCGTTTGCCAAGGGTTCTTTCCCTCCCTGTTTTTCGTCTATTGTTTTAGTAATTCCCTTCGGGCTTTCCAGTCCGGCAGGATCTTTTCGACTTCCGCCCAGAACGCCCGGCTGTGGTTCGGCACAAGAAAATGGCAGTACTCATGTACTACCACATAAATCTGCGCCGCCGCAGGCATATTGTAGAGTCGAAGCGCAAAGGTGATTTGCCGCTTTGACGGCGAGCAGACCCCCCAGCAGCTGCTCATATCCCGTACCTTGATGACGGGTCTTTGTCCGCCCAGCACCTGTGCAAAGGCCGGATAGACCTGTTCGCTCATGGCGGTGAACCGTGCCATTGCTTCCGCCTTGGATGGGAGCGACTGACGGGCTTCCCGTTCTTCCCGGGCTCTGGCTTTCGCCTGCCGCTCCCGGATCCACTCCGCCTGTTCGCTCACAAACCGGTCGGCCTGCTCCCATCCCGTTTTCATCGGGATGCTGACCGCCACCGTTCCGTCCGAGCGGACGCGCAGGTTGAGCCGTTTCACCTTTTTGCGAGCAGCTTCGTAGGTGATACCGGCCGCTGTCCGGAGCATCATGCCCTGCGGCATTTCAGCCACTCCTCCACCGGCAGCTGCGCCAGCACAACGGCAGCAAAAATGAGGGCACAGCCGACGCTCTCGCGCATTGAAAGGCTCTGATGCAGGATGAGCCAGCCGCCCAGCGCGCTGAACACGCTTTCCATGCACATGATAAGGCTTGCAATAGCCGGGTGCAGGTCACGCTGTCCGACGATCTGGAGCGTATAGGCTACGCCGCTGGAGAACACACCGCAGTAGATGATGGGCAGCGCATTCTCGCCGAACTCGGCGAGGCTTGGCGTCTCGAACAGGAATGCCGCCACGCTGCTTTCGACTGCCACCACAAAAAATTGCAGCAGGCTCAGCCGAACGCCATCCACCTGCGGTGCGAAGTGGTCGATGGACAAGATCTGAAAGCTGAACAGCACGGCGCAGAGCAGCAGGATGAGGTCGCTCAGTTCAATGCCGCCGAAACCGTTCTTCATGCAGAGCATATACAGACCGGCCACCGAGATGAGCATACTGACCCAGAGCTGCGGACTGTTCTTCCGGCCCAGTGCCAGCCCGAACACCGGGACCAGCACCACATACATTGCGGTCAGGAACGCCGACTTTGCGGTAGAATCCGGGTTAAGGGTGATACCAATCTGCTGCGCCGCCGAAGCCGCGAATAGGAATGTTCCGCAGATGACGCTTGCTTTCAGCAGAGTCTTTTTCTTCTCGCCCTTCGGCCAGCCGTAGGACGCGCCCTGCTTGCGGTGGATCGCATCAAAAACATAGACGGTCGGCAGCAGCACGGCCACCGCCAGCCAGCTCCGCCCTGCAAGGAACGAATAGGCTCCCATTCCGGAACCGACACTCTGCGCCACGAACGCCGTGCCCCAGATAAAGGAACAGAGCAGCAGGAGCAGAGAGTTTTTTGTCTGGGTATTCATCAGGCGATACCCTCCACTTTCAGACCGCCGTACAGGTAATAGCGGCTGGAATCATAGGAGATGGTGAGCCGGTAGCTTGCCGCCGGGTCAAGCCCGGAAATGACACAGCTGTAATTGGTACCGTCGGTTTTGATGTAGTAGGTGCTATCCGGCACATACTGAGTACCGCCGTCCACCTTCTGCCAGACAGCGATTTTGAACTTCTGGGTACCTTCGGCCGCGCCGTAGCCGGTGATGGTCAGCGAGCCGCCCGGCACCGTGAAGTAATCGGTCTTTCGGGTCCAGATGCCGTTAAAGACGATGTTCAAACTGCCGTTGACGACCGCCGAGGTGTACTTTGCCGAGGCATCGGCAATGCCGTCCAGCATGAGATCCTGACCGGTGGGTTCTGCCCATTTGATCGTACTCTCTTCCTGCACTTCATCGGAAGTTCCCAGGACTTTGTGTGCGACGGACTTCATCGTATCCTTGCAGCCCGTCAGCATTGCCACCGTTAAAACTGCTGCCAGTAATAAGGCGGCGAGACGTTTTGTTTTTTTCATTGTTCTATCCTCAAAAAAACACAACATTGTAAATTTGCGTTATTTATATAGTATACCGCATTTCACAGGCACGCACAAGAGCGGCCCTTATTTTTAGGCAGCTCTTTAACGCCCACCGATTTCCTTTTAAAATCCGTTCTCCGCCGTCCAATCAACCACCTGTTCGGGCAGCTCTTCAGGCAGAAATTCCCGGCTGTATGGGTTTCCAAGCTCCGCCAGAAAGACCGCACCGGCCTTCATCCGTTTTTCTCCGGTGAAGGTTCCGGTCAGATGGCCTTCCTCCTGCGCCGTCATTTTGCTGTGTCCGCTCAAAGCAACATCCATTCCCAGACAGGCGGCATCCGTCCACAGATCTGCTTTCGGTGCGGCAGTCAAGGTCAAATCGACTTCGCCTTCTTTATCTGCTGCGAAGAAAATTTCTGGTTCTGTATCTGTACTCCGGAATTCGCCTGATGCACTGTCAAAGACGAACCCAAAGGTCTGTTTTATTGTCCATCGCACCGTCTCTGCTGTTTCGGTTTTGAGACGCAGCACCGGTTCCGCATGGAAGCTGACACCCTCCGCCGGGGAATCCGATAATTTTCCCAACGAGATCTCCGTATCCACGGCATCTGTCGTCGTCACCCTGCCGGAAGTTTCCACGGTAAAGTCCATCCGGAACTCCGGTTCGGCAGTGCCGTACACTTCCAGCTTCTCACTGAATGTGGTATCTGTTTCTCCGGTCAGACCATCCTGATCCTGTCGGAGCTTCTCTGTTTTGCTGGCTTTGGCCTCAAGTTTCATCAAGTCAAAAATGTCGCCGAATCTCAGCCCTTCCTCTCCATATAACGTTACGGTGGTTCCTTCTGCTTCCGCTTTTCGCACCCGGACAAATAAATACCGCTCCGGCTCGATCTCCAATACCAGAATCTGCCCTCGATGCAAAGCTTGGATCCTCTCTTCTGCATTTTTAATAACGTAGATTTTCGCGTCATCATCCCGGGCAGCCAGCCGGTTTTGCCCGGTGGCATCCTCTCCGGCACGCACTAAAACAGCACCGTGTTTCAGCACTGCAAAGCCGCTATCCTCGCCGATCCTCAAAAGGCGTTCCGGCTCAAACTCACTGCTGTCGGCATCTTTGATGTCCTCCGGCTCTTTGAAATAGCCGCTGGTCGTATAAACCGGACAAAGGGGCGCGTGTTCTCGCCGGGTCAAAAGAAACAATTTTACCACGGCGTATCCCGGCAGTTCCCCTGTCAGCGCGATTTCCGCCGTGCCACTCGTAGACGCCGGAACTTTCGTCCGGCCACTGGCAAGAAGTTCTTTTTCGTCGCCGGTATAAACTGCCGCTACCAGTTCGGCGTCTTCCTGCGCATGGTATGCTGTTTCTATCGACTGTTCCCCGAAAGAAACTTTGTCGATTCGATTTCCATCGGAATACCCGGTTTTCGCGAATGCAGTTCCGGAAAGCCCCACTGCAAGACCCAGCGTCAGCAACGCCGCTAAAAGCCGTCTCATCATCTTCGATTCCTTTCATCTCAAGCAGAAAGCGTCTTCACGTCTATCTTATCGTGCCGGGATTTTGCTGTCAACGCAGGCGGCAGTTTTCCACTCTGCCAAAAATTTTCTCCCGTTTTTGTGCCACCTGCCGAAACACTTGACGTCGCCCCTGTTTTTCCGTTATGATGACATGGAACCGACTACTTTTTCTTTGCAAGGAGGGTCTTTATGAAACGTTCCCATCTCGCTTCGCTCTGCGCATATTTTCTCTCTGCTGCACTGCTATTGAACGCCCTTCTGCCTTCTGCTTTTGCCGCACCGGTCGAGATAGAAAATGCCATCCTTGGCGGTCAAATCGAAGACCGCACCACAGAGCTTTTTGCCTGCTTCAACGGACTGATGCCGGAGGAAGAATACCTTGTTCTTGTCAGCCGCAGCAGCTCCGACCCACTTGCACCCGAAAATCTGCTCTACCTCACACAGGCGGATTCTTCGGAGTTTGGCACGCTGGAAGTCTCTTTTCGTGCCGCAGAAAAAGACGCTGCTTATGTCGTCGCCTGCCGTCAAGGTGTGACCGAACTTGTCTCCCACACCATCACCGTCGAGGGCGGTACAGCATCGCCTGAAACAGCCGCACCCGGTGCAACCGTTACGATCACCGCTGATACCCCACCAGAAGGAAAAACATTCGCATGCTGGACAGTCACTTCAGGCTGCGTGGTTCTCGCCGACCCGGCGGCATCTACCACGACCTTTGTGATGGGAAATGAGGATGTCGCAGTGACAGCAGCTTTTAAAACCACTGAGACAGAAAAGCCTTCTGAACCGGAAATGCCCACAACACCCAAACCCTCTTCGGATGGAACCGCCCTGCTCATCCTCGGTACCGGTGCCATCGCCGCTGTAACTGCCGGTGTTGTTCTGCTTGCTCCGGTCGAAGTTTCCGGCAAGCTCGAAACACTTACTCATCAGCCAATTTTAAATGCCATCATCACCCTCTCGCAGAACGGAGTCCTTTTTGCTCAGACCACCACCAATGCGCAGGGTGAATTCGGCTTTAAAGTCCGCCGTGGTGATTACGATTTGGAAGTCCTTCTCCTTTCCGACTCCAGCGAACCCATTCGGCAGAGTTATTCCATTCACGCACCTCTTCGCGGATTGAACCTCTATTGCTGAAAAAGCAGATATCTTTCATGCGGCACAAAGCTCATCACAGCATTACAAAACCATTAAAACCCAGTAGAAAAGAGTCCCTGATATGAAAACGCTCCTTCTGATACGGCACTCCATCCCGGAAAAAAGCTCTGAATTCACTGCTGACCCCGGCCTTTCGCCTGCCGGGATCCAACGCACAAAAGAGATTTTTCGTCATTCTATCTTTGCCGATGTTTCTCAGGTCTGGGCATCGTCCACCCGACGTGCTTTCCAGACTGCAGAGCTTCTCGGACTGCCTGTCCGAACTGATTTCCGGCTTCTTGAGCGAAAAACCGGTGACACGACCGGGCAGGATATTTCTTTCTGGAAACGGCAGTATGAAGACCCGGATTTCAAGAATCCGGATGGCGAGTCTTTCCGTGAAGCCAACGCCCGGATGTCTGCCTGTATCCGGGACATCCTGTCTCACCTGCCGGATGGCGAAACCGCCCTCATTGTCTCTCATGCCGCCGCAATCTGCGCCTATCTGCAAGGCTTCTGCACCGTAGAGGTCACTGATGCTGAACAGAAACTGCGAAAAATAAGTTTTCAGGGCGATTCCGCGATAATCTGTGTGGCCCTGTGTGGCCGCCCTGTTTTCATGAGAAAATGACATACCTGAAATTGATGATGCCGCTTGCGAATGAGCCTGAAGATTGTGGGCGAAGATTGAAAGTGATTTCTCGGTTCTTGCTTGACTTTTCTAAAGAGTATCTGTATTCTGCATATTGACACGAATTTGTATCAATTAGTATCAGTTGCGAGGTGAGTACCATGGATGGAGCCAAATTTGCCAAAATGCTTTCAGACAAGCATCTGTTTGAACTTGAGCGGATGGAGTACAAATATTCAACTTCCAGCGTCAAAGAGTTCACAGAATTATTGCAGCAAAACTTCGCACAGGCCCTGCCGTTGTCTGATTTTTCTGGTAAAGAATTGTTTTATCTGCCGAATCTTGCTCAGATTTCCACAAATGGTATGAAGCAGCTGCTCTCCGCACCTATCGGCGGGCAAACATTCAGTTTGCAGGCCATGACCGAAGAAATCCACGCCACCTTTCAAATTGAAAGCATCCATTCCACCCGCAACAGCATCCGGCATATTCTCAATGGCTATGCTCCCCGCGATGAACAGGAAGCCCGAATCTATGGCATGAAGCGTGGATTGGAGTTCATTGCAGACCGCCAAAATACGATCACCGAAGAAAATCTGCACCATCTCTACCAAATCAGCACAGGCGATTATCTGCCCGATGAAGACCGGTTGCTTCCAGACCACTTCTACCGCCATGACGATGTTTTTATTGTCGGTGGTGAAAAATCTCGTGCTGGCATTCCTGTTGTGCAGCTTGCAAATGCTATGAAACGGCTGATCAACTTTGCCAATGCCAAGGATGGCATCAACGAACTGCACAAAGCAGCCATCCTGCACTTTGCCTTTGCGTACTACCATCCCTATTTCGATGGAAATGGCCGTACCGCACGGTTGCTCCACCTCTGGTATCTCGTTCAGCAGGGCTATCCTGCGGCACTGTTTACGCCGTTTTCTCGCTATATTTCCGAAAGCAAGGGGGCTTATTACAAAGCCTATGAACGTGTTGAGAAAAATGCTTTGATTTCCGGCTATACGGATGTAACACCTTTTTTGTCCTACTTCTGCAACGAGGTCTACAACCGTCTGCAAGTAGACGCAGCACCGCCGCAGGCCGATCTTCAAATATATCAAGCTGCCCTCTCTGACGGAAAAATCACTGAAAAAGAACGGCTCCTTTGGGAATATGTTTTGTCTGCCTACGGTGCAGAAGAGTTTACCACTAAGCAGTTGGAAAAGGACTTCCGCAACGCTGCGTATGCCACGATTCGGACATTTGTAATGAAATTCCATGAAATGGGATTGTTAGCTGCACGGAAGGCAGGAAATCGGGTATTCTACAAAATTCATTGATTATCATAAACGAACAGGACTGCTCCACATCACTGTGAGGCAGTCCTGTTCTCTTAGGGTGTATCTGAAAAGTAAAAAAGAGCCAAAAGTACAAGAAAAAGACATA
>ERZ808240.3476-NODE-3476-length-15289-cov-3.358474_pt1 | contig 15289 bp, 16 predicted proteins | sample MGYA00521084_ERZ808240 | MGnify/ENA primary metagenome ERZ808240 (study PRJEB31516, sample SAMN03275571) | gut metagenome | biome: mammalia-associated habitat; material: feces | host: Papio cynocephalus | place: Kenya | collected 2012-08-06 ... | reverse complement strand
CCTGGCATCCGCAAAGGCAGTAAAAAGCAGATGCTGAAATTTATAAAGGTTCTTGCGAACGGAAAAACAGATGTTGGCGGAGTAATCAAGCAGTTCAAGGCGTGTCTAAGCGATCAGCAGCTCAGAAGCTTATTGGAGCATTTTGAGCAATTGGATATCTGTCCGGTGCCTCTGGACAAACACAGCAAATTAAAAACAATTTGCTCTATCCCCAACATCTTGAAGATGATGGGAGACGACTCGCTGGATATCCGGCTTTCTACTAAGCGAAAACGCTGCTTAATCTGTACCGAATGAAGTCAGGAAAACGACTTATGATAGACCAACTTTTTACGAGATAATTATTTCTGGCTCCAACCCTTGGAACCGCAAGGGTTCCAAGGGGTTCTTTTTTGGCTTTGACGCAAATCTGCCGCAAACCGTACGGGTTTCCGCCGTGCATCTGTGTAACTCCTTAATAGCGTATCTCAGCATTTCGTTTCTTCTTTTTGTTTCATCACTTTGGCACATACCATTCTAAAAACTAACGGGTATGAATTGCATAACAATTCGAAAATTCCTGATTGTGTTCTCCGTAATATCATGGACGTCATTGAAGCAAAAAGTTTAGAAATTATCAAAAAATGGACTGACTTTTTGGAGAAGTACGGTTCTTCTGCTGAAAAAGTTGTTTGTCAAGAAGACCCGGCACCATTTGGGCATTGTGTTTTTATTTATCTTGAGGCAGTTCCGAGTTCCCGCGCGGAATAAAGAACCACCCGATAGGCGGGTGAGATTCAAGCTTAAGAAGGGCACTATCCAACAATGGATATTCAGGCCATTAAAGCTACCAAAGGAGGAAGTGCCTTATGACAAACAGTTTAGCGCATACGCACATTGGTTGTGTTAATACCACATTGTATTTACTCCGAAATACCGAAGGAAAGTAACATGCAGCAACATGAAGACAGCTATACGGGAAATTATCCGGAATCTGTGCAAGTGGAAAGGTGTGGAGATACCGGAAGGGCACCTGATGCCGGACCATATCAATAACTATTTGCAATCTAGGTAACAACCCTTGCATTTGCATATTTGGAGTTTAAAACACAAGCATTCTTAATCTCGCATTCAACTTTGGACCCATGTTTGATTTGTGCCGCGCCTATCAAATTTTCTGGAACACCTATCGCATATCCATTTTATGGAATACCGGTATATCACCTAATGTGCAATTGATAAGTACTATGATTTGGCACCGAGAGAAAGGAATCAACCGAGCTCTTAGAACCATGAGTCCAATTGAATTTAGAAAAGTCTGGGATTAACAGCTTAGACCAAGCGTTTGCATGCACCCCACACCTATGCTGCCTGTAAGACTGTCGAAAACGGATCACATGTGAAATGCTTTACTCCTTGGAAACGCGACATGGTTGCTCGGCACTACCAAATTGTCTAAGAACTAATAAACAAAAAACTACTCTATTTTGAAATTGTCCAAAAAAGTAATGACTTTCTCTTTTTGTTATGCTATATTTTGTTTAAGATAATAGTTTAGGATGGTATATTATGTCAGATGATAAAAGGAAAAATTCAATACAATCTGTGCAACGTGCAATTGATATACTGGAGTGTTTCGACGATATTAATACGCAACTGTCATTGAGTGAAATCAGTCAAAAAACAGCATTAAATCCAAGTACTGCACATGGCATTCTGAAAACACTTTGTGCAAATCATTACGTAAAGCAGACATATTCCAGAAAATACAAAATGGGTTATTCGCTTATTAATAAGTTTCCATATGCACGGAGTGTAAATCGAGCAGTGCTGACTCAAATATCTATGGATATTTTAAAAACATTGACAAGAGAAGAGGCGATTACATCTAGCATTTATATTGTTGAGGAAAATGGAATTTCTTTAATTCATCGTGAAATTCCTACATCCGGTACATATATCATTAATGTCGCTGACGACCAGTTTAATGCTCCACTTTACTGCACAGCTTCTGGAAAATTGTATCTTGCACATCTTAGTTCAGAAGAAATAGAGAAGTATTTCATGAAGATTGGTCAAATGACATCTTTTACTGGGAAGACAATTTGTTCAAAAGAAAAATTATATGAGGAACTTAAAAGAATCAGACTTAAGGGATATGCCAAGGAAAACGAAGAATTATCTGACGGTATCTCGGCTATGGCAAAGCCAATTTATAATCCGTACCAAAAAATGATAGCAACAATTAGCGTTACAAGTGTTACAGCTTTTTTGAAAAAGGAAGAAGAACATATGGAAGCGGTTTTAGGAAAGTATGCAGAAAAAGTCGCTCTCCAACTATTCTAAAGTGGGGTAATTATAAAAAATTGAAGTGACCCTAAAAAGTTGGACAAATAATCGTAACACAAATTGTTCAAGCAGCTGAAAGGGCTTGTTGTCTGTACAATGCAGGCGGCAAGTCCTTTAGCCTTGCCTTTATCCTGCGGTTGTTGTAGTAATCCAAGTATTCAATAAGTTCCTGTTTGAAGTGTTCCATGGATTGAAATTCTTGCAGATACAGCAGTTCGCTCTTGAGCAATCCAAAAAAGTTTTCTATCACGGCATTGTCCAGACAGTTTCTCTTTCGGCTCATGCTCTTGTCGGATGCCTTTTTGCGCAGCATCTGTTGATATCGCTTGTGTTGGTATTGCCAGCCTTGGTCAGAATGGAGAATGAGGTTCGTACCATCCGGAATCTTCTCAAAAGCCGTGTCCAGCATGGAGATGACCATGCTCAGCACAGGACGGATCCGAGATGGTATAGCTGACCAGATCACTGCCGTGCAGATCAAGAATGAGAGATAAATAGGTCTTCTCTCTGAACAAGCTGAACTCTGTCACATCCGTGACCCATTGAGAGAAGAATACCGAGAGAGTGTTTTTGCCTTAGCTTCTGAACTGCCTGCGTTTTTGTGCTGGCGCCGCTTGTCTTCTAAAATCAGGGCCTGCAAATTTTTTAGGTATTCATTCTCCGTACGCAGCCTCTGGACTTCTGCAAGCAGATCCTCTTCCGCTTCTTTTGGCAGTTTCCCAAGTCTTCTGGTGCTGCCGCGTCCTCTGCTCTTTATGGCAAATGCCTCTGGTTCTTCTGTCAAATAGATTCGTCCCCAATCACATATTCGCTGATGGCTGTTGATTTCACATCTCTGAGAGGTTTCTGCGTAACTTAGGCCTTCTTGCTGCATGGTCTCTATTACCGTTTTCTTGTACTTTGGTGTATAGCGTTTATTCAGTACTTCTTTAGGCATAGAAAAACACCCAATTTCTTAGTACAAGTATTTTACCATACTTGTCTAACAAATAGGGTGCAGTTCAAATCCTATGTATATGCTTCTCATAAAAACTTTTTACTGATAAAATTCCGCATTATCGAATAATTAAATATTTCATACATAAAGTTTGAGAAAAATTTGGCAATACCGATATTTACAATATAAAGAATCTATGCTATATCTATTTATAGATACTCCAGCAGCGGAAGCAGCAGCATATTGCTATATCAACTGCGAATGTAAAATGCATATTAGGAGGAACAACATGAAAATGAAACCGACCTGTTATATTGCGAATGAAGTGAGACCGGAGGTTTATTCTGGCATTCCAGCATTCCTTGGCGCAGATGTTGCCAAAACAAAGGAAGACATTAAGGGACATGATTTTGCTGTTATGGGGGCACCATGGGAAGGAACATGCACATTTGGTGGTTATACAGGGGTTGAACTTGCTCCAAAGGCGATCCGCACTGCTTCTGCTCGATATGGCGGCTATCTGCCCGACTATGATTTTGATTTTTATGACCATGCTACGATGTGTGACTATGGAGACTGCGCAACAAAAAACGGCGATTATAATTTCACATTTGAATCTGTTCGAAACTATATGCGTGATATTGTGTCCGCAGGTGCAATTCCTATTACTTTTGGTGGTGACCATTCTTTGTCATTCCCACTAATTGAGGCATTTGCCGAGAAATATCACGGGAAAATTGGTGTAATCCATTTTGATGCACATATGGACAACTCAGAGGAGTACGGTGGTGAGGAACGAGCACGCTGCTGCCCTTTCCGCAGAGTATATGATATTCCGGGATTTAATCCCAAAAACCTAGTCAGTGTTGGTATTCATGGTCCTCGTAACCACTATGATTCTATTAAGACTGCAAAAAAGTACGGTGCAACGGTTATTCCCTACTATCAGCTTCGAGAGGATGGATGGAAAAAGACCATCCATCGTGCAATTGAAATTGCTGGCAAAGGCGTTGATGCAATTTATGTTACCGTATGCAGTGATGGGATGGATATTGCTTTTAATCCTGGTGCAGATGCGGATGCCTGCGGTATGTCCTCATTTGAAATGGCTATGATGCTTCATGAATGCGGCCTTGCTGGAGCAAAGGGATTCGACTATATGGAAGTTGTTCCGCCGCTGGATCGTAATAATGTTTCTGGCCATGTTGCATGCTATTTAACAGTATATATGCTTACTGGCATGGCTCAGCGGATTGCAGAGGAAAAGAAAAAAGATAGCCTGCAGGCATGATCAAAATGAAGGAAAAGTTATCAATACAGGATGAAGTTGTTAGTGCATATGAATATGCAAAAAATTGGATGGGACAAGGTGACCTTCCCAATTTCATTCCGGAACTAACCCATGTAAACCCGAATCGTTTGGCTGTAAGTGTAACCGATTCAGACGGAAACATTTATTCAGCGGGGAATATAAAGGATCGTTTTACAATTCAAAGTATTTCAAAAGCAATCGCTCTTGCTCTTGCGATTGAAGACAATGGGTTAGATGAAGTACTGACTCATGTCGATATAGAGCCGTGTGGTGATCGTTTTAACTCAATTTACCGACTTGAGTTGATGCAAAAAAGACCATCAAATCCATTTTTAAATGCAGGAGCGATTGCAGTTTGCAGCTGCATTCAGGGGCATGATGTTGAAGAGAAATACGAGCGACTCCATGCACTTGCGGGAAAATTATTGGGAAATCCAAAAATTGAATACTCAAAGACTGTTTGCCTATGTGAAATTAAGACTGGACATAGAAATCGCGCGTTAGCTAATATGTTGCTTGATAATGGTATTTGCAGCGGCAATCCCGAAGAACATCTTGAACTTTATTACAGAGGCTGCGCATTATTAGTAACTGCCCAGGAGCTAAGTCGATTTGGTGCGATTCTTGCCTGTGACGGAGTAGATCCGTGCACGGGAGATGAGATTTTACCATGTTCCACTTGCGAATTAATTCGTGCATTGATGGCAGGGTGTGGTCTTTATGATCGTACAGGCTTCTTCAATATAACAGTTGGCATTCCTGCAAAGAGCGGAAGTTCTGGTGCCATTGTAGGCGCGTCTAAAGGGCGGGCAGGAATTGGCGTATTTTCTCCTCGTATTGATGGGAAAGGAAATAGCGTGTGTGGAATCCAAGCAATGAAACAATTATCGCATCGTCTGAATCTTCGATCGCTGTAAAGTCGTTATATTAAAGAAAAGAGCTGATGTTATGCGAAGAATAATTGGTGTAATCAGGAAAGCAGAGGATGTATTTATGATTCTGAGCATGCTTGCCGCTGTGGCGGTTATTGCTATTGAGATTATTTTTTGATATTTTTTTTACTCTTCGCCTCCGTGGGGTGAAGAAGTTTCACGGTATCTATTTATTTATTTTACGTGGATTGGAACCAGTGCAGCAATTTCTACAGATGAACATATCCGCTTAGACGTAATTCGAAATAAGTACCCGCGCTTGGGAGAACTACTCGAACCTGTTGTTACGATTGTGTGCTTAGCGATGGCTTTATTTATGCTACTCAATGGTATTCATCTAATTCAGAAAATGATGATGGTCAGTGCCGCTTCACCTACATTACGGGTACCAATGTATGTTTTCTACGCAGCGATTCCAGTAAGCGGAGGCTTGATGACGATTAAATACCTTTATAAATTGATATTCAATGATATTCCTGTTGCATTCAAAAAGAAAGGGGGTGTTGGATAATGGAAGTAGCCATTCTCTTCCTCATGCTGTTTCTTTTTATGCTTATCGGTGTTCCTATTGGCTGGGCAATCGGCGCTGCTTCTGTGGCGACCATGATAATTTATCCAGATATTCCAATGGTCCTTGTCACACAGAATTGTTTTACTGGATTAAATTCGTTTCCGCTGATGGCAATTCCCTTCTTTGTTCTATCGGGTGCATTAATGACCTCAGGAGGAATTGCCAAGCGTTTGCTGAACTGCGCGAATGCAATTTTTGGCTCATTAACCGGGGGGCTTTCACTTGTTTCTGTAGTAACCTGTATGTTTTTTGGCGCAGTATCGGGATCAGGTGTTGCAACGACTTCCGCTATTGGCGGTTTTATGATTCCGGAGATGAAGGAACATGGCTATGACGATGGATTTAGTGCATCCCTAGTTGCTGCAGCTGGAACGATTGGCGTTATTATTCCGCCATCGGTTCCGTTTGTCGTATATGCTGTTGCAACAGGATGCTCGGTCAGCCAGATGTTTCTTGCAGGAATTATTCCTGGAATTTTGATGGGGCTATCACTGATGATTGCCGCCTATCTTCTTTGCAAAAAACATAATTATGGGGATAAAACAAAATTCATGGGGTGGAGGAATCTTTCCTCTACTATATGGGAAGCAAAATGGGCACTTTTAGCACCTGTAATTATCCTTGGCGGTATTTACGGCGGCGTCTTTACGCCAACGGAAGCTTCTGCAGTAGCAGTTGTCTATTCTTACATTGTCGGCCGATTTATTTATCATGAGTTAGACACAAAAGCAGTCATTCAGACCGTCCGGACTGCCGCTGTCATTAGTGCCGTTACAACATTCATGTTAAGTTTTTCTACAACTTTTGCAACATTTATTACTATGAAGCAAATTCCACAAGTACTTTCGTCTGCTCTGATTAATATTACAGACAGCAAATTCTTATTGCTAATTATCATCAATGCGTTTTTGCTGGTTGTTGGCTGCTTTATTGACATTGCTCCGGCCACCTTGATTCTTGCGCCGATTCTCCTTCCTGTTGCCGAGTCTTTAGGAATGAATGCAATTCATTTTGGAATTGTTATGTGCGTAAACCTTGCGATAGGATTTGTTACTCCACCGTATGGTATTAATCTATTCACAGCAAGCGCAATCAGTGGCGTTTCGATGGGAAAGCTTTGCAAAAATATTATTCCTTTTTTGGGAGCACTGCTACTTGTGTTAATTTTAGTGACCTACATTCCTGCACTGAGTATGTTCTTAGTGTCCTAAATTAAATTTTCAGGAGGTAACACAATGAAAAAAGCTGTTGCATTAGTTCTTGCACTTGTTATGGCGGCAACCGTTCTTTTAACCGGTTGTGGACAGCAGAACGGGCAAAATAAAGACTCATCTGCTGGATCGACTTCAGGCAGCGATGCTAAAGATCAAATTACAATTCGTTATGGTTCCGCTGATGCACCAGACCTCGGTTTCGTAAAAGGAATTTATGCATTTAAAGATTATGTGGAAGAAGCCTCCAATGGTTCAATTAAAGTTGACACATATATCAACGGCGTTTTGGGCGGCGATCGGGAGCTGTGTGAAGCAATGCAGATTGAGACCTGTGATATGGCAGTTGTCATGGGTGGTATCCTTGCCAATTACAATCCTCAGTTTAATATTTTCCAGGTTCCATTTTTGTTTGACAATAAGCAGGCATGCTATGATGCTATGGATGGGGCTTTTGGTGAAAAAATGAGCGAATTGGTAGACCAGTTGAATTTCAAATGCTTAGGCTGGGCAGATGGAAATACTTATCATATAGCTTATAGCGGAAAACCCATTACTACCATTTCTGGATTGTCTGGAATGAAGATTAGAGTTCCAGAAATTCAGATGGATATTGACTTTTTCTCTGCTTTAGGTGCAACGCCTACGCCGGTTAGCTTCAGCGAAACGTATACTGCACTTGAGCAGAAGGTGGTTGACGGTCTTGAAATGCCAATTGAACAAATGTATTGTTCTAAGTTTATGGAGGCAGTTGATTGTATTACTTACACCGGTCATTTAGAGGGAGCGTTTCCTATTTTGATGAGTACAGCTTGCTGGAACAAACTGTCTGATGAGCAGAAACAGATTGTGACCGATGGCGTAAAGAAACAAATTGAAGTAAATCGTGAATCTGCAAAGACTGCAGAAGAGACGTATATCCAGGAATTTGTAGATAAAGGTGGTACAGTAGTTGAACTGGATGCGGGAGAACTGGATAAAATGAAGAGCATCGGGGAAGAGATTACTGCAAAATATGTGGATCAAATCGGTCAGGATCTGATTGATTTGGCAAGATCCTTTGACTGAAGGTAAGCGTTAAATAGTCGGCCGGATTGAAACCGGACTCAGAGTGTGCCGCAACGTCTATGAAATTCACCGAGACTTACCGTGAGTCTCGGTGAATTTTCGGAATAAAGGTAACCATCAAATCTTTCGGCTTATAAAAATCATGGTGCCATCAAAATTTATGGTACCGTCAAGATTTATGCGCAAAAATGTTTGCAGACTCTGGCCGAATGAAGTCAGCCGGCAATAGAGGCGTCGTTCAAAGCCGCCTCCAGGTGCTTCATATTCATGTATTTTTCATTGTCCCACTGGGTACCAGCCACGCGGCGAAGCCTTGCGCAGACCAGCATCAGGACAGAGTTCCCGTCAGGAAATGTTCCCACCGCGCAGGTCCTGCGGCGGATCTCACGGTTCAACCCTCCAATTACGTTGTTGGTGCGAATGCGCGTTCAATGTTCACTGGGAACGTCGCAGTAGGTCAGCATCTCATCAATGCCGTTCTCCACTTTCTTGGCGGCTCCTTTCAGTTTCATCGTTTTCAGCTCAGCCGCAACGGCTTTGGCCTTCTCACGGGAGGCTTTCTTGTTCAGCTCACTGATGGTGGCAGGCGAGACTTTGCTGCCCCACAGAGCTCTGGTGTTGTCCTCTGCCCGGCGCACGGCCACGCCTGCCAGGTGCATCTCGATAAGGGCCTCCTCCACACCGCTTTCCCGGCGGCGATACCGTTTGATGATAGCAGTCTCAAAGGACACACCCTTGGGCCGCGGCATGTGAAGCGTGACGTTGCCAGAGGTCGTGGTGAGGTTTCGGTTATAGTGACTGCTGCGGCAGCCCTAACGGGCCGGGCCTTACTGCGCTCATAGCGGGCCGCCTGTGTCAGGGGCCAACAGTTCGTTCAGTGTCTCTTCCACGCTGCCGCGGACCCGTTCCTTGATTTGGCCCTTAATAACTTTTCATTAAGCTGTAAAATTTTCCCGGGCATCGTTTGCTGTCTTTTTCAGAATGGGGTGTCGCAACTTCATTCTACCAGAGCCTGCAAACTATGTCTTCTTTTATACTTCTCCTTTTTGCGCAACTCATCTTACCTTATCCAATGTGAATTCTTAAATGAATTTTTCTATTGGGTCGCAAGCAAGACGATGGAGCGGGACTCCCCAAAAATGAAACAATCGTGTGTAATAAAGAAGTGACTTCGAAAGCACTTTTCTATTACACACGATGTTTTGCTTCGTTATTAGAGCTATGAGTATGGATTTGCACTGACTGTCAGTTCTTGTACAAAATTTGAGCCAGCCCTTAGCATCCATGCATATCGATAAGTTAGGACAAAATGGCATGTGGTCGAAATGCTATCAGCGCTTATTCTAATTCAATCGTTCTACCCGAAATACTACGCACTCTCCGCAATCAGGGCACTGAACCGGTGTGTTTTTGACGCTCCCACCCCGACGGGCTGCGTAAACAAAAGGGTAAATCGCGCTCAGTGCCACCATGCACAGAGCTGCACTTTTTTTTACATTAATGAATGCTCCATCAAAATAGATTTCATCGCCTATCTGATAGCGGGGGCATCCGCTTTCCAAAACGGTTACTTTTACATTATGGTCTTCCATAGCAATCCTCACAATTTCTATGCACTCATTTTTATTTATCTTTGATTTTACTACAGGCTTTCTACTTCGCCCGACCAGGTCACTCGCAAAGGGTCTCTTTGCACAAGACGGCGAAACCTTACATTTGGATATCCGACCAGTAAGCAACCGCATATATGTCTATCTTCCGATAGGCCAATGGCGGTAGCAATGCGCGGCATAATGCCTTTTCTTTCAGCGAGCCGCTGCATCTGTCCGCACCAACAGGTTCCAAGTCCCAGAACAGGAGCCATCAGTGTAATATACGAAAATGATAGATATACACTGCGTGGATCGTAGGGCTTATCTTTAGCCCATACAGCAAATATCAACTGGGGCACTTCATAAAAAAGTGCATCAAATTTTTTTTCAGCCTGTCGGCGAATTGGCGCGATCAACAATTCATACTGCGGATCATCTTGAGATATTTCCCGAACAATCTCATCATATAATGCATGGATGCGGTCTACATTTTCCCGCCCACGTACAATATGGTACTCAACACCTTGTGCATTTTTTGCAGTAGGTGGATAACGTCCTGCGTCAAGCAGGCGGCAGAGCACTTCTTTCGGGACAAGCTTACTTTTATAGCGTCGAACAGAACGCGGAGCCCGTAGAAACCGCAAGGCAGTGTCGGGGTCAGGTGGTGCCATGATCTCTTCCTGCATTGGGGCATATGGATTATCCATTTTTCCTGTAGGGCAAACGGCTGCGCAATGGCCGCAACGATTGCAATGCGCCAAATCAATCGAAACACCATGCTCCGTTAGGGTAATCGCATCCATTTGCAGTCTACATTCTCGACGGCACTCACCGCAGCGGTCGCAGAATATTTCTTTTCTTTCTTCAAATTCCATAATTGTAACATTATTTTCTAGAAGAGCCAGTACCATTCGGAACTGGCTCTTCAATCCATTTAATAGCGGGAGGACACGCCTGCATACTAACTTATTCCGGTTGCTTGAGGGAGGAAACTACCAGTTTTCCCCAACCTTTTGTTCCATCGGCAATTGGGTCGACAAGACCTCCTCTCATAACGGTCTTGCCACGCACAATTGTCTGGTCAATCTTGCAGCGAAGCTTCCACCCATCGTATACCCTTGCAATGTCACGCGCCTGAGAGTAATTTTTATGCCAGTCAACGACCATTTCGCCGTTCATATCAACGATGACGAGATCACCATCAGCTCCAGCTTGAATCACACCCTTCTGCGGGTAAATGTGAAATGCCTTAGCCGGAGTTTCACAGCAGAGCTCGACAACTCGTTCCATAGTCAGCCCTCGCTCGCCCTTGGCGACTTCGTTAAGCATCAGAGGAAGGCGCAGATCGATGCCAACCAAACCCGCGGCAGCTTTAAAGATATCCTGATAGCCGCTTTCCTTCTCAGACTTCAGGAAGGGACCATGGTCACTACCGATAAAGTCTACTGTACCATCGATTACATAGTCCCAGAGTCTATCAACGATCTCTTTGGTGCGTAATGGCGGATTGCACTTTGCAAATGGGCCGTGCTTGAGCAACTCATCTTCCGTAAGCAGCAGATAGTGCGGGCACGTTTCAAGAAAAACCTTCTGACCGCGTGCTTTTGCTTCCTTTGCCATTTGCATTGCCTCGGGTGTGGAGATGTGTGCAAGTTCCAAGACACAACCGGTATCGGCAGCAATTGTCAGCAGCTTTTGCACCGTGAGATATTCGCTGATCGGAGGGCGAGATGGACAATGATATTCAGAACCAACTTTTCCTTCTGCGCGGAATTTTTTGATCATGCCCTGAATGATATCATTATCCTCTGCATGAGATGCCAGCATTAGACCAGTCTTGGCAACCTCCTGCATACCGACATAGATTTCATAGTCATTGGCCATAGTCAGGCCAACAAATTCCTGCTCACGTCCCTCTGGCGCTTCATGCAGAAATGCTTTAAATGCAACGATACCCTCTTTAGCGACTTTGGTGATCTCCTCTGGATACTGACCGCCGGCCGCTGCGTAAAATGCGTAATCCACCACCGGGCCGCGTTCAACAGCAACTCGCTTACGATTGTCGAGGATTTCCTTATTATACTGGGGAGGCGTCGAAATCGGATGTTCCAAAATCGTCGTGCATCCGCCCGCAGCTGCTGCCTGAGATTCTGTGTACCATGTGCCACGTTCAGAATGACCCGGATCACGAACATGAACATGCGTATCGATACCTCCAGGGAGAACGTATTTCCCCTCTGCATCCACGACATGCTCTGCATCAGGAAGCATACCTGGCTCGACGATCATAGCAAATTTTTCATCCTTAATTCCTACATCTACCTTTCGGAATGCTCCATCGATATAAACAAGGCCGTTTTTAACCGCAAGATCCAGTTTCACAGCTTGTTTCCTCCTTATAATGATATTTGTGATATACAGATAATAATGCCGTGACGCCTATTAGCTTTTTTCGACTTCTTCCGGGAAAAACGGTGCGAGTTCTTCCTTTGTCATCGGCTTCGTTACAGCACTTACCGCGAGCATAACAATGGCTGAGACCAAACAGCCGGGAAGGGCTGCCATGACGCCGCCAGGCTGGCCAAGCGCATACCAGATACAGGCTGTTACAAAACCGGCAATCATAGAGGCCAGAGCGCCTGTTTTTGTAATTTTTTTGTTAAAAGCACCGATCAAGACCAGCATTGCCATAGCAGAGCCCATCAGCGTAACCGCCTTGGCCTGAATGTTCTGGATCACATCTTCCATGACAAAAATCAGAACGATGGAAATGACGCCAATCAAAACAGTGGAAGTACGAGCCATAAGAAGTTCTCTCTTACTGCTGATTTTGGGATTAATGTATTTTTTGTAAATATCGACCGTCCATGTAGTGGATGCAAGAAGCAGCATCGAGTCAGCTGTTGAAATAATCGCTGCCATGACTGCGGCAAACATAATACCACCAATGACAGGGGGAAGGGTCTGCGTGACGAGTGTGCTGTAAACCAGATCCTGACGCTCAATACCAGGGAGGACCAAAAGACCGGATACACCGACAATGACCAGCGGAAGATAGAATATACCGAGCATGACTGCCGTCAAGCCCTGACTGCGGCTTGCAGATTCCGGTGTCGTAGCCGTAAGAAAACGCCCCACAAACTGAGGTGCGCCAAAGTTGCAGATGCCCCAAGTGACTGTCCAACCAAGAGCCACGATCGGCGGGATATTAGGTGAGAAGGCAGCTACGCGATATTCATCTATAGCAGCGATCCCCTCCATCATACCGCTCCATCCACCAACAATACCAAGGTACTTAATGGCCATCAACCAAATACCAATGATAATGACATAAGCACAGATCGTATCCGTCCACGCCACTGCCTTCATGCCGCCCAATGCGGTAAAGGCAATAAAGACCGCCATAACGATCACGCAGCAGAGAATGGTATCCCAGTCAACGATCGCCTGAAGAATAATAACAGATGCCTTGACTTGTGCAGCCATCAGCGTTGATGCGCCAATCAGAATAATAATGGAGGCCAGCAACGAATGTGTTTTACCAAACCGTCGCTCAATATACTCGGGAACTGTAGTGCATTCTGTCCTGCGCATTCTCTTCGCCACCCAAAGGCATGCTACAAAAGAAGTGACCAGTGTTCCAGCAAAGTTCCACATGCCGGACCAGCCATTTAAATAATAGAAACCGAGATAGCTTACGATCGATGTCGCAGAAATAATGGTCGCAAAATAGGTGCCGGACAAAGGAATAATCCCCAAGCCCTTACCTGCGACTGCCCAGTCCTCTGCATCCTTGATATTACGAGACGTGATCAACCCAAACAAAAATAAGCCGCCCATGACTAAGCAGACAATAAGAAGATAAATAGCAGAATTACTCATTTTTTCTTCTCCTTATTAACACCTTTGATCTCAGTATAAACAAGAGGAAATACACTTAAAAAAATGTAAAAGACCCACTGCAGAACCAGAGAAGGTTGTGCTCCGAACAACATAATAATTCTCTCCTTTTTTATAATTTGCATGAAATTGTGGGGAGATTTCTTTATTACACTTTTACCTTGTATCTGTTGTATCTTGCCAAGCTGTATGCTAAGAACAAGGCACATGCCACACCGTCGATAACGGGAAGTCCAAGATACTTTTCAACAAAAGCGTCCGCTCCGGTATAATTTGCACAGCCAAGCACTATCGTATCAACACAAGGAATCTTTGCCGCTTCGCGAGCTGCGGCCAACAGGTCTTCCGGGGTGTCACTATTGCTCACCACGACTCCTTTAAGGAACGGATCAAGATAATATTTGTGCACCAGTGCATACTTGGCAGATTGTGCCTTTGGATTTGGGGAAATCACAGCAAAACCATTTCCCATGGAAGACGCGATCTTCATGGATGCTTCTGCAATACCGATGACCGGTTTAGCGCTGACTTCGCGTGCCAAATCGAGATTTGGATCCGCGTGGCATGCTAATACAAATGCGTCGTAATGGTCTTCATTCTCTCTGAGTAATTGTGCGAGCTCTCCTGCTGCCACAACACGATCTTCGTACCCAGAAATGAGTTTAGGGGCTGTTTTCAAAAAGGTAACGTCTGTGTGACAATTATCCTGTGGAAACCTACTAATGGTTTGCTGGATAAGCTCGCATGTGTGCTGATCACTGTTTGGGTTAATGAACAAGATGCGAATAGGGTCTTCCACGGGCATTCCTCCTTTGTTGATAATCGTGTTGACCTGTAAATTCTCTCCACAAGCTATTTTTCCAGCGTGCTCTGTAATGAAATGACCGTCAATACAAGATTAAACTGGACCTGCTCATGCATACTGCCTCGTGGCAATTGAGGCAGGCGCAATGCCTTACAAGCGCTTGTTAACAATATCGAAACGCGGTTACTAATTTATTGTATTTTTTTGACGCGCCGCTTGTGGAGATAGACCAAACCGCTTGCGCGTCAATTTACAATAATAAAACAGTATTCTGATATTGTTGTAATCACTGTAACACAACATGTTATACAATACAATGATTTTTTTCTAAAAAGCAAAATTTTATTTACTTTGCACAAATAACTGAGTCTTTCATTTTGGTGAGGAGTTGACAGAACTCCAACTTTATGTTTATAATGCCAATGACCGCCAACCTGCTCATTCATATGATGGCTCACTACGCGATGAAAGGTATTGAGCCGAACGAAAATTTATGAGGTATCCCTATCATGGAAAAAAAACAGCCGGGTCCTAGCAACATTAATTCGATCAGTCGCGCATTTGATATTCTTCGCCTTTTTCAAAACGAATGGGAATTGGGCATTCAGGACATCAGTCGTCTTTCAGGATTAC
>ERZ808240.3474-NODE-3474-length-15304-cov-18.396288_pt1 | contig 15304 bp, 9 predicted proteins | sample MGYA00521084_ERZ808240 | MGnify/ENA primary metagenome ERZ808240 (study PRJEB31516, sample SAMN03275571) | gut metagenome | biome: mammalia-associated habitat; material: feces | host: Papio cynocephalus | place: Kenya | collected 2012-08-06 ... | reverse complement strand
GAGCCTGATTTGTTAAACTTAAGTAAATATTATAATTTTGCGGCAACATGACAATAACAGCATAACCATGACAATAACAGTGGAAAACAGGGAAATACCGGTGCTGCTCCTGACGGGATACCTCGGAAGCGGCAAGACAACTCTGGTCAACAGAATACTCTCCAACAAGAAGGGCATCAAGTTCGCGGTCATAGTCAACGACATAGGTGAGGTGAACATCGATGCCGACCTCATCCAGAAAGGTGGCGTTGTCGGCACGACCGACGACAGTCTGGTACCTTTGCAGAACGGCTGCATCTGCTGCACCTTGAAAATGGACCTTGTCGCCCAGTTGAACGATCTTTGCCGCACCAACCGCTTCGACTACATCGTCATCGAGGCCAGCGGAATATGCGAGCCGGCCCCGATCGCGCAGACCATCTGCTCTTTTCCGAAGCTTGTTCCTGAATATGCCCAATCGAATGTTCCTAAACTCGACTGCATCGTTACCGTTGTGGATGCGCTGAGGATGCAGAGCGAGTTCGCTTGCGGAGATGCCCTGAAGAAAGACAACCTGGAGGAGGACGACCTTGAGAACCTTGTGATCCAGCAAATCGAGTTCTGCAACATCGTGCTTCTGAACAAGGCCTCCGAGGTAAAACCTGAGGAGCTCGGCAGGGTACGGAGCATAGTGAAGGCGCTTAACCCAAAGGTGACTATATTCGAGTGCGACTATGGCAACATCGATCTTGACAAACTACTGAACACCAAGATGTTCGATTTCGACAAGACAGCCACTTCCGCTGCATGGATCAACGCCATCGAAGGTGAAGGCAACGAACCGGAGCACGATGACCATAACGATGAGGAACACGACCATCACGAAGGTCATCATGACGAGGAGGAACATGACCACCATGACGGGCACGACCACCACGATGGGCACGACCACGATCATCACCATCATCACGACCACGAGGGCGGTGAGGTAGAGGAATATAACATCGGCACTTTCGTCTACTATCGCCGTCAGCCGTTGGACATCAACAAGTTCGACTGGCTTGTCTCAAAGAAATGGCCAAAGAATATCATCCGGGCGAAGGGGCTGTGCTATTTCGCCGACGAGAAGGACAAGTGCTACCTCTTCGAGCAGTCTGGAGTGCAGAAATCCATAAAGGACGCGGGACTTTGGTTCGCGACGATGCCTGAAGACCAGCTTCAGGAGATGATGCGCAGGGACAAGAATCTCCGCAAGGACTGGGATCCGGTCTATGGCGACCGCATGATCAAGATCGTCTTCATCGGCCAGAACCTTGACCGCAAACAGATTGCCGATCTGATGGACTCCTGCCTTGTGGAATAGTTACTCGTTTGCCCTATACATTATTAAGCAAAATCGTTTTAGGGCGAACGCGAAAAAAGGAAAATTCCAAATTTTGCACGTTACCAAAATTTGGAATTTTATTTTTTCGCTATCGCCTGTGAACGTTATCGTCACGTAAATGAAGCCTAACAAAAGATGGTGATAAAAGATAAATTATTTCGCAAGTAAGCGCTCGACGACACCATCGGGAGACGAAAAGCGCGGAAAACGTTTCCTAAGAGTGTACGATACACTCTTGAGAATCAAAAGAGGTCAAAAGTGCTGCCGATTGAATCAGGTGCAAGTCAAAAAGCATAATCCCGAAAAACTTTGTCCGTAGGAAAGGGCTTTCACCGGACAAAAGCAATAATAAAGGTACTTTGTCCGGCCATACGCCCTTTCACCGGACAAAAGCAGCCAAACTCATCTGATTACCGGGCGGAAAGGCGGGAGCGGAGCCAGATGCCGAGATTAGTGTCGTGTTCAGAGAGGCCTAACTTGCGACGGATGTCACTGCTGATGATGTAGTTGCGCTTCTTCTTGAGGTAGTTGCCGACATCCTTGCCTTTGAGTCCGAGGACATAGAGGCAGCAATAGCCGACCTCCCAATCCGTCAGGCCGTGCGACTTCAACTCGGCCACGAACTCAGGGTGGCTGTCACGAAAAAGAACCATAGTGGAACGCAGGAAATCATCCTGATCGGAGACAAGGCGGTCAAGTTCTGCCTCGGCTGTCTTGTCAAAGGAGCAGTCCGAGGAGAGTCTGGAGGCGAGGAACTTGTCCAGAACCGACATTCTCTCACGGATTATGGCCATCGCCTCATCGTCCGGTTTCCGCTTCAATTCATTATGCGTCTTTCTGAACAGACGCACAATGACAATCAAAACGGTGACCACAAGCACAACCAATAGGCAAAGAAGCCAGATGGACTTTCCTCGGTCAATGATTGCCTGCTTGTCGGTGTAACGCTCCTCGATCATCTTCTGCTGCTGAAGGGCGAGAGTGTCCTTGTGGACTGAAGCCGCGTTCTGATCGATTATATTCTTGTAGTACAGAGCTTTCTCTTTCATCTCCTCGTCTCCCGAAGAGGAATAGTAGTCCACTGCGATGTTGATTATGCTGTCGGAAGTGATCTCCATTCCGACTTTCTCAAGAGCGATGGTGTAGAGCAGGGCGTGGCGGGCGCGAAGTTCCTTGGTGCCAAGCATACTTCTGTCCAAAGAATCCAGAGCGACGAAAGCGCTGTCTGGCTGGGTTTCCAGTCTGGCCTCAATCTCATCCAGAAACTGTTCCGCTGTCCTGAACGAATGAGCGCAGGAAGCGAAGCAAAAGGAAAGAATGGCAATGAATATGACAGTTCTCAGTTTCATCCGGCAAAAAGTCACCCACGGTATGTTCAAATCCGTGGCAAATCACAATTAGCGTTCACTAAATTAGCAAAAAAACGGCAATGTAAGACTCCGCAAAAGCACAAACAAAGAAGAAATTTCACAACACAATGTTTTTCAATAATTTATAACAAGAAGAAAGTCCGAGGAAAACTCTTGTGTAAAACTATTTTCAGATAATTTTGCCGACAAAGATTATATACCATGAGTCATAAAAGGACATATTCAGTATTGGGAGTTCTCGCTGTTTGCATTCAGGCGGCTGGCTTTAGTCCGGTCACTTCGGTGGTTGGTGAGCTTAATCGAACCACAAGCTCAGTGAGCGGGACGGAGGGGCCTGCGACCGAATATATTGTAGAAGTTCCGTCCTCTTTGGTCACTTCGGCAAGGGTCACTTCGGTGGTTGGTGAGCTTTGTCGAACCACAAGTTCAGTGACCAGGCAGATTGACACTCTGAAGACAGCGATAGCAACAGAGCGGACCGACACCCTGAAAGCGGCGGTGTTCACGGGAAGAAGCGTCAAGCATTTCAGCGACCACCAGAAATTCTACCTGAGCAGCGAGGACAGAAACGCCCACGCCACTGCTTTGGAGACATTGAAACTGATACCGGGCATTATGGTCAGGGACGATGAAGTCACTCTGGTGAACGGGAAAGGCCTGACAATCCTGCTTAACGGGCTCCCGACAACAAGCGCTTCACTGTCGCTTCTCACACCGGCGGACATCAAAAGCATCGACTTCTACCAGAACGCCCCGGCAAGATATTCATTCGCGGGCAGCGGCTCTTTGGTGAACATCATCACCCGAAGGCCCGGAATCGGTGGCAACCTGATGCTGAACCTCAAGGAAGCGGTCACAACCCCTTGGGGCAACAACGCTGCCTCGTACCGCCAAGTCCTGAAAAACACGATGATCGGCATTGAATATTCCGGAAAACCGAGCAAAAGCGGAGGCTATGGCATCGACGAATTTCTTGAATATGAAGCCGGAGGCAACAGATACACCAAGGAGAAAACAGGTCTGGACACTGATTTCACCCGCAACCAACATTACGCATCGCTCGACATTGTCAGGATGAAAGACGAGAATAGCGCCTTGAAAGCGCAATTATCCATAGGATACGAGAAAAAGGACTGGCCGGTCCGCCAAAGCGTCATCAAAACAGTGACTGACCTCGCGTCCGGAGAAAGCACAATTTCGGAAGTAATTGACAGCAAAGACGTTTGGTCAGAATACCTCTCCCCTTCGCTTGACATCTACTGGAACCGCAGACTCTCCGACAAACACGAACTTTCGGTGAATTTCGTAGCCACCGCCTACGACACAAAAAGCCGCAAAGGGTTTCATGAATATGACGGAGCGACTCCTCTGATTTCTTCCGTAAGCCTGACAGACGGGCGGAAATATTCCGGTATCTTCGAGGCAGTCGATGACTGGAGGATCTCTGAAAAGCACAAACTCAGTTTCGGTCTCCGCTCTATGGCCAACTATTCCGACCAAAGCAGCAGGAACGGGGATATTCATGTTCAGTCAGAGATCAACACTTGCCTGAACAGGCTATGGGGTGAATATTCAGGGAATCTTGGAGGCTTCAGCTATTCGCTCGGCGCCGCGGTTGAGCATTACGGCTACGGCACCAATGAAACCGCAAGGAAAGATTATCTCTACCTCCGCCCGCTCGTGCAACTGAACTACACATTCAACGACCATTCATCGATGTACCTTAATTATTCAAGCTCGGTGGAGACCCCGAAAATCGGATGGTTAGGCACAGCCTCCTACCTTAGGGATGACAAATGGCTCTCGACAAGCAACAGCGAACTTGAAAGTTACACTACCAGAAGCGCGATGATCGGTTATACATTCAATAACTCTTGGCTGTACATCGATCCGTACGTTTATGTCTACCACAATGGCAATCAGATAATTCCTCTGTTCAGCCAAGAGAACGGGTATCTTGTGGAAAGAAAGGAACATTCCGGGAGCATGCTGGCGGTGATGGCCGCTCTCGGCAGCAGAATCAAACCTTTCAGGAATATTCCTCTCTCGCTCACCATCTATGCCATGTACAATGACCAGAGATTGACGGGAGGAAAGGCGGACAGATCCGTCAAAAGCCCTGGCGGCATGGCAATGCTGAGATATTCAGGGGAAAAATGGATCGCTGAGGCAATGTACAACCAACCTTTCAGAGCCATCAGTGACCTCGGCATCGACAAAGGCGAGAACTATGGCTACTTTGAGTTCGCGCGCAGGATCGGGAAGAACCTCCGCATCGGTGCCGGAATGCGATACCCGTTCTACGACTGGAAAGTCAGCGAGGAAACCGCATCAGGCTCTCCGCTGACTATGAAAAACACAAGCAGGATGACCAGTCAGAAAAACACGATCATCCTTACTTGTGTCTATAATTTCTCCTACGGAAAGAAAGCCCGCACTGTCAACAAGAAGGTCAACAACTCTGACAGCGACTCCGGGCTATTCTAAGCCTACTCCAGTTCCGTCACGAAGCGGTGCTTGCCGGGGGCAAGGGTCTTGGTCTCACGGGAGCTGTCGGGGCCTGGGATTAGGGCGGTGGCGGTGGTGCCGGCCGGAATCTCGACGGTCCACTCGAACTTGGAGCCGTTGCGTTTCCAGTTGCTGACGATCTTGCCGTAAGGAGAATCGTACGAGCAGCTCACCCAGTCAAGGCCTTCGATCGGGTACGGCTTGAGTTCGATTGACTTGTAGCCAGGCTCTGCGGGACGGATGCCGCCAAGATATTCATAGTACCAGGTCACGAGGTCGCCAAGAAGCATCACGTGGTTGCCGGAGTTCATCGCAGGATCGGCGGTGTTGCCGTTCCAGAGTTCCCAGATTGTCGTGGCACCGTTCTTCGCCATGTAGCCCCAGCTTGGGTATGTATCGTTGGTGGCGATCTTCAAGGCCAGGTCAGGCCTGCCGAACTCGGTCAGAGTGCGCATCAGGACCATCATCCCGACAACTCCGCAGCTGACGTGGCCGTCACAGTCAACCTCAGTCTTGTGCACGATGTGGTCGAACACATCGCCTTCACGTCCCGCCGGGACCATACCGAAATAGAGCGGAAGAAGATTGGCGGTCACGGTGTTGTTGCCGTAGAAGCCTTCCTTGGCGTTGAAATACTTGGCGTTGAACGCATCACGGGCAGCGTCGGCATATTCATTGAACATCTTCACGTCCTCCGGATGCCCTGCTATCGGAGCGAACTCAACCATCTTGTGAAGAAGGAAGTAATAGAACGGAGTGGCGATGAGCGGTGCGGATGTCTTTCTCGCGGGATCCTTGGAATGAATCAGATCCAATGACTCAGGCGGCATGCACCAGTCCCCGTAGGTGTCCTTGATCATCACACCGTCCTTCATGTACTTCGACCTCATATATTCAAGCCACTTCTTCATCGCACCATAGTGGTCCTTGATGGACTGGTCATCCCCGAAGCGGCGATATACCATGTCCGCGCCGGTGAAGAACGCCCCCGGCCAGGTGAAATTGTCCTGATAGAGAGTCCAGTAGCGAGGGCAGACATCGGAGATGCGGCCCAACTTGTCCTGCCCGTCATGGATGTCAGTCAGCCACTTGGAATAGAGGGCGTGGTTGTTGAATATGTAGGATTCGCCGTAACATCCCATCGTTCGGTCGCCGAGCCAGCCAAGCCTCTCGTCCCTCTGCGGACAATCGGTCGGCATGCCGCGATAGTTGCCCCTGATTCCCCAGAAAGCGTTGTGGTAGATCTGGTTGATGACAGCGTTGGAGGTCTCGAAATGACCTGTCACGGCCATTTTGTCGTACATCACCTGTCCCTCGAAATCACCGAGCTTCGGCTCTTTCTTCAAGCCTTTGATCTCAACGAAACGGAAACCGTGATAGACATATTCAGGATGCCAGACAATTGGCTTGCCGTCTTTGGCAATGTAGGTGTCCAGAACCTTGGCCGTACGCAGGTTGGCAAGGTAAAGGGTGCCATCCGGGTTCAGAATCTCAGCGAATTTCATCGTGAGGGTGTCGCCACTTTGGAGTCCCTTGGCCTTGATCTGAAGGCGACCTACCATGTTCTGCCCCATGTCCAGGATGTAGCCGTGGTCAGTCTTGGTGATGGAGACCGGCTTCACGATGTCCTGCACAGCGATGTTTGGGTTCGGCTGAAGGACGAGTTTCCCTCCCGGAGCGCTCATCATAGAGGCTTCAGACCAAGCGGAATCGTCATAGCCGACCTTGGTCCAACCGGTCAGTTCCTTGCGGGCATCGTAGGTTTCTCCGTCGAACTCGTTGTTGGCGCGGATCGGACCCTCGCAGGTTATCTTCCAGCTCTCGTCACTGACCACGGTCTCTGTACGGCCATCAGTGTACACAATGTCCAACTGGCACCAAAGCCTCGGAACTCCGAAACCCTTCATACCCGGCTCTCTCATCGTGGTGTAACGTCCGCATCCAAGGCTCACGGCAAGGGCATTCTGTCCTTTCCTAAGAGCCTTCGTGACATCGAACTCATTGAAATAAACCCTTGTCCTGTACTCGGAGACTGTCGGGGCAAGCTCCTGGTCACGGGTGATATATTCCCCGTTGATCCATGCGTCATAGACTCCAAGGCCGCTGATGCGCAGCGTTGCCTCCTTCACCTTGCCGTCCAGAGTCACCTCCTTGCGAAGATAGCGGGCAGGAAGGACAGTGTTGCCCTTGAGGACATCACCCTTGTACTCACAGCCGATCCACTTGCCGTCATATTCAGCGGCGAAGGCAGACAGGGCAGCGGCAAGAGCCGCGAAGGCAGTTAAAATTCTTTTGATCATCTTTGAATATTTTAGTGTTACTTCTTGAATATCAAGTCTATGTCCCGCTCGATGGCAGGGCCTGCAATGTTCTCCGGCATGAAAGACCAATGACCGATGACAGCGGGATCTCCGATCACGGCAGGGTCGATCACTTGATTCTTTTTGAGATATTCATAAAGGATCTCGCGGATCTCAGGATAATATTCCACTGTTCTCTCGGAGATCTTGTCCGTGTCGATTCCGATCTCCCCCAAGAGCCCGCCGCCACCGCTGGCGCGGTAGGAAGTCATCGCTACGTTATAGGTCTTTCCAAGGTCGAAAGGAGTGCCGTCAGCCATGGTGGAAATCACGATTCTGGAGCCGAAAGGTTTGGTGACATCAACCGTGTAGTCGATTCCGGCGGCCGAGTCGAAATTGTAAGCCCTTTCGATGAACGACCAGCCCTTCTGGCCCGTGCGCGGATCATCCTTCCGGACGATGTTCAGCACATGATCGGTAGGCTTGGTGGCCGTGACGATCCAGCGGTTGTAGGAGGCTTCAAGGTAGTCCTTGAGTTCCCGACCGGTCATCGTGATGACATAAAGCTGATTCTCAAACGGATAGATAGTGAACAGATCCTTATAGATCAGCGTACCCGCCTTCACGAATCCATCGTAGGTCAGCGGAGCCGCGATCGAGATCTGGGCAGGAGCGCAGCCAAGACAAAGTGTGTGGACAAGGTTTACATAGTCGCACATTCCCTTGTAGGCGTCACGGGTGCGCATGTCCACCTTCAATTCACCCACTTCCTGGGTAGTGAATACCTGCACAGCCTGATAGTCCTCGTGGAACTTGGCCTCCATCCCGGGGTCAATCCTGTGGGCGTCAACCGGAATCAGCTCCGTGTAATGCTCCCGCTTCACCACTTTGCCGTCATCCACGGTCATCCGCAGTGTCCCGTGCCCGACAAAGCGGCAATGGCTTCCGGAATTGATCAGCCCGATGCTGTCACACGAGGTCACAAACGGCCTGTGGTCGTGAGAGCAGACCACGAAGTCCACCCCTCTCAAACTTTTGTACAGATCCATGCCCTGGCTTTCGAGCATCGACCCGTCCCCAGGACCTGTTCCTGAATGCACGGACACAATCACGACATCCGGCTTCTCCTTAGCCCTGACCATGTCCACATCCTCCTGAACCAGAGGCACAAGGCTCTCGAATGTCATCCCGCTCCATAACTTCTCAGACAGCCAGTTCTTCATGTTGGCGTTGGTGAAGCCCAGCACGGCAACCTTCAGGCCGCCTTTCTTGTAAATCTTGTACAAAGGGAAATACGGCTTTCCGTTGTCGGTGCGGATGGCGTTTCCTGCAAGAAAAGGAATCCCGTAGGACTCAAGATCACGGGCGATGCGGTCATAGACCTTATGGCCCGTCTCGATGTCGTGGTTGCCGACGGTGATGGCATCATAGCCCATGTAGGCAGCCAGACGAGGATAGACGTGAGGGGAAAGCGTGTCTACATAGTTGAAGTAGTACGCCGCGTTGTCTCCCTGAAGGCAGTCCCCGGCGTCAACCAGCAAAACATTATCCGCCCCAGCCACCGAACGGACGCTGTCCACGATGGTCTTGACTGCAAAGAGCGACTTCTTCACTCCCCCGCCGACGTAGGTGGAATCGAAATAGCATCCATGCACGTCGTTGGTAGTCAGAATCTGGAGGACATAGTCCCCATCCTTGGGTCCCGAACCGCAGCCGGCCAGCAAAAATCCGGCGGAAGCGGCGGCGATGACAGACTTGAATATCCCTTTCATACCTTATAAATATATTTCATAATTCCTTTGTCTGCGTGATCCGCCCGAAGCCTTGGCCGCTTTCTTGGAGTTCAAGGCGCGCCCAAGGTCAAAAAGGACGCTCAGCTTCTGCTGGCTGCCCTGAAATCCGTCACCTGTAAAATGGAACACGGCGGACAGCCTCAGACGCACGAAATCAGCGATATACGGCTGCCAGTAAATCTCCGCCCGGTCATAAAATCCGGAATGCTTCCAGTTTCCTCCTTGTTCGTTGATGCGGTAGAACGGGCTTCCCGCATACAAATCCGGCCCGAGCATATTCCCTCCAGTATCAATGGTGAAGTAATACGGCATCTGGCCGTTACCGTAGTAGGAGTCATTCAGGATGCCCAGTTTCTTGTACCCGAGATTCAGCGTCAGCAGTCCGCCGAACGCCGGCTCAAGCCCCGTCTCGTTGATTCTGTCCTGATGTATTCCTTGAATATAACTGAGTTTGGCGTTCCAACGGAAGTCTCTCCTCCCGGCCGCCAGCGACACGAAAGGCGAGACAAGGACATTGTCCACCACTCCCCTATATTCAAGCGTGTTGGCGAAATGGTACATGGTCGCGGTCCATCCGGCACGCAGGAAGTCCCCCGCAAGAGAGTAATTGCCATAAGTGAATATCTGGAAGCGCTCCCTGCGCCCGTGTCCGATCATCCCCATCCAGTCCAGACCGGCCTCGCAATAGCCTTTACGGGTCTCGTACTTCAGGAGCAGACCTTCTATGCTATTATCATAGAATTGGTTCACATCAGAGATGAACAATGACGGAACCAGATCGGTCTTCACAGGATCATCTTCCCAGTCAGGGTAGCCTGAGCCGAACACGGAATTCCTGCGAGGGAATATTCCCGCCAACAGGTTGAACTTCTCAGCTCTTCGCCGGCTTTCAAGGCCATACCAGAATGTCATCTCTCGGAAAAGCCCGATGTTCTGAAGATCCTTGTCGCTTTCGGAGACCGGAGCCTCGCCCATATTCTTCATCACATCGATTCCAAGCGTCAGCCTATGGGTGAAACGTCCGCCATCCACCTTGACGCCGACCGACGGAGTCAGCCTCGCGGCGTGAACCGTCCCCGAGGTCTCAAACTTATTGCCCGCGCCATCATATTCCCGGTTGTCAAAATAGTACTGGAAATCAGCTCCGTAGGTAAAGGAAACCTTTTGTTGGGCACGGGCGGCGAAGGCCGATGCCAGAAGCAGTGTCATTACAATTATGCTCTTTCTCATATTCATAACTTTCTGAAAGGGAAAACGCCTCCAGCGCGTTTTATGCAAAATTACTGATTATTTTGTAATTTCGCACCCGTATGGAAGGGATCAAACTACAGACTCCGGTCGAGGCCGGGCAAAGCAAGGTCAGTATCTCGCTGAAAGACAGGATATTCGTGTTTGGAAGCTGCTTCGCCGACAACATCGGCAGGAAAATGGTGGATCTTGGGTTTGAAGTCTGCGTCAACCCGTTCGGCACCATCTATAACCCAGTCTCGGTCTGCAATTCAATCGCAAGGCTGTCCTCCGGGATTCCCTTCAGCGTGGACGAGTGCGTCCCGATGGGCGCTGGCGCCGGTCTGATCTGCTCGTTCAGCCACCACACCACCTTCGCCCGCCGCACCGAAGAAGAGTTCCTGAATGTCGCCAACGCCTCTCTGGAGGAAGCCTCGCACCGCTGGAAAGCCGCCTCCAAAGTCATCATAACCCTCGGCACAGCATGGATTTATGAATATTCCCGCACAGGCGAGGTTGTCTCGAACTGTCTGAAGATCGATTCGAAGGAGTTCACCCGCCGAAGACTTTCCGTCCGGGAAACAGCGACGTTGCTTATGAATATGATCGACCGGCATCCGGACAAGGAGTTCATATTCACGGTTTCCCCCATCCGCCATCTTAAAGACGGAGCGCACGGCAACCAACTCAGCAAAAGCACGCTCCTGCTTGCTTTGGACGAGGTTCTGGCGAAGTTTCCGGAGCGTTGTGAATATTTCCCGGCCTACGAGATCGTGCTCGACGAGCTCCGTGACTACCGCTTCTACGCTCCGGATATGGTACACCCTTCCGATCAGGCCGTGGACTATCTCTGGACACGCTTTGCGGGATTCGCTGTCCCGGCATCCGAACTTCCGGATCTGGAAGAGCGCAGGAAGGAATATCTCCGTTCGCGGCACCGCCCGATAAACATCCGCTAAACAAGCAAACCTACAACAAATTTTATACTTACAGCGGATTTGATTATCTTTGCAGTCTATAGCCAACGGCAAGAACAACTTGCCGCCAAGTTGGCTGGTATTTTTTTACGGTTGACATAATCAACAGGCTACTGAATATGTTCGATAACTTACAGGAGAGACTTGAGAGATCCTTCAAGATTCTGAAGGGCGAGGGTAAAATCACCGAGATCAATGTCGCGGAGACGTTGAAAGACATCCGCAGGGCGCTGCTGGACGCTGACGTCAGTTTCCGCGTGGCCAAGGACTTCTGCGACAAGGTGAAGGTCAAGGCAATGGGACAGAATGTCCTCACGGCCGTGAAGCCTCAGCAGATGATGGTCAAGATCGTCCACGACGAACTGGCCGAATTCATGGGGAGCGCCTCGCAGGACATCAACATCAAGGGCAATCCGGGAATAGTGCTGGTGGCCGGTCTTAACGGTTCAGGTAAGACCACGTTCTCCGCCAAGCTGGCGAACAACATCAAGAGCAAACGAGGGATGAAGGTTCTCCTCGCGGCCTGCGACACGTTCCGGCCAGCCGCCATCGAGCAGTTAAAGGTCCTCGGAGAGGGCATCCAGGTCCCTGTCTATACAGAGGAAGGCGTCAAGGATCCTATCAGGATAGCGAAGAACGCCATTGCCAAGGCCAAGGCGGAGGGATATTCGGTCGTGATCATAGACACCGCTGGCCGTCTGGCTGTGGATCAGGAGCTTATGGACGAGATCTCGGCCCTGCACAAGGCTGTGAATCCGACAGAATCCCTGTTCGTAGTCGACGCCATGACCGGTCAGGACGCGGTGGAGACCGCCAAGGTCTTCAACGAGAGGCTTGATTTCGATGGTGTCGTGCTGACCAAGATGGACGGTGACACCAGAGGTGGAGCCGCTCTCTCCATCAAGTACGTCACCGGAAAACCGATCAAGTTCATCTCCTCGGGTGAGAAGATGGAGGCTATGGATGTGTTCCACCCTGGACGTATCGCCGACCGAATCCTCGGAATGGGAGACGTTGTCTCCCTTGTAGAGAAGGCTCAGGAACAGTTCGACGAGAAGCAGGCCCGCGAGACCAGGAAGAAACTGGCCAAGGACAAGTTCGGCCTCATGGACTTCTACAACCAGATCCAGCAGGTCAAGAAGATGGGCAACATCAAGGATCTTGCAGGAATGATTCCAGGACTCGGCAAGGCCATCAAGGACATTGACATCGACAACGACAAGGCATTCAAGGGAATAGAGGCGATCATCATGTCCATGACTCCCGAGGAGAGGGACAATCCGGAGATCATCAACGGAAGCCGACGCAAGAGAATCGCCGACGGAAGCGGCACGAATGTGGCCGAGGTCAACAAGTTGCTCAAGCAGTTCGAGACCACCCGGAAGATGATGAAGAGCGCACTGACCGGGAACCTTGCGCAAAGGCTCCGCGGCTTCAGAAGATAATTGAAACATCACAATTGGAAAAGTAATCTAAAATTTCTAAATTCGCACACTATTGTACGTTCAGAGGAGTTATCTGACACGAGATAGCATATTGAAAAATACTTTTAACATTAGGACAAAAAATGGAAAAAGGACCTATTTCACAATTCATCACCCACCACTACCGCCACTTCAACTCGGCTTGCGTGGTTGATGCCGCGAAGGCCTACTGCGACCTTCTCGACAAGGGTGGAAAGATGTTCCTTGCTATGGCAGGTGCGATGAGTACCGCCGAACTCGGACTTTCCCTCGCGGAAATGATCCGTCAGGACAAGTTCTCGTTCGTCTGCTGCTCAGCCAACAACCTCGAGGAGGACATCATGAACCTCGTCGCCCACTCTCACTATTACAGGATCCCGGGTTACCGCGACCTTACTCCACAGCAGGAGCAGGATCTTCTTGAGAACCACTACAACCGTGTGACCGACACATGCATCCCTGAAGAAGAGGCGTTCCGCCGCCTTGAGGGAGCGCTTGTCGATGTGTGGACAAAAGCAAAGAATGAAGGAAAAAGGTATTTCCCTTATGAATATCTCTACCAGATCCTCCGCAGCGGTGTTCTGGAGCAGTACTATGAGATCGACCCTAAGGACAGCTGGGTAATGGCCGCCTGCGAGAAGAACATTCCTATCATCTGCCCGGCCTGGGAGGACTGCACCACCGGCAACATATTCACAGCCCACTGCATCCGCGGTGAGTTCCCTACCGACCTCGTTAAGACAGGTGTCGAGGTGATGATGTTCCTTGTTGATTGGTACAAGGCCAACGCAACCGGGGCCGGTGTCGGATTCTTCCAGATCGGTGGCGGTACCGCCGGCGACTTCCCTATCTGCGTCGTTCCTATGATGGAGCAGGATCTCGGTTGGAAAGGCACACCGCTTTGGTCATATTTCTGCCAGATCTCCGACAGCACCACTTCCTACGGTTCATATTCAGGAGCCGTTCCTAACGAGAAGATCACCTGGGGCAAACTGTCCCCTACCACTCCGCGCTTCATCGTGGAGAGTGACGCGACCATCGTCGCTCCGCTGATCTTCGCTTACGTGCTGGGCTGGTAGTCCATCGCTGACTTATCGGAAGGTGATGGCCAACTTCGGTCATCACCTTTTTTATATTGGTATTCTTTAAGGATTGCATTTATAACCACAAACCAGAGGAACACATTTGTTCCTTCCAAATGACCAACCAATAATGAAAGGAAATTCCAGCAAAGGGAATCCCTTTATCGTGGCAATATCCCAAAAGCTGCGAAATATCGGAAGCGGCAGACTCTCTGCCATCCGAGGGAAAATCAACACCAATAGGACTCTTGACAAAGTTGAGAAACGCCTCGCCCGATGGGTAAAAGAAGGCAGACATCACGAATGCGACAATTCGATGGAAGAAATTTTAGACGAACTTGGATTGACAAACGGAGAATTGTCGTTCTATTGCTCTCATGTGCTCAACAAAAAATTTCTGACATGGAGAAAAGAGATGAGAATCGAGGACGCGAAAAAACTTCTTATGGAGCAGCCGGAGACTCCTGTGCGTCATATCGGCTACATCATTGGGTTCAGCGATAAATCCAACTTCAGGCGGCAGTTCAGGGAGGTTGTGGGCTGCACGCCCACCGAATGGCGCAGAAAGAATCTCAAGGAATATGACCATTCCAATGAGTGAACGGTCTCTTCGATAAACTCAGTGACCGAGCGATGGTGCACTAAAGTGGCCAGTCCATCGGCCACTGAGCCTGCCGAAGTGACGATACAAACAAAAAAAGCAAATTAATCCTTTGATTTTAGAAAAACATCACTATCTTTGCAGTGTATTAATAAACTATTACACTAACAAGATATGATAAAAATCAAAGATCTCGCTTTCAGTTACGGCAAGACCCCCGTCCTGAAGAGCATTACAACAACACTTGAGGAAGGCCGCATCTACGGTCTTCTGGGCGAGAACGGAGTCGGTAAGACGACTCTTCTGACACTTCTGTGCGGCCTGAAGAAAGTTGGTTCAGGCAGCATCTCAACCGATGGGGAGAATCCCTTCGACCGCACCCCTTCCCTGCTCCAGAATCAGTTCTACCTCCCGGACGAGGTTCTACCGGTAGCCATGAAGGCGGAATGCTTCGCCAAGGAAAGAGGAGCGTTCTGGCCGAATTATGACAATGGCAAGTTCCTTGAGATCATGAATGAGTTCGAGAACGACGCGACCAAGAAAATGAACCAGATGTCAGCCGGACAACTGAAGAAAGTCTATATCTCGCTGGCTCTGGCCTGCGGCTGCAAGTACATATT
>ERZ808240.3473-NODE-3473-length-15305-cov-21.501443_pt1 | contig 15305 bp, 8 predicted proteins | sample MGYA00521084_ERZ808240 | MGnify/ENA primary metagenome ERZ808240 (study PRJEB31516, sample SAMN03275571) | gut metagenome | biome: mammalia-associated habitat; material: feces | host: Papio cynocephalus | place: Kenya | collected 2012-08-06 ... | reverse complement strand
AATGCGGTCTGCCGCGTTGGACGGACTGATAAAATTTCAAGAACCGAGGAATCTTCGTGCCGGATCAGAGCACAAAGGTTCCTCGCTTTTGTTGCACACATTTGTAAAAAAATCTATACGATCTAAAGAAAAAGAAAAATTTAGGATTTCTTTTTTTAGGTTTGACAATGCTCCCGATTTTTTTCCGAACATTGCACTTGGTTTTCAGGTTGTTGAAAGCCTTATTAAATGTACCCTTATGGAAGAAAACGCACATGCAGAGTCCGACTTGCTCGGCTCGATTGACGACCTTAGCAATTTCGATGAAATTGAAGAAAGGATTATTGGCAGCACAATATTCGCTGACCCTCTCTCGGATGCCGGATTCAAGACAATATTCACATGCCGTGACAATGAAAGCCTGCTTGTAGAACTGGTCAACGTGATGCTCCAAGGGGAGAGGACGGTTAAGAGCATAAAGCTCAAACCGACGGAATTTGTGGCAGGAAGCGCTGGAGGGAAAAAGTCAATAGTAGACTTGTGCGCCGTAGACGACAAGGGAATTACATTCGACCTGGAGGTGCAGAGATGCAGCGAGGATGACCTTTTCAAAAGGTTTATGGGATATGCGAGCAGAATCTACTACGAAAACATGAGACGCGGAGGCGAAAGCGGCGACTTCAAGCCGGTCTATGTCATCGTGCTGCTCTCTGGAGAACCGAAAGCCGAAGACGGGCTCCCATACGCACGAAGGCTATACTCATTTTACACAATGACAGAAAAATACACTCAAGAGGTTGCACCGGCGACAATTTGCATTATATTTGCAGCGTTGGCGCATTTTGACAAGACACCGGAAGAATGTGTGACCAACCTTGACCGCTGGTGCTATATGTTCAGAAACATCGGGCAAATGGGAGAAATCCCGAGATGGGTAAAAGACAAGATGATGTTAAAACTGTTCAAGGCAGCCAAGGTAGCCAACTTCAGCAGGGAACAGAAACAATTATATGTAAGAATTATGATGGAAGATTTCAGAACCAAGGGGATGCTCAAGGCAGCCAGGAGAGAAGGGGTTGATGAGGGAATGAATATTGCCCTTAAAAAGACAGCCATCAATATGCTCAAGCAAGGACTTTCTGCTGACATCGTAGCATCTTGCACCGGATTAAGTCCCCAAACCATCGCCAATCTACAATCCTAAACCTGTGCTTCACCACGATCACGGAATGGGTGAAGGACAATTGATGCTGAAGCTGGCCACAGCGGGCAAGGTAGCCAACTTCAGCAGGGAACAGTTTGCAGGCTTAAAGAAAACACCTCATTAAATTCAGCCACCGATAGTTCATAATCCATTGGCTTTTATGTATTTAGCAAAAATGTCGGTTCTAACCGACACTTTTTGAAGAAAAATGCAGTTTCCGACCGACATTCTGAGTATCAACTTGAATGTCAGCTCATTTTGTTGTGAGTTCGACGAGGCGGTCGAGGAGTGGCTGGCGTGCTTCAGGAGCAACGGAGAGAAGGGTGTGGAGGCCGTCGGCTGAGGGAGTGAAGGTCGAGACGCCTTCGGAATCTATCGTGACGGTGCCGGTGGCTTGGCCGGTGAAATATTTGGAGCCTTCAACAGCATAGAGAACCGAGGTGAGATCCCAGGTCGGGCGGTTGTATGGCATCGGGAGATAGAGCTTGTAGGCCTCAACGACAGGGTTCGGAGCGTCATAGCCGAGATTGGACTCGATTAACGAGGCCGGATAGCAAATTTCCCAGCCGAGCTCGAACGGAGAGACGGCGACCGGAACCGGACATTCGGCAAAGAACTTCCGTGCGGACGGGATGTCTCTCACCACATTGTATTCAGGAAACTTGTCCTGCCCCTCTTCACGGAAATTGCCCGCCATCACGGAAATGAGCTTCACCTTATTTGAGAGCAATTCGCGCCCGTCCAGCGGAGAAATGTCATCCGCAGGAGAAACAAGAAGAGCCGCGAGGTTGGTCGAGAAGCCGGTAGAAATGATTGTAACCGAGTGGTCAGGCTGCCCCGCAAGCAGCTGCCGATAGAGGCTCACTGCGGTCGGGAGAGACGAATAATCCTCCACGCTCCGAGGAAAGTCAAATCTCGACACCACTGCCTCAACGAAGTTCTGCCCGTCCGCATTGCGTCCGTCCGCACTCGAATCCGCCGGTCTTTCCGCAACGGCAATCGGAACGCCGCCATACCCATAATAAGTGTCCACCATGTCTATATACTCGGCGGAAGTCGGCTCGTTCTTGTTAATCATAACCCCAAGAAGCTTGACGCGTCCCTCGTCGGCATAGCGATGGAGCATGGCGAGCGCGAGGGCATCGTCGACATCATTTCCCATGTCCGTGTCAAAGATTACGGCCTGTGGCCGAGAGGCAGAGCAGGAAAGCACCGTCAAGGAGACAAGTGCCATAACAATCATTTTTTTCATTTAATTTGATTTAAGACAATATTCTATCTGAGGCGGCTTGAGTTCCTTTCATTTCTATTCCGCAAATATACCTCACAATTATCTTCATTACAACCCAATGTGGGGCTTTATTCCAGACACAGCAATAAATCCCTGCGCAAGCGCTTGTGCACATCGAGAAATCACCTGACATCTACAGTCACGCTCTCCCCTCCGCAGTACCACGCCTTGACACGCGCTCGGGCATTTCCACCGACCCGCACCGGTTCAGTCCAGACGGGGGACAGCATGGTCGGTTCAGTGCCGTCCAAAGTGTAGCGGACCGTCATTCCAGGATATGGAGTGTTCGTCATGAGCAGCCCGTCGCTGACGATGGCTCCGGGAGGCGCAATTCTTGAACTTACGCCGCGTGACGTCAGATAAGGAAGTTCCTTCACGCCTATCTTAAGGTTGAAATCCGCACAGGCCGAATCATACAGAGAGTTTTCCTTGCCGCCCCATTCCGGACAGGCATTCCATCCGCGCTCCACAACGCCGAGAATCTTGGGAAAAAGGTAGTACTCCACCATCCCCGAATTCCTGATGGTTTCCGCCCACAGCGCCCCTTCGACACCGATTATGTTTTCCGGGGCGGCAAGCCCGGGCTTCCCTTCGGCAGCCTTCGTGAAGTCATTCGAAAGGCCGTTCTGGTCTGTCCTGGCGGAGCTGTAATTATTGAAAGGCTGACAGGCAAAACCCGAGAACTCATCCACGGTTCCTCCCCACAGAGCACCCGGTTCCCGGTCATTGGCCGCATAATACATATCCAGATAGAAATTCCGGACATTGGTGAGCACTACGGGATAGCCCCTGTTCGCAAATTCGTATGCCAGAGAATCACGGTCACCCAAGGTGTCCCAAGTATTTATGTATGCGACCCGCGGAGAGACCTCCCTGTCATATTCCTCGCTTCTTCCGAGGGCAACTTCCTGCCATCCGGCAATCTTCAGCCCATGTCCGGCAAGAATGCCGGCCATCCTTCTGACAAACCATGCATGAATCTCGTGACCATTCGAAAGCCCCTCTTTCTCCATCAGACGCCGAATTTTCGGAGAAGCCATCCACACCCCGTGGGAGACCTCGTCGCCTCCTATGTGGACAGTCCGCAGCGGCACTCCGGCATCGTCATACATCTTCTGTATTTCCCCGATGACCTTGTCCCAGAACCTATAGACACCTTCCTCGGCGACACATACGGCATTGTCGCCCCAGCCCTGTACGGAAACGCTGCCGGAAGGCTGCCCGGAGTCGTCCCAAAGTCTGTATTCAAAGCTATCGGAATGGCTGCGCGATGCACGGTATTTCATTGCCATAATGGCAGCGCGGGAATGCCCCGGCATCTCAAGCTCGGGAACGACACTGACACCCCTCGCGTCGGCATACTCAAGCATGGACACGAACTGTTCCCTCGTCAGGTGACCGTTGGCCGATGTCGTAAAGTCGTCAGGGCTGCCGGTGCCGGTGTAGGACTGCACCAGGAAACCGGACTCCAGTTCATTGTCCGTGCAGCCTCTGCGGGAGGCCATCTCCGTCAGTTCCGGAAGTCCCGGAATCTCAAGCCGCCAGGCCTCGTCGTCATTGAAGTGATACTGGAGGACATTTATCTTATATTCCGCAAGTATGTCTATCAGTTTCAGCACCTTTTCGTGAGGGATATAGTTTCTGGCGATGTCAAGCATGAAGCCGCGGTGATGCAGCTCCGGCCAGTCCTCAATGTCGGTGCACGGAAGAAAGACGGGAAGGCCATGCCACGAAGGGAGTTCGCGCTTCAGAATCGAGACGAGCGTCTTTGCCCCGTTCATCGCGCCAGTCTCAGACTGACCGACAATCTCTACGCCCGACCTGCGGACACTTAGCCGATAATACTCGTAATTGTCGTTTGTGGCCGGCTCCACGGACAGGCTTATCGTGAAACCGGCTTTCTGAGAGCAGGTCATTCCAGCCTCCGGAAGCTTCATCTTCATGTAGGCGGCAGCCTTGGCCGCGTCCGGAGAAAATTTCAGAGACACTTCCGCAGGAATCATAGCCGAGCCGCGTCTTGCCACGACTGACTTCAGGGATGGAATCATGTCATAGCAGTGAGTCGGATTCGCGGATGCAAATGCCTCGTTGCGACTATAAAGGAATGTTCCGTCGGCATAGTCACGGCGTGACGCGATTCCGGGAAGCAGTCCGGACGGGGGAAGCAGCGAAATGGCGACCGGAAGAGACTCGCCGCCTGGAGTCATTAGGAAGTGCCCGCCGGAAGGGCTGTTGTAGAGAGTCTGGGCAAAGGTCTCATCCGAATGCAGCCTGACCCTGCATGACTCTCCGGGAGACAGCATACCTCGGCCGCTTTCCGGGCGCAGTTCCCAATACTTGAGGTCACCCTCAAGAACAGGGGATGCAGTGAATCCGCTGCCCGAATCCGCAGTGAAGCGCGTCCACATGACATTGAACCTGAAAGACCACTCCGAGCCTATTTCGGAATCCCCGTTGTTGGTAAATTCAAAAACCGAATAGTATCCGCCTTCAGGGCAGGACTCCGCTCTCCATGTCACGTCAATCGGAGTTCTCCCAACAGCAAGCGAAATCGCGGACAAAAGAAAGGCCGCGACAGTCACGGCCCTTCTCAACATCATGGACAGACTACTCATACAATGTTCCTATGAATGTCCTTGCGTCCGAATCATGCTTTCCGTCACTGCTGAAGCCGATGTTGTAGATGACTCCGGCACTCATTTGAAGGCTTCCGTCACAGACGGCCTCGCCATCCGGAACAAAACTGCCGTCGGCGCCGAAACTGCCGGTCTCAACCGTCCCTACGGTGCCTCCGGAAACGGTCAGTTCCGAGTCGGCGGTCGCGAAGGCAACGATATGGTCTCCCCTGTCAAGCGCGAAGCCGATAGCAGAGGAAGACGTCCGGAAGTCAATCACGGCTCCGGTAGTGCTGATTTTCTGAGACACTGACTCTTGAGGAGAGTCGTTCTTGATGTTGAACACCGCAAAGTTTTCCGCAGGAGTCGCGGCAATCTCGGCCGAAGCGCCTGTCAGCCCCTTGAGAACCATGCGCACGCTCTCCGTATGAACCTTGTCCGTCAAATCCTGAGTATATACCCCTTCCGAATCAAACGGCGGATCACCTGCCGCGGCGATGAACTTGCTTGTGGCAAGGTCATATATGTCATATCCTCCTCCAAGAGCAGACGCTGCCAACATGAGGCTCGGAGTGTTCGGATACGCGCCCCTGTTTTCGGCGACAAGCGGATAATTTCCCGCCATCGAAGCGTATGCCGCCGTCTCAGCAGCCACCTCATTGACCTTGTCCCTATACGGGTCGAAACTCACGAAATCTATCCCCTCAAGGGCAAAGACATCCCCGGGCGACGCGTTCGGTGCCTCCGGGAACGGGTTCACCCCATCGCCCTTAATCAGATTTGTCCTCGTCGCCACCTTGTATGAAGCCTCCTTCACGGCCTTTCCGACCGCGTCGAGCGCCTCGAGAGTCATCTTCCAGAGTTCTTCCTGCGTGACGGCAGTGCCATCGGCATGCTTGTACTCCTGTTCGGCAATCCTCCAGCGCGCCATTCCGTCCGGTTCGTTATGAACCTGGCAGGTAATGACCGGATGCTTCTCCCCGTTCCTGATGTCCCAGTCGCGGATGTGGTCGAACAGAATCCTCACGGCCTTAGTCTCCCTTTCGAGAATCCACGGGTCGTTGAGATAGAGTCCATAGACATATCCGTAGAGTCCGCGGAACGTCGCGTTGTAGTTACACTTCATCTTTTTCTCCGGAACGCTGAGGATATATCGTGGAACGAGATATGTGAACGAATCGCCTATCATGTTCGTGCTGAACCACAGGAGTTCGACCTTCAGGTCATATTTGTTCGCCAGCGACAGCATCGCGTCAATTGAGGAGAAGTCGTATTGTCCCTCTTCCGGTTCAAGGAATCTCCACGGATAGCTCAGCTGAACGGTGTTCACGCCAAGTTCCGCAGCCTTTGCATAGTAGGCCTCGATTTCATCCCAGCCGAGCTTGTCGCAGTTCCTGAAGACGTCAATCCTCAGCTGCGCACCATAGATTGCGAACGGACTGCCGTCGACCTCAAGATAAGTCTTTTCACCGGAGGTCACAAGGCGGCTGACGGTTATCGGTTCATGCTGCGGGACAATGACCATTTCCGTCCCCTTCCCCTCCTTGCTGCACGCGCAGGCCGAAAGGAAAAATCCCGCAAGAGCCGCAAGGGCGGCCATGTATTTTGCTTTTCTAATCATAGCGTTATCAATAAATCATTCATTTTCAAGCACATTGGCAACACACCTCACGGAGCAGGCCGTATTGTTCGACCCGTCGATGCTCCCGCCGAAATCCCATACCGTCTGGCTCGGAGTGAAGGAGACAATCCACCTGTCCCAGTTCTGGCCGGGGCGGGTTATGCTCGTAATCTGCGCGACCCAATCATTGAGCAGTTCGCCGGTTTCCGGATGCCTGAACCCGTAGCACGGGACGAATATGCATCCCTTCATGTCGTCTTTCGTAGCTGTTCTCACATTCTCGTTTCCGAGCATCGCACCGTCATGGCCGAAACCGGTTGAATTCCATCCGTTGAAATAGAATCCGCCCTTGTACAGAGCCCTTATCTCCTCTATTTCCGGGATGCGCCACCCTTCCGGACAAGGATTGTTCTCCTGTGCCCATGTGTCCGGACCTGAAAAATACCCGGTCGGATAGCCGCTCGGGGCAGGTCCCGTCGCAGGCCACGGTGTCTTTGAATTGTACTGGTACATGCACCCCGGCGCGTCTGGAGTCGCGGCGAATGTTCCCGGCTGATCGACGTTCGCATCCGCCCAGCGCAGACCACCGATGATGGTTCCGTAACCCTGAATGATTTCGAGATCCGCAGAAAGCACGTCAGTGGCCACGTGCACGGAGCCTGTCCTGTAGCCATACTGTCCATATTTCGCGGCGGCATCTGCCACCTCTATGGAGAGCGGGTTCTCCCCCTGTCCTCCGGTTCCCTGCACGATGCTTATCCAGTCGCCCTTGGTAACAGTTGCCGTCCATTCCTTGTTTGATGCGACAGTCACCTCGTACCTGCCTTCTGTCATCGCGACCTTCAGTTTTTCTGAGGACAGGCCTATGCCGTCCTTGGCAAGCTGCTCGATGTCAATGCTTTTCACAAGCCCCTGAGCGTCGACGACCACGGTGGCGTGCCTGTTGGAGAGCACACCCTTATATGGTTCGACAATCATCATCAGCACGCCGTCCCCGTTGAGCACCCTCGGAAGCAGCATGACCCAGTCCGAGTCGCTGCCCTCGGCGTACTCGACATGAGCGCGAAGGGAGGTATTGCACTTTACGGGAATGTTGAGCGTGACACCCTCGCAATCCACGGTCTCGCTCTCCGACGCCAATTCGAGGGACGGGGAGACATTTTTCTGGCATCCCGCTGCGGCCAGCGCAAGGAGCAGAAACATTGAAATATATCTTTTCATCCTATTTACAATTCTTTATTCAAGTTCGCACATTCGAGACTTGAGTTCTGTTATTTTGAACACTACTTTCTTTTTTCGGAGGACAGGCATCACTTCTCGGCGCCGGCTCCTGCCTGAAGAGGCCAGCCCGGATTCTGATAGAGCGGGGACTCAGCGACGGTGCCGTTGCCTGTAATCAGGAAATGCTGGATTGCAATCGGAGACAGATAGTGAGCCATCTTCCAGCTGTAGCCGTTGTAGGCACGGTTGTTTGCGGAAATGTGATAGGGAGCCAAGTACTTGCTGAAAGTCCGAGATGAAACCGTCTTGTTCTCGGTGAGCACTCCGAAGTCATCAAGGTTCACGTTTTCCCAGAGATTCATGCCGAGCACATGATACGGAGTCGCAATCATCTGATCCATCGAGCGCCACCGGTGCAGGTCAAGATCCCTGAACCCCTCCGCCATGAGTTCGCAGCGGCGCTCGCGCCTTATGTTGTAGAGGGTAGGATCTATGAGCCTGCCGGCGCTGTACGCGCCCCAGTCGGTCTCGGCCTCGATGTTCATGTCTGTCGCGGCAACGGTCGCCGCCCAGTCCTCGCTGACCCCGGCACGACGCCGGAGTGCCTTCCAGTAGCCGTCTGCCGTCAGATCCACCGCGCCGGTGAGTTCATAGGACGCCTCAATGTAGTTCAGGTAAGCCTCAGTGGCGCGGAACACAATGCTTCCGGTCGGATCCTGGAAGGAAGCATACTCACCGTTGAAGCCCTTGCCCTTGCGGAGGGTGTAGCCCGTCGTATATTTGAGGTTTGTCGTGCTGGAGGTGATGTCCGGCCACGGCTCGACCTTGACGCCCTCCGGACCGACTTTCTCCGTATGGAAATTGTTGTCCCCGGGACGCTTGAGAAATATTCCGAGGCGGGAGTCACGCCCTTCTGCAATCTTAAGCAGGTCGGAGTCTCCGGGATATCCGCTTCCGGAGGCATATATCGGCAGACCGTTGGCCATCAGGAAGGCATCCACCATGCTCTTGGTCGTGCCGCAGCCATTGTTCCCGCGGGAAGCGTAGCCATTGAGGCTGTGGACAATGCCGAGCCCTACATCATAGTGTCTCCAGAGCATGACTTCCGAAAAGTCCTGCATGTCGACAGAGGAGAACATATCATAGTACGGATTCGCAGGCTCGTCTGCCGTGTTCTGATATTTTCCAGTATTCGCCACCAGCTCGTAGGAGTCGGCAACAATCTTCGCCTCGGTCATCGCCTGCGTGAGGAACCAGCTGATTTCCTCGTCAATTCCGCCGAGAGGATACTGATAGTCAGCATTATAGAACTTGTCCTTGCCGGGCCAGCCGTCACCGTTAGGAACGAACGCCGTGCCCTTGAAGTATTTCAGCCAAGTACCCTCAAACAGGGCGACACGCGACTTGAGAAGACGGGCGCAGGACTTGTTGAGACGGTTCTTGTGCCCGTCCGGCGAAACGTCCTTCATCATTTCTGCCGCCTTGTCCAGATCCGACAATATGAATCTGGCGACCTCATTGCGCGGGGCACGCCTGCTGGCCTCCACAAGCGCCTGCATATTGTCGGGCAGGGTCTTCGTGACTATCGGAAAATCACCCACATAACGCAGATGATTGAAATATGCGTATGCCCTGAAGAAATACATTTCGCCGATATAATGACGCACATTGTCCTGATTTCCGGTGATTTCGCCAGCCTCAAACATCGGAAGGACATTGTCGAAGAACCAGTTGCAGAGGTATATGTCCGAGAAATAATACGCCCCTCCGGTCTGGTCGACCTTCCAATATCCCGGAGCATACATGTCGTTCGGCTGCACATAGGCCATATTGTCCGTGTTCTTGTCGGTCTCGAAAGTACCGTAGCCGTATTGTCCGTGAGTGGGAAGTTCCTGATAGCGGTCGGTCGCGTAGGACTCCACGCCGGCTTCGGTCGCGAGATATTGCTCCGGTGTGAGCGAAGACTCCGGCGACTTGTCAAGCAGGTTGCATGACACGGCCACAAGCAGGAAAACGACGGGAGCCTTTTTTCTTATATTGAATAATTCCATTTCAGTCTATGATTACAATGTGATACTTACTCCGAATGAATATGTCCTCGAAAGTGGATATACGTTTCCGAGATCCACGCCTCCGATTGTCTCCGGATCAAAGATTTTCGTCATCTTCGTGAAAGTAAGAAGATTCTCTCCCGAGAAATACACCCTCACTCCGGCGAGTTTCACGGCATTCACCCATTTCTTTGGAAGGCTGTAGCCAAGCTGGAGATTCTTCAGTCGCATATAGCTCGCGTCCTGAACCCAGCGGGTCTGCCTCTGACGGTTTTTGTCCGTACCCCAGACAGGTCTCGGATAATACGAGTCGAGATTGAGGCCGAGAGGGTGGTTCGGGTCATCGCGGAAATAGTCCTCATGTGCAGTGAGACCCATGGACTGCCACCTGTCCGAAGTCGCCCCGAAGAAGTAGCGGCTCGTCTGGATGTACTGCCGCTTGCCGACTCCCTGAAGAAAAATCCTGAGATCCAGCCCTTTCCATTCAAAGTTGAAATCGAATGCGAAGTTGTAGCGCGGGGTGGTGTTTCCTATGACCTTGAGGTCTCCATGGTTCTTGAGGGTATATTCGCCGCTGTCAATCTTTCCGTCGCCGTTGATGTCGGCATACATTATGTCGCCGGCCTTCCAGTCCGAGCCGAGATTGTCCTGACCGCCCTCCGGCATTGTGGCGAGATGGTACTCCATCTCCTCGTCGGTCCTGGCGATTCCGACGGTCTCATATCCCCAGAACTCGCCCCATTTCATGCCCTCGTAGTAGCTGCTGAGGGTTCCGGAGGGGTTGGAATACTTGGTTATCGTGCCCTGCGCGTCGGAGAGCAGGAATTTGGCGGAATAATTCAGACCGCAGCGGAGCCTGTCCTTCCACATTATCTCGAAATCAAATCCCTTAGTCCGGAGATTGGTGTTATTTGTCACAGGCACGTTCGTTCCGAGTATGGTCGGAAGTTCGTCAGCCGGTCCGACCATTCCGTCGGTGTCCCTCATGAACCAGTCAAAGGACATCGTGAGACGGTTCCCGAATGCGCCGAAATCCAGCCCGACATTAGTGGAGCGAATCCTCTCCCATGTCAGGGAACTGCTTATGAGCCCCGGCGCCCACGAGATGTTCGGCTTCTCGCCGTTGATGAGCCATTGCCCGGCCGAGAACGCATATCCCATTGTCTGATATGTAGGATACCACGAACTTGTGTTCTGGTTGCCGAGCGTTCCGTAGGAGGCGCGCAGCTTCAGGGTCGAGACATAGGCAGAAGCCGGGCGGAAGAAATCTTCCTTGGCGATGTTCCAGCCTGCGGACACGGAAGGGAACACGCCCCAGCGGCCTGTCCGGCGGAAACGGGAGCTGCCGTCGGTGCGAAGGTTGGCCTCGAACAGGTAGCGTTCCATGTAATTGTAGTTTATTCGTCCGAACACGCCCATGGTGGACCAGCCCGCATAGCCACCTCCGACTTCCGGAGCGACTTTCTTGCCGTTCTCGTCCAGTCCGCTGGCAGTGTCGATGGACGAAATCGACGGCACGACGACACCGTACTGACGGGCGTAGATGCTGCGGTAGCGGGCCTCCTCCGCCTGCACGCCGGCCATAACCTTGAAATAGTGACCGCTCTCGAACTGCATTTCGTAGTCGGTGTAGGCGTTGAGGTTGTAGTAGTCAGTCTTGGAGGAAGTCTCCGTCACGTTGTTTGCATACCACCTGTTGCCCACGGACACCCCATCTACCGCAGTCTGCTGGAACGTGCGCCAGTCCTGGTGGGCGTAGTCCTGCGTCATCTTCCAGTTTCCGTCCGCGATTATGCGCCAGCCCTTGAGCGGGGTGATGGTGATGCCGGCCTGAGTGGTGCTGACCGAAGTCTCGAAGCGCGACTGCCCGCCGTCCCGAAGACCGAGCGCGTGGTCATTGTAAAGATTTCCGTTCGGGTCATACAGCGGGCTGACAGGCCAGGACTGACGGCCTATCTCACGGAACCAGTCATCGTTCATGCGCGACGGTCTGTGATAGTTGTTGCGCACGAAACGGGAGTTGAACGAGACCTTCATCCACGGAGTGACCTGAGCCTCGAACTTGCCGAAAAGGTTCCACCTGTCTATCCCGTCGCCGCCATAGTTCATCTTTCCGTTGTCCTTCAAGTAATTGCCGGATACATAGTAATTCACCTTCGACGAGCCGCCGCTCACGCTGAGATTGTGCTCTTGAGAGAAGGTCACGTCCTTATAGAAAACCTTGTAGTAGTCGAGGTTGTCGTTGGCGAGTTCATAGCCGCTGCTCCATTTGACGCCGTCAGGAACAGTGTTGTAGGAAATGCGTCCGGCCATATAGTCCTGAATGCGCTGCATCTGCTCGGCGCCGACGACATCGCCCCATCCGGCGTTGTTCGACGCCTCGTTGAAATAGAGCGCCCATGTGTATGAATCCATTTCGGTGGGCATATTCACGGCCGTGTTGAAACGGAAGCTGTTGTTGTAGTTGATGACGGCATGCCCCTCCACACCCTGCTTGGTGGTAACGAGTATGACTCCGAAAGGGGCTCGGGAGCCGTAAATCGAAGACGCCGCGGCATCCTTGAGTACCGAGATATTGTCGATGTCCTGCGGGTTTATGGTGTTCAGATCCCCCTCCACGCCGTCTATGAGGACGAGGACGTCACCGCTTGACCCCTGCCCGATGGTAGTGAGTCCGCGGATGTTGATTGACGGGCGAGTGTCAAGCTGACCGTTCGTCTGGGTGATGGTGAGTCCGGGAACCTGTCCCTGAAGAGCCTGCACGGCGTTTGAAACCGGGACGGACTCTATCGCCTTGGCACTGACCGTGGCAACGGATCCCGTGAGATTCACCTTCTTTTGTGTGGCGAAGCCTACAACTACGGTCTCATCAAGGGAGACATGCTCCTCCACAAGGCTCACGTCAATTACGGAAATGTCCGGGGCGACGCCCTTTGCCTGCGTAACATAGCCCAGACAGTTGAAAACGAGTTCGTCGCCGTCGGCCGCCATGACTGACCAGAGGCCTTCAGAATCGGTAATGACTCCGGCCTTGCTTCCGGAGACATAGACCGCGACGCCCTCAAGCGGAGACGCCGTCACGGCATCCGTAACCTTTCCGGAAATTTTCCTGACATGGTCTCCGGATTTTTCCGCAGCGGGAGGTTCCTTGACGCCAAGCACAATCTGCTTGCGGTCAATCGTCCAGACTATGCCTGTTCCTTCGAACATCTTTTCAAGAACAGACCCGATTGAGGCGTTCCTGACGTCGATGCTGAGCCTCCGATGCTCATCGACAATCTGCCTCGCATAGATGAACGAGTAGCCGCTCTGCTGCTCTACCTTGTCGATGACCTCGACCAATGGGGCGTCATCCAGACGCAATGTGATTCCGGCATCCTGCGCGGACGCACCGGGAGAAAAGAATGACAGCAGGAAAAATCCCGCCATCGCCAAAAGCATTTGCTTCATAGGCAATAACTATTAATTATGTGTATCTTCGACGAAACTGTTTTAAGTGAGAAAAATTAAAACAATTTCTTAATGTATGCTGCCTCAATATTGACGGCTGCACACATAAGACACACATAAGCGGGATTGCCGACAGATTATTTTGAAAAAATGTAGTATTCCCGTCTCAAGGAGCCGTCTCTCTCGACTTCGGCAGAGGTTATGCGCACCGGAGCCGACCGCGAAATGAGCGACATTATCTCGTCTATCTTCTCATTCCTGAACGTGGCCCGGATTTGCAGTGAGTCCACCCTGCTGTCCCTTACGAGTATCCCGACATTGTACAGTGATGACAGACGTTCAAAGACATAGGAAAGGCTGTCGCCACGGAATGCGAGCACGCCGTTCCTCCACGCAGTCCATTTGAAAGTGTCCGTCTGAAAGCATGAGACATTGTTTCCGGCATCCCTGAAAAGCTGGTATCCCTGAGGAATGCTGTAATTCCGTCCGCAGGCCGTCACATCAAGTCTTCCGTCCACGAGCGTCACGCGCTGCGTCATTTCGGAATAGGCCTCGACATTAAATTCCGTACCGGTTGCCCGGACTTCCAAATCCCTTGCAGCCACGACAAACGGGTGCTCCTTGTCGGACTTGACGCGGAAATAGGCTTCACCCTCAAGACGGACACACCGCTCGGCGCCGTCGAAGAATGACGGATAGGTGACGGAGGATCCGGAGTTCAGACAGACTAACGAACTGTCGGGAAGGACGACCTCGGCATAGACTCCGTAAGGCGTTGAAAACTTCTGCATGGACGGGAGCGGAGCCGGACGGAAATATTTCTCGTACGAGAGAAGCGCGCTCCAGCAAATGAGGGGCAGGACGACCACGGCGGCGACGGTTCTCCACCACCATCGGACTCCTCGGGCGGGTGTATCCGCGTTCCCCGTGCTTTTCATGACGGTACGCCTCGCCTTCTCAACATCCACCTCGTCAGCTCGGAATGACGGATGTTCCGCATCCCACACATTCCTGAAAGCCCTGAACTCCGCAAGATTTTCAGGCGAGCCCTCAATCCATGCCCGAAGCGCCTTATCCTGCTCCGGAGTGCTGTGTCCACTGAGGTAAAGTGACATCAGCTCCATATATTCCGAATTTCTCATCTCCATATCCCAAAAGTTATTATCATCAGAATCAGTGAACTCGTACATCTTCTCAAAATCGAGAGAGCCTTGTTCAGCCTCCGTTCGACGGTTCTCTGCGAAACGTTCAGTTTCCCGGCGATTTCCGCAGACTTCAGCCCCTCTTCCATATACATCTCATAGCTCTCCCGTATTTCCTTCGGAAACGAGCAGACCGCCTCCTCGATGCGGGTCTTCATGTCGGAATACAGGATGTAGTCATCGACATCCCAGACCCCGGGGAGGCTGTCCAAGCTTATGTTCCGAATGTGTTCCTCACGGATGCGTCTGTTCCTTATCTCATTGAAGACCCTGTTCTTCACGGCATTGACAAGGTAGGACCTTATGGATTTCCTTATCCGCAGTTCCTCCCGCCTTTCCCAAAGCGCTATGAAGACATTCGTCACGATGTCCTCGCATTCGTGCACATTGCAGATGAAGGTGCCGCAGAACATGACCAGATCCACATAGTAACGGCCGAAAAGCTCCGAAAAGGCCTCCCTGTCCGACCGCTTCAGACCGGACAGCAGCAACTCGTCATCATGAACTACGACATCATTCTTCATTAGCCCCGACATAATTTGCGCGAATGTAAAAAGAAAAAACCGTAATACGAAATCACGGTTTTTCCAGACAGTGTATCAGACAGATGTAAAAATCAGTTTCCCGAAGCGATGATAAGTCCCAGTCCGGCGATGAAGAGGATGAACATC
>ERZ808240.3471-NODE-3471-length-15312-cov-81.870813_pt1 | contig 15312 bp, 6 predicted proteins | sample MGYA00521084_ERZ808240 | MGnify/ENA primary metagenome ERZ808240 (study PRJEB31516, sample SAMN03275571) | gut metagenome | biome: mammalia-associated habitat; material: feces | host: Papio cynocephalus | place: Kenya | collected 2012-08-06 ... | reverse complement strand
GCCATCGTTGGCATCGCCACGGCAGCAGAAAGCAATACTGCTGAAATGATTCTTCTCATCTTTATTAAAATAGGTTTGTTGACTTATTATTGTTATTTGCCATTTGTGGTTGCAAAGATAATAAAATCATTTGAATAAAGTGTAAACAAAACAACAAAAAATAGGCATTTATCGGTCAAAAGCGATAAATACCTATTATTTTTAGATTACAGAATATATTTTTATTACAAAAAAGAGAGCGCTTTCACAGCGCCCTCTTTTTCACTTTTCTAAAAGACCTAAAACCTATTTATATATAAATCTATTATTGAAGATTTGGAGTTTATTCCCATCCTGGGTTTTGCTCAATTTTGTTTCCTGTATTACTGTCTATCACATTTTGTGGGATTGGGAAGAGTGTCCACTTGGTAATTGGTGAAACACTTGGCTTAAAGTAACCACCCCAATAAGGCTGATCTACCATGTACATGGCGTGGGCATTGATGCTCTTGATGCCATCTTCACCCATGCGAAGCAAGGTGTTCCAACGACGCTCCTCACCAAACAGCTCTCTTGCACGCTCATCAAGGATGTACTGCAAGGTCATGTCGGAAGCCTGTGCCTTCACCTTGCACTGTGCACGGTCGCGCAGGATGTTGACATCGGCGGCAGCCCCATCCTTGTCTCCCATTCTCAACTTAGCTTCAGCTCTGAGAAGCAAGGTCTCAGCAGAACGATTGGCATACTGGTCGCAATACATATTGGAACGGTTACCACCATCCTTGAGGTCGTCATAGCCCCAGTCGTCAATAGGAGCCAACTTGGTCCAGATAGGGAAATACTCGGTAATCTTCTGCGTAGAGAAGTCGAGCATGCTCATCGGAACCTCCTTGCCATACATGGAATGCTTCTTGTCGATGCACTTGAATGTACGGCGGATATTACAAGCCGCATTACGGATGTCACCCTCGTCATTCTTCCAAATATCGGTGATGACATAATCCGTAGGTGTCATAGTAGCAATGCCACGACCACCAACGTAGGCACAGGTGTTGCCTCCTGGATATTCCATAGCATCAATGTTGGAACCTGTCCAAGGGCCATCAGCGGCACCCTTGTCGGTCTCCTTATATTCTGCCTTCCACTGCACATCACGCAATACTGGACTCATTTGAGCTGGCGTGTTGACATAGTTATCGCCACCATACTTGTGATATACGGTATAGTCATTCTCTAGAGTCCACAGAGCCTCGGTGTTACCCTCGCTATAATCGTAGTTGCCTTCCTGGAACAAGTCGAAGAAGACATTGCCATCTGCATAGTAGGCAGCCACGCCATTTTTCTCTTCCCCTGCGCCTTGGGTGGCACGTGTGCCGAAGCGCTGGGTCATCAATGGATGCAACTGCATTACCTTGTTGGCATACTCTACTGATTTTTGCAACAATGTTTTGTCATTGTCCTTGATGGTAGCCAACGCCAAGTAAGCTTCTGAGAGGAAGTGATATGCAATACCCTTGCCCACCTTACCTGCCTCGGAAGGATAATCTGGAAGATTCTCTGTAGCAGACTCCAAGTCCTTGATGGCGAAGTTGTAGGTTTCCTCGCGACTGGAGCGTACGAAATCGAGTTTCAAGTCCTTGTTGAACTTATCTACCAATGGCACTCCGCCGAACAATTCGCCCAAAGAGAGATAGGCATATCCACGGAAGAACATGGCCTCGCCATACATCTCTTTCTTCTTATCCGCATCAGTCCATGTCAAGGTTGGAACATTCAAGCCCTCCAAGGTCTGGTTGGAATAGTTGACCAACATGTACATGGCCTCATATACCTTATTGGAAGAATTGGAGGTAGAAGACCATTTGGCGAAGTTACAAGAGCCACCCGAAGAATTGCGAAAATAAGGCGTGTCGAGAATATCCGAACCTTGCCCCTTCAAAAACTTATCTATCTGATACCAGTAGCGAATGTGCTGATACATATTGGATGCCATGGCTTCCACCTGGTCGGTGGTGTTGTACGCATCATCGGTAGTAAAGATGGTCTTTGGCTTCTCTGTCAAGAAATCTCCGTCATTACAGGAAGTCATCCCGAAGGACGCAGCAGCCAAAGCCAAAAGCAATATATTATTTGTTTTCATCATAAATGCTTTTTAGTATAAATACTTTCTAAGAACAATACTCTTAAGAACTAGAATGTGAGATTCAAGCCCACAGACACCGTTCTAGACAATGGATAATCGTATGAATAGCCTGTTCCCAAGGTCTGCTTGACCTCTGGGTCGCCACCATCCCAACCCGTGAGGGTGAAGAGGTTCTGGGCGGTAACATACAACTTGAGGTTGTTGATCATCGCCTTCTTCAACCATGCCTGACGGAAAGTGTAAGAGAGGCTCAAGCTCTGCAAACGAATGAAAGCATAGCTCTGCAATGGGCGATATCTACCATCGTTGTAGTCGATGCGTGGATACTTGTTGCTCTTGTTCTCCGCAGTCCACCAGCCATGGTTCAAGTTATTGTCATCAGCATTATCCGAATTGGTCTGGTAAGCATAGAGATTGACAGCCTTGGCATAGCCGCCACCACCGAAGAGACCAGTGAAGAGGAAGTAAAGCTCGAAATCCTTGTACCTCAGCGTATTGCCCAAGCTCATGGTGAAGTTAGGCTTATTATATCCCAAGATAGTACGGTCTTCAGCCGTAATCACACCGTCCTCGCTGCCATCCAAATTGGCAAATTTCACATCACCAGGCTTGGCACCATTGGCTTCTGCATAAGCCTTGTCTGCATCGCAAACTTGCAGATGACCGTTGGCATCATAGAGAGGTTTGCCGTCTGCCCCATAAGCCGCCTGTACTATGCCCACTGGCTTGTAGCCATAGATGGCACCGAGCGACTTGCCAAGGAACAAAGAGTTGCTGATGTCATCCTTGCCATCGCCATAAAGTTCCTTCAGCTTGTTGCGGTTCAAGTAGAAATTGAGCGCACTCTCCCAAGAGAAGTCCTTGGTCATGATGTTCTTGGTATTGAGATTGATTTCAATACCCCAGTTGTCAACTCGTCCCATCGTAGCCTTCATAGAGGACAGACCATTGATCATCACAGGAATGGTACGATTGAATATCTGGTTGGTGGTCTTGGAGTTGTAGGCATCCAGCTGGATGTTGACGCGGTCCTTCAAAAGCCCAAGTTCAAAGCCATAGTTGAAAGACTCTGTAGACTCCCATCCCAAGTTAGGGTTGCCCATGGAAGTGATACGCTGTGCCCAGGTTACCTCGGAGGTATTGCCGAAAGGATAGCTGAAACCACCCATCTGTCCGAGGGTAATCTTCTGCAAGGTCTCGTATGGACTAAGCGACTGGTTACCATTTTTACCCCAGGAAGCCTTCAACTTCAAGTAAGAAATCGGCTTGACAGCCTGGATGAACTTCTCGTTGCTGGCAGTCCATGCCAAGCCTACGGCTGGGAAGTTACCCCACTTATGGTTGGTACCAAACACTGAGGAGCCGTCACGACGTAAGGATGCACTGATATGATAAGTATCCTTGTAGTTGTAATTTATACGCCACAAATAACCCACATCGTTCTTCTTGGTATAACCCGTATTGCTGATTTTTTGTGTGGCAGCATTGTTGAGTCCGTATGCGCCCTGAAAAGTGTTGCCCAGTGCAGAGAAATCCGAGCCACTCATGCCACTGTAGTCATATACCTTGGAGTCACGAGTATATACGAAAGTAGCATCCATATAGTGGTCGCCAAACTGATGGTTGTAATTGAGGATGTTATCCCAAACCCAGTAAGTGTTCTTAGTACGAGCATTGCTACCATTGGCCTTAGCCAAGAATCCAGAGATAGTTGCCTGGGAGTAGCGGTCATCGGAAGAGCCCTCCTGCACATAATATCCCTCATGAGTGAACTGGTCACGCTCCACATTCTCTATGGAATAAGTACCATTCATACGGAAGGTAAGGCCATCCAACCAGGGACAGGTAAGCAATACATGTCCTTTGAGGTCCAATGTATTATAGGTATCATGGTCATCCTTGGTGCCACTCAACACATCCCACATTGGGTTGACACGATATTGTCCCTCCGTCATAGGAAACTTCTCCAAGCCTCCGCCATCGGCACGCTCCGCACGTCCGTATGGACTCAAGCGCACAGCCTGGTAGAGGTTATAGACCGTAGGTCCTGAATAATCTCGGTAAGTATAAGCAGCCTGGCCTCCTATCTGAAGCCACTTGGTGATATCGCTCTGCAAACGCATATTCATAGAGGTGCGAGAATAGTCATCGCCCTTGACCACACCCTGCTGGTCGGCATAGCTGCCAGAGAAATAATAGTTTACTTTTTCCGTGGCGCCAGAAACAGAAGCCGCATAGTTCTGCATCAAGCCCGTGCGAGTACAGTAATCAAACCAGTCAATGGTCTTCCCCGCCTTGTAGTTTTCATACTCAAAAGAGTGCATCCAGGTAGGGTCTGCATCCTCCGCAAGACCATTGAGGGTATTCACCTTCTTAATATAGTCTTGTGGACTGAGCACATCAGGTTTCGATGCCGCAGTCGAGAACGACCAGGAAGAGTTGACATTGATGACAGGCTTTCCCAGCACGCCCTTCTTGGTAGTAACCATGATGACACCATTGGCAGCCTGGGAGCCATACGCTGCCAAAGAAGTAGCATCTTTCAGCACGCTCACGCTCTGAATGGTGTTAGGATCAATATCAGAATAAGGTCCCATATATATAACACCATCAACAACAATCAATGGGGATGAACCACCATTGACAGACTTCTGTCCACGAACTTGGACAGATGGATTCTGACCAGCACCTTGCTCCTGCGACATGGTAATACCCGTCACAGTACCACGCAATACATTCAAAGCACTGGCGGTAGGAATGTTGGCAACAGGCGAGTTGGCAACGTTCACTGTAGAAACAGAACCCGTGAAGTTTTTGCGCTGCACGGTACCATAACCAACGACAACCACCTCATTCAAAGTCTTACCTTCTTCCTCCAACTTGATGTTGAGTTCCTTTCCTGCCTCGACCTTGAGATTTTGAGTTTTATACCCGATGTATGAAATTTCCAAGTCTGCACCAACAGGAGCATTGAAACTGAAGTTTCCGTCAATATCGGAAACAGCTCCATTAGAAGTACCTTTTTCCTTGACGGTGGCTCCAATGATTGGCTCACCCTTGTCGTCTACAACCTTACCTTTCACGAGATTGTCTTGCTGTGCTTCTTGCACCATTCGGGCTGCCATCATTGTTTGGCATGTACCTCCCATGAGTGCCAAGGCAGATGCAAACATCAATCTACGCGACGAAGTCAAAAACTGCTCTTTTTTCATTACTTTTTTGATGTTTAAAGTTTAAAATTGTTTGATTGTAATCAATTATATCATTGTGTATGTCTCAATTGGATGGCGCAAAATTATATATTTTTTTCCAAACAGCCCCAATGCTTTTGCGCTATTTTCCAAACGGCAGTAGAGCTTTTGTAAATTATCACGATAAACGTACAAAATCTGTTATTATTCGTACACTATAAGTCACTTATTAGCCTATCTATCATAAATTTATCTAAATTGCACTAGATTATTACCCAAAACTTTGTAACTTTGCCAAGGAAATAAAATTATAAACATAAACATTTATGAACTATATGAAAAAAGTGAGTACTCGCTTCACTAAGATAGTTGTTTTCATGCTCACTATGATAGCATTTCATCTTCCACTATGGTCTATCTCCATACCTTTCGAAGTACGTAATGCGGTATATCCTGCGACTTCAGAGGAGCAAAAGTGCATGCTCATTGACAAACAAGGCTTGATATGGATAGGATCAGACAATGGCATCAAGACCTACGACGGCTATCTTTTCAAGACCTATTGCAATCACTCCAAGTCGCCAAGAGTGCTCCCTAGCAACAACATACGCTGCATGGCGGAAGATCACGACGATGGCATTTGGATAGGAACAGAAGGAGGATTGGCGAGAATGGACAAAACCACACAACGCTTTACTATCTACCAACTGCCCGTCAAGACAGCAGGCAAGAGCGTGTTTCCGCTTTTCACCGCCAGCAATGGCGACGTGTGGATGGGATACGACAACCTCTTGGTGAGATACACCAGAAAAAACAAGAAATTCAAATTCTACCATCAAGGCAACACCCAAGTGATAGATGCCAACGGCAAAAAGCACAGCCTCGATTTTTCCGATATTCAGAGCTTTGCCGAAGACAGGCAGGGCACCATTTATCTCGGCACGTGGCAACATGGCATATACCGTATCGGCAGACAAGGGCGCACCTTGTACCAATTGCGACTGCCCAAAGGGAAAAACATAGCCGCCCACACCATGTTGATTGACAGAAAAGGGCGACTTTGGATTGGAACTTGGGGAGAGGGGGTATGCTGTCTCAACACGCCAAGCAACACGACCAATCCAGGTTACACCGACTACAGCAAGCATAGCCCAGAATTCTCCATCAACTACCACTTGATAGAAGACCCCACTTCGAAGACCATCTGGACTTGCACAAGAGACGGTATAGGCTTCATCCAAGAGAATCATCTCAACGAAGGTTTCACCTATCTAAAGAATATCGGTATCAGGAAAGAATACCCTGTACAAAGTACGATGGACCTGGCTACAGACGGCAAGGGAAGCCTATGGGCTCTTACCCTCAACCAGGGATTGCTGCATCTCAGCACCCAACCTTCCATCTTTCAAATGCACGACATCGACACCGATCGCCTCACCATCAATGGCATCAATAGCATCTCTACCAACGATGGCACCCACTTGTGGATGGCATTGGCTCCCGCAGGCATCGCCCTCTACAACAAGGACACGAAGAAAGCCCTGTACAATCAGGAAATTCCAGGACTGCAAGGCATCCCCTACAACATCATCAACACCCATGCCAACAGTATCATGCAAAAGGGTGCCAACGAAACGTGGATTGCCATCCATGGTTATGGTATCATACACATCAAGAACGGAAAGGCGATTCTTTGGAACAACAAAAATTGTAAATTCGTAAAGAGTAATTACGTGAAGTCTCTCCTCACCAGCAAGAGGGGAATCACATTCGTTGGCGAGAACGGCTGGCTCAATTACATCTTGCCATCGGGAGAAATCATCAATAAGAAACTGGATGCCAGCGTGTCAAACATACAGGAAGACCATCTGGGTAGAATTTGGGTATCGACCGAGGATAAAGGCATCATCTGCATCCATGGTGATTTTTATCATCCCAGCAAGCTCAAGCTGACCAACTACAACCTCGCCAACCAGCGACTAGACATCCCAGACGTGACCAATTGTATCGAAGACGCGCACCACCACATACTCGCTATTTCGAAGAGTGGCGGACTGTACCGTTACAATCTTGAAAAAGACAAGTTCGACTGCATCAGCAACTTGTTTCCAGGCAAGTTGGACCGTGCATTCTCTATCGTCAAAGACCCAGCAGGACATATTTGGATAACTACCGACGATGCTCTCACCATGCTGTATATCAGTAAAAAGGGCAACCTGCTATACAACAATTATACCAGTGAAGACGGCCTAGGAAGCATGTTCTTCCAAGCCAACTCCAGCTTTCAATTTGGCAACCAGATATACCTGGGCTCCGGCAAAGAACTAGTCTGTGTCAATGCGACCCTAGCCCAAGCACCACAAAGCAGCAAGTCGCCCTACAACATCATCGTGACCGACTTGTTACTCAACGATAAACGCCTTGCCACTATCGACTCTACGCAGCGGAAGAGGATATGCGAGCAAAGCCCTTCCTACATGCGTCGCATCGTACTGCCGCCCTCCATCTACAAGTTTGGAGTAGAATTCGCCATGCTTTCCTACAGCAACCCTAAGCAATGCAAGTATGCCTATCTACTGGAGGGGTACAACGACAAATGGCAAACCGTAAGTGCAAGCTATCGTCAAGCCACATTCGAGAACTTGCCTTCTGGTACTTATCATTTGCACCTCAAGGCGGCAGACAGCCGTGGAAGATGGAGCAAGCTACCCTACAGCATCGAGATCAAGATTCTGCCGCCTTGGTATGCTTCATGGTGGGCATACATTATATATATAGGCATCGCCATACTGGCCATACACATCTCCATCCGTTGGTACCGTGCCCGCATTCGCACCAAGAACCGCCTACAGATGGCCAATGTGTTCACCAACATCACGCACGAGCTGCTCACACCATTGTCCATCATTTCTGCAGCGGCGGATTCCATCCAACAGGGAATTCCTTCTGCTGCACAGGAAACAGGAATCATCCACAGCAACATCGACCGCCTGAGCCGTATGCTCCGCCAGATACTGGAAGTGAGGAAGTCGCAGGCTGGCAAACTCAAGCTACAGGTTAGCAAAGGAAACTTAAGAGATTTCTGTCAACAAACGATCAACGACATCATGCCGATGTTCGTACAGAAGAACATCCAATTGGATAGCTATATAGACATACAGGAAAGTGAGATAGAAGAATGGTTTGACGAAGACAAGTTGGAGAAAATACTCTACAACCTATTGAGCAATGCCGCCAAATACACCCCTATGGGTGGAAAGGCAAAATTGTCGGTAAGAACCCAAGACGACCAAGCTTGCATCAGCGTTTCCGACACGGGTATCGGCATGTCTGCCAATAAGCTAAGACACTTATACCAGCGATTCCTAGACGGAGACTACCGCCAAATGCAAACGGTAGGAACAGGGCTAGGGTTATCCCTTGTCAAGGACTTGGTGAAATTGCACCATGGCACCATCAAGTGTAAGAGCAAAGAGGGCAAAGGAACCACCTTTACCCTCCATATCCCCATCAACAAGAACTGCTATGAGCCAAGCGAAATTACACAGACCAAGAAGATGACCCGGCACGAGGAAGCCGTGCAAGCCATTGCTGGCACTCATTCGATTCTGCCAAGGTGGGATGAAGAAAAAAGCAAGAAGATTCAAAACGACCAGGTAGAAAGCGATGAGGAATATACCATCCTGCTCGTAGAGGACAATATGGAACTGCTTGCATTGATGAGCCGTCTGCTAGGCACTCGCTACCATATCAAGACAGCCAGCAATGGGGAGAAGGCACAAAGAATCATTCAGAAAGCTCCACTCGACATCGTGGTGACAGATGTGATGATGCCAGTGTTGGATGGCATCGAACTGACATATTGGATTAAAAATTCCAAGGAATATGCCCAGCTACCTGTCATCATGCTCACGGCAAAGACGAAGGGAGACGACCGAAACGAAGGTTATCGCGTCGGAGCTGACGATTACATCACCAAACCTTTCAACATTGCCGACCTACAGGTACGCATAGACAACATCATTGCCAACAGAAAACGTATCAAGGAAAGATTCCAAATGCAAACGGAATACAAGGTGGAAGAGCAGCACTACAGCAATCCAGACGAGATATTCCTTAAGAACGCAATAAGAATGGTACTTTCTCATATTACAGAAAGCGACTATGGTAGGGAAGACCTCGCTGCCGACCTCTGCGTCAGTGGCAGTACCCTATACAACAAGTTACGCGCCATTACAGGCACCAACATTAGTAGCTTCATCAACAGCATCCGTATGAAGGAAGCCTGCAAAATTCTCAAGCAGACCCCAGACATTCGTATTGCCGTACTGGCCGTCAAAGTAGGATTCGCTACCCCACGCTACTTCAGCCAATGTTTCAAGAAAGAATTTGGCATGACTGTAAGAGAGTATGCCGATTCCATCGGCAAGGAGAAAGGGTAAGAAACATTCAGAAACCCACTACCTACCATGTCGCCAAGCCTTTATTCACGCAAATAAAGCCTATATTTAGTTAAATACAGCTTATATTTAAGCAAATATAGCTTAGGCGACATGGTAGGTAGTAGGCTTCTACAGGTTTTATACTTAGATGTCTACTACTTTATATCAGTAAGAAGAACACTTTACATCTAGGCTAGCAAGCTAGTACAATTACTTGTCGCCTGCAACACCATTATGTGTAGGCACCACTCGCTTGATAGTGCCATCGGCATTGAATTCCATCTTGTCGATACAAACCTCACGATGAACACCAGGTTGATTATGCAAGTAATCCTTATTGATGCGATGGTAAACGATGTACCATTCATCCTTACCAGGCTTCTGAATCACAGAGTTATGGGCTGTGCCATAAATCTCGTGCTGAGGGTCTTGTATCAAGACGATTGGGTCTTTTGCCACCTCGATAGGTCCGAGTGGGCTCTTCGATGTACCATACGCCACATGATAGTTGGCTGCACCGGTGTCATCCACCGACCACATAAAGTAGTACAAGCCATTACGATAGAATACGTATGGCGCCTCGCGATAAGCATAATCCTTCAAGCTTCCGCCCTTCGGAGTCATCACCTGGATGGTATTCTCCTTAATGGCAGTCATACTAGGCACCAACTCAGCACCAGCCATATAGCCATTTCCCCAATAGAGGTAAGGTTTCTTGCTGACAGGGTCGATGAAGACATCCACATCTATCTGCTGCCCATGTCCTACTGGCGACTTGCTCACGATAGGCTTGCCGAAATCAACGAAAGGTCCGACAGGGGAATCCGATACAGCCACACCTATCTGCTTGCCACCTTTCTCGATAGGATTGGCACTATAATAGAGGAAATACTTATAACTACCATCCTTCTGCTTCACCTCGATGGCTGCAGGAGCCCAAAGGTTGCCATTCGCCCAAGCGATTTGGTCGCTCTTGGCATCAAGTACCACGCCTTCATTCTTCCATTTTTTCAGATTCTTCGAAGAATAACAATAATACTGCCATCCTCCCCACCCTGGAGTACCATCTGTTGTAGAATAGATATAATACTTATGGGTCTTGTTGGAATACAATATCTCTGGGTCTGCATGAAAATCAGGCAGAATCGGATTACCCTTGCCCGAATAAGAATGGTTAGGGGCGGTTGGTTGCTGGGCATCAACGGGCAAGCAGCAAGACATTGCAGCTAACACCAAGCCCAAAATTGTTAGTCTTTTGTTCATCATATTCTCTTTTTAATTGTTTATTCTCTTTAATATTTTATTCTCTGTAATAGTTTATTCTCTGTATCCATAGCTTCTTAGTATATTCTCTGAAAAACTAAAATAGCTAGTATTTTCTTTTTGCTGTGTGCAAAGTTACATCATTAAATACGAAGCGATAGGTAAAAATCATTATAATTTTAGGTATAATTCATCAAAATGTAGGTTTTTCCTAGCCTCTATATACGCTTTTCCATTATTTTATCTTAACTTTGCAGCAAAAAAGAGAGACAGATAGCAATATCGTACAAAATAAAGACAATACATAAATATCATACGAATATGAATCAACTTCCATACCGTGCCATCGCCCTCGACCTGGATGGCACCTTGACAAACCACGACAAGGTGGTTACCCCAAAGACTCGTGAAGCACTCCTCCAGGCGGAAGCCAAAGGAGCCACTATCATCCTCGCCTCCGGTCGCCCAACCTACGGTATCGAACCCGTAGCCGAATGTTTGGAACTGAACCAGCGAGGTGGATATATCCTTTCATATAATGGTGGCAACATCGTAAATGCCAAGACGGGCGAAAAGCTTTTCTCCCAATTCTTGCCCGATGCCGTTATACCTATATTATATAAGTATGCCAAGGAGCACAATCATGCTCTCCTAGGATATGCTGGCAACGAGATTATCACCGAGATGCCCGACGACCAGTATGTGAAAGAGGAGTCCCGCATCAACAAGATGAACATCCGCAAGGTAGAGAACCTGCTCGATGCCTTGGAGCCCCATCCTACCAAGCTCCTAATGACTGGCGACCCTTCGGATATGCTCAAGGCGGAAACCGAACTCGTGGAACTATTGGGAGAGAAGATGGACATCTTCCGCTCCGCTCCATTCTTCCTGGAGTTGGTACCCAAGGGCATCGACAAGGCACAATCATTGTTGCGACTCTTGGCGAAAATCAATCTCACGCCAGCCGACATGATTGCCTTCGGCGATGGTTATAACGACCTAAGCATGCTGAAACTAGCAGGAATGGGTGTGGCGATGGCGAATGCAGCACCAGAGGTAAGAGCCGAAGCCGACTACGTGACTCTATCGAACGAAGAGGACGGCGTGGCTGCGGCATTGGAACACTTCGGGATGTAACTCTAACGAATGAACACTAACGCAAAAAATTGAAGAATACAAAAAGTAAAAGAGTACGAAAAAGCTCGCTGTAGTTAATTCAGCGAGCTTTTTTGCATTTATTAATTTTATGGTTCAATGTGAACCTTCTGATTATGGATTTATATAAATCTTCTGGTCGAGCAAGCCATTGAGGTAAACGCTCAACACTCCTGCCTCATAATCCATCTGCAAGTGAACCTTGTCGAGCTTTGTTGGCTCATACCATTTGCCTCCAGTACCGCGATCCTCGGCCTTCCAGCAATCGGATGTCGCCAACTTATTGGTGCTCTTCCAAACCTGCTTCTTATATCTCACCTCTGGCTTCAAGCTCTCGCCATCCAACCAGTAAGACAACTTACCCAACTTGAGCAAACAACCTTGGTAGTTCTGCTGTTTCAAGTCTAAGTCAAGAGATACATGGAAATCTTTCTTGGCATCAAACTTTACTTTCTTAGCATCATACTCACCGTTCTTCATGCCGTAGGAATTAGTTGCCGTATTTACAGCATTCTCGAATCCTGCGAAATCAGCATGCAGAGCAGTGCAATAGCCTCTTGGACGCTGCTTGCTCACAATCCAGTCGTAATAATCACCGTTCATCCATGTCAATCGCAACGGGGTGTTCTCCGAATCAGGCAAGATGTAAGGGCGCACATTGTTCTTCTTCGAGTTTTTGGTAATTTGCTCCGTACTGACAATCTTGCCGTCATCACCGATCGTATATTTAAAGATTTCATAAACTCTTCCATACTTGCCCACTACTGGCATGGAGGCATAAACGATGTTGACATGGGCAGGGTCGATGGCCATGCCTGCGCTGTAGCAACGTTCCAAGTTAGGACTCTGATGGAAATGACCACCCGAATTGCCGATGTAGGTCTTCTGCCATTTTTTGCCATTCCAGCGCATATAGTAGAAATCGTGCAACTTCTTGTCGGTGGATATTCTTACCATCGCAATTACAGGGTTTCCTTGCTTGTCTGGCGTAACTTGGAATACCCAGTTTCTCTCATGTGGTGCATCCACGACAGTTTCAGGATGTCGCTGTAGAAACTCAGCCTTTCTCGTTACCTTCAACGGACCGTCAGCAATGTTGGACAACACCTTGCCATGGATGTCTTGTAACTGGAGCTTATTGATGTCAACATAATTGAAATACAACCAGTTGGGTGACTCATTGTCAGGATGTCCCGTGGTATAAGTAAGATAAATCTTGTCCTTTCCATTCGAAGCATACTTGGCATACGGACGAGCACCGGTAGATTGTACCATTTGATAAGGTCCCCATTCCACCTTCACATCATCATTGGCATCGGGCAAAGTGATTTTGGCGATGGTAGGATGCCATCTCACGCCACGCCAGCAAAGATAAAAGTGAGTAGGATCATCGGAGAGGATGAATGGAGAAGGATAAGTAGTATTGTCCTTCGTCTTGATAACTTTCTCCTCACCGAGAGTGGTGATGTCGCCCGGTTTGCGGCTCACACGATAATAGAAACATGGCTCGTCGGTATGGCGAGAGTAGAACACCATGATTCGATTGTCGGGCAAGGCAAGGAAAGTTGGATTGTCGTGGTCATCGGGTTGGAAATAAGAACGAACCAACACTTCCGTCTGTTTCTTCTCCTTGAAATCGTATTGCATCGCCTTGATGTTGCCGTGTACATCAATATAGCCGATGTAACTTTTGTTGATGCTGCCGTCCTTGCTCTCGAAGTGCATGGCACGAGGGTCGGCAAACCAGCACCAAGCTCCCTCAGGAGTGATTTCTGTTCCGCTGTATGTATTTTCCACCGAAGTCTTGGAAGAGTTCGGATTCTTCTGATACACTCTCACGTAGTCGATGAGATACTTCATAGGCAAGGCTTCGTCTGCGATTTCACCACCATTGTCACCACCCAGGGCGAGATTGAGCAAGAGATACTGTGGTTTCTTGAAAGGTTGTTCGCCATTGCCCAACTTGCCGTTTACAGCCTCGTCTTGACGGATTTCATTCAGCAGTTCATCGTCGAGATAGAGTTTGATGCTCTGTTCATCCCAATCCATGCGCCAGATATGAAACTTATCAGCCCACTGTGCGTCGCGGTCGGTGAAATGGGCGAAAGGCACAGCCTTGCTGTTCCATTTGGCAGTCCACTGCTTATCAGTTCCCCAACAAGCGTTGGCAAGGATATGCGGAACGCCTTGCTTGCGATAAAACTCCATCATGTCGATTTCGCCATTCGAAGGCCAGTCCATACCACGTCCCAAGAGCCAAATGGCAGGCCACGCACCACCGGCAGTAGGAACCTTCGCTCTCACCTCCACTCTTCCATAGAGGAATTCCTTTTTTTCCCGAGTGTTAACAGAGGCTGAGGTGTATTCGATTTTCTCAATATTGGTCGGCCATTGCTTGCTCGCCTTGTCAAAGCGAGGATTCTTGCGAAGTTTCTTCTCCTTGCGAGCCTCGATGACGAGGTTGCCATCCTTGCAATAGGCATTTGCCTTCTGATACCATTGCGCCTCATGGTTGCGCTTGAATCCCTCCTCGTAATTCCAGACTTTAGGATCGAGCTGACCATTGGTATTGAACTCGTCGTTCCAAACCAATTTCCAATCCTTTTCGTCTTGCACGGAGTTGGCTGCCGAGGGGTTAGTATCCTGGCAGTTTCGGGCGAGACCAGACATCGGGCACAAGCTTGTCATCAACAAGCAAGCCCATCCGATACGATACTTTGCTTTCATATTTTCTTTGTATTGTAATGAATGTTATTTACGATAGTTACATTGTTAGTTGTCCTTTCCAAATGGGAGGATGGTGCAAAGTTATATAATAATAATGAAAGGAATGGTGATTTATCGTGAAAGATGGTAAATATAACGTTATTTTTGTGGCAAAGATGAGTTTTTGGGCTATCTTTTCTTGGTAATTCAAAAATTATCAAGTAACTTTGCACAGAAAATGTATTCATCTAAAAGCTAAACAATAACAATAAATGTACTGTTATGAGGACAAAAATCTCATGGATACTCTTGCTTTTGTCCATTCTCTTTACTGAGACAAAGGCACAAATAATACGGGAAAAGCAGAGAGACATTTTCGGATCACCTGCAAAAGCGTGTGGATTAAGCATAGATTCTCGTAAGTCTAAACAAG
>ERZ808240.3470-NODE-3470-length-15313-cov-4.698847_pt1 | contig 15313 bp, 18 predicted proteins | sample MGYA00521084_ERZ808240 | MGnify/ENA primary metagenome ERZ808240 (study PRJEB31516, sample SAMN03275571) | gut metagenome | biome: mammalia-associated habitat; material: feces | host: Papio cynocephalus | place: Kenya | collected 2012-08-06 ... | reverse complement strand
CTTGGCACAGCTTGGTCACAAAGTCTTGATGATAGACCTTGACCCTCAGGCAAGTTTGACTTTCTCATTTTTGAAACCGGATGATTGGAAAGAAAATGTAGCAGAGAAACATACCATCAAGAATTGGTTTTCAGATTCGAAGAAAGTCAGAGCGGAGAAGTTTGAGGACTTGATAATCACTCCTCAAACAGTGAAGGATTCTCTGAAAAGTAAAGGAAAACTTGATTTGGTATCCTCGCACTTGGAGTTGATAAATGTAGATTTGGAGTTGGCTACAAAATTAGGAGGTGCTAACATGACCCAAGCCAAGGAACAATTTATCAAAGTTCATCACCGCCTGCTGGATGGTATCAACCAACTGCCAGATGATGCGTATGACATTATTCTGATAGATTGTCCACCAAACTTCAATATCGTTACCAAGAATGCGATTGTTGCAAGTGACTATATTCTGATTCCTGCCAAACCTGACTATCTGTCAACAATGGGTATCGACTATTTGAAAAACAGTTTGGATAAGTTGGTCAAGGAATATAACGAATACGTATCTATCGAGGATACCGATTTGGATGAATACGAGCCAATAGATCCTAAAATACTGGGTGTCGTGTTTACGATGGTTCAGTATTACGGCGAGAAGCCAATCAGTGCTCTTCGTCCTTTCATCGCTCAAACAAAGCAATTGGGATTTGATGTTTTTGAGGACACCTTGCGTGAGAATAAGAGTCTTTTTGCAGATGCAGCCCAATATGGTGTACCAGTTGTTATCAGCAAGAAAAATTCAGGTATCAACGTGATAGACGGCATCAATGGTATTGTGGATGAACTGTTAGACAAGTTAGGCTATGAGTAGAAACAATTTTTATGTCTCGGAAATGGAACGTTTCCTTGCTTTCTTAAACAAATTGCCACAAACTGTGGTTAAAGAAATTGAGAATGGAGAGAAGCAAATAGAGATAAATGTCGTTTCTTCTTACAAAGAGCCAGAGGAACCTGTACAGCAAACATCTATTGCAGTTTCAGAATCCATTTCACTTCTCAACTCCATGCAGTCTCGTGAGGAAGCCTATTCTTATATATCTTCAAGCGATTTGAAAAAAGCTGATTTGGAGGCAATCTGTAAACATTTGGATCTTCCTTTCACTAAGAAGGAGAACATTAGAGCTCTACAGGAAAAGATTATAGAGGGTACTGTTGGGTATAAGTTAAGGTCACAGGCAATACAAACGTAAATAAGAAATAGAAGAGATGAAAGATATCTACGATTATTGTGTCGGAGACAAAACTTTTACAACATAATAATGAAAGAAACATTTAATATACTATCGTTATCTGGTGGAGGAATAAAAGGTATCTTCCAATCTACTTTTTTAAAGTTTTTGGAAGATATGTACAGAGTTCCTCTTTATCAGATTTTTGATTTAGTTGCAGGAACTTCGACAGGTTCTATTGTTGGAGCTGCATTGTCATGCGGTATTACAATGGACGAAGTTTCTTCATTATACATACAACATGGTAATGCCATCTTTAAAAAGAAGAAAGTTGGAGTCAAATTATTGCGACCTTCATGGTACTCTAACGAAGAACTTAAAAAGCAATTGGAAAATGTATTTGAAAAGAAAAAACTCAGTGATGCCAATACCAAATTATTGATACCGTCAACAAGTCTTGAAAACTATAAGTACAGCGTATTTACACAAGATAGCAACGAATCAATTGTTGATGCTCTTATGTCAAGTGCTGCAGCTCCTTTTTATTTTGATGCCTATCAAACGTCAGGTGACATTAGACATTATTATATGGATGGTGGTCTTTGGGCAAACAATCCCACTTTAGTTGCTGTGCTCTATTGTGTCAATGAATTGGATGTTCCGTTAGACAGAATACGAATTCTTTCAATAGGTACATCTTGTATGCCAGATGGTAATGATGCATACCACTTCAATTCATTGAAAACATTAAGCGCAGAAAAAATAAAAAGCGTTATAAGTGCAATCTTTAATTCGTCAGAATCATTTACACATGAGTATTCAGAAGAGCTTGTAAATGAATTGAATATCATACATATAGATCCATCAAATGAAATTCGGTCAAAGGTTGAACTGGATGATGTAGATACAGCCATAAAAGAACTACCTATAATCGCCGAAAATGCCTTCAATACGACTAAAGAAAAGTTGCAAACCCTGTTAGGTGGAGAAGGTCGTAATGCCTGTTCTTTAAAACGCTCGAATTATATATCTGAATCCGCTTTACTAAAAGTAGGATTAGCAGATTTTATACCAACGAGAAAACACTACAGGGAAAGCGATAAAGATTCTACTGCGTCAGACTATCTCAAAAAAGCTAAAAAGACACTGAGAATAATGAGTGTCTCTTTATATGATGGGATACATTATCATGGATTGTATAACACATTGGAAGAGTTGTTGAAAAATCCAAGTTTGACAATTAACATATCATTGTTGAACTTCCAAAATGAGAGTCTTATAAAGGTAATGGCTCCGATATTGAACATGACAGAAGTGGATTTGGCTTCAAAGATAAAGTCTTCTGTGAAATCATTGTATACCTTAGCCTTTCAGAATAAGCAACGATTTAGTTTATGCCTCCATAACACTATCCCTTTCGGAACGATCATTGCTTTGGATGAAAATACATCAGAAGGCTCATTGATTGTGGAAACTAAACCTTATGCACTTCATTCCGCAAGCAGTTTTTCATACAAATTGCTTAATGCAGAGAATTCTATTTTGTTCAAGAACATCATTGACGGATGTAAAAACATAGAAAAAGATTCTATTAAGGTAACAAAAAGACTTATTTCATCATGGAAAAAGTAGAATACATTAGGACATTGGAAACAGACACAAAATCTGTACTGTTGATTTTCAGAGTGCAATATGAGTGCTGTCTTTCAGAAGTCATGTTGGTTTTTGAAGATGAAAACAAGATAAGATTACCCAAAGTTAAAGTGAAAGAGGGTGATTTTATATGGGTAACCAATATGGATAGTGATGAAGTTTATCAAGTGGTTTCTAACAACTCTTCCAATACGAAGACATGGATTCTTCACATGGGAACAACAAGCTTTGACTTGCGTAAATTTAAAATGGTGGAGGATGAAAAATGCTAAAGAATCCCTTTTCTTTTTATGATTTCTTGGGATATTTGTTTCCTGGTCTTGTTTGTGTGATGTTCCTAAAAATGATCGTCTCGATAGATGGAGCTATTACAATAGATTCCATATTCAATCATGGGCTTCTATCTTCTTTTTCTTGGAAAGATACAGTTCAATACACTGTTCTTGCGTATGTTGCAGGGCATCTTGTTTCATATTTCTCTTCCTTGACCGTTGAACCTTATTTATTATGGAGCTATGGCTATCCGTCTGTCTTTCTCATGAAAGAGAACTATGACAAGAAGTTCTTCGAAATAAATCATAATGTGGGAAGAATCGGTACATATTGTTGGAAGACATTAGTTTGTATATTAATTTTCCCTATATGCTTAGCCTCCTTATTCTTTGGACGTTTGTTGCATTTCAAGTATTATGTATAAAAGCCATTGGATTCATATTTACGTGATAACATCAATAAGAAAATAGATTCTTTTTTATCGGCATTAAAATTGTCTCAGAGAAATAGAGACGCAGATGTGCATCGTATCATAATGCATTATAATTACGAGCATTATGCAAATCATGTACGCAAATATGACAATTACATTGCGCTTTATGGCTTTCTTAGAAGTCTGAGCCTTTTATGTAGTTCCATATTCATCTTTTTATTTATTGCGGAATTAAAAACTTTGGATTTCCACGCCACGATAGATTGGAAAACTGTATTTGTACTATCTGCTCTTTTCTGTGTTACCTACTTGTATTACTTAGGTTTTATAAAATTCTATAGACGATATACACTTGAGAATCTTATGAGCATATTAGTGGATGACAAATTTAATGGTGACATTGAAGTTTAGAATAATACTAATGACGAAAATCAATAACAATGGAATAGCGAAGAATCGCTTACTTTTTTATTCCAGGGATTATTTGTAAAGAAGGTGTCGTTTTATACATGAGTCTAATTATCAAATAACTTAGGACATTTTAATGTATAAAGTTATTTCTCAAAAGTAAACAATACAATGAAACGAGTATTAGAAATTCTTACCTATATAAATGGTGGCGGAGCCGCCATGGTAGTATATAACTATCTGAGTCATATGGATAGAGAGGGGCTTCAGGTTGATGTTCTTGCTTTGGAACAACCATTTAAACCTTTTCTTGAAGATAAATTCAAGGCATTAGAAGTAAATGTATATTATTTACCTAAGAAAGTATCCCAACGTATAGAAGCCTTCCGAAAACTCATGAGTAGCAACAAATATGATGTAGTTCATTCGCATTGCGAGTTTATGAGCGAGATCTACTTGGGCATTGCGATGCTTTATGGAGTGAACACAAGGGTTATTCACTCTCATATGGCTGGTGGTCATTATTCTTGGGTAAAGAACTTATATGCTCCTATCGGAAGAATTATAGCCAAGAAGGTCGCAACTCATTACTTTGGCTGTGGTATCGATGCTTGTAAAAGCATGTGGGGAGAAAGAGCTTTTTATCAAGGCAAATGTCATATACTGAATAATGCGATAGACATAGAAAAGTTCAGATTTAAACCCAACTTGCGCGATGAGGTACGTAAAGAAATGAAATGGGAAAATCATTTTATTGTAGTTAATGTAGGACGGTTTGTGGAACAAAAGAACCACAAATTTTTGATTGATATTTTTCACTCTCTTACTGAGAAACGACAAGATGCTTTGTTGGTTTTGATAGGTGAAGGTCCTTTAATAGATGAGGTGGAGCAAAAAGTTAAGAGCCTAAAGTTAGAGGATAAGGTTTTGTTTCTTGGTTTGAGAGATGATGTTTCTCGGCTAATGAATGGTGCAGATGTTTTCTTATTACCATCTTTATTTGAGGGATTGCCAATCGTTTCCATTGAGTCTCAAACAAATGGTTTGCCTATTGTCATGTCAGAAGGTGTTACTCTTGAAAGTGGAATAACGGATATTGCTTCATTTGTGTCATTTGATAGTTCTTTAGAAGTTTGGGTAAATGCACTTTTAAAAAAGCATGATGGCAAGAGAACTGATTATGCAACCAAGGTTCGAATGAAGAACTTCGATTTAACTTTGGAAGCCGGTAAACTAAGAAATTTCTATATAAGTGGCGGTCTGGAATAGACTTTTTAAGAGAAAGTATGGCTGCATAAAGTTAGAATCATGATACAAACAATACAAGACTTAAAAGATTATCTTAGAGCAGACTTTAAGAATAATCATGAGATATACAAAAAGAATATTTTCAAGGAATACTTGAAAGGTAACATAAAAGTGTATTACAAGTTCAAATACCTATATTACCTTAGGATATTCGAATATTGCACAAATAACAAGAAAGGTGTTTTTGGAAAGCTTAGATATTTGGTAATCAAACGAAAATTCCAAAAGTTACAAATCAAGACCCAGCTGTTCATATCTCCAAACACATGTGAGGCAGGGTTGAACATTGAACATCTTGGATATGTATGGATAGATTCCTCTTCGCATTTGGGGAAGAACAATATACTTTTACCAAGGTTGTTGTTCGGTAAGAAGTCGCCTTCGACACTTACCCCCCCCAATGGAAATAAGTGCTTAATCAATACAGGCAACAACGTATATGTTGGTACAGGAACCACTATTTTAGGACCCGTGAATATCGGCAACAATGTAATTATTGCGGCAGGGAGTGTCGTAGTGAAGGACATTCCGAATAATAGCATTGTAGCAGGTGTGCCAGCTAAAGTAATCAAAACTGCAACCCCTGAAACTTTGAAGGAATATTTTCCTCATCTAAATCGTTAATTAACATAATGTTATATATACCCGCAATATTCTTTTTCATTCTTTTCTTGTATGCGAAGAAAAGGAATGGCATGATGAATACAGGCACTATTCTTCCGCTCTTGTATTTCATCATATCTGTTGGTGCTATACTGATAGATGTAGTTGATGCTTACGGACATATATGTCCGAAGGTAGATATACAGCCAGAATCCGCTTTTTTGTATTGTGGTTTGTTGTTTATTACAATGATACCTTTTGTAAATAACAATGAGAATAAGATACAACGAGTTCAAGTCCTTAAAAAGACTTTCTTTATGGACATCATTGTATATTTCTATTTTGTCCTTTTTATAGTATTGTTGGCATTGATATACAACGATATTGTAAGAAATCTTGCGATGTTGGCAGTTAATGACAACATGAAAGCTGATATGGCTTATGGCAACATTGAATACACCACTTTGACTGGATGGAAATTCAATGTTGCGCAAAAATTAAGATGGCTTTCCGCAGGCTCAATGAATGTGATTTTCATATTTTTCTACAGCGCATGTTTCCTGAAAAAGAAAAGAATGTTTTATGTAGCAGCTATCATTGGTTCTTTGTCTGTTTGCATTTCCAGTTTGCTGACGTTAGACCGTTCTAAGTTTATGTATTGGATGATGACGTTCTCTTTGAACTTTGTCTTTTTTTACAGATATATGGATGTTAAGGTAAAGAAAAGGCTACTGTCCATTGGTGGTATGGTAGCTTTTGCCATAGCCTCTTACGTAGCGATAATCAACATTATGCGCTTTGCGGATTCCACTGACAATGGTGCGAACTATCACATGCTTTCTTATATGGGGCAGAGTTATCTGAACTTTTGCACATTCAATCAAGATTTCAAGTTAACCAACATGTTTACGACAATGGATGTCCTGCCACTGTACAATACTATCTCTGGCGGTCTTAATCCTTTGGATTGGTACAATCTGACAGAAGCAAAGAGTGGAGTCTTTACGATGTGCTTTGCCACCTTTGCTGGAATGCTCCTCATAGAGATAGGCTTACCCCTGACTTTGTTATGGTGCGTAGTTTATAACCGTATAGCCACTTTGGTTATCAAACGTAAAGAAGAGAAAGAGATAACTTTCTTTAGGGCTTACCTATACATGGTCATTATCAATGCGGTATATTTGGGTATATTTGTGTATTACTATCATGAGATTTGGCTCAACTTGACTACAACATTGGTATTGATAGCTGCATATTTTGCAAGTAAAGACAACAAGAAAAACATCGTTTCGATTGCGAGAAAATGACAATATGGATAAACAGAAGAAACAAGTTGTAACGCTATATGGAGCTTCCTTGATAGGAATGCTATTCGGAGTCTGCAATTCGGTAATCAATACTCATGCATTGTCTCCTGCCGATTACGGTGATGTTAGGTATGTGCAGAATATCATAACTTTCATTTCCACCATATTGCTTTTAGGATATTTTGCATCTGGTAGCAGACTGCTTGCCATCTCTAAGGATGAGGCGAAAAGCAGAAGCATTAGGGGCTGCCTAATTGAAATCTTGGGGATACTTGTGTTGATTACAATAGGTTTGATGTTTGTTTTGTATGGACTTCATGATTTCTTCAAGCCTTTCCCTGGGAAGACATTGTTCTTGGTGTCAATTCCTGTATGTGCCATGCCCTTGTTGCTGAATTATATAAACACTACGTCACAAGGTGACAACCAAATAGGAAGAATAGCTCTTGCAAGGCTTCTACCGTCTTTTCTTTATTTGAGTATCGCATACTTTCTTTACAAGCAAATCCATGTCACTTCCACGATTATGGTCTTGTTGCAATGGGGTATAGGAACTACGGTACTTTTGGGAATTGTCCTGTCATCAGGTTTGAGCTTCAAGAACACCAAAGAAGCATATCAAAGTCTAAAAAAGGAAAACTCATCTTATGGCATACAACTTTATTATGGTTCTTTGGCTATGGTTGCCACCCAATACATTGGTGGTATTACGTTAGGACTGTTCAATATGGATAATAGTGTGGTTGGCTTCTATACTTTGGCACTAACAGTTACAACCCCCTTGCAAATGGTTCCATCAATAATCGGTACAACCTACTTCAAGAAATTTGCGCAGGAAACCAAAATACCACGTTCTGTGTTCCGCAATTCATTGTTAATCACAATAGGGACAAATGTTATATTTGTATTATGCATTTATCCAATAGTAACACTCTTGTATTCAAAGGAATATGCAGATGTTGGATTGTATGCCATGTTACTGAGTGTAGGATTTTCATTGCACGGATTTGGCGACTTCATCAATCGCTACTTAGGATCGCATGGACAGGGAAGGTCAATACGAAACAGTTCTTTTGCCTGTGGATTCATGCTGATTATTGGCAATACGCTTTTGGCTTATCTCTGCGGAGTATATGGGGCGATTATGACAAAAATTCTTAGCTCACTGTTTTACGTTCTGACACTTCTTTATTACTATATAAAATTCACGAAAGCACATGAGTAATTTTGTTATATATTCAACAAAAGAAGACTATTATAAGGTTATATATCAAGATATAATAGGGAAAGACTATATAAGATTTATAGTCTCTCCTGTAGCAAACAGAAACTTGTTCTTACGCTTTGTCTATAAAGTAATGATGTCACCTAAGTTAGACTTCATTTTCAAAAGATTCAGGTTCTTCCTTAATCCTCTTTATGACATAGACTTCGGAAATGATGAAAGAAATGTGTATCTGTTCTTCTATGGGAGATTGCCTTGGGTGGAAAATCGTATTTTAGATTATCTGAAGAAAAAACACAAGAACTGTTTGACGGTATGCTATTTCCAGGATTTAATTGCCAAGAAGAATGTGGATATAGAAAAAATAAAGAAACAGTTTGATTTGGTATTAGACTATGATGAGGAAGAAGCCAACAGATATAAAATCATATATGCTCCAACTCCTTTCTCCTATGTATCACTTGAAAGTTCATCAAATTCCGAGACAGACGTTTATTTTGTAGGAAAAGCTAAAGAGCGTCTTCGAGAAATATACGAAGTATTTGATTTGCTTACTTCCAATGGATTTAAGTGTGACTTCTATATTACAGACGTAGCTGAGAAAGACAAGATAAATAAGCATGGTCTTCATTATATAAATAAGAATCTCTCTTATGTAGATAATTTAAGGAAAGTAAACAAAGCCAAGATTGTGCTGGAACTGATGCAAGTGGGAGCCGTCGGCTATACACTGAGAACTTGGGAAGCTATTGCATACAATAAAGTGCTTTTGACTAATAATATTTCTTTGAATAAGACCCCATTGGTTAACCAATATAATATCTTAGCTTTTGAAAAGTTTGATGAAGCAGCAATAGAGAAACTAAAGGCATATAAAAAGAAAATTTATACATATCAAGATGAATTTTCCCCAACTAAACTATTAAAGAAAATAGACGAATATGGCAAATAAAGTATCAGTTGTGATGAGTGTTTATAACGAACCTCAGAACTTTGTGAAGAAAGCAATTGATTCGATATTGTCGCAAACATTTAAGGACTTCGAGTTCATTATCGTTTGTGACAATCCACAAAATATCGAACTATACAATTTCTTGCTCACAGTGCAGAAAGATGATAAGAGAGTAAAAATCATAAAAAATGAAGTTAACATAGGACTCACCAAATCTTTAAACAAAGCTATTGCCAATGCCGTGGGTACTTACATAGCCCGAATGGATGCGGACGACATTAGCGAGAAAAATCGTTTCGAGGAACAGGTGAAGTTCTTGGACGGACATCCTAATGTGGGTGTTTGTGGCTCACAACTCAATTATATAGATGAGAATGACAATATCATAGGACAGAACCTGTTTCCATGTGAAAAGAAGGATTTTCCTTATATGATAATACCTTTCTTCGGACATCCTGCTGTGATGATTAGGAAAAGCTGTCTACTACAATTGGGAACACCTTACGATGAGCATTTTAAATACTCGCAAGATTTTAGTCTATGGTATAGATTGGATGGTGTTTGTGGCTTTTATAATTTGCCAATGAAATTGTTAAGCTACAGGAAATCTGCAAATCAAATAGGTCAGAAAAAGGCTTCTGAGCAACGTCACTTTTCTGAAGAGATTCAACTAAGTTATTTAAAGAAAATATCTCCAACAATAAATGTAGATTGGGAACATCTTGATTACCAAACAGTTTATGAAGTGGGTAAAATCATTCGGAAATTTGGTATTTCTGATGAAGCTGTCAAAATGGGTTTTGTTTCATTATGTCGAAGAATCAATTACAAGAAATTTAAGTCTTTGTTTAGCATTTATCTTAATTGTAATAAGTTTGGCTTAAACATAAAAGATATTATGACAATAACCAAACAGATTGTTAGAAAACAAATATACATACAATGAAAAATAGAATTGTTTTGTTTGACATCATGAAAGCTTTGTGCGTGCTTGAGATAGTTGCCTTTTGGCACATGTTTGATTATACGCCAATCGAGGCTGATGATGTTATGTTCGGCGGAAGTTTGACAAGTACAGTGCTGGCTGCTTTCACATTTGCCAGCGGTTTCTTCTTGGGCAAGAAGAAAGTAACAGTTGGAAAGTTTTACGCTTCTCGTCTTCAGCGATTTATGTTGCCATTGTTGGCAAGTCTTCTTGTCATGTATATGTTTGGAGTGATAGACAGTTTCCGTACTGTTGTATTCTCTGCCATAGGATTGAGTTGTTTCATTCCTCCGATGGCTCCAACATTATGGTATTTTTCCATGATAATCCTTTGTTATCTGTTTACTCCATTGATTCTTTGGGGAGTCGATAAAATGAGCGATACGGAGCGTATCATGAATATCATGGTTAGAGGATTGCTAATTTTCGCCTTGATGATGTGTATTGGCATACAGCCTAAGGTTCAGGCATATTTCATGTTCTACATATTAGGTATGGTAGTCGATATGAAATGCATAAAAATTTTGGTTAGTACTAATGCTCTTTGTAAAATGGGGGGGTAATAGCATGGCTATTACTTGCATATCTTAATATAAAGTCAATGGTGACTGATGTTTTAGGCGTGATGCTTCTTGTCTGGCTTTCAAACTTTGTTGAAAATCACTCTAACGACAGAGTAAAAAGTCTTTTTGTAAAGATGGCCTATGCATCTATGTTTGCGTATCTGTTCCATCGGGATTTTTATCAAGTGGCAAAAAGACTTTTACATCAGCCAGATGGCTCAATACCTTATTATATCATAGCAATAACAATCATCATGATTTTTGTCATTTCCTATTATGGACAAAAATTCTATGATTTGACAATATCAAAATTGACATTCAAAGAAAAGCAATGAAAACAAAGATAGTTTACGTAATAACGAGTACTCCAAATGATGTATATCTGGAGCAGACATACTTGTCTATTTATTCATTGTGGAAACATGAGAAAAATCCACATGTTGTATTGTTGACTGACAATAAGACCGATGAAACATTGAAAGGGGACAGGGCTAAAATCCTTGAGCTTGTTGTGGAAAAAATAGTAGTGCCGTTCGATGATGATGTAACCAATATGCGTAGGTCTCGTTGGCTGAAGACAAAGATGCGCTCTTTGGTGGAAGGAGACTTTATGTATATTGATGGTGATACTATCATCAATGATTCTTTGGAAGAAATAGACAATTGTCCATTATTGATAGGCTCTGTTGAGGATGCTCATCGTCCATTGAACGTACACTATGGTAAGGAAAAACTTCTTCGTCAGGCCAAAACATTGGGGTTTTCTATTGATGGAGAACAGTATTATTTCAATGGAGGAGTATTCTATGTGAAGGACTGTAAGGAAACTCATGACTTTTTCAATTGTTGGCATGAGAATTGGAAAATGAGCGTGAAACACGGAATCAACCAAGACATGCCAGCCTTGATTCTGACAAATATCCAGATGAAGCATATGATTCAAAAGCTGGATGGAAAATGGAACTGTCAGCTGATGTATGGCTTCAACTATTTTACTACCGCAAAGATTATCCACTACTTCGCTTCTCGATATACTACTAATAATGGAGGATATATCTACGAATTTATGGATCCTAAAATTTTGGAGGATATAAAGAATACATGGATGATAAGTCCTGAGATTGAAGCTAAACTTGAAAAACCATTGTCTTGTTTTTCTGAAAGGGTAGAATTGATAGGTGGAACAGATGTAGATATACTCAACACCCATGTCTATAAGACGATAAGACTCATTTATAATAAATTTCCGAAACTATTCACCTTGATGCAATCAATATTATATAGGGTGAACAAACTCAATAAAAGCAAACATGAATAAGTATTTACGTGCAGTTCTACTGTTATTTCTGCCATCCTTTTTGTCCAAGTATATATTCGGGGGGGGGTAAATGTGGCTTCTCGCTGATTTTGGTAGATGACATCAAAATGGCTAAAGGTACAAAGATAGGCCATCTCAATATAATAAGGTGTAAATCTTTAATAATGGAAGATATGGCTAAAATAGGACACTTGAATACCGCAAAAGGTTATTTCAATTTTGTGATGCATAATAAGTCGACCATTATGAATTGTAATAGATTTACCAGCTTAGGAAAGAAACAAACTTATCAAACACCACATTTGTTATTGCGTGAAAGAGCGAAGATAGTAAGCCGACATTTTTTTGACTTGACATCAAGTATAGAGATTGGAGAAAGGAGTAATTTTGCAGGTGCCTATAGTCAATGTTGGACTCATGGCTTTCTTTATGGAAAGGAAAAGCATGCACGTTTGGATGGAGACATAGTTGTCGGAAATGACTGCTATATCGGAGCATCATGCATTCTTTTGGCAGGAGTCACAATAGGGAGTAATATAACATTGGGAGCAGGAACCACATGTTCAAAATCAATAGAAGAATCGGGATTGTATGTTTCTTCGTCTCTACATTTTATACCTTTTGACGCAGATGAACGCATAAAAAGTTTAGGTAAGTCAACAGCTGTATTGGGTGAAATGGAATGCTTTAAGAAATAAACAAAATGCAACAAACAACAGAAAATAAGCGTGACCAGAGCCTTGATATTATGAAAGGCATAGGCATTCTACTGGTAGTCTTTGCTCATGTCTTTCATGAAAGTGGAATCATATACCAATTTCACATGCCATTGTTCTTCATCCTTTCAGGAGCGTCAATGACATATTCAAAGTCGGGATTTTCTTTGAAGAAAAAAGCCAAGAGTTTGTTGGTTCCCTATTTCGTGTTTTCTCTTATATGTTTTGTGTATTGGGCTTTTATAGAATCAAGATTCCGCCCGATGCATGATGTAGCAATATTTGGTGACGGTATAGGCTTGAACGTAAAACTACAACAGTTTGCCAATATTTTTACGGCTATCAATTGTAGGTCGGCTTTTGTGTATAATATAGTTCTCTGGTTCTTACCTTGCCTTTTTATGGCGGAATTGGTTTATTCAAAGATTAAGGATGCAAAAGCTGAATGGGCTATAGATATAGTGTGTATCATCATCTGCTATACGTCCGTAAGCGGTTCCAATGGGTGGCATTGGTGTTTTGGTGAAGCTGCTGTAGCTATACCTCTCTTGTCTATAGGCAATAGATATTACCAGCCTTTGATGGAACTTTTAAAGAAAAACACAATGCCTGCTGCGGTATTAGGTGGAGTGTGCTTGTTGGCTTTCACACGATTGTTTCTATGGATAAATCCTCACACGGATATGGCTCATAATATTATACCTAAGGAGTTTTATCTTATGGCGATATTAGGAAGTTTCTGCGTGATTGCCCTTTCTGTAGAAATAGACAGGTTTGCAATTCGGGGGGGGGCAATACTTAGCGTATTTAGGTCAGAATAGTTTGATAATCATGTGTGTGCATGAACCTTTGAAGAGGATACTTCTTATGGTATTGTCTAAGGTCGTGTCAATGCCTACTGATATAATAAGAAATGATTTAGGAATGAGCATATTAGCAACTATTACGGTTGTGGCAGTATGTATCCCTGTTATAGAAATCGTCAATAGGAGATTTCCTTGGGCAATAGGAAAATTCTGAGATTCAACAAAAATAGAAAAAACAGAGATTATGAGAATCTTACACGTTTCAAAATACTACTCTCCCTATATCGGGGGTGTAGAGAACATCTGCAAATATCTTGTAGAGGGTGCCGTGAGCCATGAGACAGCGGTAGTCTGCTTCAATGATAAGTGCCAGGATGTGGTAGAGGTAGTGAATGGTCATAAAGTCTATCGGGTTGCCACATGGGTGAATGTGGCTCGACAGGCTTTGTCGCTATCATACTTTTGGATGCTGAAAAAAGCAATAAGAGAGTTTAAGCCAGATGTTATACAGTTTCATTGGGCGAATCCTTTCCCTGCTTGGGTGCTGCTGTGCGTCATACCTAAGAATGTGAAGCTTATCATTCATTGGCACATGGATATCATCAAGCAGAAGAGAATCTATCCACTTATCAAGCCTGTGGAGACAGCTTTGCTGAAACGTGCCGATTTGGTATGTGTTACCAGTCCACAATACCGTGACGGTTCTCTTCCTTTGCAACCCTTTAAGGACAAGGTGAGGATTGTGCAAAATGCGATGGATGAGGACAACTTTATCCTTCGTAATGGTGATGTGGAGAAAATAGAAAACGTGAAGAAGAAATATGGCAACAAGCCTATCGTATTCTTCATCGGTCGTCATATCCAGTATAAAGGTCTTCCACATCTTATCAATGCAGAGCGATTCGTCAAATCGGATTGCGAGTTTGTGATAGCTGGTAGTGGTCCACTAACTGATGAGTTGAAAGCGCAATGCAAGTCGCCAAGAGTGCATTTCGTCGGGAGGCTAAGCGATGAGGACTTGAAGCTCTATCACTATGCAGCTTCTGTATTTGCATTCCCATCCGTTACCAAGAACGAGGCGTTTGGTGTTGCCTTGGCTGAGGCTATGTATTGTGGCACACCTGCTGTCACTTTCACTATCCCTGGCAGTGGCGTAAACTGGGTATCGCTGGATGGTGAGACTGGCATCGAGGTGCCAAATGGTGATGCCAAGGCTTATGCAGAAGCAATAGATACTTTAATTGAGAATAGAGAGATGAGCAAGCGATATGCTGAGAATGGAATGAAGAGGGTGCGTGAAAACTTCACAATCCCAAAGATGGTGGAGAAAATGGAGATGTGCTATCGTGAGTTGCAAGGTTAGTCTTCGCAAGGTTCGATCTTTATAACATATGGCAAGCGAAGTACTTTCTGTGAATCATCTTCATTCAAGTTGGCATATATGATGCCATTCTCTATGAGTTGTTCATGCTTTATGCCGTCTATCTCGATTGCTTTAAGCGGAAGCTGGTGCTCGATATGAAGCATTGTAAACTGCTGAGATGTTTTCAGC
>ERZ808240.3469-NODE-3469-length-15314-cov-6.342814_pt1 | contig 15314 bp, 14 predicted proteins | sample MGYA00521084_ERZ808240 | MGnify/ENA primary metagenome ERZ808240 (study PRJEB31516, sample SAMN03275571) | gut metagenome | biome: mammalia-associated habitat; material: feces | host: Papio cynocephalus | place: Kenya | collected 2012-08-06 ... | reverse complement strand
CAACCCACGCCGTTTTTCGCAAGTGTATCTACACTTGCTGTGCTTGCTATTCTCTTAAATCGTATTCTTCCCGCTTGCGGCATCTCAGGAATCCATTGGTAATCCAGACTTTTTCATCAAAACTATTGACTCGAACGTACGTTTCTGATATACTGTCAGCAAGTAAATAATATAGCTGTGCTGTGGAGCCGCTGACGAAGTGATGTCTTCCTAATGCCGCATAAACAGAAGCCCTGTACGGGCGTCTGTTTTGTTGGTATTGGAAGATTTTTCATATCGTCATGCAGCTCTTTTTGTAATCCTCCGTCACTTTCCGCACCAGCAAGAGGGAGGGATGAAACGTACAATCTCAGCTAGCCAATGACTGTTGGCAAATGGCGGCATCGCCGCCTTGATTACCGGTTTGCACAGCCGAACGGGACTGTCAAGGACGCGCAGCGAGGCGAAGCCGATTCCTTGACTGACACGGGCGGCTGTGCAAACCGGCGAACTGCCCGTAATTCGCCTGTGAATCCCAGCACATTGCCCAGTGGAATCCCGGTAACTGCCGTGATATACTTGATCGCAAGAGGTCAGTATCACGCACTTTCTCTGGGAGATTCCTGCGGCATTGTCCGGAAATCTGAATGAAAAGGAAGGTACAAATGGATCACAAAAGCCGTAGCGTCCAAGTGGAATCGGACGGCAACCGCAGCGTCCCCGTTCCTCTCTGGCAGGAGCTACCACAGATCACGGTGCGTCTGAAAGAAGGAAATACCACCTACCGCTTTACTGCTATCTTTGACGGAAGACACTTGCTTTCTGAAAAGGCGGTGAAGCTGATTGACTCCGAAAGGGGTGTGTAATTATGACCAACAGCAACCTTGTCTTGGCAGACTGCCCACAGATGATGGAGGAATCTACGATAAAGCAGTCTGACAAAATTACCGCGCTGTATTGCCGCCTTTCCCGTGATGATGAATCACAGGGCGACAGCAACAGCATTGTGAATCAAAAAGCCTACCTCAGTCGGTACGCAAAGGAACATGGCTTCCGCAATACGGAGTTTTTCGTGGATGACGGCTATACGGGTGCGAACTTCCAAAGACTCGATTGGCAGCGCATGATGTCTCTGGTGGATGAAGGGAAAATCGGCACAGTCATCACGAAGGACATGAGCCGCATCGGTCGTAACTATCCGGAAGTGGGAATGTATACCGAGATCACGTCCCCGCAGAACAATGTCCGGTTCATCGCCATTAACAGCGGTGTGGACAACGCCAATCAGCAGGACAACGAGTTCGTCCCGTTCGTCAATATCATCAACGAATACTACGTCCGGGACGGCAGTAAGAAGGTACGTTCTTCTCTTCGACTCAAAGGCGAATCCGGCGAACACCTGACCACAATTCCGCCGTATGGCTACGTCAAAGACCCGGATAACTCGGAGCATTGGATCGTCGATCCGGAAGCAGCATAGGTAGTCAAACGGATCTTTTTCCTCTGCATGGACGGGAACGGTCCGACGCAGATCGCCCGGATTCTGAAAGAAGATCATGTACTGACGCCTACCGTTTATCAGGACAGGCAGAAACGGAAAGTACGCTGTGCGTCGCCTGACAATCCTTACAACTGGAACGGCAGCACCGTTGCCGCAATTTTGGAACGGATGGAGTATTGCGGACATACCGTGAACTTCAAAACACACCGGAAGTCCTACAAAATCAAGAAGACCATCGAGAACCCGCCGGAGCAATGGAAGATATTCCGCAATACCCATGAAGCCATTGTGGATGAGGACACCTTCCAGCGGATGCAGGAGCTTCGCCGCAACAAGCGCAGGCCGGCAAGAACAGGCAAGAGCAATCTTTTTTCCGGCGTTGCCTATTGTGCCAACTACGGAGAAAAGCTGTACTACTGCACCACGCAGAACTTTGAAGAGCGGCAAGATCGTTTCGTCTGCTCCACCTTCCGCAAGAAGGGAAAAAACGTGTGTGGGACGCACTTCATCCGTGCGGTTGTCCTAGAAAAAAGCGTGTTGAAGTTCCTGCAAATTCTGCTTTGGTATATCTCCGATTGTGAAGAGCTGTTCCGTGATAAGCTGGGAGCAAAGCGCAAGAAGGACTTCAAGAAAGAACTCGCCGCAAAGCGCAGACAGCTCACGCAGGCGCAGCGCAGGATGGAAGAGCTTGACCGGCTGTTCAAGCGACTCTATGAAGACAATATTTCCGGTAAAATCAATGATAGCCGGTGTGAAAAGCTGTCCGCAGATTACGAAAGTGAGCAAGCGGAGTTGACGGAGAAAATGCAGCGCTTGGGGCAGGAAATTGCCCGGCAGGAAGATGAAGCCGACAGCATTGAGCAGTTTATTCTCCGGACGAAGAAATATCCCGACTTACAGGAGCTGACGCCTGCTGTGCTGCACGACCTTGTGAACAAGGTGTATGTCTGCGCGCCTGACAAAAGCAGTGGACAGCGAGTGCAGGATGTGAATATCAGCCTTGCCTGTATCGGATTCCTGCCCCAGAGCATTCTTTCCGAAATGGTCACTCACGCAGCAAAAAGCAGAACAGTGTGACTTTCGCCACGCTGTTCTCTCTTAAAATGTGAAACCTGTCTTATGAGGTGCTATCCTCCCCATGGCAATTTTTAGGGCAATCCCCCCGCAGAAACCGTCCGGCGAAAACGGCGCAGCACTGCCCCGATTCTCTTCATTCTGCCGCAGGAGAAGCCGTGTCCCCGGCCGGTTCGGCGGCGGTATCGCCCGCCGCGTCTCCTGTATCCGCCGCATCCGGTGCATCCGGCGCATCCGGCGCGGACACAATTCCCAGCGCCGGCAGCTTTTCCAGAGGACTGAACACCGCCTTGTTGTTGTCGCTGTCGTCGTCGGAATAGGAGGTCATATCCAGCCTCCCCACCGCCCGGTCGCCGTTATTCTTCAGCAGTGTCGGCAGCAGCTGCTGAAACGCTCGGATCTCCTCCTCCAGATTGGATTCGTTTCCCAACACCAGCAGGATCTGATCCCGCCAGACCGCCCGGATATTGGTCTTTTCGGTCAGGTCGATGGCAGTGAGGGCATCCATCCCGTTCTGCTGGGCGGCCGTCAGGAGCGTGCGCACGGTGCGCAGGCTGCGTTCATCCAGCAGCTCGCCCCCCAGCTGCACATCCTGCACATCCGCTCCATAGATGCGCACCGTTCCCGCCGGCAGCTGCTCCTCCGGCAAATTCTCCAGCCGGTGGTTATTCTGTCCCAGCACGGCGTACCCCTCCGGGGTCTGCACCGCGCCCAGCACCGTCGTCTCCTCCACCCGGATATGCACGGTGGAAAAGGAGGAATTGCTCACCTCCACCCGCTCCAGATAGGGAAACTGCCGAAGTATGGCGTCGTGGGCCTGCACCTTATTGACCACCAGCAGGCTTTCGCCTACATAAATACCGCTGGCTTTCACGATCTCCTCCGCAGAATACCGCGTTTCTCCCTCCACGTCGATCTGCTTCACCGCCAGAAAGGACATGGACGTGCCGTTATTTTTTGCCACCGTGCCGGTGATATGAAGCGCCACCAGCGCTACCACCAGCACCAGCAGCAGGATCCCCGCCGTCAGGATACCGACGGCCAGAATCTTCCGTCTGCGGCGGCGGCGTTTGCGGTCGCGCCGTCGATCAGCCGCTTGCCGCGCCGCCTCAATGCTCGACGGCGGCTCCGTCCCTTCCGGCCTCCGGACAGCGGAGCGGGACAGATCGGTGCGGGTATTCCGGGGTGTATCCGATTGCTTCATAATGCTCTCCTTTTTGCGTCTCCTGTTGTGTGGCAGGCTTCCTTTTTTTACACAGAACAGCGGCGCAGCCGCGCGCCCAGCGCCGTCAGCGTATCCTCCATCGCCTCATAGCCGCGATCCAGATGATGCAGGCTGGAGACCGCCGTTTCTCCGGCGGCCGCCAATCCGGCGATCACCAGCGCCGCCCCGCCCCGCAGATCGGTGCATTCCACCGCCGCTCCCTGGAGCCGGGGCACGCCCTCCACCACGGCCACCCGGCCGTCCACCCGGATGCGGGCGCCCATGCGGGTCAATTCATCCACATATTTATAGCGGTTCTCAAAAATGCTCTCCACAAACACGGCGGTCCCCCGTGCCGTGCAGGCGGCCGCCAGCAGCGGCGCCCCGGCATCGGTGGGAAATCCGGGATAGGGCATGGTGCGCACCGTTCCCAGCTCCCCCAGCCGTGCGGGTGCGGTCAGTTCCACCGTATCCTCACAAACGGTCAGGGAGCAGCCCCCTTCCTCCAGCAGCGCCAGCACCGGAGAAATATACGCCGGGCAGCACCGCCGCAGAGTGACCGCTCCGCCGGTGGCCGCAGCCGCCGCCAGATAGGTAGCCGCCTCGATGCGGTCGGGCATGACCGCATACGCCGCCCCGTGCAGCGTCTCCACCCCCTCGATATGCAGCACACCGGGGGACAGAGTATGGATGCGGGCGCCGCAGGCATTGAGGAAACCGCACAGATCGGCGATCTCCGGCTCCTGCGCCGCATGATGCAGGACCGTTTCGCCCCGGGCGGTGCAGGCTGCCAGCAGTATATTCTCCGTTGCGCCGACGCTGGGAAAGGTCAGGGTGATCTCCGCGCCGCGCAAGCCTCCCGCCGCCCGGCAATGGATACGCCCGTGCTCCTCCCGAATGTCCGCGCCCAGCCGCCGCAAGGCTGCCAAATGCAGATCAATGGGGCGCGGCCCCAACTCACATCCACCGGGATAGGTCAACCGCGCCTCCCCGCAGCGGGCAAGGATCGCTCCCAAAAACACAATAGACGAGCGCATTTCCCGCATCAGTCCGTCGGGGATCTCCGTCCGGGACAGGACGGAAGCATCCACCGTCACCGTGTGCGCCCGCCGATGGACGGCGCACCCCAAATGGCGCAGGATATCCAGCGCCACATTCACATCCGACAGCCGGGGGCAGTGCCGCAGCATCGCCGTCCCGTGGCACAGCAAAGTCGCCGCCAGCAGGGGCAGCGCGCTGTTCTTCGCGCCGTGGACAGCCACTTCGCCCCCGAGCGGCACACCGCCCTGTATCTGCATAATTTCCATCCCCATCCTCCTCTCTGCACGCTCAGTGTATGCAGAGGGAAGATGTCCGGTTCTAAGCCGCCGGGCGAGACGGGATCATGCGCCGTGTAAAGATTCCCGCACCACCGCCAGTATCCGCTCGTCGGCATCGAGAATAGCGGCATTGCGCATATGCTCCGCCATCTCCGCCAGCCGCGCCGGATCGGCGGTCAGCCGCTCGATCGCCTCCCACAGCGCCGCGCCGGTCAGGTCTTTTTCTTCGATGCACTCCGCCGCGCCGCGCCGCACCAGCGCCATAGCATTATGATACTGGTGGTTCTCCGCTACATAGGGAGAGGGGATGAGAATGGCAGGCTTGCCCATGGCAGGCAGCTCGCTGAGGGTCATCGCCCCGCAGCGGCACACCACCAGATCGGCAGCCGCCATGCACCGGGGCATATCGTCGATGTATTCCCGCACCCGGATGCCGTCGCCGTCCAGCGGCACACCCGCCGCCTCCAGGGCGGCGACGGTATCGGCATAGTCCCGTTTCCCGGTGCCGTGTATGTGCTGCAAAGCTCCGCTCTCGCGGCTCTTTTTCAGCACCTCGACCATGGCGGTGTTGATGGGCTTCGCCCCCAGGCTGCCGCCGAAGGACAGCACCAGCGGGCGCGCATCCAATCCCAGCTCCTGCCGTGCCTTTTCCCTCTCCGGAGTCCGAAAACCGTCCCGCAGGGGATTGCCGGTCACGATCGCCCGGCAGTCGGCGGGCAAATACTTCCGGGCGTCCTCGCTGCACAGCAGCACGGTGGCACCCTCTTTCGCCAGCATTTTCACCGTCATGCCGGGGAAAGCGTTGGACTCATGCACCAGCACCGGAATCTTCCGTTTCAGCGCCCGGCGCAGCACCGGACCGCACACATAGCCGCCGGTGCCGATGGCGATATCCGGCCGAAACTCCCGCAGAATCCTGTCCGCCGCGCTGCTGGCCGTCAGCACATCCACCGCCGCCAGCAGGTTGCGCCCGATATTCTTCACCGTCAGCCGCCGCTGAAAGCCCCGCACGTGCTGTCCCCGGATGGGATAGCCCGCCTGGGGCACCAGCTGCATTTCCATGCGGCCGTAAGCCCCCACAAACAGAAACTCCGCGTCCGGATACGCCCGCCGGATGGTATCGGCGATGGCCAGCGCCGGATTGATATGTCCGGCGGTGCCGCCGCCGGTCATGAGTACCTTCACATTGATCGACCCCTTCTTTTGGATGATGCGGACATTGGCGCGAAAGGCAGCACCGCCGCAGCCGCGCCGCCCCCCCGCAATGCCGCCGAGAGCCCTGCGCCGCGCCTTATACGCCCGCTCGGCTACGTCTTCTCCATGCGGGACTGGCGAGAGATGGACAGCACGATCCCCATTTGCGCCAGCAGCATCAGGATAGAGGTGCCGCCGTAGCTGAAGAAAGGCAGGCTAATGCCGGTATTGGGGATCAGATTGGACACCACCGCCACATTGATGAGCATTTGCAGACCGATCTGCGCCGTCAGTCCGATGGCCAGCATACAGCCGAATTTATCCTTCGCCCGTATCCCGATGACGAAACCCCGCCACACCAGCAGACCGAACAGCACCACCAGCACCACCGCGCCGACGAACCCCATCTCCTCGCAATAGACGGAGAAGATAAAGTCGTTTTGCGGCTCCGGCAGAAACAGATGCTTTTGCCGGGAATTGCCCGGTCCCTGTCCCAGCAGGCCGCCGGAGCCGATGGCGTACAGGGATTGCACCGTCTGCCAGGCGTGGTTCCGACCGGAAACCCCGTCGGGGAAGGTGATCTGATTGGCGAAGCACTCCAGCGGATGCAGCCATACGGCGATGCGGTCCTGCTCATAGCCCAGCACCAGCACCATCACCACCACGCCGACCGCACCGGTGCCGACCACCGCCAGCAGCCACCAGACGCTCACGCCGCCCACATACATCATCACAAAGCCCAGCAGCCCAATGAGCAATGTACCGGACAGGTGGGGCTCGATGATCACCAGCCCGCAGGTGATGCCCAGGATCACCATCAGCGGCAAAAAGCCGCGGGTAAAGGTCTTCATCCGCTTATGATTGAGAGAAATCAGATGGGCGAACAGCAGGATCAGCGCAAACTTCGCCACCTCCGAGGGCTGGAACTGTCCCAATCCGGGAATCCGAATCCACCGGTGAATGCCGGTGGAGGAGGGCATGAGATACGCCACCACCAGCAGCCCCAGACTGACGATCCATAACAGCCACGCGATCTTGTGCAGCACATGATAGTCCACCACAGAGAACGCCAGCATCGCCGCCAGCCCCAGCGCCACCCACAGCACCTGCTTGCGGATATAGAAGTAGCTGTCGCCGTCCTGGTGATAAAAGGCGTATACATGGCTGGCGGAATACAGCGTGGCCAGGCCGATGACCAGAATGATCATCAGCAGCACAAAAAAGTACATATCCGGGCCGTTGGCCACATGAAAGAAGGGCTTGCGTTCCCTCTTGGCCTTCTTTCCGGGCGTCGGCATCGCCGTCACGTTGCCCTGCGCCATGTCGATCGTCTCCTTTCCGGTGGGGTGGGCGGATGCCCTGTCAGCGCACCAGCATCAGCAGCACAGCGATCACGCTGCCCGCCAGCGTAACGGCCGTAAAGACCGTCACGATCTTATTCTCGCTCCACCCGCACAGCTCAAAATGGTGGTGGAGCGGGCTCATCTTAAACAGCCGTTTGCCGTGGGTGAGCTTAAAATATCCCACCTGCAAGATCACCGACAGATCCTCGGCAATGTACAGAATTCCCACCGGCACCAGCAGAAACGGCTGCTCGATGCCGAAAGCCAGCGCCGCCAGCGCGCCGCCGATAAACAGAGAGCCGGTGTCGCCCATAAAGACCTTCGCCGGGTGCAGATTCCACAGCAGGAAACCCGCCAGACCGCCGGCCAGCGCCACCGCATACAGACATTCGCCGAACAAACCGACAAAGCCTGCCAGCAGCAGAAAGGCCAGCGCCGCCACAAAGGCGGTCATGCCGCACAGCCCATCCACACCGTCAGTCAGATTGGTCGCATTGGACAGCGCCACCACCACGAATATGCAGAATGGGATGTACCAGACGCCCCAGTTGACCGTGCCGAAGAAGGGGATCTGAAAGCTGCCGTGCCCATAGGTATACAGCAGAATGGCGTAGGCCGCCGACAGCAGCAGCTGTAACAGCAGCTTTTGCAGCGGAGACAGCCCCTTGTTGCGCTTTTTGACCACCTTGATATAATCGTCCAGAAATCCGATGGCGCCGCAGCCCAGTGCCAGCACCGCCCCCGCGAACAGCCGCACCGTATCGTAGGGCAGCGCCAGCAGCGACGGGTTCATCAGCGAAGCCACCAACACCCCGATACCGAACGTGACCGTTGAGGACAGGATAAACAGGATTCCGCCCATGGTGGGCGTCCCCTGCTTATCGTGGTGCCAGCTGGGGCCGATGTCCAGGATCGTCTGGCCGAAATGCAGCCTGTGCAGCCACGGGATGCACACTTTGCCCAGCAGGGCGGCGATCAGAAAGGACAGCAGCCCGGTGAGCGCCATCAGAATGGTGTTTTTTACAGTCATACGGTCATCCTCCCTTTTTATTGCAGCGCCGCCAGCGCGTCCGCCACGACCTCCCGCTCATCCAGATGGATCACTTCATCCTTCAGCACCTGGTAGGTTTCGTGCCCTTTGCCCGCCAGCAGGACGATGTCGCCGGGACGGGCATGGGCGATGGCCCAATGGATGGCCTCCACCCGGTTCTCCACGACGGTATACGGGGTTTTAGTTCCCTGTAAACCGGCGAGAATGTCTTCGATGATCGCCACCGGCTCCTCGGAGCGGGGATTATCCGACGTCACCACCAGATAGTCCGACAGCGCCGCCGCCACGGCGCCCATTTTCGGGCGCTTGGTGCGATCCCGGTCGCCGCCGCAGCCAAACACCGTCATCAGCCGCCCCTGACAGCATTCCCGTAAAGTGCGGCAAATATTTTCAAGCCCGTCGGGGGTGTGGGCATAGTCGATGACCACGGTGAAATCCCGCCCGGTGGGCACCACCTCGGCGCGCCCCTTGACCCCCTCGGCGGCGGACAGCGCCGCCACCACATCGTCAAAGGCCATGCCCGCCGTCAGGCAGGCGGTGGCCGCCGCCAGGCCGTTATAGACCGAGAACTGTCCCGGGATTTTCATACGCACCCGACCGATCTGCCCTACGCCCACCAGTTCAAATTCCACACCGGCCGCCGCATGGCGCACATTGCGGGCCACATAATCCCCCCGGTCGCTGTCCACCGAATAGGTCACCAGCCGACAGGGCACGCCCTCCATCATCGCCGGGGCATAGCCGTCGTCCAGATTGACGATGCCGGTGCGGCACTGGAAGAACAGCCGCTTTTTCGCCTGCATATACCGCTCCATGGTGCCGTGATAATCCAGATGATCCTGGGTCAGATTGGTGAATACACCGATATCAAAATCGCAGCCGGCCACCCGCTCCTGATCCAGCGCGTGGGAGGAGACCTCCATCACGCAATAGTCGCAGCCCTCCACCACCATGAGCGCCAGCATACTTTGCAGATCAAAGGGGTCGGGGGTAGTGCGTTCCGCCGGCAGCGCCCGGCTGCCGATCATATTCTGGATGGTGCCGATGAGCCCCACCTTATGCCCGGCGTGCTCCAGCATGGACTTGATCAGCGTGGTGGTGGTGGTCTTGCCGTTGGTGCCGGTGACGCCGATCATATGCAGATGGGTGGCAGGATTGCCGAACCAGTTGGCGCAGATCTGCGCCCAGATGCGGCGGGTGTTGTCGGTCACGAGCTGCGTGCGCAGTCCCATATCCCGCTGCACCACCACCGCCGCCGCTCCGGCGTCCTCCGCCGCCTTGGCATACTGATGGCCGTCCACCCGCGTGCCCTGGATGCATACAAACAGGCAGTCTTTCTCCACCCGACGGGAATCGCAGGTGATGGAGGGAATCTCCCGATCCACATCCACCGTTTCGGGAACCAGTCCGGTATCCCGCAGCAGCTCATATAGCTTCATTGTGTTTTCATCCTTTCCGGTTTCGGGCGGGCCGCTATCGGACCGCCGTGGAATCATTGGTGTCACTGTACAGGAAGGATACCTTGATGACCGTACCCTTCGATACCTTGGTGCCCTCCGCTACGCTCTGGCTGCTGGCCACCGCCGTACCGCCGGCGCCCACCACCAGTCCCTGTAACTGCACGTTCAGCCCTACGGAGGCCGCCAATGTATTGACCTCCGTGACAGAGCGCCCCGCAAAGTTGGGCACCGTCACCTGTGCATCGCCGCCCTCTTCGGTATACAGCAGCACCGTGCCGCCGGCAGGGATCGCCTGCCCCGCCTCCGGCACCTGCCGTACCACCGTCTCACCGCTGCCGATGACGGTGGCCTTCAGGTTCACATTACGTATCTTGGTCTGGGCCGCCACCACCGTCTGTCCCACCGTACCGGGGGTGGTGCGGCTGAGATTGGCCAGCTCCTCCGTGGTATAGGACGGCTCCACATTGAGGTACGGCAGGATCGCGTCCAGAATCTTCTGCGCCACGGGCGCGGCGATCGTGCCGCCGAACCGGTTGGCACAATGGGGTTCGTCCAGCAGCACCAGCACCGCCACCTGCGGATCGTCCGCCGGAGCAAACCCGCCGAAGGAAGCCACCACCTGATTGCCCTCCATATCCCGCTTTTCCGAGGTGCCGGTCTTGCCCGCCACCCGATAGCCGGCCACATACGCATTCTTGGAGCCGCCGCCGTTGACCGCATCCGCCAGCATCTGGCTGATACGCTTGGAGGTGTCGGCGGAGATGATCTGCCGCTTGACGGTGGGCTGGGTGGTGGACAGCACATTGCCGTCGCCATCCAGCACCTGACTGACCACATAGGGGGTCATGAGCCGCCCGCCGTTGGCGACGGCGGAAAAGGCGGTGATCATCTGAATAGGAGTGATCTTAAAGGTCTGGCCGAAAGACGAGGTGGCCAGCGACGCCGCCTGCTGCGCCAGCGTATCGGCGGTGTGGAACAGCCCGGCGTTGGTTGCCTCGCCGCTCATGTCGATGCCGGTACGCTCGGTGAAGCCGAATCCGCTAAAATACTTGAAATATGTGTCCGCGCCGATGCGCATACCCAGCTGCATAAAATACGGGTTGCAGGAATTGGAGATGGCCCCCGGCAGATTCAGGGTGCCATGGCCGCCATGCTTGTGGCAGCGGATCGTCCAGCCGCCCACCTTATAATAGCCGGGGCAGTTGAAGGTGGTGCTCTCCGTCGCCAGATTCTCCTCCAGCCCCATGGCGGCGGTGAACACCTTGAATACCGAGCCGGGCTCATAGGTCTCGGTGATCGCCTTGTTCTTCCATTGCAGCTGCCGGGCTGCCGACACCGCGCTGTCCTGCTCATCCCCGGACAGCAGCGCGATCTGCTCTTTTTTGGTAGGGTCGGCGATGGCAAATGGCTCGTTGGGGTCATAGTCCCCCTTGGTCGCCATGGCCAGGATCCCGCCGGTATTCACATCCTGCACGATGGCCACACCCCGGTTGGTGCACCCGGCCGTCTGCACCGCCTCCGCCAGAAACTTTTCCGCATACATCTGCACGGTGTTGTTGATGGTCAGCACCAAACTGCCGCCGGTCTGGGCGTCCACCACCTTGGTATACTCCATGGTGGTGGGCATTTCATCCCCCAGTCCGTTCTGGGCGCTGACGATACGCCCCGGGATCCCCGCCAGCACCGATTCGTATTTGTATTCCAGCCCCTCCAGACCCACGTTATCCGTGCCGGTGAACCCCAGCACCGAGGAGGCCAGCGTTCCCTGGGGGTAGTAGCGCTTATAGTCCTTGATGATATAAAACGCCTGCGACAGACTATTTTTCGTCACCCACTCGGAAAAGGCGGTCTTATCGGTATATTCTACCTTGGATTTGATCACTTCATACTGAGAATTGGTTTTTCCGGTCTGCTTATAGACCTTTTCCCGATCCAGCCCAAACAGCTGGCTCAGCCCGTCCGCTACGAAACCGCGCACCGTTTCCAGCGCCTGCTCGTCGGTGAGGTCGGCATTCGGATCGACGCCCTCCAGCTTTTTCCACTTGACCGCCGACAGGTCCTTCGGAGACATGATGATTTTCCACACATCCGCCGATTCCGCCAGCGGCTCCATATTGGCGTCATAGATCGTTCCCCGCCGCGCCGTCACCACCGTATCGCTGAGCTGCTGGGACACCGCCCGTTTCAGCCAATCGTCGGACTGGGCGATCTGCAGCCATCCCAGCCGTACCACCACCGCCGAGGAAAGCAGCCCGACGGTGACAATGGCCGCGATCAGCGCCCGCAGCCGCATCTGTTTTGTGGGCGTGCGGGTGGTCACGGTCGGAGTTTCCGGTTTTTTCGCCATGTTGCGCCGTCCTTTCCTCCCATGCGGGGGCATACACGCCGATGGGACAAACTTCGCCGAAAAACAAACAATCGAGAGTTAAGCCGGACACGCCTCAACTCCCGATGAAAGCGCCCCGCCGGGAGACCGCTCTCCACGGGGGCGCGGGCTCCGCAGGACACACCTGCTCACTTCTTTATAGGTATTGCCGTGGGGTGCGGAATATGCCCCCATCCGGAGGGCAGGCTCACCGAAACAAACCGGCGATCGACTCCCAGACCCGCTGCAGCCAGGGGAGCGCATCCTTCGTCACCGTCACCTGGTCGCCGTCGGCGGTGGCGATATAGTAGATCTGACTGCTTTCCACCGGCGCCATGCCGTTTTCCAGCGCATACTGATCCACCTGCTCCGCAGAGGTTTTCGCCGCCAGCTCCGCCTCCAGACGCACCCGCTCGCTTTGCAGCACGTTGAGCTGTGCCTGGCTGTCGGCCAGGGTCTTGTTCATCTCGGTCAGGCGCACCCGCCCGGTGATGAAATACCCGATCACCGCCATCAGCACCACGCCCAGCAGCAGATAAAATACGGTGGTCATCACCGACTGCCGGTGGGAACGCCGCTGCTTATCCTTAACCGCTTTCGTATCGTCCTTCAGCGCCCGTAATTGCGGCTCCCGCGGGCGGAACAGATCCAGATTGTAGGCTTCATTGGTGACAGCCATAGGGTATTTCTCCTTTCATCGCAATTCCGTTGGCGGCGAAAAATTCGTCGCCGCCTGTTATCGTATCGTCAATCCCGGTAGCGGTCGTGGCATTTCTCCACACACCGCAGCTTGGCGCTGCGGCTGCGGGGGTTGTCCGCCAGCTCCTCCGGGGTGGCGGTGGCGGGCTTTTTCAACACCGCCCGGGCCGCCGGAGTACGGCCGCATACGCACACCGGGAATTCCCGGGGGCAGATGCAGCCCTGCCGCCACTGAGCGAACCGCTCCTTGACCATGGCATCCTCCAGAGAATGGAAGGTGATGACGGCCAGCCGTCCGCCGGGGCTTAAACAGTCGAAGGCGGTATCCAGCGCCGCCGACAGACAATCCAGCTCGCCGTTGACGGCGATGCGCAGCGCCTGAAACACCCGCCGGGCAGGATGTCCGTCCCGCCGGGCCGCCGCCGGCACCGATTGGCTCACCAGCTCCGCCAGCTGCAGGGTGGTGGCAATCGGCTGCCTGTCCCGCTGCCGGACGATATTGCGGGAGATGGGACGGGCGAATTTCTCCTCCCCATAGCGGCGGAAGATATCGGTCAGCTGCTGCTCCGACAGGGTCGCCACCAGATCGGCGGCTGTGACACCGCTCTGGCTCATGCGCATATCCAGCGGCGCATCGTAATGATACGAGAACCCCCGCTCCGGCGCATCCAGCTGATGGGAGGATACGCCGATATCCAGCAGAATTCCGTCCACCGCTGGAATCTCCAGCTGCCGCAGCACCTCGTCCATATGAGTGAAATTCGACTGCACCACCGTAGCGGGCAGTCCGGCCAGCCGTTCTCCGGCCGCCCGGATGGCATCCGGGTCCTGATCCAGTGCGATCAGCCGTCCGCCCTCCAGGCGAGAAGCGATGGCAAAGGCATGTCCCCCGCCCCCGGCCGTGCCGTCCAGATACACCCCGTCAGGGCGGATTTGCAAGGCATCCAACGTTTGCTCCAGCAGCACGGGGCGGTGGTAGCCGCTATCGGCATGGGGCTGCCGGGCTTTCTTCTCAGAATCCATATTGTATAAAGGCTTCTTCCGTTTTTTCATCGGTCATGTCGGCCATGGCCTGCTCATAGACCTCCGGATTCCAGATCTCCGCTCGCCGACCGGCGCCGATGATGAGCGCCGGCTTTTCCAGCCGGGCGTGCGCCAGCAGCGATTTGCTCAGCAGGATCCGCCCCTGGGAATCCAGCGTCACATCCTCCGCCGACTGGGCCACCTTGCGCAACAGTTTGCGGGTCTCCGCCATAGGGGCGGACGTCAGCTTTTCCAGCAGACTGTCCCATTCCTCGGTGGAATACAGACTCACGCAGGGATCCAGCACCGTAGCGGCGATAAAGCTGCTGCCCAGCTTTTCCCGCAGCTTGACGGGAATGAAGATCCGTCCCTTGGCATCAATATTGTATTCAAACCGTCCGTACAGCATCATTCCCGCCCCCCTTTCACCGGTTTTTCGACAAAAATCCACCGCCGTTCACCGGCGCTGTGGAAAACTCTGTGGAAAAAGTTGAAAATCTCCACATTTCCCCACAAATGTGGGTGAAGTCACCACGTAAGCCAATTATATACAATCACAGCGCAAAATGCAAGGACTATTTTTCATCTTTTTCATTTTTGGAGAGAATTTCCAACAGAAACCCCAAACGAAAGCGCGAAAAAGGACGGCAAAAAGCGCAGGAAACGGCACAGCCCTCGATGGGCCGTGCCGCTTCCTGCGCTTGATATAAATACTCTGAGGAGGTCAGACAGACAGTAACCGTCAGAAAGACAGCCTCTCCGGATACGGAGCGCTTTTCGGCTTTGTCCTATTTATTCCCGCGCGCCCAGCTCCCGGGCGCAATTTCCGCAGACATTCTTCCCTTTATAAGAGACGATATCCCGCGCGTTACCGCAGAAAATACACGCCGGCAGATATTTGCGCAGCACAATGGTATTATCCTCTACAAAAATCTCCAGAGAATCGTTATCGTCGATCCCCAGGGTACGGCGCAGCTCGATGGGCAGCACAAATCTCCCCATGCTGTCTATGCGGCGTACGATTCCAGTCGATGTCATATGACTCATCCTTGTATTATAGAGTAGTAGTTTTTATTGTCCCTCTCCAAGGACATATGCTACA
>ERZ808240.3467-NODE-3467-length-15317-cov-6.490958_pt1 | contig 15317 bp, 16 predicted proteins | sample MGYA00521084_ERZ808240 | MGnify/ENA primary metagenome ERZ808240 (study PRJEB31516, sample SAMN03275571) | gut metagenome | biome: mammalia-associated habitat; material: feces | host: Papio cynocephalus | place: Kenya | collected 2012-08-06 ... | reverse complement strand
ACAACGGCTATGTCATCGGCGTTGACGTTGACCAGAACTACATCGGTGCAAACGGCGTTGCTGATGGTACTTATGCTTACAACCCGTTCATTACCTCTGCAATGAAGGGCCTGACCGAGGCTGTCAACACCGCTCTGTCTGATATCGAAGCAGGCGAGTGGAGCGAGATCGCAGCTTCCAACGGCAACTTCGGTCTGGAAGATGGCGATTACATCGGCCTGCCCACCGCAGACGACAGCTGGAACTTCGAGAGCTTCACTGTTGATGAGTACAACGAGGTCAAGAACAAGATCGCTTCCGGCGAGATCGTTGTTGACAACAACTCCGACGACGCTACCAAGCCCACCGTCAGCGAGTTCACCACGGTCAACTACATCCAGTAATCATTCTGGAGAGCCCAAAGGGCAATCTCAGCGGCGCATCCCTCAGCGGATGCGCCGCTTTTTGCTGTTTAAAACCCCCAGCTCGAGCAAACGCTTAAGCTGGGGGTTTCCTTATTGGTTTTTACTTTTTTGCAACAGCCTTATGGTACACGGCATAGGCGATCGCAGCCGAAAGAAATTCGGTGATCCAGAAAGCATGCCAGACACCGGTGGGGCCAAGGAAACGGCAGAGCAGCCACGCAAGCGGCATGATGAAAATGATATACCGGCAGAGGGAGATCACTAGCGATTCGACACCTTTTCCGAGACCTTCCAAAGCACCGGAAGATGTGGTAGAAACGGCCGAAATGATGAAGCCGATGCAGATAATACGCAGGGCGGTCTGACCGATAGAAACCGTTTCCGGATTGGTGGAGAAGAGCGAGATGAGCGAACCGGATGCCAGCAGGCAGATAAGGGTACCGGCGGCCATGATACCAGCACTTAGAACAAGGGTCAGATTGTACAGCTTGGAGACGCGCTTGTGTTCGTTTGCGCCGTAGTTGTAGCCAACCAGCGGACGCATACCCTGTACGATGCCGTTTGCAGGCAGATAGAGGAAGGTCTGGAGCTTGTAGTAAATGCCCAGAACCACGACGTAGCTCTGAGAAAATGCCGCCAGCAGACCGTTCAGGAAAGTGACGAGCAGAGAGGGCAGAGCGAGGTTCAGAATGGCCGGAATGCCGATGCCGTATAGTTTGCCGTCAAGAGCTGCATCCGGACGCAAAAAGCTCCTGCGCAGGTGTACGGGGATCTCCATCCGGGCGTAGGCAAAGAGATATACACAGAGGGTCAGCAGCTGACCGATGCCAGTTGCAAGGGCGGCACCTGCAATGCCGAGAACCGGGAACGGGCCAATGCCGAAGATGAGCAGGGGGTCGAGCAGAATATTGCAGATACAGCCGGTCACGAGAGCGGCCATCGTCAGCTTCATTCGGCCGACGGCCTGAAACATCTTCTCAAAGGCAAGGGATGCCATGTTGATGATAGAAAACATGAAAACGATGGTAGAGTAGGTCACGCCCATTGAGACGACCGAAGCATCCGGAGTGAACCGTGCCAGAAATGCCGGCATGATGAGAGGACAGACGAGCATCGCAATTAAGCCGTGCAGGACAGAGAACATCATACCGTGCGTCGCAGCAGCGTCAGCCTTTTCGCGGTCACCTGCACCCAGATAGAAGGATATCTGTGCATTGATGCCGACACCAAAACCGATGGATACGGCATTGACAAAGTTCTGAATAGGGTAGACGAGAGAAAGCGCGGTCATGGCCTGCTCACTGATTTGAGCGACAAAGAGACTGTCAACGATGTTGTAGAGCGAGTTTACCAGCATCGAGATGACATTGGGCAGTGCCATCGAAATAAGCAGTGGAAAAACCGGCTTGGTTTTCATAAAGGTATCGTTCACTTGTTTTTGGCTCCTTTGCTTGAGATGATTTGGATTTTGGCGCACAAAAAAGCCACACAACGGCTCTTTTGCAAGCTGTTGTGTGGCGAAAAATAGCAAACACTGTAAAAATCCACACGATATTTTAGGAACTCTAAAATATCACATCCAAGCAGTGTTGTCAATAGAAAAGTCATACTTTTCACAGAACAACCCTTGGAGTGATGAGCTTAACTGTACAGCTGGCTCATGAGGGAAGAATACATCGCGCTCTTCTCAGATTTGTAGGTACTCATTGCCTGATCCGCAAGAGTCGTCGGCTGGCCGTTTTCGGTCAGGATCTTGCGCATCTGGCTGACGATGCTGTTCACTTCCTTGTCGCACTGAGACTCCAAGGAACGGAGCTGACCGGCTTTACCCATGCAGATAGCGATCTTCTTAGCCTGAGTTTGATTCTCCGCAGGCAGGGCCTTGTACTCTGCCTTTGCCGAGCTGATGGCACTGTTCAAGCCGCTCTGAGCTTTTGCCTGAACACCGTACAGCTGATTGATAAGGGAACGGATCTCAGCTTCGTAAGCAGGCTCTGCTGCAGTGGCAGAGCTGGAAGAACTCTGTGCAGTAGAGGTGCTGACGCTCGAAGAAGATTCGCTGGGTGCGCTGGGCGTCTCGGTAGAATCAGAGGACGCAGCAGTATCAGAAGATGCAGCTGCCTCACCGGATGCACTGCCGGAAGCAGCGGCCGCACTCTGTGCAGCAGACTCCGCACGTTTTTCAGCAATTTCCTCGATCGTAGTCTTGCCGGTGATGAGTTCCTGCAGCTCTTCGTTCGTCAGGGAAGTCAAAACATCGACTTTAGAGATGGAAGATGCGTCACTGTCGCTGGATGCAGCCGATTCACCGGTTTCACTCCGAAAACCATTACAGGCGGCCAGAGAGCAAACCAAAGCAACAATAACAGCAAGAATGAGAAGACGATAGTGTTTTTTGCTTTTCATAGGTTTCCTTACATCCAATGATTCAAGAATTTTTTCGGTTTATGGGGGGAGAAAACGTCCAACTCCTGATCATCAAACAACTCGTCACCATTCCGGATGATACGAGAAGCAACATCGGCACCCAATGCTTTTTCGAGTTCAGCAACTGCTTCTGCCATCCGGGGAGGACGTTTGTCGGGCGAGTGGGTATCGGTAGAAATGACGTGAACCAGATCCCACGAGATGAATTTGCAGAGCTTCTTCCGGAGTTTTGCATCATCCAGCAGGGAACCGGCGTTGATCTGAGCATAAGCACCAGCGGCGACCCAATCGTAGAGGAGAGTCGGATCATCCAAAACATACGGATACCGCTCAATGTGAGCGATCAGGGGAAGAATACCCTGTTCCTGAAGCTGCTCAAAGGTCTGCCGGATAAAATGCGGCTTATGAGTGGTCGGAAACTCGATCAGCATGTATGCGGTATCGCCCATGCAGAGAGATTTTGCATCCAGCTCGCAGAGCTTCGGAGAAAAATAGACTTCGCTGCCAAGTTTGAAGCGAAAATCCATTTTTTCAGGCTGCTCATTTAAAGCCTGCATCAGTGTCTCATAAGCATGTGCGCGCTTCGCAAGAAAAGTCTCGACCGTGGTGCGCTCGCTGTTGAAGTGACTGGTGAACGAAATGTTTCGCACGCCGTCATTATATTCACGCCGCAGCAACTCCATCGAGATGGAGACATCCTTCGCTCCATCGTCGATTCCGGGCAAAATATGACAATGAAGATCAGTCATTTACTGCTCCTTCTTCTCCAACTCGGTCTGGGGGGTACCATAGGAGTAACCGTAGTTGCTGTAATAGCCATAACCATAGTTGGAGTGCTTCAGAGACTTTTTGATGTTGTAACGGGTGAGGATAACACCAAGAATCTTGACGCCGGCACTCTGGAGCTGTTGAGTTGCAGATTTGATAGCTTCCGTAGCAGCATAATTCGAGCGAACGACGAAGAGTGCGCCGTCGACCAGATTGCCGATAACAGCAGCGTCCGTCACCATCGAGATAGGAGGTGCGTCAAAAATAACAAAGTCAAACTCTTCGCGGAGAGCGGCGATCATTTCGACCATCTGCGGCTGGCTTAGCAGTTCCGAAGGGTTCGGAGGAGTTGTACCGGCAGGCAGGAAGCTGAAGTTAAAGCCATTGGGCAGGACGAGTGCATCTTTCAGAGAGATCTGGCGAGACAGGATGTTGGAGACACCCTTGACGTTATGGCCTGCTTTCAGGTACTTGTGCAGGACGGGCTTGCGCAGGTCGCAGTCGACCAGAGCAACTTTCTTGCCACTCTCAGCCAACGTCAGAGCGAGGTTGACCGAAACGTTCGACTTGGATTCTTCCGGAGCGGTACTGGTAACAACGATGCAGTGAACATTGTTGGAACCGGCCAGAAAGTTCAGGTTCGTACGCAGAGACTTGTAGGCCTCAACATAAGCGAACGGCATCTTGTCTGATGTGATCAGCTGCAGAGAACGCTTGTTGGGGTCAGAGTTCTGGATTTCATGTTTATTGAACGGATTCCACATTATCTTACACCTCCGGGATCAGGCCCAAGACCGGCAGACCCAGTTTCTTCTGTACATCTTCATCGTCAACAATGTAGTTGCGCAGCAGGTGATTGACAACCAGAATCGCGCATACAACGACAATACCGGCAACAGCAGCGAGTGCAGTATATTTTGTCGTCTGAGGGAAGATCGGATCAGTGCCGATCTCAACATCGCTGACAGTCTTGCAGGAACCAGCCTCGACTTTGTCTACAATTACCTCAGGAGCGATGTCCGCAATGGTCTCAGCAATCTTACCGGCCAGTTTGGGGTCTTCGTCGGTGACGGTGATGGACATGATCTGAGTGGAATCAACACTGGCAACATCGACAATTTTACGCAGCTGGTCATAGGTCATATCCAGATCCAGTTTGTCGATGACTTTATTCAGGACGATGTTGCTCTTGATAACAACAGCATAGGTGTCGATCAGGTTCTTAGCGGAACTGATGTTATCATTCGTCACCGTAGACTGACCATCCTGACGGGTGTTGACGATCAGGTTGATGGAGGCCTGATAGCGTGGAGTCAATGCAAAGGTGCATACCAGCAGACAGATGACCGCAGCAGCGACACCGGCAGCGACGATCTCCAGAATGTGGCTCCACAGCAGACGAAGCAGTTCTCCGAGGTCGATAACTTCTTCGTCGATTTCGTAATTCTGTTCCATGGTTTCAAAAATCCTTTCTATATGAGGGATATCACACACAAAAACAGTTTAACATGTTCTGGCAGGATTGACAAGAGATACTTGGAAAAATTGTTGGAAATTTCATGATTCTGGACGATTCTTTACGGATAATATGCAAAATTTCCACCTATACGAAAGCCGCTTGACTTTCCCTTCTCGTCTTCCTACAATAGAGATGAAATAAAACGGCAAAAACTCCAAAATGAAAGGTGGAACAGAGATGAAATGGATGATCGCATCCGACCTGCATGGGTCGGCGTATTACTGCCGGGAAATGGTAAAAGCATTTGAGTGGGAGGGTGCAGACCGGCTGCTGCTTCTGGGCGACCTGCTTTATCACGGCCCTCGTAACGACCTGCCGAAGGGCTATGCACCGAAAGAGGTCATTCCACTGCTCAATGGACTGAAACAAAAGCTCTGCTGCGTGCGAGGCAATTGTGAAGCGGAGGTCGACCAGATGGTGCTGGACTTCCCGATCATGGCAGATTACTGCATCCTTCCGGTGGGGCAGCGGCTGGTCTATGCGACTCACGGACACATCTATAATGTAAAGAATCCGCCGCCGCTGGCTCCCGGCGATATCCTGCTCCACGGCCATACCCATGTTCCGGCATGGACGGAGTTTGGAGAGAACAATCTCTACCTCAATCCGGGCTCCCTCAGCATCCCGAAAGAGAACAGTCCACATGGATATATGACGCTGGAAGGAGAAATGTTTCAGTGGAAAACACTGGACGGTGAGGTGTATCACGAGCTGAAACCTTGAGATGAAAGACCCTCCCTTGCAATTTTCCTATCGGTATGGTATGATAACTTTGGAATCACGAGAAGTTTCGAGATTCCATTTGTTTGATTTTGAGGTTAGCTTCTGCTAACAAAATCACCAAAAACAGCAGGCAAAGCTTGGTGGTTTTGCCGATAGACTGTGAGATAAATACAGGGAGGTTCTCTGAAAATGGTAGAGACAGTATTAAAAGTGAACGGTATGATGTGCGGTATGTGCGAGAGCCACATCAATGATGTTGTGCGCAAGACGGCAGATGTGAAAAAGGTCACTTCTTCTCACACCAAAGGAGAGACAGTTATCGTTTCGGAGGAGCCGCTGGACATCGACAAACTGAAAGCGGCCATTGCAGATACCGGTTATACCGTTGTGGGTTCTGAGACAAAGCCTTATGAAAAGAAAGGGTTCTTTTCGTTCCTGAAAAAGTGACCCTTCTGATAAATGGAGGTAACAGTTATGCGGATCCTGGTTTATGGCGCAGGCGTTTTGGGTTGTGAGCTGGCACACTTGCTGATCCAGAACAAAAAGAACGTTGTCACGCTTCTTGCCCGTGGAGAATGGAAAGACCGGATCGACCAGCAGGGTCTGGTGATCCGTCAGTGGGCGCAGCGCAAAACGACGGTGGACAGGGTGCAGACCATTGATACCCTCTTGCCGGAGGATACCTATGACCTTGTGTTTGTCGTGATGCAGGCCGGTCAGCTGCCGGATGTTCTGCCGATTCTGAAAGAAAACCAGAGCGAGTATTTCGTCTTTGTCGGCAACAATCCCTATGCAAAGGAGACGATGCAGGCCATGCAGCGTCCGGCGGATAAGATCGCATTCGGATTCCAGAATACAGCTGGCCGCCGTGAAAATGGGCAGGTCATCAGTGTTCATACGGGTGTCGGAATGACCGTCGGCGGCGCAACGGCTCCACTGTCGGGTGTGTTCTGCCAGCGTCTGACGACCGCTTTCGACGGGGTAAAGTATAAGCTGACCTTTTACAGCGATATGGATGAGTGGCTCAAATGCCATGTTGCGTTTATTCTGCCGATCTGTTATGTCTGCTACGCCTGCAACGGCGACCTGACCCGTGCCACAAAGGAACAGCGGAAAGGGATTTTGGATGCTGCGTGGGAAGGCTGCGAAATGCTCAAAGCGGCAGGTGTGCCGGTAAACGATGCCGAAAACACGGATTATTACCGGGAGGGCACCAAGGGCCGTAAAAAGATGGAGAAAATGGTTTATCTCATGGCAAAAACGCCGCTTGGCCGCCTGTGTGCTTCCGACCACGCCATGCACGCAGTGGAGGAAATGAAGTACCTCGATGACGCATTTGAGGCACTTCGCTCGACCACTCAAATTTCAATGCCGGCATGGGAAAAACTGCGCAATGAGATGCCGCAGTGGAGAACGCTCCTTCTTCGGGCGGCACATCGCTGAATTTCAAACGGGCTGCTGGTTTCAGCGGCCCGTTTTGTTCAATGAAGAGTTAGCGCAAATAAACTTAAAGTGAGGGATGGGAATGAGGATCTATTCATTTGGCAGGGAGGAAAATCCGGTGATTTTGCTTTTGCCCGGCACCTGCTGCGACTGGAAGGGCAACTTTGGCGGTGTGATTCCTCTCTTGGAATCAGATTTCCGTGTTCTCTGCGTCTCCTATGATGGCTTTGACGAAACAGAGCCGGAAACGATTTTCCCGACAATGGAAGAGGAGACGGCAAAAATCGAAGCTTACATCAACGAACACTGCGGCGGACACATCCGTGCGGCATACGGCTGTTCCTTGGGCGGAAGCTTTGTTGGTCTGCTGGCGGCACGGCAGAAAATTCAGCTGGATATTGGTATTCTTGGAAGCTCTGATTTGGATCAGGCGTCACCGCTCAAGGCCGGACTGCTGACGAACATCATGATACCTCTGATTTATCCGCTGATCCGGGATGGAAGATTCAGCATAAATTTTTTAAATCAACGAATTGAAAAACGAAAGCAGGAAATGCCGGAATATGTCGATGCGTTTATGAAGATGATGGGCGGTGCAAGGCCATATATTTCCAAGAAAAGCTGCAAAAATCAGTTCTATTCGGATATGATCACGCCGCTGCCCGACCATCTTGACTGCCCGACTGAGATCCATATTTTTTACGCATTAAAAATGGGGGCGGAATACCGTCAACGTTATTTACAGCATTTTGCGCATCCCATCATCCACGAACAGGATATGCAGCATGAGGAATTCCTTGCCTGCCATCCTCAGCAGTGGGCGGAGCTGGTGAAGGAAATCTGCCTGAAGTAACTCCAAAACATTTATCTGAAATATGCAACTGAAAACTGAGATTCACTCTGGACGGTGGATTTCGGTTTTCTTTTTTCGGAAAATATGGTACAATGAAACTGCAAGAACTGACGCGTTCTTAAAAAAGAATATCTGCTGTGCGACAGAAAGCGAAAGGAGCCTGACGATGAAAAAATCACTTATTGCAATGATGACCGCCACATTGATGCTGCTGACGGGATGTTCGGCGGCTTCTTCGGCACCGGTGAACAGCGGTGCGACCAGCGTCGCGGCAAGCGCATCGGTCACGACAACGGCAAAGGAAGAAATTTCGCCTAAAACCGGCGTTACCATTACAACACCGAGTCTGTCTGAAAACGAAAACCAGCTGCTTTCGCTGGTGGGTGCAAACGCATTGCTGTTCGATTACAGCGGCAGCGAGAACAGCGTCTCCATCGTGGTGACGAGTTACCGGCTGGAAAACGGCAAGCTGGAGGAGCTGAACACCGTGCAGGTACCCGGCGGCGCGTCCGGGCGAATCGCGGTCAGCTTCAATAAAATGGTCGAAGGGTTCCGGGCGGCAGTCCAGAACGCTGGCGGCGTGAACAATCTGGAAATTGGCACCGATGAAACCTTCCCAAACAGAACCGCCTGCGTCAGCTGGATGGCCGGTTTTGAGGGAGCGAACTACGCTTACGGACAGGAAATTCCCATCGTCAGTCAGGTCGCAACGAAACAGGACACCGCAGAGAACATTTCCGCAGAAGACCTGCTGAACCACCCGGAACAGTTCACGGAGAACGATTACGAGGGCGTTTACCTGATGACCCTTATGATAAATCCTACAACTTAAAAAGAAAGAGGGCCGCAGATTGGCGACTGAAACAAAACTCCGGCAGCTGGTCGAAAAAAGCTGCCCGGTCTACTATTTTTATTCGAGCGAGCGGTATCTTGTCCGGCAGTCTGTCTCGGGTGTGACCCGGCTGTTGGCGTCGGGTGAAGACGAGGAGACGACGATACTGGACGGCGCAACGCCGGAAATTGAACAGCTTATCATGGCGGCTGGTACCATCTCGTTCTTTGGCACCCGGCGTGTGGTCGTCCTGCCGGAAATTGACCCGGCGGCGTACAGCGACAAAGATCTGGATGCACTTTGCGATACCCTTGCCAGTCTGGAAAACGCCGTCGTTGTGATGGGAAGCGTGTTCGACATTGAACGTGGCAAGCTTAAACTCGGCAAACGGGCGCAGAAGCTTATTGCGCAGGCGAAAAAGCTGGGCTATGCCGAAGAGCTGGCGAAACCCAAGCCCTACGAGCTGAAAATGATGATGATCGAACGGGCAAAAGAGCAGGGAGCAACTCTGCCCGAGGGCGCGGCGTCGGCTCTGCTGGAACGCTGCGGCGAGGACCCGTTCCTGCTCGAGAACGAGGTGGACAAGCTCTGCGCCCTGTCGGGGTATCAGACAGTCACGGCCTCGATGGTGGCCGAGATGGGAACGGTGAGTCTGGAAGCGGATGTCTTCGAGATGATCCGGATGATCACCACAAAAAATGCTACCGGAGCCTGCAAAAAGCTCCAGATGCTGCTCCGGCTCCAACAGGAACCTGTCGCCATCACTGCCGCTATGATCAGCAGCTACGTCGATTTGTACCGGGTCAAACTCGGTGCGGCAAAACGGAAAAATTACAGCGCAGTTTTCAAGGATTTCGGTTATAAAGGCAGTGACTACCGGCTCAAGCGTTCGGCGGAAACGGCGTCGCATTATACCCTCGGTCAGCTGGAAACCTGTATGCAGGTGCTGCTCGACCTCGATAAAAGTTTGAAAAGCCAGCCCGTAGATGACCAGATCCTGTTGGAATCGGCCCTCTGCCGTCTTGCGCTGGCAGGGAGTGGACGATGAATGAAAATTTTCTGCACACCGACCGGGTGCTGATCGTAGAAGGCAAGTACGATGCCGCCCGGCTTTCGCACCTGACTGATGCGATGATCCTGCTGACGGACGGGTTCGGTATCTACAAAGATAAAAAACGTCAGCAGCTTTTCAAGGCTCTGGCAAAGAAAAACGGGCTTATCCTGCTGACCGACTCAGATGCCGCCGGGTTCCGTATCCGGACCTATATCACCAATCTGGTAGGCGAGAAAAATGTCGTGCAGGCGTATGTTCCGGCTATCCACGGCAAGGAAAAGCGGAAGCCTCAGCCCGGCAAGGAGGGTTTGCTGGGGGTCGAGGGTGTTGATGACGAAATCGTGTTGCAGATTTTAAAAGATGCTCTGGGTGAGGAAATCTCCGGTGAGACGACACGTCCCGAAGGACGGCAGATCACCTATACTGACCTGTATGACTGGGGTCTGTCCGGCACTGCAGGCAGTGCAGAGCGGAAAACAAAATTGTTGAATCAGCTGGGTCTGCCGCCTCGCCTGTCCAAAAAAGAATTGGTCGAGGCTCTGAACCGCTTGTACAGTTTCGAGCAGCTGGATGAAATGATAAATACGTTATAACGTACAAAAGCGATACGATGCCATTTGAAAGCACCGTATCGCTTTTGTTATTGTATCAATCAGGATTCCGAAGTTTTACCCTCGCCGTCCAGAGCTTCTTCCAGCGTGTGCCACGCCAGCACAGCGCATTTGACCCGGGCAGGAACATGAGCAATGCCCTGCAGGGCGGCGGCGTCTTCCAGCTCGTCCAGTTCTTCGGGAGTGATCTTATCCTTTATCATCTTGAAGTACAGGCCGATGAGACGCCGTGCATCTTCAACAGAGCGGCCCTTCACGAGGTCAATCATCAGGGAAGCCGATGCCTGCGAGATGGCACAGCCGCTGCCGATGAAACCGGCATCCTCGATTTGACCATCCTTGACCCGGAGCTGAAGGGTGATGTCGTCACCGCAGCTGGGGTTGACACCCTCGAGACTGTGAGTCGCACCTTCGACCGGGTGGCGGTTTTCCTTGCTGCGGCTGTTCTCGGTAATGACCTGCGTATACAGCTCATTCAGATTCATAAACCCATCACCTTTCGTACCATTTCCAGATTGTTCAGCAGTGCGTCGATGTCTTCCGGCGTGTTGTAGATGGCGACGCTGGCACGGCAGCAGGAGCCGATACCAAGAAATTCCATCAGTGGCTGTGCGCAGTGATGTCCGGCACGGACAGCCACGCCGCCAGCGTCCAGAATGGTTGCCACGTCATGCGGATGGACGTCCTGCACATTGAAGGAGACGACGCCATACCGTTTGTCAGCAGTCGGGTCACCGTAAACCGTCAGCCACGGCATCGACTTCATACCGGTGAGCATCCGATCCAGCAGGGCATGTTCATGGTTCTGAAAAGCTTCCCAGCCGATGCTGTCCATGTAGTCCAGAGCGGCCGCAAAGCCGACCTCGCCGCCGACGTTCCGGGTGCCGGCCTCGAATTTCCGGGGGCCTTCTGCCCAAGTTGCAGTCTGCTCATGGACACTGCCGATCATGTCGCCACCGCTCAGGAAGGGCGGCATTTTTTCCATGATCTCTTTCCGGACATAGAGCGCACCCATGCCCATCGGAGCATAAAGCTTGTGAGCGGAGCAGGCCGCGAAATCGACATCCAGCTTCTTCACGTCCACCGGGGTATGCGGTGCGCTCTGTGCGCAATCCAATACAACGACGGCACCCACAGTATGCGCACGGGCGACGACTTCCTCCACCGGAGCCCGGAGGCCAAGCACATTGGAGACCATACCGATGGCGACGAGCCTTGTTTTATCGGTGATTTTCTTGTCCAGCTCTTCGGTCGTCAGATGACCGTCCGCACCGGGATAGAGATAGACCAGCTTTGCACCAACGGCCGTAGCGACACGCTGCCACGGCACAAGATTGGAATGATGCTCGGCGACCGAGATGACAATCTCGTCGCCCTCGTGCAGGAAATGCAGGCCATAACTGTACGCAACCAGATTCAGGGATTCGGTCGTGTTCTGAGTGAAAATAATTTCGTCATCCTCCGCGTGGAAGAACTGCGCGACACGATGCCGTGCGCCCTCGTGGGCGTCGGTAGCACGCATGGCTAAGTCATACACGCCGCGATGAGGATTGGCGTTGTTGTGGAGATAATAATTCGTCACGGCATCCAGTACCTGTGTTGGATGCTGGGTGGTGGCGGCACTGTCCAGATAGACCAGACGGTTTCCGTTTTCGTCTGCGGCAAGGATAGGAAAGTCCTTCCGCCAAGGATTATTCTGCATGGTCGAGCCTCCTTGCTGCTTCGTTCCGGACTTCTTCCCGAAGAGTGTCCAACGGGATCTTTTCGATGGCAGGGGCAAACCGGGCATCCACCATCAGGCGGCGTGCCTGCGATTCGGACAGGCCGCGCGAACGCAGATAATAAAGTTTGGCTTCGTCGAGACGGCCGATGGAAGCGGCGTGCTGACCCTCGACCTCTTCTTCACCGCAGAGGATGAGGGGAGTAGTGCGGTTGCGTGCATTGGGGCTGAAAAGCAGAACGTCCTCACTCTCGTGGCCGACACCGCGCTTTGCGCCCCGGCGGAAGTCGATGGTACCGCGCAGAATCTTGTCCGCATGGTCGGTCAGGACACCGGCGGTGTGCATCTCGCAGAGCGTGTCTTTGCCGGTGTGGACAGAGACATCATTGAAGTCGAGGACACTTTCGCCCTGACCAAAATAAACAGCGTCGAGGTCATATTCGCTGTGGCTCTCGGGTAAAAGGGCACGGGTGCCGCAGGCGTTGAGCAGACCACCCAGTTCAATGCGTACCTGCTCGACCTTGGCATTCTTGGCGGATTCGACCGCAACGGCATTCCAGCGGCGCGCATGACTGCCGAGCAGCTGAACCTGTACCAGTTTGACATGAGCGTTTTCGGCGGCACGAATACGGGTCAGACTGCCGCTGATACCATTCTCGGCATCGCCGCGCACGACCTGTACCACGGTCAGCTGGCTGTTCGCCTTTGCGTCAACATCCAGCACAGACAGGGCGTTGGGGTGTGCGGCATCCAGCGTGGCTTCAAAAATTGCAGGTTCTGCAACTGTGGTATTTTCGGCGACGGTCAAAGCATTCCGGATAGTGGCATTTTCCAGAAGATAGGCATCAACTGCTTCGCCCATGCCGCTTTCGGGAAAGAGGGTAAAGCCCTCGTCGGACTCACCGATGCCGGCAGGCAGAGTGACGGCAATGTTGGCATCGCCCCAGTCATCGGCAGGAACCGCAGGCAGAGCGGCCGCAGCCGGTGCAGAATTGACACCGCACTGGTTCCAGGTCGGAACCGGCAGGTGATTGATCTCGGTTTTATACATACGTTACAGCCCTCCTATCAGCCGATGCTGCCCTTCATCTCAAGGTGGATGAGGTTGTTCATTTCAACGGCGTATTCGACGGGCAGCTCCTTCGCAATGGGTTCTGCAAAGCCGCCGACGATGAGCGCACGGGCGTCTTCTTCACTCATGCCGCGGCTCATCAGGTAGAAGACGGCTTCCTCGCTGATGCGTCCGATCTTTGCTTCGTGGCCGACATCCACGGCGTCGCAGCGGATGTCCATCGAGGGGATCGTGTCGGAACGGGAACGGTCATCCAGCATCAGGGATTCGCAGGAGACAGCGGACTTGGAACCCTTGGCATCCGGTAGAACAACGACTGAGCTGCGGAAGTTGGAGATGCCACCGTCCCGTGCGATGGATTTGGTGGTGATGTGGGAGCTGGTGTTGGGTGCGGCGTGAACAACTTTCGCACCGGTATCCAGATCCTGACCGGCACCGGCGAAGGTGATGCCGGTGAACTCCATTCGTGCGCCCTCGCCTGCGAGAATGCTCATGGGATACAGGCAGGAGGTGTGGGAACCAAACGAACCGGACACCCACTCGATGGTGCCGCCCTTTTCGACCTTGGCACGTTTGGTGTTCAGGTTATACATATTCTTCGACCAGTTCTCGATGGTCGAGTAGCGGACACGGGCGTTCTCACCGACGTAAATCTCCACACAACCGGCGTGCAGGTTCGCGACATTGTATTTCGGGGCAGAGCAGCCCTCAATGAAGTGCAGGTAGGCACCCTTATCCACAATGATAAGGGTATGCTCGAACTGACCGGCACCGGGCGCGTTTAGGCGGAAATAGGACTGCAGCGGAATCTCGACGCTGACGCCAGCCGGAACATAGACAAAGGAGCCGCCGCTCCAGACAGCACCATGCAGAGCTGCAAACTTGTGGTCGGTGGGCGGAACCAGCTTCATGAAGTGCTTCCGAACCATCTCGGCATAGGGGCCGTTCATTGCACTTTCGATGTCGGTGTAAACAACACCCTGCGCGGCGACTTCAGCACGGACGTTGTGGTAAACGACCTCAGAATCATACTGCGCACCGACACCGGCCAGCGAAGCACGCTCTGCTTTCGGGATGCCCAGACGCTCAAAGGTGTTCTTGATATCGTCCGGAACCTCGCTCCACTTACCTCGCATTTCGGTGTTGGGGCGGACATAGGTGACGATGTTGCTCATGTCCAGACCCTCGATGGAAGGACCCCAGTCCTGCACCGGCATCTGGTTGTAGATTTGCAGGCTCTTCAGGCGGAAAATGCGCATCCACTCAGGATCGTGCTTTTCCTCAGAAATCTTCTCGACGATCTCGCTTGTCAGGCCGGAGTTGACCTCAAACGCCGCATTGGGCTTGTCCTTGATGTCGTAAATGCTCCGGTCGACCTCGGCGACATCGGTCTTTTCGGTATCAAAGGCTCTCATTTTGCTTCGTCCTCCTTCAGCGCATGGAAGCCCTCCTCGATAATCTCATTGACAAGGCTTCCGTCGCCGGTGCGCACGATGTGAGCATCATCCAGAACATGGACGTAATCGACCTTGAGACCTTCCAGAATTTTTGCGTTGTGGGTGATGATGATGAGGGCATTGTCCTTGTTGTGGTAGGCACGGACACCGCTTGCAACGGTCTTGACGGCATCAACGTCCAGGCCGGAATCCGTCTCATCCAGCAGAGCCAGCGCAGGCTTGAGCATCAGCAACTGTAAAATCTCACTCTTCTTCTTCTCACCGCCGGAGAAACCAACGTTCAGATAGCGGTCGGCGTAGGATTCATCCATACCGAGAGCTTCCATCTGCTTGGCAAGCTCTTTCCGGAAAGCGAAAACCTTGACCGGCTTGCCGGTGATGGCATTCTGTGCCGTGCGCAGGAAATTTTCCAGCGTGATGCCGGGGATCTCTTC
>ERZ808240.3465-NODE-3465-length-15321-cov-17.700707_pt1 | contig 15321 bp, 14 predicted proteins | sample MGYA00521084_ERZ808240 | MGnify/ENA primary metagenome ERZ808240 (study PRJEB31516, sample SAMN03275571) | gut metagenome | biome: mammalia-associated habitat; material: feces | host: Papio cynocephalus | place: Kenya | collected 2012-08-06 ... | reverse complement strand
ATAATGAATGATATCACTAAACGTAACCCTTGGATGTGGATTCCGACACTCTATTTTGTGGAAGGACTTCCATATTTCATAGTCAACACAATCGCTCTCGCCATATTCAAGGATCTTGGTGTCGACAACGGTACATTGGGGCTTGTGACGACGGTTATCAGCCTCCCGTGGCTGATAAAACCTTTTTGGAGCCCGTTTGTGGACATATTCCGCAGCAAGCGTTGGTGGATTCTCTCGATGCAGGTTCTGATGGCGGTGTCCGTGCTTGCGGTCTCGCTTCTTCTTCCGGCGTCTTCATTCACTTTTGTCCTTGTCATGTTCATGGTGGTGGCATTCGCCAGCGCGACGCATGACATAGCGGCTGACGGTTTCTACATGTTGGCTCTTGACGAGAGGAGACAGTCGGCTTTCGTGGGAGTCAGAAGCACTTTCTACAGAATCGCCTCTGTTTTTGGACAAGGAGTGCTTGTCGTCATGGCCGGTGTGTTTCAGAGGAGGATGGGAGATATTCCGAAGGCATGGAGCCTGGTGCTTCTTGTTTCCGCCGTGATCCTTGCGGCGACGGCTCTCTATCATTTCTTCTCGATACCCCGCCCGGCAGAGGATGTGGATTGCCGCGATAGGAAAAGCGCCGCCACGATATTCAAGGAATTCGGTTCGTCCTTCGTCACGTTTTTCAGCAAGAAAGGGGTGTGGGTGGCAATCCTTTTCATGCTTCTTTACCGCCTTCCGGAAGCCTTGTCTGTCAATATGCTATACCCTTTCTTCAAGGATGCCACGTCTGATGGCGGGCTTGGACTCTCGACTGATGCTTATGGACTGGTTTATGGCACGTTCGGAGTTGTCGCCCTTTTGGCAGGAGGAATTATCGGAGGTGTTTTCGCGTCGCGAGTCGGCTTGAAAAAGGCTTTGTGGGCGATGGCATTGAGCCTGGCCCTGCCGTGCGCCGTATATCTTTATATGGCCATCGTCCAACCATCCAGTCTCTGGACGGTAGGAGGTTGCATCGTGTTTGACCAATTCGGCTATGGTTTCGGATTCACGGCATACATGCTTTACATGATGCAGTTCGCCGACGGTCCGCTCAAAACTTCCCACTATGCAATATGTACGGCGTTCATGTGGCTTTCCATGAAATTGCCGGGGTTGGTCTCGGGTTACCTTCAGCAGTCACTTGGTTATGTCGGATTCTTTACACTTGTTATGATATGTTGCATTCCAGCTTTCTTAGGCGTCTATGTTGCGCGCAGGCGTTTGTCCTGATATCTATCTTATCCATCGCTCAGGTACGCCTTGGAATTGAAGTCCTGGAAGGCCGTGGCTTTGAGGGACTTGTCGGCAGGAATGTCGGCCTTGTCACCAATCCGAGCGGTATTGATCACAACCTTCGTTCCACAATAGACATTCTTCACGAGGCTCCGGGAGTCAACCTGAAGACATTGTTCGCTCCTGAGCACGGAGTCCGCGGAGATGCCTACGCCGGCTCTTATGTCACTGACACCAAAGATCCTAAGACCGGACTTACGGTGTATTCGATTTATGGCCCGAACCGCAAGCCGAGCAAGAAGATGCTGGAGGGTCTTGACATCGTGGTCTATGACATCCAGGACATCGGCAGCCGCTCCTACACTTTCATCAGCACCCTAGGTTTGGTGATGCGCGCCTGCGCCGAGAACGACATTGAAGTGATGGTTCTCGACAGACCCAACCCGTTGGGTGGCAACAAGATCGAGGGTTGTCTTGTGGAGCCGGGCTTCCACTCTTTCGTCAGCGAATTCAAAATCCCTTACATCTACGGCCTAACTGTCGGCGAGCTTGCCATCCTGCTGAACGAGGAAGGGCTGAACTGTGGCGAGAAAGGCAACGAGGCTCCGCTGAAATGCAGACTTTCCGTCATCCCGATGGAAGGTTGGACAAGGAATATGCTCTATCAGGACACGAACCTTCCTTGGGTGCTCCCGTCCCCGAATATTCCTTACCCTCAGTCCGCTGTGAACTATCCGTCCTCCGGCATAGCCGGCGAGTTTCAAGGCTACCTGAGCATCGGCATCGGCTACACGCTTCCGTTCGAGGTGTTCGCGGCCGAGTGGATTGACGCTGACGCGCTGAAGGCCAGGCTGGACAGCTACAACCTTCCGGGTGTCGCTTTCAGGACAATCCATTTCAAACCGTTCTCGGGCAGCCTTCAAGGGAAACTCATCCATGGGGTCCAGTTCCATTACACTGACTATGAGGCCGCTTGCTGCACGCTGACCCAGTTCTATGTGATGCAGGCTGTGAATGAGCTCTATCCAGGAAAGAATCCGTTCGCCCTTTCGAAGGGGCGCAACAATATGTTCGACAAGGTATGTGGTACGGATTATGTAAGAACCGCTTTCGGCAAGCGTCTGAAGGCCCGGGACATCGCTGACTATTGGTCGAAGGATGTCGAGGCGTTCAGGAAGCTTTCCAAAAAGTATTGGCTATATTATTAAACCACTTGACACCGAATCATCATGAAGAACATTCTGAACATCGCACTTGCGTCAGCCGTAGCGCTGGCCATGTTTGCATCACCGGTTGATTCATATTCACAGGAAAGACGCTCCTCCGGATCGAGGGGCAACACCACTTCCTCGCAGACCAGATCTTCCTCCAGAAGTTCTTCTTCCACAAGGAGTTCCGGATCTTCTTTCACAAGAAGTTCGGCCTCTTCCGTGTCCGGAGGTTCCCAGGACAACAACAGGAGACGCTCCAGATCTTCGGTGAGGAGTTCGTCTTCAGACAGATCTTCTTCGACAGTTAGAAGTTCTTCCTCATCGTCGAGATCTTCTTCCCGTGGCAATGACAGCGGAAGCTATCAGGATAACGGCCGCCGGAACAATTCCGCTGTGTCAAGAAGTTCGCGGGACAACAGTCGCAGGAGTGGCTCCAGTGTATCAAGGGGCTCTCAGGACAATAGTCGCCGGAGCGATGGTTCTGCTTCTGTAAGGAGTTCATCTTCGGACAGATCCTCATCGTCAGTCAGACGCTCGTCATCCTCGTCACGTTCTTCGTCTGTAAGGGAGTCGTCTTCAGCGACAAGAAGTTCCAACGGCAGGGTGGCAAGGCGGATAGGTTCGTCTTCGACCAGAAGCACATCTGCGCGCGCTTCGGTGTCTGACACCAGAAGGGAACAGTCACAAAGGGTCGGCAACGCTACCAGAGGCGGCCTGACTTCTTACGACCGCAACGCACAAGGCGGAAGGGATGTCATGAGGGAGAGCCGCAGTGATTTCATGAGGATAGGCGAGGACAGGAATGTACACAGGATCCCGCCGCGCGAACGTGATTTCATGCCATACGACCGTCCGAGGCATTTCTGGACGCACGACCACCATTGCTACGGCTACAGGGTTCACGACCTGCCTCCTCGTTACAGGAGGATGACCTACTGGGGAGTCGAGTACTGCATCTACGACGGCATCTATTACAGACCTTACGGTGATATATTCGTTGTGTGCCGCCCTCCTTTCGGTGTCTGCATCGACCGCGCCGTCTCCGACCTGGTGTTCGCGTCCGTGCGCTTCGCCTACTACAACAACACTTACCGGATGTACCGGGCCATTGACTCCAACAACCGGATCATCGAGGAGCAGAACAGGATAATCGCCCAGAACAACGCCACCATCGCCGCGCAGAACAACGCGTTCGCTCTGAACTCAACGAGGGCAAACAATGCTTATTCCCTTGCTGACAGGCTGGGGCTCGTCCAGAGTTACGCCTACGCCAACCAACCGTACTACTATCAGGACGGGGTCTTCTACATCGTCAACTCCAACGGTCAGTACGAGGTCATCGTTCCACCTTCAGGAGCACTTGTCGAGGATCTTCCGGATGACTACGACACGATTACTTTGGACGGAATGGATTTCTATAAGGTTGATGACACGGTCTATCGTCTGACTCTCGTTGAGGGCAAGCCTTACCTTGAGGTTTTGGGACAGATGTACGGCAAATTGGCCAACCAATATAATTATTACTCAAACAGAACTGCTTCCTACAACAGTCTCTATTAACAAATCGGACATTAATGGACAAACTCAGGAACTTATTTGAAAGTTATACAGGTCAGAAAGTCAGTGACACGGAGGAACTGAACTCCTCCGGAAGCAACAGGAGGTATTTCCGTCTCAAGGGCGGGAATATCTCCATTATAGGTGTCATAGGGACAAGCCTTGAGGAGAACAATGCTTTCGTCAGCCTCAGCTCACATTTCCTCAGCAAAGGCATCAAGGTGCCGAAGGTTCTAGCGGTCAGTGAGGATGGAATGAGATATATTCAGGAAGACCTTGGTGATGACCAACTCTACAAAGTGGTCACTCAGGGGCGGGAAAGCGGTGAATACAGTTCCTACGAGTGCCGTCTTCTGTGCCGCGCGATGGAGATGCTTCCTAAACTTCAGTTCAAAGGTGCGGAGGGGCTGGATTGGTCGGTCTGCTATCCAGAACCTGCCTTCAACGAAAGGATGATTCTTTTTGATCTGAACTATTTCAAATATTGTTTTCTGAAGGCTACCGGTCTGGAATTCAACGAGGTTAAACTTCAGGATGACTTTGAGAAGTTGAAGACGGATCTGATGCAGGACATGGGCGACACGTTCATGTACAGGGATTTTCAGGCCAGGAATGTGATGATGAAAGACGGAGAGCCTTACTTCATTGATTTCCAAGGAGGAAGAAGAGGCCCGATCTATTACGATGTCGCGTCGTTCATTTGGCAGGCCCGCTCACGTTATCCTGAGAACCTTCGCAAGGAAATGGTCCAGACATATTTACGAGCCTTGAAAGGCTACACAGAGGTTAATGAGGAGCATTTCAACGAGAGACTAAGGCTGTTTGTCCTGTTCCGTACCCTTCAGGTTCTTGGCGCCTATGGTTTCAGGGGATATTTCGAGAAGAAACCGCATTTCCTTGCCAGCGTGCCGTACGCTCTGAGCAATCTGCGCCGTCTTCTGCAGAAACCGTTCGAGGACTATCCTTACCTGAACGAAATCCTGACAAAATTGACTACAATGTCGCAGTTCAACAATATCGCTGAAGACAAACGTCTGGAAGTGAGGGTGTTCAGTTTCGCCTATAAGAAGGGCATACCTGTTGACACCACCGGCAACGGCGGAGGTTATGTCTTCGATTGCCGCGCGATCAACAATCCTGGCAAGTACGAGCATTACCGCCAGTTCACCGGTCTGGACAAGGAGGTCGTCAAGTTCCTTGAGGACGATGGAGGGGTGACAATGTTCCTGAACAATGTCTATGACCTTGTCGATAATCATGTCAAGTGTTTCATCGAGAGGAAGTTCACTCACTTGCAGGTTTGTTTCGGGTGCACAGGCGGACAGCACCGTTCGGTCTATTGCGCAGAGCATCTGGCGCAGCATCTGGCCGACAGGTTCGACATCAAGATAACGGTTTCACACAGAGAGTTGGACATAGAGAAGATTTTGTAGATGAAGGCGATGATTTTCGCGGCGGGGCTTGGCACGAGGCTCAGACCGATCACAGACACGTTGCCCAAGGCTTTGGTTCCGATTGACGGGAAACCACTGCTGTACCGTGTCGTGTCCAAACTGAAGGCCGCGGGAATCTCGGATTTTGTCATAAATGTCCATCATTTTCCTGATTCCATCATAGGCTACACTCATGAGCAGAATGATTTCGGTGTGAATGTCAGATTCTCGGACGAGAGGGATTTTCTGCGCGAGACAGGTGGCGGAATCAGATTCGCGCGCCCGCTGCTGGAAGGAAGTCCGTTCCTGGTCCACAATGTGGACATCCTTTCTGATTTGGATGTGAACTGGTTCATCTCACAGGCAAGGCCGGACGCTCTCTCGAACATTCTTGTCAGCGACCGCAAGACACAGAGATATTTCCTCTTTGATGATGAGATGAGGCTTGTCGGTTGGACTAACATAGCGACAGGCGAGGTGAGGAGCCCCTACGGAGACATCGATCCTTCGAGATTTCGGAAATATGCCTTCGCGGGCATCCACTTCATCTCCGATGGCATATTCAAAGTCTTTGAAGAGGATGGCTGGGGCGACCGCTTCTCGATCACTGATTTCTATATTCAGGAGTGCGCCAGGCATCCGATCTATGGAGTGGCTCCTTCTGAACTGCGCATTATCGATGTCGGCAAGTTCGATACCTTGGCCGAGGCGGATGATTTTGTAAGAAACACACTTAAAACAACTGATTAATATGGCAAAGAGTAAATTTTGGTCCGAATTCAAGGACTTTGCGATGAAAGGCAATGTGATCGATCTGGCTGTCGGTGTTGTTGTCGGCGGCGCTTTCGGCAAGATTGTCACCTCATTGGTCAACGACATCATCATGCCGTGCGTCGGTGTGCTCATCGGCGGCTTTGATTTCACAAATCTTAAAATCGTCCTGCACAAGGCTGTGATGGACGGCGCGGAGGTGGTGAAGCCGGCCGTGACCCTCAACTATGGCAATTTTATTCAGGAGACTGTCAACTTCCTGATCATCGCATTCAGTATATTCCTTGCCATCAAGGGATTGGCCAAGTTGCAGAGAAAGAAGGAAGAGTCTCCTGCCGCTCCCGCAGCACCGGCTCCTAAGCCTGATGACGTGGTTCTTCTTGAGGAGATTCGTGATCTTCTGAAGAACCGGAAATAACACGTTCCTTGTAAGCCATCGGGGAGCATCCTACCGCTTCCTTGAAATATTTTCCGAAGAAAGACTGGTTCGCGAAATGCAAGGTCTCGCTGATTTCCTGGACGGTGTAGTTGCCGCTCTTGAGCATTGTCTTGGCGTCCTTGATGACAAAGTCGCGGATCCAGTCTTTTGCGTGTTTCCCTGACTCCTTGTAGATCATCTGCGCGAAGTACTTAGGGGAAATGAACAGCCTCTTGGCATAGAATTTTACGCTGCGCTCGAAAGTGTAGTTCTGGCCGAGTTCGGTAAGAAAGCGCCGCAGAATTTCATTGCTTCTCCACTTTGTAACAGTGCGGTCTACAACTTTCTCGTCCTGTATCGCAAGACGTTCTGAAAGATAACTTGCCAGCATTATATATGCCCCTTGGAGGGCCTCGGCTTTGAACATGTCGCTATCGAACAGGATGATGTTCTTGACTGTCGAGAAGAAAGACAACATCCGCTGACCTTCGGAATAGGTAAGATGAAGAATTTTCGGATCATAAAGCGCGTCCCTTAGATACCTTGCGCTGCTGAAAGTGAAATTCATCAGGCTGCTGTCCGGAAGAATGGCGACGGAAATCGCTTTGAAATCATCCGTGACTGACATACTTTCCACTATGTTGCCGAGACTGATCATTATCACATCGTTTGCCCTGACGGTGTAGTCGTTGCCGGAAATCCTTGCGTGGCCTTCTCCGTCCACACACATGAATATCACAGTGAACCGGATTTTGGCAGGAAGGTCAGGAAATGAGTTGAATAATGTCCCCCATTGATAGTCGATGCTGTCGTTGAGGAAAAGCTGGCTGTCATAGACTGTCAGACCCGGAAAACCGTTAAGCAGTTCGATGTCGAAGTTGGTTATTTTCCTGAACTTGTCCATTTCGTGTGGGTAATTGCTATTTGTCTTTCTTGAATATCTTGTAGCCGATCGCCGCCACCGTAATGCTCATCAGCGGGCTTATCAGATTGAAAAAGCAATACGGCAGGTAAGCCAGAGTCGGGACGCTTAGGATCGTGGCCTGCGTCATTCCGCAGCTGCTCCACGGGTACAGCGGTGATGTGACAGTGGCGGAATCCTCCACGGAGCGGCTCAGCAATCTGTTTTCATAACCCTCTTTCTCATAGACATCCTTGAACAGACTGGAGGTAAGGATGATGGCGAGGTACTGGTCTGAGACTATTCCGTTCAGAGCGGTTCCGGTCACCACCGTTGAGGTCACGAGGCTTGTCCTGCGCTTTGTCAGAGGAAGGATCATCGAGGCGAGGTGGTGCAGCATCCCGCTGGCCTTCATTGCCGCCCCGAAGCACATCGCGCAAATGATGAGATATACAGTGTTCAGCATTCCGAGCATTCCCTTTGACGCCACGAGCTCATTCACCTCCGGATTGCCTGTCTCGATGGAGACGGAGTTGTAGATGGATTCAATAGTTCCTGTGAAAAGGATTTTGGCGTTGGAACCCTCTCCGGCGACAGATGATCCGATCTCTCGGATTATGTCAGGCTGGAATATGACCGCAGCGATGGCCGCCATGACCGTGGACAGAGCCAGCACGATGAGAGCCGGCATCCTGCGCGCTATCATCACCGCTGTCAAAGCCGGAACAATCAGCAGCCATGGTGTGATGTTGAATTTGGATGCAAGGACGGATGTATATTCATTGACCAGAGAGGCGTCGCTTCCGGTGTGGGAGAGCCCGAGGATTGTGAATATGACGAGTGTTATCACGATTGACGGAACAGTGGTGTACATCAGGTAGCGGATGTGCTCGAACATCGGGACCTTGCTCATGGATGAGGCCAGCACGGTGGTGTCGGAGAGAGGTGAGATCTTGTCTCCGAAATAGGCTCCCGAGATGATCGCTCCGGCAATCATTCCGTCACTGAATCCCAGAGCCTTCCCGATGCCGAGCAATGCCACGCCGATCGTGGCGATGGTTGTCCACGAGCTTCCTATCATCACCGAGACAAGTGCGCAGATCACGCAGGCCGTCAGGAGGAACACCTTTGGACTGATTATCTTGACTCCATAATAGATGAATGTCGGAACTATTCCGCTCATCGTCCACGTTCCGGAAATCGCTCCGATCAGGAAAAGAATGACAATCGCCGTCGTAACGTCTCCTATGTTGCTTTTGATCGCCTCCTCAAAATCCTGCCACGGAACCTTGAACAGCCACATCGCCAGCCAGATGGCGACTCCGGCGGAGAATAGCAGCGCGACCTGGCTCGCCCCGAGTATCGCGTCGCTGCCGAATATGCTGATGTTCAATGCCAGCAGCGTCACAAGAATCAGGATCGGAATCAGGGATATTCCCACCCTGAACATGGTAATTTTCTTCATCTGAATAAGTCCGTTTATATTCCTTTTCCCAAGCGTCCGTTAAAAATAACTTGCGCCATCTGCGGCAACTTATTTTTCCGCCTGCCAAATGGAGCGCAAGTTAAATTTTTTTTCGCATTTTTACGCAAGAATTCGGGTGGTACGGATTTAGTTGACTGGAAAAAATAAACAAAAGCATATGAAACAGATGAAAAATTTCAAAATCGCTTTGGCCGTTATGGCCGTTGTGTCGGCCTTGGCCATGTCTTTGACATCATGCTCAAAGATGGATGACACTTATCCCTACTATCCTAATCCGAACGCTCTTGTCACCATAAAGACAACGGATTCGGGAACCACTTATTTTCAGGTGGACGAGAAAACCACTTTTGAGCCGGTGAACTGGAAAAACCCTTATAAGCGGGAGGTGAGGGCTTTGCTCCAATATTCAGAGGAGCCTGGTGATGGTGGCATCTTTTCGAAGAAAGTAAAGGTTGCATGGATTGATTCTGTACGTACTAAGAACGCTGTTGTTTACGATGAAGAATTCAAAAAGGGGAACAGTGTTGGATTACACATTTACTACGGAAAAGAAAATTGGATAACCTGCTGTGAAGACGGATATCTCACGATCCATTTCGCGGCATGGTTCGGAAGCGATTATGCGAATGAGCGCCATGTGCACTATATCGATCTTGCCATCGATCCGGAGACTCATGATCTTTACCTGAAGCATGATGACAATGGTGACGCCGGAGCCATGGTGCCGGGAGACGGTGTGATTGCCTTCAAGATTGATGATCTTCTCAAGGATGTCAAGGATGGGCAGGAGCTGACTCTGCATTGGAAGGATTACGATGGCGACAAGACCGCTAAAGTGAAGTATCTCTCCAGATTCGCTCTGCCAGAGAAATAACAGCCTCTCCGATTGATGGGAACACTGTCTGGAGACATAGAAAAGACTCTTGTCGAACAGGCAAGGAAAGGTGACCGCACCGCGATGAGGCAGATTTACGACTGCTATTCAAGGTATTTGGCGGCCACCTGTTCCCGTTATCTGCCGGACGGAGGGGATCTTCGTGATGTTCTCCAGGACAGTTTTGTGAAGATTTTCTCGTCTTTGGACAAATTCGACTACCGGGGCGAAGGCTCGTTGAAGGCGTGGATGAGACAGATTTCTGTCAATGAGGCTCTGAAACTCATCAGAAAGCGGAAACGGTCGGACACGGTGGAGTACAAGTGGGACCTGCCGGACAAGGAGGAGGAAGAGGAGCCTGATGTTGGAGGCATCCCGCCTGACGTGATTCAGAAAATGATTCAGGCTCTGCCGGAAGGCTACAGGACGGTTCTCAACCTTTATGCCTTCGAAGAGAAAAGCCACAAGGAAATAGCGGCGTTGCTCGGGATCACGGAGAGCACCTCAGCCTCGCAGCTCCACAGGGCAAGGGCGATATTGGCAAAGCAGATCAATGAATATAAGAAAAGAACGGAGACGACATGATGGAAGATAAAGATTGGCTGAAAGGCCTGCAAAACAAAATGAAAGACTATGAGGAACCCGCGCCGGAAGGACTGTGGGAGGACATCGAGCCTTCTGTCTTCCCGGAGAAAAAACGCCATGTGGTCGCGATGCCGATTCTGTGGCGTTCCGTCGCTGCCGCCGCGGTGGTGGCTTTGGGCGTGTTTGCCGGACTCCGTCTTTCGGAATCTCTTGGAGATAAGCCGGATGATGTGTCACAGGAGGCCCTGGCTTCCGGCCAACCTTCTTCAGTCAACAATGACGGAGGTCGGGACTCTTCTGTGGAAATCGTTCGTAAACCAAACGCGGAAACCCTGTTGGCAGACTCAAGACCTGTCCGGAAACATCAGACCAAGGCTCGTCCTTCCGGCAATAAAACCGAGCCGGATCTTGTGACGGAAATCTCTGCCCATGAAGCAGGGACGGATGAGGTTCAGCCTTTTGCTTCGGGAAAGACGATTCCGGAGGAGGTGAGCCAAGTCGGGACACAGGACCGGCTGCCGGAAGAAAACCAGGTGACGGTGAAACCTGAAGAGACCTCGGAGAAAAAATCTGTCTCCGTTTCGACGGATCATGACGGCGAGGATTGGTCGGACTATATCTCAGCCACTGACTCCCGTGCTTCCGGACGCGGAAAGACAGTGTTGGATGTGTCCCTTTCCGGCGGCTCCATGGACGTCAGTGATGAACGCTCGTACGACCTTCAGATGTTTTACCGTGGCTCGGCTCCGGCATCGTCGAACGGTTTGTTTGACGATTCGAACAACCATGTCGGGGATGGAGGGGTGATTCAGACCAGAGGAATGGCCCCGATGGACTTGAAGAGCGGCTCTACAGTCACTTCCCATTCTCACCACAGCCGTCCGGTCAGGATGGCGCTCACTGTCAACTTCCCGCTCAGCGGTACATTCGGACTTGAGACCGGCGCCATGATGACCACCCTCCGCAGCACCTTCACCACAGAGGCAGGACGTACTGTAACCGAGACTGACCAGACATTGAGATATGTCGGGATTCCGTTGAATATCACGGCTTCTCTTGTGGACACAAGATGGTTTTCGTTCTATCTTGGTGGCGGAGGGATGGCCGAGAAATGCATCTCCGGCAAATCTGTGAAGACAGAGACCTTGGCGGGAGTGAAGCAGGGTGACGGCACCAGAAAAAGTTTGAATGTCAAACCATTGCTCTGGTCATTGAATGCGTCCGCCGGTCTTCAGGCGAATCTGACCAAGAACATCGGCCTTTACGTTGAGCCTGGTCTTGGTTATCATTTCGATGACAAGTCTGATGTCCAGACCATCTACAATGATCGTCCTTTGGACTTCATGCTGACATTCGGGGCTAGATTCTCATTGAAGTAGGTGTTATGGAGTCTCCGATGCCGGTGAGTGAGGAAACCGCGTCATGAACCTTCCCGAAACCGAATCCGTAGATGATCCGTGACATCTTGGCGGCGATGCGGTCGTTGCAGAGGTTGCCTATGGAACCTTCGTGAGTATGGTGAAGCTCACCGTGATATTCAAAGGTCCCCTTTCTGATTGAGTCGGCGACTTGGCGGTAGGCGTCTCTGAACGGCACTCCGTTCTCCACCAGATGGTTGACTTCCTCCACGCTGAACGCAAGGCGGTACTTACGATCGCTCATCGCATCTGTGACGACCTCCATCCCACGGACTGCATATTCAACGATGTCGAGGCAATCGTTCATTTCCTTGAATATCGGGAAGAACACCTCCTTGAGAATCTGCATGTCCCTGAAATAGCCGCTCGGCAGGTTTACGGTGATGAGGCGGATGGTGTTCGGCACGCCTTGAAGCTTGTTGCAGTGCGCCCTCACGAGTTCGAACACGTCCGGATTCTTCTTGTGCGGCATGATGCTGGAGCCGGTCGTCAGCGCGTCCGGCAAGTGGATGAACCCGAAATTCTGACTGGAGAAAAGACAGCCGTCCATCGCGAGCCTTCCTACTGTCTCAGCGATTGATGAATATGCGAACGCCACGGCCCGCTCCATTTTCCCTCTGGTCATCTGCGCATAGACTGAGTTGTAGTCCAAGTCTTCAAAGCCAAGCAGTTCCGTGGTCATGGTTCTGTTCAGCGGAGCGGACGAGCCGTACCCGGCGGCGGATCCGAGAGGGTTGAGGTTGACGACTTCCCATGCGGCCTTCATCATGCTGAGATCATCGCAGAGACTTTCGGCATAGGCTCCGAACCACAGCCCGAAGGAAGACGGCATGGCCACCTGCAGATGGGTGTAGCCCGGAATCAGCACGTCCTTGTACTTCTCGCTGGCTTCCTGAAGCGTCCTGAACAGCGATTCCACCTTGTGCACTGTCTTCTCGATTTCGGCGCGAGCGTAGAGTTTCAGATCCACCAGGACCTGATCGTTGCGGGAACGTCCTGTGTGCACCTTCTTCCCGACATCCCCGAGCCTACGCGTCAGCATCAGCTCGATCTGCGAGTGGATGTCCTCCACGTCATCCTCAACGTAAAGCTCTCCCTTGCGGGCTGATGAATATAATTCCTTGAGTGCCGGCAGCAGTTTGTCCAGATCTTCCTTTGAAAGAAGTCCCACACTCTCCAGCATCGTGATGTGGGCCATAGTGCCCATTATGTCGTAAGGAGCCAGCTCGTGATCCAGCTCACGGTCGTTGCCCACCGTGAACGCGTCTATCCTCTCGTCCTCCTTGAATCCCTTGTCCCAAAGTTTGTTCGCCATATACACATTTATTAATGAGTGCAAAGATAGCCAATAATGATGGCGGTTCGTTAATATCCATTGTGAAAATTCAAAAAATATCATTCAAATATTCTGTTTTCCGTTGGAAATCCGTAATTTTGCAAGATTTTTTTACGGCATATGCAAGACATTAGGAACATCGCGCTCATCGCGCACGTCGACCACGGCAAGACGACTCTCGTGGACAGGATGATTTATCAGGCCAATCTGGTACGTCAGCCTGAGAATCTCGGCCAACTGATTCTCGACAACAATGACATCGAGAGGGAAAGAGGTATCACAATTCTGGCGAAAAACGTGTCTGTCACCTACAAAGGTGTCAAGATCAACATTATAGACACTCCGGGCCATAGTGACTTCGGAGGAGAGGTCGAAAGGGTTTTGAATATGGCGGACGGCGTGCTGCTGCTGGTAGACGCGTTCGAGGGCTGCATGCCGCAGACCCGCTTCGTGCTTCAGAAGGCCCTTGAACTTGGCAAGAAGCCAATCGTGGTCGTCAACAAGGTTGACAAGCCGAACTGCCGTCCGGATGAGGTTCAGGAAGAGGTTTTCGACCTGATGTGCTCGCTGAACGCCACGGATGACCAACTCGATTTCAAGACGATCTTCGGAAGCGCCAAGCAGGGCTGGATGTCTGACGACTGGAAGAAGCCGACATCGGACATCACTCCTCTTCTTGACGCGATTCTTGCGGAAATCCCGGCGCCTAAGGTGGTTGAGGGAACCCCTCAGCTTCAGGTGACTTCCCTCGAATATTCCCCGTATGTCGGACGTATCGCCGTCGGCAAACTTACCCGGGGAGAACTCAAGACCGGCCAGCAGGTCAGCCTCTGCAAGAGGTATGACGTTGTGGAAAAGCACAAGATCAAGCAATTGATGGTGTTCGACGGCCTGGGAAAGGCTAACGTGGACACTGTGCAGTGCGGTGACATCTGCGCTGTGGTCGGCATCGACGGCTTTGAGATCGGCGACACGATCGCCGACAGCGAGAATCCGGAGGCTCTCCCTCCGATCTCCATCGACGAGCCTACGATGAGCATGCTCTTCACCATCAACAACTCCCCGTTCTTCGGCAAGGACGGCAAGTTCGTGACGTCCAGGCACATCAAGGACCGTCTGGACAAGGAGTTGGAGAAGAACCTTGCCCTCAAGGTCAAGCCGGGACTGAACGCCGACTCGTTCGTGGTCTATGGACGTGGAGTGCTTCACCTCTCTGTGCTTATCGAGGAGATGCGCCGCGAAGGCTTCGAACTTCAGGTCGGACAGCCCAAGGTCCTGGACAAGACCATCAACGGACAGCGTTGCGAGCCTATCGAGGATCTATCCATAGAGGTCCCGGAGCAGTTCGTGGGAGCGGCCATCGAGCTTGCCACCCGCAGGAAGGGCGCGCTTCTTCACATGGAACCGAGGGGAGACAGGACACTGCTCAACTTCGACATCCCGACCCGTGGCCTTATGGGGCTCAGGAGCAACCTTTTGACCGCTTCCCAGGGCGAGGCCATCATGGCTCACAGATTCAAGGAGTACCAGCCTTACAAGGGTGAGATCGAGAATCGTACGAACGGATCGCTCGTTTCCCTTGAGACCGGAACAGCGATAGCATATTCGATGAACAAGCTTCTGGACAGGGGAAAGTTCTTCATCGATCCTGGTGACGAGATTTACTGCGGTGAGGTCGTGGGCGAGCACACAAGGGAGAGAGACCTCAACATCAACATCTGCAAGACGAAGAAACTCACCAATGTGCGCGCCGCCGGCTCTGATGACAAGGTTGTGCTGCCGCCTCCGGTGAAGATGTCTCTTGAGGAAATGCTTGAATATATTCGTGAGGATGAGCTTGTGGAGGTGACTCCGCATCACCTGAGGATGCGCAAGATTCTTCTTGACCCGATGGACAGGAAGCGTTCCGGCAACTCCGGTGATGACGAATAGTCAAACTATTCACGAAAAGATTTTATATTCGGAAAATTTTTTATACCTTTGCAACCCTTAAATCTGTTTACTGGATCATGGAGGATAATTTGACGGTTCCTATAAATGGATTGCCCCAAGGACGGAAGGAATT